>Ga0160427_10001836_pt1 | contig 12942 bp, 14 predicted proteins | sample SolpanmetagenomL_FD_108194 | JGI IMG/M metagenome (GOLD analysis project Ga0160427, IMG submission 108194) | Solar panel surface microbial communities from Lawrence Berkeley National Laboratory, California, USA - L | ecosystem: Engineered > Built environment > Solar panel > Unclassified ...
ATGGTCCTCGGCGAGGTCGAAATAGTCCATCGCCCGGGTCAGGTAGAGGTAGGCGTTGGCGTCGAACCGCTCGACGAAGCTCAGGCCCTGGTGGCGCAGGTAGCTCTCGATCTGGAAGTCGGCGTTGAACGAGAAGGTCGGCGCCGAGCCGCCCTGGAAGCGCCGGCCGAACTTCCGGTGCAGGGCCGGCTCGGACAGGTAGGTGATGTGCGCGCCCATCCGGGCGACGCCCAGGCCCTTCGCGGGCCGCGTGCCGGCCTCGAGGTAGCGTCCGTCGGCCCAGGCCGGGTCGGCCATGATCGCCTGCCGCCCGACCTCGTGGAAGGCGATGTTCTGCGCCGAGTGGCGGGCGCCGGTGGCGATCGGCATCGCGGCGAAGACCCGCTCGGGATAGAGGGCCGCCCATTGCAGAACCTGCATCCCGCCCATCGAGCCGCCGATGCACAGGAACAGGTCCTGGATACCGAGGTGCTCCAGCAGCATCGCCTGGGCGCGGACCATGTCGCGGATCGTCACCAGGGGGAAGTTCAGCCCGTAGGGCCGCCCGGTCGCGGGGTCGATCGAGGCCGGCCCGGTGGAGCCCATGCAGGACCCGATGACGTTCGAGCAGACGACGAAGTAGCGGTCCGTGTCGATCGGCTTGCCGGGGCCGACCAGGGTCTCCCACCAGCCGCCCTTGCCGGTGACCGGATGGGTGTGGGCGAAGTACTGGTCGCCGGTGAGCGCGTGGCAGATCAGCACCGCGTTCGAGCGGGCGGCGTTGAGGGTGCCGGCGGTCTGGTAGGCGATCTGGAAGGGAGCGAGCTCGAGGCCGGCATCGGTGCGCAGCGGCGTGTCGATGCCGAAGCAGGCGACCGGGCTCCTGGGGTCGAGCGCCTGCGAGCGCTCGGACGCGCGCGGGGCCGTGGATGCGATCGGGTCGGGCCGCAGGGCCGTGTCCGGCTGGGTGTCCATGGCGGGTCCTGTCGACCGTGTCTCCGAGCCGGTCCGGACGGGGAGTGCACGGCATCGCCTGACGCGCCGCACTCGCCCGACGCGGCCAGCGAAGTCGGGAGGTAATGCGCGGGGCGCCGAGCGTCAACGCGCGAGGCCGGCGGGTCCGCCCGGAGCGGGGCGCCGGTGCCGGTCCTATACGACCGGTGCCGGACTTACGCGATCGGGGCCGCCATCAGGGCGAGCCCCAGAGCGGGGAGGCCGAGGGCCAGGGCGGCGCGGGCATCCAGGCGGTCGGCCCGGACGCCGCCGCGCCAGTGCCGGCTCGCCGCGCTCTCGATGAACATGCCGGCCAGCACGAGCGCGCACCCGACGAGGGCCTGTATCGAAACCATGAACACCTCGCCAGCCGGCCGCGCGGTACGCGATCACGGCTGGGCAAGTCCGACCGGGGCCGGACGGTTCCTCAGCGCAGCGCCGCCGCGCAGGCGACGAAGACCAGGGCCGCACCGGCCGCCGTGATGCAGCCGTTCATCCACGGGGCGGCCTCCGCGCGCCGCAGACGGCAATCCGCGGCGACCGAGGTGAGGATCCCGATCAGGAACAGGCTGCAGAGGATCAGGTCACCGGGCATCGTCGATCCGCCAAGGAGCATTCGGGGCGCGGCACGCCCGATGCGCACCCTTCTCCGGGTTCAACAGGCCGAAACGTGGCGAGTGCCCCGCGGCATTTGCGCGTCGCCGTTTTGCCGCGGATCGATCCTGCCGGTCAGAGCTTGGCCGGGGCTGGCGGGGTGCCGGAGGCCGCCGGGCCGAAATCCTCCGGCCCCATGTCGAGGAGGTCGTTCGGCGTCGGCGTCCGGTCGTAGGCCTGGCTGGCGGCCGCCTCGATCACCGCCTGGTTGCGGGCGAAGAGGTCGAGGGGCGCGAGATCGTCCCCGCCGCCGAACTGCCGGCGCAGCACCGGAATCGGGACGTCGATCCCGATCACCCGCTCGCCGTTGGTCATGGCGAAGCGGATGAGGGTCTCGTCGGCGGGCAAGATATGGGCGCCGCCATCCATGTAGCGTTTGAGGGGCATGGCCTGTCCTTCGCGGTCTGAGGCGTGACCGGGACTATCTAGGGCGGCGCGGTCGCGCGGGGATGGAGCCGGAGCGCAGACCGTCGCTCCGGGCCCCGCCCGGGAAGCGGCCCCGCCGGGACGAGCCTCCGGTTCAGCCCGGACCGGTCCGCCGCGCGACAGGACGGCCCGGGTTCACCGGCCGAGGAAATGCTGTAGACGGACGCGGAACCCACCACACCCTGCGCATTCCGAGTCGCCCGCCCATGTCCGCCCCCCGACCCGCCCGTCCGGAACCGCGTCCCGGCGTCCTGGTGATCGACACCTACGTGCCCGGCAAGAGCGGGCGGCCCGGCGGCGGCAAGGTCTACAAGCTCTCGTCCAACGAGACGCCCCTCGGCCCGAGCCCGGCGGCGCTGGCGGCCCTGCACGAGGCCACCGCCAAGCTTGAGACCTATCCGGACGGGCGCGCCACGGCGCTGCGCACCGCCATCGCCAAGCGCTACGGTCTCGATCCCGAGCGGATCGTCTGCGGCGCGGGCTCGGACGAGCTGCTGTCGCTGCTGGCCTACGCGTATGGCGGGCCGGGCACCGAGGGGATCTACTCGGAGCACGGATTCCTGGTCTACCGGATCGCCATCCTGGCCTCGGGCGCGGAGCCCGTGGTGGCGCCCGAGCGCGACCTGACCGTCGACGTCGACGCGATCCTGGCCCGGGTCACCGAGCGCACGCGGATCGTCTACGTCACCAACCCCAACAACCCCACCGGCACCTACCTGCCCTTCGACGAGATCCGCCGGCTGCATGCCGGCCTGCCGCCGCAGGTGCTGCTGGTGATCGACGGCGCCTACGCGGAATACGTCCGGGCCAACGACTACTCGGCCGGCCTCGAACTCGCGCTGGAATCCGAGAACGTCGTGATGACCCGGACCTTCTCGAAGATCCACGGGCTCGCCGCGGTGCGGATCGGCTGGATGGTGGCGCCGCCCCACGTCGCGGACGCGGTCAACCGCATCCGCGGCCCGTTCAACGTCTCGGGACCGGCCATCGCCGCAGGCTCGGCCGCCATCGCCGACGAGGCGCACATGGCGGCGGCGGCCGCCCACAACGCCGAGTGGCTGCCGAAGCTCACCGAAGGCGCCCGCGCCCTCGGGCTGACCGTGACGCCGAGCGTCGCCAACTTCCTGCTGATCCACTTCCCCGACGCCCCCGGCCGCTCGGCGGCCGACGCCGACGCGTTCCTGACCGAGCACGGCCTCATCACCCGCCGCGTCACCGCCTACGGCCTGCCCGACGCCCTGCGGGTGACGGTGGCGGGCGCCGAGGCGAACGAGGCCTTCCTGGCGGCGCTCGGCGCCTTCGTGCGGGGCTCCCATGCCTGAGGGAACCCTGCCCGAGGCCCGGGAGCCCGCTGTCGGCCGGCTGGCCATCGTGGGTCTCGGCCTGATCGGATCCTCGATCGCCCGGGCGGCGCGGCGCTACGGCCTCGCCCGCACGATCGTGGCGGTGGACCGCGACCCGGCCGTATGCGCCCGGGTGCGCGAACTCGGCATCGCCGACGCGGTCACCGACGATGCGGCCGAGGGCGCGGCCGACACCGACCTCGTGATCCTCTGCGTACCGGTGGGCGCCATCGGGGCGGCGGCCGCCGAGATGGCCCCGCACCTCAAGCCCGGCGCCATCGTGTCGGATGTCGGCTCCGTGAAAGGTGCCGTGGTGGCTGCGATCCGGCCGCACCTGCCCGCGGGCGTCGCCCTGGTCCCCGGCCACCCGATCGCCGGAACCGAGTTCTCGGGGCCTGATGCCGGCTTCGCGACCCTGTTCAACGGCCGCTGGTGCATCCTCACGCCCCCCGAGGGCACCGCGCCGGCCGCCGTCGCGCGGGTGCGGGCGCTGTGGGAGGGGATGGGCGCCAACGTCGAGACGATGAGCGCGGAGCACCACGACCACGTGCTGGCGATCACCAGCCACCTGCCGCACCTGATCGCCTACAACATCGTCGGCACCGCCGCCGACCTCGAATCGGCGACGCAGTCCGAGGTGATCAAGTTCTCGGCGAGCGGCTTCCGCGACTTCACCCGCATCGCCGCCTCGGACCCGACCATGTGGCGGGACATCTTCCTCAACAACCGCGACGCGGTGCTGGAGATGCTCGGCCGGTTCAACGAGGATCTCTCGGCGCTCGCCAAGGCGGTCCGCTGGGGGGACGGCGACGCGCTCCACGCGATGTTCACCCGCACCCGGGCGATCCGGCGCAGCATCGTGGCGCAGGGCCAGGAGACCGCGGCCCCGGATTTCGGCCGGCCGCGCCCGCCGGAGGCGTGAGCGGACCCCGCGCCCATCCGATCGACCGCCCCCATCCCGCGGCACCGGTACGCAGCGGAGGCCCCGGCGGAGGGGGCCGGGATCGCGCGGCCGGCGGGACACCGCCGCCGCGGCCCGCCGGGCGGTCACCGCGGGATGAGCGGGCTGGACCGGCTGGGAGCCCGCGTCACGCCGGCGGGCGGTTGACCAGAACCGGCCGCGCCGTCGTCCGCTCCGGGAACAGGCCGCGCAGCGCCTCGAGCTTCGGCGCGTCGTTGGCGGCGATGTACGGGTGCGTCGGGTGCAGCGCCATGAAATCCTGGTGGTAGCCCTCCGCCGGGTAGAAGGCCGCCCCCGGCTCGACCCGCGTGGCGACGGGCCGCATGTAGGCCCGGGCCGCGTCGAGCTGGGCGATGTAGGCCCGCGCCACCCGGGCCTGCTCGGCATCCTGCGGGAACAGGGCCGAGCGGTACTGGGGCCCGCTGTCAGGGCCCTGACGGTCCACCTGGGTCGGGTCCAGCGCCACCGAGAAGAAGATCCGCAGGAGCTCGTCGTAGCGGATCGCGGCCGGGTCGTAGGTGACCGCCACGGCCTCCGCGTGGCCGGTCCCGCCGCCGCTGACGCTCCGGTACTCGGCGTCCTCGCGGGTGCCGCCGGCATAGCCCGAGACCGCGTTCGTCACCCCGCGGACGTGCTGGAACACCCCCTGCACGCCCCAGAAGCAGCCACCCGCGAACACGGCCACGCGCGAGCCCGGTGCCTCGGCCGCGGGGGCGGCGGCCTCCGGCAGGCGGCGGGGCGCCTCCTCGGCGAAGGCCGGCAGCCGGGGCAGCAGGAGCGCCCCCGCCAGGCCGAGCCCGAGGGCGGCGCCGAGGAGCGGGCGGAGCGTGTCACGAAGAGCCATGCTGATCTCCTGCCGGATGCGGTCTCAGATGCGGCGGCATGCGCTGACAGCCCGTTCGTCCTGAGGCCCGTTCCGGTTACGCGGGCGGCAGGCCGCATTGCGGCGGCGGCAACATGGGTCTAGGCACCCGGCAACAGATCGACCCCGCGCGCAGGATTCGTCCCGTGACCATCGCCCCCGAGCCCAACTCCTTCCGCACCGGCCCCGACGAGCGCGGCCGCTTCGGCATCTTCGGCGGCCGGTTCGTGGCCGAGACGCTGATGCCGCTGATCCTCGAGTTGGAGGCGGCCTACGAGGCGGCCAAGAAGGACCCCGCCTTCGCCGCCGACATGGCCAGCTACGGCACCCACTATATCGGCCGGCCGAGCCCGCTCTACTACGCCGAGCGCATGACCGAGCACCTGCGCGCCAAGGCGCCGGCCGGGCAGGGGGCCAAGATCTATTTCAAGCGCGAGGAGCTGAACCATACCGGCTCCCACAAGGTGAACAACGTGCTGGGCCAGATCCTGCTGGCCCGCCGCATGGGCAAGCCGCGGATCATCGCCGAGACCGGCGCCGGCCAGCACGGCGTCGCCACCGCGACGCTGTGCGCGCGCTTCGGGCTCAAGTGCGTCGTCTACATGGGCGCGGTCGACGTCGCCCGGCAGGCGCCCAACGTGTTCCGCATGAAGATGCTCGGCGCCGAGGTGATCCCGGTGGAATCCGGCACCAAGACCCTCAAGGACGCGATGAACGAGGCCCTGCGCGACTGGGTCACCAACGTCGCCGACACGTTCTACTGCATCGGCACGGTGGCGGGGCCGCACCCGTACCCCGCGATGGTGCGCGACTTCCAGTCGGTGATCGGCCGCGAGACCCGCGAGCAGATGATCGCCCAGGAGGGCCGGCTCCCGGACTCGCTCGTGGCCTGCATCGGCGGCGGCTCGAACGCCATGGGTCTGTTCCACCCGTTCCTCGACGACCGCGAGATCGAGATCTTCGGCGTCGAGGCGGCGGGCCACGGGGTGCAGTCCGGCCTGCACGCGGCCTCGCTCACCGGCGGCAAGCCGGGGGTGCTCCACGGCAACCGCACCTACCTGCTGATGGACGCGGACGGCCAGATCGCCGACGCCCACTCGATCTCGGCGGGCCTCGACTATCCCGGCATCGGCCCCGAGCACGCGTGGCTGCACGAGATGGGCCGGGTCACCTACCTGTCGGCCACGGATTCCGAGACGCTGGAGGCGTTCAAGCTCTGCTCGATGCTGGAGGGGATCATCCCCGCCCTGGAGCCGGCCCACGCCCTGTCCAAGATCCTGGAACTGGCACCCCAGCGCCCGGCCGAGCACCTGATGGTGCTCAACATGTCCGGCCGCGGCGACAAGGACATCCCGCAGGTCGCGGAGATCTTCGGGACGACGCTCTGAGGGCCAGCCCGGGCCGGAACCGCACCCTGTGACAGGGGCCTGGAACGCGATGGACGGTGACCCGGGCCCCGACGATCAGGGCGCCGCTGGCGCCGCCCGTCTCAGGCCGTTCGCCGATTCCGGCGCGGCCGTCGTCGCGACCGGGGCGAAGCAATCCAGCCGCGCCACCTGACATGCGTGGCCCCGGGGGGTGATCGGCCGATCCCGCCGCACGCGACGGGCGGCCAGACCCTCCCGGAGGCCGAGGCGCTTCACCGCACCGTCACCTGCTCCCGGATCCGCTCGTAGACCGTCCGGCTGAGGACCCGCTTCGTCAGCAGCTGGTCCACCGAGGCGTAGGGGCGTTTGGCGACGATCGCCCGGCCGATGGTGCCGCCGCCCCGTAGGCGGTTCAGATCCGCCACCGACGCGGTGTTGAGGTCGACCACCGCCACGGCCCGGGGGCCGGCGTTATCCTCTGCCCGGTCGACCTCGGCCTCAGCCGCCGCCTCCTGGGCGGGGGATTCCCCGGACCCGGCCGGCGGCGCCGGCTCGGACGGGAAGGCGAGGGCGTCGGACGGCATCTGGTTCGGGGCCGCCGGCGCCGCGATGCTCCGGGGCGGGGCGGGGGGCTCCCGGGTCGGCTCGGCCGCCGCGGGCGGGATGGGAGCCGTCGCAGGGGGCATCGCAGGCGGCGTCGCTGTCGCAGGGGCGGGAGCGGACGGCGCCGGCGGCTGGACGGGTGCCGGCGACTCGGACATCTGGGTGGGCGCGGGGGAGGGCGCGGGCTGGAGCACGGGGCCCGGGCTCGGCAGCAGGAATTGAACCACCGCCGCCAATATGCCGGCGATGATGAGCAAGACCGAAATTCTGAGGATTGCGGGACCGCTGAGCACGCACCACTCGATGAGGATTTAAACTATATGCCGCTCCAATTTATGTTGTCTTCGGCCGCGGTCCAACCGGCCGACCGCGACCGGCGTGAAATCAACCGGGGATGACGGGGCGGAATCCGCGCCTGGGCGAGCGCCTCGGATCCCTGCGCTACCTGCCCACCCTGTTCCGCGAGGTCGCCGCGGCGAGTCCGAGGCTGCTCGCCGCGAGCCTGTGCCTCCGCCTCGTGGCGGCCTGCCTGCCGGTGCTGACCCTGTACCTCGCCAAGCTGATCCTCGACGGGATCGTGGCCGAGCACGCCCGGCCGGCGCCGGAGGCGGGGCTCGCGGAATGGCTCGCCGATCCCGCCCGGGCGCGGCTGGCCGGCCTGGTGGCGGCCGAGTTCGGCCTCGCCCTGCTGTCGGACCTCACCGGCCGCCTCACGAACCTCACCGAGACCCTGATCGGCGATCTCTACGCCAGCGCGGCCTCGCTGCGGCTGATGGCGCACGCCGCCGCCCTCGACCTCGCGCAGTTCGAGGACAGCGCCCAGCAGGACCGGCTGGAGCGGGCGCGCCAGCAGGTCAGCGGGCGCACCGGGCTGATCGGGACGGTGCTGGGGCAGTTCCAGGCCCTGGTGACCCTGGCCGCCCTGGCAATCGGCGTCGCGGCCTTCACCCCCTGGCTGGTGGTGCTGATCGGCCTCGCCGTGGTGCCGGCGGTGCTCAACGAGTGGCACTTCACCGGCGCCGGCTACCGCCTCGCGTGGTACCGCTCGCCGGAGCGGCGCCGGCTCGGCTACCTGCGCTACGTCGGCGCCAGCGTCGAGACCGCCAAGGAGGTCAAGCTCTTCGGCCTCTCGGGCTACCTGATCGGCCTCTACGCGGAGGTCGCCGACCGGCTGCTCGCCGAGACGCGCGCCCTCGCCACGGCCCGCGCGCGCTGGGGCTTCGCCTTCGCGAGTCTCGGGACGCTCGCCTACTACGCCGCCTACGCGGTCATCGTCTGGCGCACGGTGGCGGGATCGTTCTCCGTGGGCGACCTCGCCTTCCTGGCCGGGGCGTTCCAGCGCCTGCGCGGCGGCATCGAGGGGCTGCTGCTGGGGGTCACCCAGATCACGGGCCAAGCGCAGTACCTCGACGACTTCTTCTCGTTCTTCGCGGTCCGGCCGCAGATCCGCTCGCCCGCGCAGGCCCTGCCGGTGCCGAGCCCGATCCGGGAGGGGCTGGTCTTCGAGGATGTCGGCTACCGCTATCCCGGCACGGAGACCTGGGCGCTGCGCGGCCTGTCCTTCACGGTCCGGGCCGGGGAGACGGTGGCGCTGGTCGGCGGCAACGGCGCCGGCAAGACCACGATCGTCAAGCTGATGACCCGGCTCTACGATCCGCAGGAGGGCCGCGTGCTCCTCGACGGGGTGCCGCTGCCGGCCTACGACCTCGACGCCCTGCGGGCGCGGATCGGCGCGATCTTCCAGGACTTCGTCCGCTTCAGCCTCACCGCCGGCGAGAACGTGGCGGTCGGCCGCATCGAGGCCGCGGGCGACGCGGACCGCATCGCCGCCGCCGCCGCCCGCGGCCTCGCCGCCCCGGTGATCGAGCGCCTGCCCGAGGGCTACGACCAGCCGCTGGGCAAGATGTTCGCGGGCGGCCTCGATCTCTCCGGGGGCGAGTGGCAGAAGATCGCCCTGTCCCGGGCCTACATCCGCGAGGCCGAGATCCTGATCCTCGACGAGCCCACCGCGGCGCTGGACGCCCGGGCCGAGCACGACGTGTTCGCCCGGTTCCGCGAGCTGTCGGCCGGGCGCACCGCGGTGCTGATCTCGCACCGCTTCTCGACGGTGCGCATGGCCGACCGGATCCTGGTCCTGGAGGGCGGCCGGGTGCTGGAGCAGGGCAGCCACGCCGCCCTGATGGCGCGGGGCGGGCGCTACGCCGAGCTGTTCACGCTGCAGGCGGAGGGCTACCGCTAGGTGCCGCGCGGCGGGGATGCCGCCACGCTGCGGCGCGGGTGGGTTCCCGGGTCTGCGACGACGGCCGAGGATTGCCCGATTCCCTGAGCCTGCTATCTGCGGCGGACTGAACCGAGGTCATCCATGCGCCTGCGCCTCTCCCGACTGCTGACGGCCGGCCTTCTCGTCTCCGCCTGGGGGGCGCAGGCGGCCCCGCCCGCCGCCCCCGAGCCGGAGGCCAAGCCGGCCGCGCCGGCACCGGCGCCCGCGATCGTGCTGGCCAACCACCGCGCGGTCTACGACCTGTCGCTCGCCGAGGGCGGCGGCACCCGCTCGGTGGAGAGCGCCCGCGGGCGCATCGTCATCGACTTCCGCGGCGATGCCTGCCGCGGCTACACGATGCAGACCCGGCAGGTGACGGAGCTGTCCTCGGGGGAGACCGGCGCGCGCCTGTCGGACATGCGCAGCACCACCTTCGAGGGCGGGCAGGGCCGCGAGTTCCGGTTCAAGACGACGACGCTGACCAACAACCAGCCCGCCGCGCCGGTGGACGGAACCGCCTCCGAGCAGGGCGACAGCCTCACGGTGAAGCTGAAGGGGCCCGGCAAGCCCCTCACCGTGGCGGGGCCGGTGCTGTTCCCGAGCGAGCACATGCGCCGCCTGATCGAGACCGCGCGGGCGGGCCAGCCGACCCTGTCGGTCAAGGTCTTCGACGGCTCCGACGACGGCCGGAAGATCTACGACACCTTCGCGGTGATCGGCCACACCGAGACGGGCCCGGCCCCCGCCGCCGGCTCGACCCGCGACAAGCCCCTGCGGGAGGGCTCGCTCGCCGCCATGCCGCACTGGCCGGTGCGCCTGAGCTACTACACGGAGGGCGCCGGGGAGCGGACGCCGATCTACACCCTCGGCTTCGATCTCTACGAGAACGGCGTCAGCGGCGCGCTCAAGCTCGATTACGGCGAGTTCGCCATCCTGGGCGACATGACCGCCCTCGACATCGATGCCCAGGCCGGACGGGGCGACCGGGAGGCCGGCAAGGACGCCGGTAAGGGCTGCACGCCCTGACGGTGGGGTCGGCCGAGCCCGCAGGCGTCACCCTCCCCCTCGGCGGGCCCGCGCGGGCGCGGCGCGCCCGCCTCACGCCCACTCGTCGTCCGGCCGCGGCGACAGCCGCTGCCACGCCTCGGCGATCCGCTCCGGCTTGATCTCCAGCGCCGTCGCGCAGGCGAGGAGGACGTTCTCGTCGCCCATCACGTGGTCGAGGACGCCCACCAGGAACGCGGGCTCCCGGGCGCTCTCGCGGAGCGTGTCGGGGCTGAGCCCGCTCGCCGCCATGAAGGGCAGAAGACGGTCTTCGTCCCCAGCGATCCACAACAGAACGTCCAGAGCGAGCCGTTCGGCGGGCTCATGCCCTTGAAGAGGTTTGCCATTCATCAACATGTGAACGCTACAAAGGCGAGGGAGGGCTTCACCGCCCGCTAATCATGATCGGCACGCACCGGGACAGGGGATCATGAAGAAAACGGTGCTGATCGTCGAGGACAACGAGTTGAACATGAAGCTGTTCAACGACCTCCTGGAAGCGAACGGCTACGCGACCCTGAAGACCGCCCACGGGATCGAGGCGATCGAGCTCGCCCGCGCGCATCATCCCGACCTGATCCTCATGGACATCCAGCTCCCCGAGGTCTCCGGCCTGGAGGTGACGAAGTGGCTCAAGGAGGACGACGACCTCAAGGGCATCCCGGTCATCGCCATCACGGCCTTCGCCATGAAGGGCGACGAGGAGCGGATCCGCGAGGGCGGCTGCGAGGCCTACCTGTCGAAGCCGATCTCGGTCGCGAAGTTTTTGGCAACGGTTCGCGCGTATCTTGAACCCCGGTGACCCCGGAGGGGCGCACCGTTGAGGAGGTCACCCGGCCGCGCCGGACCGGGTGACCTCCTCAATCGTCCGTCCCGATGCGTCAGCCCGGTCCGCCCCGTGCGGGCCGCCCGGTCGCGCGTCAGCGAGGAACCATGTCGGCCCGCGTCCTCATCGTCGACGACCTGTTCCCGAACGTGAAGCTTCTGGAGACGAAGCTCGGGCTGGAATATTTCGACACCCTCGCCGCCATGAACGGCCCGGACGCCATCGCGATCTGCGAGAAGGGTCTGTGCGACCTCGTGCTGCTCGACGTGATGATGCCCGGCATGGACGGGTTCGAGGTCTGCCGCCACCTCAAGAGCAACCCGGTCACCGCCCACATCCCGGTGGTGATGGTCACGGCCCTCGACCAGCCCTCGGACCGGCTGCGCGGCCTCGATGCCGGCGCCGACGACTTCCTGACGAAGCCCGTGGACGACACCGCCCTGTTCTCCCGGGTGCGGAGCCTCGTGCGCCTGAAGGCCGTGACCGACGAGCTGCGCCAGCGGGCGCTGGCCTCGCGGGAGTTCGGCATCGGCGATCCCCTGGCGCTCGCGACCGCGGAGACCGGCCTCGACGCCCGGATCCTGCTGGTCGAGGACCGGCCCGGCTCGGCCGAGCGGCTGGCCGGGGCGCTGCGCCAGCACCACGCCGTCACCATCGAGCCCGACCCGCAGGCGGCACTCGGCCTCGCGGCCGAGGCGGGGTTCGACCTCGCCCTGGTGAGCCTCGACCTCGACGGCTTCGACGGCCTGCGCCTGTGCAGCCAGCTCCGGTCGCTGGACCGGACCCGCGCCATGCCGCTGATCATGCTGGCGGAGGAGCACGACCGCGCCCGGGTGGTCCGCGGCCTCGATTTCGGCGTGCACGACTTCCTGATGCGCCCGGTCGACCGCAACGAGCTGCTGGCCCGGGCCCGCACCCAGGTGAAGCGCAAGCGCTTCACGGAGGCGCTCCGGGGGGCGATGCAGGCCTCCCTGCAGATGGCCGTGATCGACGGGCTGACCGGCCTGCACAACCGGCGCTACCTCGACAACCATCTCGGCGCGCTGTTCGCCGAAGCGGGGGCCCGCCGCCCGGCGCTCGCCGCCCTGATCCTCGACATCGACCACTTCAAGGGCATCAACGACGGCTACGGCCACGAGGCCGGCGACGAGGTGCTGCGCGGCTTCGCCGAGCGGGTGCGCCAGCACACGCGGCCGGTGGACATCGTGGCGCGCTACGGCGGCGAGGAGATCGTGGTGATCCTGCCCGAGGCGGGCCTCGCCGAGGCGCAGATCATCGCCGAGCGCATCCGCGAGCGCGTCGAGGCGGCGCCGTTCCCGGTGCAGCGGGCGACCCGGTCGATCCCCGTCACCGTCTCGATCGGCGTCGCCGTGCGGCACGCGGAGGATGCCGAACCCGGCGCCATGCTCAAGCGCGCCGACCTCGCCCTCTACCGGGCCAAGGCGGCGGGCCGGAACCGGGTGGAGCCGCAGGCGGCCTGATCCCGCGCGGCCGTCCGGCCAACACGCCGGTTGACACCACCCCCGGCATCGCCAACACCTCGCGCCCGCCGCCCCCGCGCGGCGGATCCCGGGAAGACCTGTGACACGATGGCGGTGACGCGCACCTACCTCGACTTCGAGAA
>Ga0160427_10001837_pt1 | contig 12940 bp, 15 predicted proteins | sample SolpanmetagenomL_FD_108194 | JGI IMG/M metagenome (GOLD analysis project Ga0160427, IMG submission 108194) | Solar panel surface microbial communities from Lawrence Berkeley National Laboratory, California, USA - L | ecosystem: Engineered > Built environment > Solar panel > Unclassified ...
ATACTCAAAAAACATTGTTAAGACGACTCGCGTTTCAAAGTGTATCGAGGTATTATTGTCTCATACTGTGCCCTTCTGATGCCAGTCGAATTCAGCTAGACCGTCGAACCGAACACCGTCCAGAAGTGGTTTGTAGTCTTTAGGCGTTCATCACATTTGCGTGACTAAGTTTCGAATTTTGATATAACACGCCGAGATAGCGACGCGTGGAGATGGCCTGATATTATTGAATCTATTCTCATAGTGGTGCGATCTTTCTTACCATCACATAAATGATTCAGTGGTTCGTCTATACAATTGCTATAGAAGAGGAAAAGTCCTGCTTCTTATTTCAATGTTCTTCGGACTGCCTGTTCTTCAGAATATCAATCTTATTTCTTGCCTCGAGTTTTGGTGAAGCCTATATTATAAAGTGTCTTATCGCCATCCTTTTCCCACATGACTATTTGACTTGAGATTGGTGATTTTGACAAAACACATTGACTCGACGGCCTAAGGTAGTATATGGAGATTTTAGCATGTTCTGATCACTGGTGAAGTATATTTCAAGGTTTATTCATAATTTATTGAGCGTTGCAAGACAGATAATTATTCGAACTTGACTTGATGTTTTCATGTTCAGATACCTACTTACTTATACAAATTCGAAAAGACATACAAGCCTTGATATATTTCGAACATGAACAAAGAGATGATGTAGAAATATGTCAATGTGCAACACCAGTTATGCATTTGCCAGGCATCAGAAAAGGTGCGAGAGAATACGAGAAAAGCATTATATACAGTAGCTAAGCATTTTTGAATCTGATACGGGCCGCGCGTAGTTAAATCTAGATGATTGTAGAACCATTAAGGACTATCTAAAAACCAAATTTGCTAGACCTACGGGCGCACTTGTTCTAAAGCCTCCTAAAATATTACTCAGAATATTCTACAAAATTGTTTTTAAATCATAAAAATGAAACTTAGCAATTCCTAAACTCATGCATGAGCTTAACCTTTAGCACCGAAACTGGCACTCAGCTTTGGTACCAAGGGTAAGTTAATATAAGTCGTAGCGAGATTGCAATGTTGTCTGATTCTTGAGAAGCAGGAAAGGAAGTAAAGAAAAAGAGCTTGAACAAGAGAAGATCCTATAGCAACACACATTACACACTTAGTATAACGTATAAAAAAAAGACTGGGTCAAGCCAGCAGTAGACCCATGCAGGCGATATTCAAATTTCTGGGGTAACTTGGGTATTATTACGCGAAAACCTGGGGGATAAGCAGAAAAAGGATAACACCATGGGCAGACAGAGAAATCGACACTAAGCAGTACCCCTTCTGCCTTAGTTTGAGACATGACGAAATTAGACTCGGGGGATAAGAGCGATAAGGGATTGACCATCATGTGCACAAGTTGAACGATTGTAAACCTCCACAAAGAGATATTGATTCTCGAAAGAACAATGCTATTTCATACATCAATAAGAATTGTAGTAAAAAAGAAGCAGTTGATACGATATCATGGTGTTGAGGCAGTTTTGATTTTGCTTAAGAGGGGGGGGGGGATTTCTGAATCAAGAACAGAATGTCTCGATGATCAATGAGACGAACGCATGCATGCATCTGCTTTGAATTAGAGTTGGGGCGCCATGTACTCATCTGTAAGACGGGTGAGTATCATCAATATCCTCATCATCGGGGAGGCTTCTTCCATTCAAATGGCTGTTCCTAAGTGTATAGAGAGAGAGAGACGGAATCGATCAGCATGGCTAGGCGATCAAAGGAGTGAAATGGATGCATCCTGTACTGTACGTATTTGGTATCACGGCTGGCAGTGAAGAAAACTCGCGTGCGTCGTGAGAGGATTTGCACCATCATGAGACCCCCTCCTTCCGCGTAAGTAAAGCACTTACTATGATACTTTATTAATACCTGGCGGGGGGTCACATGGCGGCAGTGTTTCCAATTGAAAGCCATCTTGTCTTTTTATTCACTGGCTTTACGATGTTTATTCGAATGAGTTGAGCATTCTCAATTGTGTTGTTGTCGTTGCTTGTTATGATTATTGACTCCCTCAAGCCTCAAGGTGTCGCAGGGCTCCATCCAATCAAAAAGTGAATGAGAACAACTGGAATCTATCTATACAATGACCCCGCATTATGTACCATGCCTACTGTGTTTGGTATCATGATACATGGGAAGCTTGCACCATATCGTGCTTAGTGAGAAATGGAGGCTTCCGTCTAGATACCTCTTGTGACCAGGTTCTAACTACACTGCAAGTGCTTGCTTTTTGCCTGATTTTTGTAGTCTTGACTCGACTCGACTCGAATTCCACCTAATAGAAATGGCATTGATTCACTTTGGGAAATATAATAAGTAATTTGGTAAGACCAATTCCAGCCCCGGTATGGTGCAAGGATCGATCCGCTTTGTTGGCTGACTGTGTGTCCATCCTGACTCAAGCCAGCTTAGCTAGCTAGCTATCTAGCTACATGATATCAAGCTCGGATATGGACGTGTGATGTGCTGTGATGTGATTTGATTGAATTACGCGGGAGAATGGGGTTATGATTGCCATCCTTCTCACACCCCTTTCTGAAGAGCTGTTGATGATGCTATTTTCTGGAAAGAACGAGTCGCCAAAATACAGTGGACGAGTATTTCAATGGCAGATGCTTCAATGCACATATATATATGTACAGCATCATGCTAGTCAATGGCGGCAGAACCAGGAATGACTTGCGCGTTGTATATTGATTACTTAGTACTTAGTACTTAGCCAATTGATTGACTGGTGGATACAAGTGTCCAAGCGTGTGGAGGTGAGTTAGATGAGATTGAGGGAGAGCTTACTGACTGACTGACTGGCTGGCTGGTTGCCCTTAGAGCTTTCCTTTCCCCCTCCCCCCTCCATCTCCCCATAGTAGTAAGTACTTACCTACGAAATCGTGATGCATACCAAGTACTGTACCATACATCTTTGAGAGTTTAAATACCTTCACCTCCCCTCCTTCTGAAGCTCTCTTCCTCTCTCTCCTCCTCTCTCCTTCTATCTCATATCTGCAAGTTGCATCGGATTCATCTCTCATGATAACAACACAGTTCTTCCATTGATTGATTAGTTAGTCCTGTCAAGCAAGCAAACAAACTACTTTCACAAACTCCTCCTCCTGTTCCAACAAACATTGCCGCTTTCGTCCATAATTTACATACAATCTAGCTCTCGCTCTTTCACGCATAAACAGCCGTCATGTCTGGTTTAGAAGTTAATACGGACGTTCAAACTGATAACCATGCTATTGATGAATCTTCACCTGCCTCACCCACACAAGCAAAGGGTCATAGGAGAACTAGCTCAAGTGTTGCTGGTGTTTGGTCGCCTGTAGAATTGGGTATGTCATACAATACCCCTAAAAACTCTACACACTGAGCGACCCCAGCTGACATCTATATACAGAGGAGCAAAAGAAAGAGCTTGTACTAGCAAAGGAGACTGGAAAATTGAACTGGTAGGGTTTTCCCTTTTCAATTATCATGATTTAATGCTCCCTCTTATGGCGTTTTCCAACCCTAGCTTGACAAAAGTTGTGAAATATGTTTGCTAATCTCGTGTAACCTTGGTTTGTCTTTATTCAAATACACAGGAAGATCAATTCTTCATCATCCACCGTAGAAGAACCAGAAGTTCTCAAAAAGATGTTGACAACTCCACCCGTCAACAGAATCGAACTACAATTCCCACTTGGTCTACACGTCACTGCACGAAATCGAAAGGGTGTTACGATAAAAGATGCCGTAGACGCCATCCACAAACAGTATGATTTCCTTTTTGTCACATTTCCTATTTAATGATAATAGATTGAAAGCTGACTATGTATTTTTGTCCATAGATTCAAGAAGAGGGTATTACAAAATCCTTTACTCAAGTTGAATGACTAGCAATTGACATTTTCGTTTTACAGGCCGATGATGAACTCGATGAGCCATACCTAAAAGGTTTCATCTACGCTCCAGAAGATTACGGGTAAGTTGATGCTGGACTTCCCTCCTCCCTTCCTCTTTCCTTCCAACATGAAAAAAAATTAGACCACAAAGAAGAAAAATCAATACTAATGGTTCATCACAGATGGGGTACATTACGAGTTGTCTTACAAAAGGAAGGTGCTCCACCATCAAAGAAGAAGGGCAAGAAGGGCGAAGAGTAAACTCTATACATTATGAAAAGTCGACACCAGTAATCCAAATTACAAGAAAGCTGGGATGAAAGATTGTGAAATCTATCGGAGTTTTATACAATTTGAAAGAATTGGCTAAAAGGATGATGAGGCGCTCAATCAATGAAGCATCAAAAGTCGCATTATGATCAGCGAGTGCAAACAGGATTACACTTGCGTTAGACAGAATTTCATGAAAGAAAATAAAAAGCCCTTTCAAGTAGTCTGAACATTAGAAACATTCATCAGAATAGAATACATTGATCAGAGAGTTTATGGTCGTAGACTTGCACAGTGATGATGATGATGATGATGATGATGATGATGATGATGATGATGATGATGATGATGATGATGTGAATATGCTTTTCGAATCACATTTTAGCTGCTTCAAATATTAGACCAGCCCGAGAAACTGTTTCAAGTGTCAGAGCGTGTCCTGTCTCGGTAAATGCCTAAGAAACGGGTCTCCCTTGTGAGTTATCTTGGCTTTCTTTCTTTTCTCTTGTTTCCACCAGCCAATGTATGTACATCAAAGTAACCAGGTGATGCGAAAGGGCACGAGAGAAAATGTAAATAAGTCCATCCACTCTCTAAAGCTGCCGACCTATCTATACCTACATGGGGAAGAGAGAAAGAGACAGAGAGGAGGAGAAGGGAGGGAAGAACTCATGATGGGAAATCGAGTTCAACGGGTCGATGCATCGGTGCATTTTCATACACTATCATTAGAAATTGATTGCAGCACATTAGCTCAAGTTTGTATAAAATTACAATCCTTTTATTATTATTTTTGGACAAAGACTCAGAGCATGCACGTATCATGGATCCAAGTATCAAAATTGATATACAATGTAGCAGGGTTGGATTTTAGATACCTAGCTATCTGTTATCCTGAACGGAAAAGACTATTATTTTACTCATAATATTTGTTTTCTACATGGTCTCGAGTCAAAACATTTTGAGTTTACTTGTAGAAAGTACGGGGTCTCCTAAGAGGTAAAAAAAGGTTCATATACTGGTATTTTTTGTTTTTCAGAGGGATCTTTCCATTCATTTAGTGGAAGAGAGGAGGGAAAGTTTCCAATGATCTATGTAGGCCGAGATATGACGTGGAAGTAGGAAATAGGAGGATAGACATAGAAGAAAAAGAGGAAGTATTAACTGCCCAAGCTCAATGATACACGTCACAATAAGAGGAAGAAGACAAAGGGAATGCATACGCCATAACTTGTACAAATACGAGCCAAAGGAGAACAAAGAAGCAGAAGAAGAAACAAAGGAATTTTCTTTATAATACAGAAGTACCCTGAATTCTTCCCTTCTCATCATCTGTCAACGGCCTATATCTAACCTCCAACACAGTCGCCCTCTCTTGTGAATCGTCTACATCCTTTGTTCTCATCGGCCGTAAATTATAACGATTATGTATTGGTGAAAAATAAGCTCCCTTTGCTTTTCCTTCTTCACTACTACCACCATCGTCTATCGTGACAACAACTTCGAGATATGGATTCGGTCGATCTTGTGGATTCGATACGTACTCGTAAGCACGTGCTCGTTTGTATTTGAGGTATCCGCTGCCTTCGTCTGATACATGAGTATACCCGTCATCGGATGGGTCGACTTCAGTGTACTTGCGTTTGACATTGTATGCAACATCTGGAGTGTCAGGGAGGTAGTAGTCGAATTTGACGTCTTCGGGGGAACCTTCAGTGTTCCAAGGGACGAGAATGGCATAGTCGAGACCGGGGTTTTTGACAGTAGTGGTAGAGACAGGGTTTGTGGAAAGCTTGACGATGACATAGCCAGCGCCATCAGGTCGGGCTGAGAGGTCTGGCAGAACGGGGTAAGAATCGACGACTTTTAGATGAGGTTTCTTAGGATGTGTAGGAAGTTTCCAGGATTTACCGTCGGACGGATTGGAGGTTTCGAAACCAGAGATGAGTTCTTTAAGGATGATGACAGGATCGTCTTGGCTGTTGCTTTTGGCATTGCGTGATGCGTGTTGGATGAGGTCTTTGGAAGTGGTGGATTTGAAAGTTGAGCGAGCGCTTTCGGAGGAGATGTATTCTGTGCGACGGAGGAAGGAAACACCGGAGGAGTTGCGTGTGGGTTTGCCTAAAGATGCAAAGGGTCGAAGGAGTGGCTTGTCATTCTCGTGGACCTTAGGTCTTACGTCTGATGAGCGGAGTGCGCCATTTGCGACTGTTCCAAATCCATTAGTCAAGATACATGGGGCAAGAAGAAGAAGAAGAAGAAGAAGAAGAAGAAGAAGAAGAAGAAGAAGAAGAAGAAGAAGAAGAAGAAAACCCCAATTTTGAAGAATATTATTACATACTTGAAGTGTTGAGAGCAAATATCTCAGGGCCAAATGGTAACAGATCGAGTGGCATGCCCAATTCTGAATCAACCTCAATGTTCAATGGTTGCTCTCGCGCCAGTCGCGACACGAAATTTGTGCTTGTATACTCGGCTGCGGCATTGTTGGGTATGTCCAGGAGTTTAGGAGGATTTGGAGGTGGAGGGAGTTGATTCTGGTATCGTATTCTGGTTATAAAGTCTTGCTGATACTGGCGCTCTCCTCCTCCAGAGCGACTAGATGATGGGCGTGATGACATTGTATGTTTGTGTGTGTGTGCACAAGCTTGTCCTGCAAGTTTGTATTATATCGGTGAGGATGCGAAGAAGGGCATTCGAAAAGTGTCGAACCGAGTCAAGACGTGAATTGTCAATGAAACCACTACCAGGTCGATGAGGACAATCAATGGAACAGGTGATGTCTGCTTGTATGTAAGGAAGTGCTGAACCGGTTATAGTGAAGTCTTGTTGGTCAAAATGAATCGCCAATCAGCCAGTCGATAGTGGTAATGGTGTAGATGGAAGGAACCCAGAATGTTTTTTTTTTGGTGTTGCTGATTGATGAATGATGCATGGAATTGACGAGTTTCTAGACATTCATTCATTTCGTGTTACAGTGTTCATTCATTCTGAGCTCCCTCTCAAGCTTCAAAACTCGCAACTCACCTCAACTACGCTACACACCTATCTAGACTTGAAACACATTCGCATTTTATTTGACCACTCACTCCAGCAATACAATACACAAAGATGGATCCATTCTCATCAGAGGGAGGTAAGTCACAACGTTTAACTATTTATATATTTGCTGTCACTGCTAGTTCTAACAACTGCTAACTGACTTTCTGAGAATAGAGCTCATAAATTTGCACAACGCTTTCTTCCAGGTAGTCCAACTACCCCCTAACAAAAAAAAACTCGACCAGGTCGCATCAGACTGACAGACAAATACCAATTCTTCAATCCTTAGGGCCAATACCAAAATGTCATCGATCAAGATATATCACACCTATCCTCATCCAACACCATTCCAGCACAAGTTATGGTCTATAGAGCACGAATCGCATTAGGCGATTCAGAGGAAGTTTTGGCTGAGGTGGAAGGAGAGGATACACCTGACTACGCCGCTGTCAAGGCTCTAGCACAATACAAGATGGGTGACGTTGATCAAGCTGTTGAGGAGATTGAAGCTTTAGCAAGCACAGATGCAGATAATGCAACAGTGCAAGTCATCGGTGGTGGGATCTTACTATCTGCTGGAAGGTCAGAGGAGGCATTATCGTTGTTGAGCCATCATCAGGGTAGTCTGGAAGCGTATGTCCAAAATCCTCCTCTCCCTGTCTTTCTGGTTGTGATAGGTCAAACATTCACCCGAAAGAAAAGCCCAGGATATATGGCGTACCAACTGACTAGAGAGTTTCCGAAACAGTGTCGCACTTACTGTCCAACTTCGACTTTCACAGAACAGAACAGACTTAGCGCTCAAAGAAGTACAGCAGGCCAAACGATGGGCGAATGATAGTCTAGTCATTAATTTGGCGGAAGCATGGGTTGGTCTTCGAGTAGTAAGTCTATCATCATATCCAAGATTTCGTCGGCAATTCGCCTTTCGAATAATCACTCACTTGGAACAATAGGGCGGTGAACGATACCAACAATCATACTACGTTTTCGAAGAACTTGCTCAAGCACCCTCCACATCAAGTGTTCGTACACTTATCGGTCAAGCAGTGTCAGAGATTCACCTGGGTAGACTACCAGAGGCAGAGGTTGCTCTGCAACAAGCGCTGGAAAAAGTACCAATGGAACCAAATGCTCTGGCGAATCTACTTGTCTTGACGGTATTGAATGGTCAAGATGCTCAGAAGTACAAGATGTATGTATTCTCTCTTCCTCCTGCGTTTTACATTGATTTACCTGAATCTACCTTCTGCTCCTCTTGGTTTGCTTTACGCTTCTTCCCTGAGAAAGGAGTAAGCTGAAATATATCTTGCTTTACAACAAATATAGTGCTCTCGAAACGTCACAACACACACATCCTATGCTTGCCGATCTAGAACAAAAGAGTGAATTGTTTGACAAGGCTGCTAGTAAATACGCTGCCAAGATAAAAGCTTGATTTTCGCTCTTCTTGTCGTTGTACCGGTGTAAGGTTGTTTTTATGTTGTTTAGACTTTTTTGTTTGTTCAATTTTTGTGTGTCTACTTTGATTGTGAAAGTATAGCAATTACATGCATCTTTAGCTTTAACCTTGCTCACCATACATGGCCCTTCAATAACGCCGAGATAGCCAGTTTTTTAGGACTGTGATGATGATACTTTAGAGGACGGTCATTCTTATAACATAATTTACACTTTTCCGTTTGCACCCTCTTTTCTCTTCCCTCTTCTATGTTCACATCGCTCATTGACTCACTTCATTTACTCCTGCCTCAGCCTTCCTTGTTCTTGTTCTGCAACTTTTCATACTCTTCTGGTGTCCGTGTCGACAACTGTAGCGCATGGATCCCTCCTTCCTGTGCGAGCTCTTCTTTGAGAATTGCATACACCTCACGATGTCGAGCAGGTTGGTTCTTGCCGGAAAATTGCGATGATGCAACGGTCATTCTAGTAAACGATACGAGAAATGTATTTTGTTAGTTTCAAGAAAAAAATTCCGATGAAAAAGCTTTCATCAATTTATCATCGTTGCTGCTTGTAAACATGGAGACTTTTCTACATATTTGGCTTGGTGTGCTTTCCTCTTTTTTTGCCCTTTTTTTGGATCAAATAAAAATGGAATAGTCGTGTTGTGATCCAAGAGTATTTGGAGATGAAGTTGTATGTTTATATATTACATACCGAAAGTGAGTTTCCTTTGACTGAACGCCCTTCATTGCAACGTGATGAGCATGTTTATGTGAGTCGTTGTATATTTCGAGAACCGAAGGAGTTAAGGCGGCTGTGATCTGTGGAATTAGTTTTCTTTGAATGAATTGTCCCTTTTCTGTTTTTATTTTTTTGGAATTTTTTTTTATCGTTTTTTGAGACAGGCTTTTGTGGTAGTTTGGACATACTTTTTGACGAATGATATCCTCCATAGGCGATGTAGAAGTAGCCATAGTGGAGAGAAGTCGACGGAGAAGCATGAATTGAAGTGCCAAAACAGAGAAGAAGAAGAAGAAGAAGAAGGAAGATGATGGTTTAGAGTAGTGGTGTAAGTAAAGAGGTTGAAAAATGTTGACTGTTGGGTGCGTGGAGCTTCAAAAAAAAAGGTTGTGGAAATCGTGAACTGTAAATGGAGTTTTGTTGTTGATGTTGATGTTGATGTGGTTGAAATGCATGGGTGGAAAGAATAGTATTGATTGATTGACTAATTCATCGTCATCATCATGAGAAACCTGTGATGTTGAATTGATTGTTGGTAATGGTGGTGGTGATAATAGTGTTGCCCATCCCATTCAATAATCGGATGCGTCCATCAAAACAGTTTGTCATGACACCAGGTTACGGTACTCGACGTTGATCACGACTGGCTTCACAGGTAGACACACAAAGAGACGAACAGACAGTCAGGCAGACAAAATCACCATGTCTGTAGAAAAGAGGCATCACTCACAACCACTGCAACATTGACTGACTGACTGACCGACCGACCTCATTCAATTGTGCAATGAAGACGCGCATTAAACACAAGGAGTCATTAGAGCACATGCAGCGTTCCACTCTCAACCATGCTGCACGAAATATTCCTCCTCCTGGCAGGACATCCGTCGCCATTATTCACCCCAAAGCTTCCCATAGCCTTCCCACTCGTTTCGCCCTCTGAACGGGCATTGCTGGAGCAGTTGGCGCATTTAGGCATTCTACATCGATCGCTACGAGTCCGTTGTGACTTGGTTACAAGCTCACATCCGTCCACCATTGCGAGAGCGACAGCATCAGGCGCTTTGGCAAATCTTCAACAATTTCGATCACAAGTTTCTGAAACGGAAAGATTGGTGCTCAAACGGGATGATTCGGTAGTCGGAGCATACGATATTGTGCCTCTAGCTAGAATTGTCTCTTTATTCTCAGGATGGTTACGAGTTTTGAATTATCTGGATGGATTGGTGGCATTCATGATTGACAAGACTTGTTGTGATACGAATGCTTCTGAGCAAGATGATCAGAAAGAGATTGAGGTTGAAATTGACACAGCAGTTGTGATCGAATCTATTTCAGAAAAGGGTGTACATGGTGCCAAACTTATAGATCGCTTGAGGAGCGATATTCACACTGGCTTCCCATCGATAGAAAAGACTGCACTAGAGCTGTTGCATATTGCTGAGATGGCATGGTTGCGACAGGTATCGGCTTGGGTCCTTTATGGTCGTTTGCCAACATTTGGTGCTTCAGACTTTTTAGTCCGCGAGATGACGCCCATAGAAAAGCAAGAAGCATTGTCTGACATGGCCGCTGCGGACTTTGTCATCTCGAAATCCAATACACCAGCTTTTGTCGCGCCACCAACAGCATCCTCTATACTGTTCATTGGGCGAGCTCTTTCACAAATTCGAGTCAAGGGCAGTGTCGACGCAACAAGGTCTCTCGTGGGCAGTATCAATTCCGACGTCTCAAACTTGCCATTCCATATTTCACTTCTACAGGGTCTAACGACGCCACTGAGTCCTGCTCTGTTCCATTCGGCCATCAGTAGCATTCGTGATTCACTCTCAAGAAATACATTACAAAACCTTTTACCCACTGAAGAGACAAGAGACATTATACATGTCCTTCGAGAATTTTATCTACTTGGTCGGGGAGAGTTTGCGATAGCATTAGTTGAGCAAGCAGATGAAAAGGTACGAGGTAGATGGCGACGTGCTGGAACATCATCTGGCGCCTCTGCTTCGTCCGTAGCTGGGTTGGTCGTTAAGGATGGTGAGGTTAGTGGTGTGATGAAGCGCACATGGACAACACTTTCATCATTTCAGGGTCAGGAGGAGCATGACGAAAGGCTTGACCGTGCCAAGAGCTTGCTTTATTTGTCTTTGAAGAAAACCAATATTGACAATACTGGCACTCCTATGACTGAGTTGGGAAAGGGCAAGAGTTCCGAAAAGCAGAACAAGACAGCTTTCAACGATTTACTACTACAAGTGCCAATCAATATCAATTTCCAGCTTACCTGGCCTCTAGAGCTCTTCTTAACACCTCAAGATTTGGACATTTACGAATCATTGTTTCACTATCTACTCGCAATAAGACGTGCGCAAATCAAACTCCAATCGCTCTGGCAAAGTCGAAGAAACACCGCAGTACAGGGTATAGCAACACCCAGCCGGAGAGCTGAGATCAAGCAGAAACGAGAGGATCTCATCAAGAGGGAAAAGAAACAAAGGGTTGCATGGGCGACAGCGAATCTCTGCATCTTCTTCTTGGAGAGTATAGGGGTTTATTTTCAAGAAAATGTTATTGGCACGTCCTTTGAGACATTAGATCAGATTATTGGTGGGCAAAATTCTACAAGTTCAAAGGATGTACAAGAATTGGGATCAAAGATGGAGTCTTTCAAACTGTTTGCTGGGTCTTCTCATGTTCGTACACCTTCTTCGCCAACTAAGCGCCCTACAACCCCACGTCGTCCTCAAACACCTAGCTCGCCATTCGCATCTCCGAGCAGACCACGAGTCAATCACGATTCACCTTTAAGGGCGAGGTCCACGTTCCCGACGAGATTAGACACACCTCAAGGTTCTCGACCGGCCACCGCTACCATCAGGGATCGAGAACTGTCCGGTCAAGAAGTAGATCCTGAAACCCTTACCTTGGCTCATCACCAATACTTGAAGAGCTTAGCTGAGAATGTTTTTCTCAACGACATCACATTCACATTTCTCCTTCGTAAATTTCTACTGCAGTGTGACATTATGGTTACACGGATCACTACTCTATCCAAATCCAATGAGATGATGGATACTTTGAGTCAAGATGATCAGCATGAAGATGATGAACAAGAGACGAAAGCGATGGCTGACTTGTGTAACGAATTGCGGTTATTACTAGGGAGTTTATTGAGAAGACTACAAGAGATGGATGATGAGCGTAGTCGCGATGATGGCAAGGTCAGAAACAAAGTGAAGGAGAGCAAAGATGTGCGTACAAGTGCTGTAGCCAAGAAGAATATTGCCATTTTGGAAGGAGCACTTTCAGCGACTGGAATTGACAAGTTGTTGATGAAGTTAGATCTTGGTAATTTAGAGCTTAGGTGATGCGTCTAAATACACATACCATGATATAAGCATGAAGCATGTGTATTTTTTACATACTCGAACTACTCACACTGCTGTGTAAATATGTTTTCAAGATAATTAATATCCTTTGATGATGATCTACCATACTGTATACATATA
>Ga0160427_10001838_pt1 | contig 12927 bp, 6 predicted proteins | sample SolpanmetagenomL_FD_108194 | JGI IMG/M metagenome (GOLD analysis project Ga0160427, IMG submission 108194) | Solar panel surface microbial communities from Lawrence Berkeley National Laboratory, California, USA - L | ecosystem: Engineered > Built environment > Solar panel > Unclassified ...
ACTGTTCGTATATTGTTTGGCCAAAGGTGGGAACTGACCGTCTCTGTTACGAATCATGTACTATTTCGATAGTTTTAACTGAATTATAGCGAAAATTCAAAGATTGATCCAATATCTCTGTACTTAACTTGGTAATATAGTATAATTAATATTGTAATTGTAATTATAATTATAGTTATACTAACTACGCCCTATTAAGCTTGAGACTTTATAACTCAGGACTAATTAACTAATTATATAAGGTAATAATAAGAGTAAGTATAAATATACAAGTCTTAATAATAAATAAGATAGTACTAATCTATTTAAGTACTTATGATTCTTAAGTACTTAATACCTAGCGTTAATATACTTCTATACTATAGTAATAAATTTACTTATTACTTTAATATTATGCTTATTTAGTTACAGTAATATCTTTAATAGGTCTAGCCTATTTTCTATAGTCAGGTAATAATCAAGCTGTGATAAGATTACTTCACGTAGATTATTAAACGCGTGACATATTACTAGAACATATAACTCACTCTCTACAATCCTATTACCACACGCCACGCATACTCTTTCTAATCTAGGGATTGCTATCCAGCGCCCTCTCTTAATCATACAGTTATATATCAATAATCAGAGTCTAGTAACAGCTCTTACAAGCTCTTTTAGGAGGTGTATATATACTTATCGAGATAGGGAGGAGTCGAGGGGGGGAGGTATACATGCTGAAGCATATATCTATTGGACAACCCATGTAAAAGTTTAAATATATTTCATGTTTCTCACTTTTGAGAGTTTTATAAGTGAAATTGGGCCATCGTAAACTTGAACCATAGCTGGTATAACCAGTATTATATATAATCCAGCTACTAGAGCGCACAATCTCAGCAGAACTTTACACGCACTATAGGCCTTCGCATCACACTTTCTCAAGTATGAAACATTCGAGTAAAACCCTCTTTCTGCTATCATACATCATGCATCATTGGATGCTGCTCTGGTCAAAAGGGAAGATAAGATTGCATGCATAAATCTGGCAACCAATATCAAGCTAATTGCGAACTCCACAAATGTGGAACAGGTGGACTATATCTATTCGCACCTCGACAAAAATCAGGCATGAATAAAAGACTATCAAGTTAGTATGTCTTAGTGCTACATTACCACCGTCTTAGCCTGTGATGCTAACATCGTCATTAAATCATAAATGTAATGTGTTTCTAGATCCATGTATTCTAGATGTAAAATCTTGATAATTGTCACAATACAATCATAATGCTGTCGGAATAGACGGTATGGATCGCCCCTTTTTGTTCTTGCGATGTATCAATAGAGTTTTAGCTAATTTGAAAATTTATCAACATACTACAGTAAACTTACAGGTCTCAAAAACAAAATGGAACAAATCTTTATCCCAAAGTGCGCTTCCATAATTCTTCTTATAAAGAATTTGATGACTTTATACTTCCAATGCAATGCATTCTTCCATAGCCTGGCATATACTAAGATCCAAACTAAGCACCCCAGTCTAGCAACTGAACCAATGATTTGATGCTGTGATGTGAAGATCCGGTTCTGGAAAGCTCAAACATATAGACCCCAAATGGCTCGTGGCTAAAGATTCGTCCATATTATTGTGTAGGTCAGATTGTCACCTAGCATAAGGCAGAGACAATGACGGAGACTTTTAAGGTTAAAGATAGCAAGACTATTGCCTTGACACGAGGAAGATTTGTATGATCAGAGAATGCTTTACACAGGGCGAGTGATCGTGCCACTATCCTGGCTGTTCATCTTCTCAGTTGGTCCATACTTCAAAGCGCAAAGCAGCGAGTTATGTATCAGAAAACTAAGAGTAGGAACACTTATTGAACCTCAGCTCAAACTGTCGCCTGTCTGATCACAGCAGCAATATCATTGTCGGTAGCTACAGCATCCACACTCTGCTCTCCATCTCTGTTGACGGCTGTGCTCAATCCTGGGCTCGAAGTCACATTTGGATCCGGATTCTCAACATCAGGCAAAGTCAATCTGCCCAATGGCCTGATTCTAGAATCTAAGTATAATGATTTATCCAGAGCATGGTTGTTCCTTTCTGCTTCTGGATTGATACCAGAGTTGTCTTTGAGGAGTCGACTGAGCCGTGGAGAGAAATGTCTTTGTATCAGAGGCTTGAGTGCTGGAATACAAGCACATACTATGGCGATACTACAGTATGGTCAGTGGAAGATAAGAAGCACAAGAAAACAGTGCAATACATACTGCGCTTCCCATGCAGTATACAGCCACAAATTGTAACTTATCCCTGCGGATTTGTTAGTGAAAACTCAAGTTGGCAACACTTGTAAAGATAGTTATAGGTTACGAACATGACCAATCAAAAGTCTTAGCAACTTTATCAATGTCTAAAATACGCAGCAGGCTGCACACACAAACACTATAAGAATTAGTCTGGTGCGTTCATATATCTTATACGACGAAAGCTGTAGAAGGGATATAGAACAAAGTTCCTTACGTAATACCGAGTAAGAACATGGACAATAAGCTGATCTTTTGCTTCCGTGGTAAGTGCAACTTGAGCACCACCGGAAGTGGTAACAGAAGTACCACGACATCGCCGAAAAAGTTCAAAGCTCCATGTACCTGTACCACCACATTAAAATATATCAGCATAGATATTTCCCTACTAAAGATTCAGTAGCAATACATGGCGCATGATGTGTTTCCTTACAACTAACAGTTGATCATGATGATCGATGCATCTCGTTCCAGGTCGGCGATCCCAAAATGCCCATACCGGCGAACACTGAAAGATAACGATTCCCAAGAATGTGATCATCCAGCATATGATGAATGCCATAGTCGCGTAGATTGAAATTTGAAAGCTGTGTATCGTCGAAAATCGGAGGTAAAAACATAGTATTGAGACTTTAGTCAAGCCAATACTGAGAGTAAAGAGTAATTGTATCGCATAGGTATATTTTTGGGCAACAATAAAATCTTGTGTCGGGATATCCCACATGTGCTTGCCGAAGCCATAGTGTACAGTAAATATTGAGCAAATACTAGAACCAAAAGCTGTGATCTGAATACATTTCGTGAGTCCACATCAGTAATAGTTTGTAATGGAATGTTGAATTTGAGATCAAGGATAAAGGCGAGATTGAGAGTTTGAAATAGCTTACAACAGCAGGAATGATCAAATAGTCGTCCCATGAGATGCACCTCAAGATTTTGTATCTACAATACAATCGCAAGGGCACAATCAGACCGGTACAAACCATCAGGAAGATGAGTATTGGCTCGAGATAGTGTCCAATGACCTCAGGATTTTTGTAGTTCGGAGGAGGCCATGAAGCCGGTGAGGCAGGTAGAGGCATGAGAGGCCTTGCTTTCTCGTAACTAATGCATCGATTGAATGAAATGGTGGTGCTTGTTTGAGCTGGATCCGATCACACTCTCATAACTAAGGAGGAGGAGAAGCAAAGATACAGAAAATGTAAATTGAGAAGATGTCGACGATGCTTCAGACGTGACTAGTGAGAGTTTTTGAGATTTGTGATGCATAAGTGCATGTGCGAATTGCGCTGCGAATTGAGGCTAAGCGCTTTGAGAGCATGCGCACGCGGAGACGAAGAGTTTTCTCCTTTCAAGGTCTTTTTCCCCGGAATCCCCAAATTGTAAACATCATGCAAATGAGCCTTGAGATCGAATTGACTCGCGGCAGAGTGGCGAGTATATCTAACACGTAGTATAAAGAAGCTTTGGTGTTTGGAAAGGCACAATAATATCAGATGAAGAGACCCTGAAATAATTAAAATATAGATGCATGCATGTGTATCGAATAGTGTCGGCCCCGGAGGTGATCTCCACAATCGATCAGCTTCCTTCCCTCCTAAGGTCATCATGGCTCTATCTGGTCACTCCCCGATATAAATGTCCTCCTCCTTCCCTGTCTGTATTCTCCCAAGAAACCATTCACGACTTGGCTGTGCACACGGAACTGCGCTTTTGATTTATATTGTGACTCAAATTTCAGCCTCTAACTTTAGCTCTCGGCAGTGCCTAATTTAAATTTCGCTTCTGCAGCCAAATTATCCCTAAGAGATCACATTATTTGGAACATTTATGCATATATGGCCACTTTTGTTACATCTTTCATGAGCAAGCATTATTATCCTTTATTGTTGAATCTGAAGATTTTGTCCATCTTGCGATTGGATAGAAGATTGATTGATTAGAGGTTTGGAATGAGGATTACTGTATCAATCTATTTTATTGCATTTTTTAGAATAAAAGGAATTTAGAGATACGTGCACTATCAAATCCTCTCTTAGACCAATCGGTTCCCAATGAGGCCTAAGCCTCGCGTAAATGTCATGGGAAAACATGCATATGAAGATAGAATTCCGAACAAGTTTGGACCGTTGTCATCGATATCAGTTATTGTACGTCCATAGAATTTGAATATGCCCAATTGTAATATCGCCCTAGCTCGAGATTATACTGCAGGATATTAAGAGTAGACAACAAATTCAAAAATACGCCAAACAAACACTTTTTTTCAGATCTAAAATGATGACATTTTCATGGGTCCACCAATAATAGATAAATAAACAATTACAGTCAACCAAATCAGGATCTAATCTTTCATAGATCTAATGTTTTCTTAAGTCTTTGATTAGTATGAGAGAAAAGGTGCAAGAACTCTCTCCCCTAGAATAGTACTTCTGAGCATGAGTTTAGTAAGCAAGTATAAATTATACAGGTTGTGATTTGTCTGTGTCGTAAAATAATACTTGAAATATGCTTTAGGAAAGTTTTAAAGCGACATGTGAAAACTTCCCAATAAAAACCATATACCTCTTGATATTTTACCCCTGGAGCTTGTCATCACTTGTATTATAAAGCCTTTGGATGAGTTATTTTTGCCCCGTTCGTAATATGTATTGTTCACTAACGAACTAGAATTGTAAATCACTAGGCTGCTCGTGATAAAAAGAGTGTCCGTGAACCTATTTATAATCTATCAACTGTCCTCGAAGTTTGAGATTGTAGACGAAACCTCAACTTAGCAATATTCTTCATATATTCTCTACTTTTCATTTAAGCCATATCAGACAACACGCTTACAGTACAACAGACTCACTTACAAAACTATATGCATAGTGTCTCGAAATTTCACTCTGTAACCATCTGTTATATTTATTTTGTTGTTTACATTATATTATATATCCTTCTCAACAACTATTTACATATCAACGAAACACTGCCAGATTAAATCATTAAACAGAAACATCGGAAAACAACTAAGACGACAAAACCAAAAAGTATTACGCTTATTTGCATGCTGAACTATTTCACCCGCATGGCCGGCGAATAGTGTTAATAGAAGTTGTTTGCTAGGGAAAGGGAAAAAAGCAAAAAAGACGGCAAAAAATCATGGTTATTCGATATACCGGATATCCAATCATGACCATGCGTCATCTCACATACCCATGTCTTCGTATATGTATGCTCTTAAGATGTTTGCGTGGGGACAAAAGGCTTCTCTTCGTTCAACTCTCATTCTGGGCTTCATCCTTCATTTCAATATCCACCTACAGATGTCGTTGGATAGTAACCATATGGGTATTCAGACTTTGTCACAGTTAGTGTTGATGTTGCAGTGATAGTCTCAGAACAAGTAGTCGTGATTGTAGCAACTTTCGCGATTGTAACGGTCTGAGGAACTGTGCTTGTAGTATAGACTGTATAAGGTGTGGCAACAGTTTGGGTTGAGGTGATGGTGGCTGTAGCAGTGGCTGTTGTGATGGAAACAGAGGTGTAAGTCATTCCTATGTTTGACAAAGTTTGTGTTGATGTCAAGGTTGAAATGACAACTGATGTGCTCGTTGCACCGCCAACTGAAGTTGTGACTGAGATGGTGGCTGTAATTGTTGAAAGTGCTGTAGTAGTTGAACCCGTTGCAATAGTATTAGTGACAGTTGCAATGCTTGTTTTTGTGACAGTGCTTATTGCAGTTTGTGTAGCCGCAGCTTGTGTCTGAGTTATTGTTGACAAGACTGTTGCGGTACTGATTGCACTACTAGTACTGACCACAAAAGAAGTCGTGGTTACAGTAGATACTGGGGAAGTGATAGCTAGTGTTGTCGTCACAGTTTGAGCGCTACCTTCAACAACAGAAGTGATGGTTTTAGTTGTACCAGCTTGCGCATTTGTAACCGTTGTAGTCACTGTTTCAGTTTCTGTACTTCCTTGTAGAGTGGATGTCGATATAACAGTAGATATCGCGCCACTGCCAACACTTGTCTTCGTGATTGTCTCTGTAGAGGTTTCAATAATAGTCTCAGTGGCTGTGTTAGTCTGGCCGGAGTTTGCCGTCAATGTAGATGTGACAGTTTGCGTTTGGGTTTGACCACCCTGTGAGATCGTAGTAGTCAGCGTCCGGGCTGAAAAGCTTGTACTGGTCTCAGTTACGGTCTGGGTCTCTGTTTGTCCAGACGCTACCAAAGTTGTAGTCACAGTTTGTACCGGTCCAGTGTTTGGTTGTGTTACAGTCACTGTTTGTGTATTGTATGATATTATGGTCGATATAGCGGTCGCATTAGATTCATTTGTAATTGTGGATGTTTTGGTTACCGTTCGTGTTTGTTCGTTGCCTGTCACAGTCAGGGTGGTTGTCAAGGTAGCACCACCTGGACCAACACTCATAGCAGTTTCTGTCTCTGTCAAAGTCAAAGTGGAAACGATAGTAGACGTTGCTACGGCGCCAGAACCAGCGCTCTCAGTAACAGTGATGATCGACGTCTTCGTGACACTTTGCGTGGGTGAGCCCTCGCTTACTTTTGTTATAGTTAAAGTTGATGTTGCTGTATCCGTGTATGTAGATGTTACAGTTTGTATACTGACGTTCTCTGCTCCAACAGCTGTTACTGTGGAAGTCGATATGATACTTTCTGTGATGGTTGCCGTCTCGGTCAAAGCATTACCAGAAACAGTCGTTGTAGTAAACGATGGAACAGTAGCAGTTATAGTTTTAGTCTTTGTACGCTTCACTGTAACAGTCCTAGTACGACCGTGGTGTTCCGTAGTTGTTTTAGTCTTGGTGCTGATTTGATACTCTGTCTTTGTGCAAGTGCTAGTGATAGTAGCAGGACCAGCATTGGGTGCTGTTAAGGTTTTGATAATCGTCATGGCAGGAATAGTGATTGTAGTTGTTGGGCAGACATTTCTTGTAAACGACAAATTGATTGAGCTCGAAGTGGATTCATTATAATAACCACCTTCGTTGGCTCCAGTGGTATAAGATCGGGGTTTGAGCGCTGTAGCTGGACTTGCCAGAGTCAAGTGGCCATTGAAGAAGCTTGCAACGAAGAATAGGAGAATGGCTGAGCGCATGTTTGTTATATTTTGTTTGTTGACGGTATAAGTTTTAAATGGAAGAATATAGAGGATCTGACGGCAAGAAGACAATCAAATCGAGTTCTTAATTTTTACTTTGGTAGTTCCTAGGAAGAAATATGGTGTTGGAAGATTGATGCGATGTTATTTTATAGAATGGATATGGCATAGAGATACTGGAATCCTTTAGCCTTTTATACACGAGCTCAAAGTCGAGATGTATGGCCATAGTCCATGCTATCAATCACTAACTCACGACGACCAGTCTCGAGGATTTACATGGTTATGATGCTCCTTCTGCCACAATTCTTCGTGTGAATGAGTTGATGCTTCGTTCAACAACCTGCTAGCGCTTCCAATGACAAACATAATGCAATAACGAAACTCGCCGTATGAACTTCACATCGACATATCAATTTTCGAGACTAAGCATAATAATATAACGAAAATAGCACATTTTGCAGATTATGCGTTGTCCACCTCAAGCCGTTCATTTAAATGTTCTTGTCTCTAGTAAGTCGTCGATAATTGAAGAATTTTATCGTGTAGTTTGTGGCAAACTTCTTGATATAGGCTTAACTTACTTTCTGCATTACTGTTTGTCCATAGCTATAGGCTGGTGGAGTTTGAGCGATTGACAGAAAACAAAACTTATGGGGGCGTGAGACAGCTTGTGGATCTGGGTAGGATCTGCATGTATCTAGCACAACGAGCGTCAACGTTACTAAAATGTGTCTATATGTTGATCGCATATACATATTTACCTAAGTAAGTATGTAGTGAACCAGTTTGGGATCAATCAAAAGACCCCAAACCATAAACCAGCCAAAGAATCTACCGAACAGCCAAAGAGAATGCATGTAATTCGTTTAAAATCTCCACAATTTTCAGTCGCACGTATACATCTGGTACACACATATTCAAATGGAGAAGATGCATAACGTTCCAAGCTTTGATGCATATGGGCAAAAACAATCAAACACAAAATCCAACGTTATGTATTCGCTCTGTATCTAATTAGCGATGCAGATCTAACGAAACAAGAAGCACTGAACTGAGCATTATCAACTTCGTGTCGTTAAACCCTTTGCCTTGAGAAGTTTGATAATATCGAACACTGTGAATGCATGCCAGCCTGACGACTGATTGTAGTCATGTCAGAGTATATGTTCTGATATCACGCATACGGGTAGTGACACTAAAAAGCTACCAAAACCCTTCAAACATAAAATCACAGTATCTTGTTCTACAGAAAAAATTCTTCCATATATCCTTATGTCTATGCATAAATCTATTAATAAAGTCTGAAATCTGAGATTTTGATAGGAAAACTCAATTCGGTCCATTCAGTGTTGATGTGGCGAGCAATACTTAACTTTAACCGAACCATACAGAAGGATTCTTTTCTTAGTATACAAGATATTCACGATATTCGCCACACCGGTGACTAGTGTCATATCGGATCAAAGACAAATCATAACATATGCATAATTCGAACTTTAATTTCTTGATATGATGAATTATTCTTGGGCATCACTGCATACTCCATCGGCCATCCAACGAGATTCTCAGAGATGTCGATTGCCACGTGCAATTTGATCAGCGTTTCTTGGAGATATCGCTTAGCTGATAAATTTTCATTTGATCTCTTTGTATCTACTAAGACTGAATTCAGACACACGGGTTAAACTGGAACGCCGGCTTTCTTTTTTTTTAATCCTAATTTAGCGGATTTTGCTTTTATATTGTAACGACGCGCACTTTTATTATGTTAATGGACGTTTTTATTGGAAAAATAAAATAAAAATAAAAATGGTCTCAGCAATCTAGACTGAGTGCTTTGTATACTCGATTGAAGACAGCTGCAGTAGGATTATGTCGACTCTTGATACCACTCATTGTGACGATGTCCTGAACATATCTTGTAGTGATGAGTCAATATTGGCACATCGACCACGGAAGGCAATGTACAGAATAACTATATTTTGTAGTTCTTCACCTCATCTATTTACGGACCTTATGACGATCCTTTCAAGCAGTTCAATACAATTTGAGAACAACATTAGTAGTGTATTTTGAAAAAACGGTTCATTCATGAGTTCGCAGCTTTCTGCAGCTGTCTATTTACGCTTCAGATCTGAATATCATATGGCACGTTGTTCTTGCCCCTCACGCGAGCCAGCATTCTGATTCAATCATTTCAAAGTTATCATGTCTGATCATCGATTGAGCCGAACGAGTTTGGTGACCTTCCATCATGCCTTCATTGTTTCAATGTCTATGTTTAAGCAAACCTGAGAGGTTACAGTCAGCTAGAAAGTATTTCGAGCCAGTTGCAAACCATGCTCAAACAATTACCCTGTTTGACAAAGCGTTATCTTGTCTAACCATCAGTTGAAGTAGCTTGTCGGCTGCTAGTGTAAAAAGTCATGTCATCCTCTCGACAATATAAACATAACCTGCCTACTCATACATCCGGAATTATGACTACTCGGGTAATACTTATAAACTCAAGGAACTAAAGAGATTTGTTTGATGAAGAGACAAGTATAAAAGTATATACATAAACGAGAAGAAACTTTTCTGCTTGGCACAAACAACAATTTCACAAATATGACTAAGCACATCGTCAGCATGCGCCTAGCATCACGTGGTTCATTGACTGAATTCAACAATTGCAATTGCTTAGTAAGTACTTAGTAGTCAAACGACACCAAAACTTCGTAGCGGCGATTACAGCTCCTTCTAGAGTTTAAGCTTACCCATCACCAAACTTGCGCACCATAAACCTTGATTCATCAACTTGGTCACTGTTTCCAATATCAGACAGGTTGTTGTTATAGGATGTCAAATTATGCCGTGGCTCAATGTCTCCACTGCATCAAAAAAAAAATACACCTTTTATCAAAAACATACATCTTGGAACATGTTGAATTTCCTTTTCGTAACACGACTTATTATGCCGTTGTAGCCGTCCTCAACACACGGGAGACAATTCTTGCTGTAGCATTCAGTCGCAATGCATGAAGAAAAAGGCTCATTGGTCTGCACGATGTCTTCTTAGGCTTTGTGGAGGCCACTTTCCTCAATCAATCATCGTGACCATTACACAGCATCTTTCTCTCAGGAGCTCAAGGATTGATTACAAATCATTGTCCCTCGCAAGAGAATTGTCTTGACATCTGGTAGCTACCGTCTCGGTAGCTTAATACAACAAGGTTAAACTTGAACGAAGTCACATATGCGGAATTTATGCCGCTATTCATGCATGGTCCTAATATTTAGCGATAAAAGTCAAAATTTATCATAATACGCTAAACAAAATTCGAAAGATTTAGGCAGTATCAGAGGTCGACTACGCGGAATGCAGGATAGCTATCTTCTGCCTTAACCAGACGTAGACAGAAGTCTCATCGGTTATCGTTCCATCATGATCTGTAGAAATCGGCGGTATCGTGCTCAGATTAGGGCTACGAATAGGTGCTCAAATCAATTTGATCGAGCACTTGTTCGAACTGCATCTCGCAACCTAGATCATGATATCTTTGGTCACTCTTTCAACATCACAACATTTGTCGTTGACAAAGTCTATTGACACTGTTCAAGCTCATTCATAATTGTGATGTGTCAGTGAAGGCTGTTCAACCTTGATCTTAAACTTTTCAACCATGGCAACTGACAATGCTCTTGCACCACCGCACAATTTGTATCAGCCCGAAAACTTAGAGATACCACGAAGCCAATTTTCTGCTGTAAACACCAATTCCACAAAAAATATCGGTCTAAGCGATGACAAATTCAGGTCAAGCTCTCTGGGCGAAGACCTCGATGAGATATGCGAGATCAAGAAAGTCCCATCAGCATTACCACGATCTAGAAATCCCAATATTGTTGTCAATGGTGCCAACGACAATGCCGTAATACGAAGTGCAAACGAAGCGGAAATTGTCGACGATGATAGGCATCACGTCATATGTGAGCCTATTGATATGAGACCTGATCTCTACCGCCAAATTTCAAGACAGTCATATAGATCGATTGCGGGTCGTAAACATGACCTGAACGGCGAGAAACGCACAGACGAGGAAAGCATCATTGAAAAGCCGGACAATCCAGATATCATTGTCGAGGATGATATACCAGAGGAATTTCTAATTCACTGGAATGGTCCTGATGATCCACAGAATCCGCTTAATTGGTCGTTGCGGTACAAATCGTTTGGTCTTGCCTGTGTAGCACTACAGACGCTAGTAGTGTAAGTACAAGAGTGCTTGATTTTTAAAAAAACACTCTCATGGAAGAAACTAATCGTTCGCGCAGTGTATTTTATTCAACGTCTTATGTTTCTGGTACACCAGGAATGATGAAGGAATTCAATATACATAGTTCAACAACTATGACAGCCGGTGTTACAACATATTTGCTTGGTCTAGCATCCGGTCCATTATTACTAGCACCTTTATCAGAGTAAGCATTTCAACATATCATTAGATCATTGTCGCAATTTGTTTAGGTAGTGGCTTACACGATGAACCTGAGCTGTTGCTCGCTCTTTTGACCAGCTTGAAGAATACATGGTCGTAAACCTGTTTATGTAGTCTCATTAGCACTTTTCGTCATCTTGACATTACCCGTCTGCTTTGCGCACGATTTTGCGACGATTGTGGCCATACGATATTTTGCTGGTTTAGTGGGCTCGGTATGTTGATAACGGTTGCAATTCTTGTCGCTCACATCAACATTGAAGCAGAAGAATCGGGGATTAGACTAATAATATGCACAGGCAACGATATCAAATTCGGGAGGTTCAATAGCAGACATGTTCTTACCAAAATATCGAAGTACAGCTATATCCATCTTTGCGATCGGTAAGTGTAGAAATCCATTTTGTTTCTCAATTTTAACAAATCACTCAGCTAATACAACAATGCTAGCCCCAATGAATGGACCATCTTTCGGGCCTATCATGGGAGGCTATGTTTTCCAATATCTTGGATGGAGATGGCTCAATTATCTTGTGCTTATCTTTGCCTCTGTTATGTGGCTAGCTGGATTTCTACTGAAAGAAACCTATGCTCCAGCCATCCTTCGCAGGAAAGCTCTGCTCAAACGCCGCGAGACTGGCGATGACAGATATAGAAGCAGATATGATCATGGAGACTTGAAGTTTTTGCAATTGATGTCAAGGAATATGATTCGACCAATCAAGGTATGTATAAGAAATGAGTAACCACAAATAAGCATTACGCTAATTTCAAATCATCCAGATGCTGTTCACAGAACCAATATGTATTTTCTGGGCACTCTATATCGGCTGTGTTTATGGCATTCTGTGTACGTTTCATACAAGCCAATATTACGCTTGCCCTTTATGTACACGCTTTTCCACCAACTAACAAGCTGACATTCATAGATATGTGTTTTGTTGCATACCCAATCGTTTTTTCTGGCCTCCGTCATTGGTCTCCCGGTCTTAGCGGACTTTCCTTCCTCGGAATCATGACTGGCACGTTCCTTGCCATCTTCTCAGAT
>Ga0160427_10001839_pt1 | contig 12918 bp, 5 predicted proteins | sample SolpanmetagenomL_FD_108194 | JGI IMG/M metagenome (GOLD analysis project Ga0160427, IMG submission 108194) | Solar panel surface microbial communities from Lawrence Berkeley National Laboratory, California, USA - L | ecosystem: Engineered > Built environment > Solar panel > Unclassified ...
GACAACGCTGAGAAGCCGTTCTTATAGCAGAACCATATTATTGAGATTGCTTCTTGAGCACATTGAGCATCATGCAGAAAGGGACGCATCGCCTGGATCAGAGTGTTCACAGGATAAGGAGCTGTCAAAGCTTGCTGGCCAAAGGCACATACTAAGCGTATCTTGAAGAGAATGGCACGAGTGTGCGTCGATCCCAAAGCTGGTGAGATCAGGTCAAGCAATTTACGAACCACTGCAACAAACAATTGAGGCCTAAAAAGACTTTTCATTTCGAGACCAGCTCGACGAGCGATTCGGTCAAGACTATCAAGAAGATGACGGGCCCTGAATGATGGTTGCGAGATCGGCATCGGGGGTCTCGTATCATTTGCGAATTCCGTCATGGCAGTAATGGCTTCACTCACATCAGCCAGATCTCTTTTCTTCTCGAAAGCGCGGTCAAGCCCAGAATCTATATCAGTTGCAATAATCAACTTGGCGATTGTCATTGGAAGATAGAGTTTTGCCAGTGTAACGTATTCATTCTTATTTTGAAACAATTCGCGTATTTTTGACTCTGTCTTTGCTTGTCCACCGGGTTGCGATGTATCGTGAGCGACAGCATATGCTATGGTGTCTGCATAAGCGTCTCGCACCAATTCTAGCTTGCTTAACTTCATATGATGTTCAAGAAGTTTAAACTCTTCGTCTTTATCACAAAGAAAACACTGTGCCGTTATTTCGCGAGAGTTGGCTTGAATCAAGTCCGGGAGTGTTTCGAACCCAAAGATGACGAAAGGTATATCATGCAAGTTTCTTGTAGACATCCAGCTGTATAACAATTGGGACGAGAACGCTCGGAACAGCGTACATTCATCTGTAAAACCATGTGCGGTCGTGATACTTGTGATTGCCTGGTGCGCATGAGTGAGGCAGCCTTGCACCTGACCAGCAGCGTCCAGTATGCCAAAAACTGACCTTCGCAACAGAGATTGCCACCTCGACCCAAGATTGGCAAAAACTGCAAGACGAATGGAGATACCCTCAAGCCAATCGGCATCTGCTGGAAGATTCTTCTCCAAGTCATCAAAGAGTGCTTCGTGATTAGTAATGGTGAAATAGCTGAAGATGGTCGGAATACGCTCGGCTTGATTGAATCGTAGAGCCAAGCTGCCTTGTCCCAACAGATTGAAGAGTGTTGTCCTGACTGAAGGCATTGGGGGATCTTCCTCCTGGGCAAAATTCTCATCCTTCTCCCAAATCATGACAAGCAATTCCGAAAGAAGAATCTGCGACTGCTTGTGCAACACACGCTGAGGCAATGTGCCCTGGACAATATACTCATAAAAGTCCATGACAAGCCCAGCAAGATCTCTGTTAGTTGTATGTATCCATATTGCAAAGGTTTTGATCAAAAAATTCAAAATCAGTTCGACACTTGCTTGGTTTAATTGTTCAATGTAAGATTTCATTACCTGCTCACTCAAAATATTCAAAATCCGGATAGCAATGTCTTCGGTGAGGACATGAAAGATATCAAGTTCCATAATAACAGCACGACTTGCAATTATATCACTTGCAGACATGGATGAAAGTTCTTCTACTATATGAGAGTAATCTATTTGATTGCATTGTTCCAGTGAACAGGTCTCGAACATTTTGATTAATAAACGATTGCATATCGAAGCGTTAAAGGAGATTAGCGACATTGGATTATGGCCGTCAGATTGGCTCCTACTTTGTGACACCCTCACACGAGTGGAGTCGTCAAAATCATCACTGTCGCCCATCTCGACGTCTTGAACACTGTCATTAGATCGAGCTAATTGAGGGTGACCGAAAGCGCTTGAACTGGTAGCCAGAGTATAAAGCCACTGGTAATATTTTCGATCCGATGAAACAAAAAGGTTGCTGGGATGCCCTGCTGAATCTTGGTGTCTTAAAATGGTAAGAAATGTGTCAAGGAGAACATCGATCCTGTTTGGCGGAGTTCCCGACTTTCCGAGACAATGACATATCGCTTTCATAAGGTCGTCTGCGGCAGCGAACAATCGATTATCGTCCGTTGAAAATTGAATAATCCTTGACTGTCTAATGAACGAGATCAATTGCAGTGAGAAAGCGGCGCAACGTATGTCGATCTCGCTAACGATACCGCCCAGCTCCTCAACACGGGCTTTCCACCGCTCCACTACACTCGAGAGTTGTCTAATAACGAGATTGATTCGCCGAGCGAAAAATGTGCCAGTAGTGTGGCTTTCACCAGGCTCGATTTTAGTTTTAAGCCCAACAGCGGCATTTACGCAATGAATTCGACCAGTCAGGAAATATTCGAGTGGTTCACAGGATTCATCGATGAGTCGCAGCGTCGAAACTTGTAGAGATTGCATATCGATAGAATCCTCGAAACAAAGTTTAGGCTGTCTCATTGAGGTGCAGAACAAGTCTAATACATCTGTCAATAAGGTGTTACGGTTTTCCAAACGATCATCATTGTCCGAATAGAAGTCTAAAAGCAATTAGCAGATGTGCATTGAGTGTGTTCGACGCTACCTACTGGCGTTGAGCATTGTACATAGCCACTGTAGTGCAGATTCCGAAAGCGCATCGAACAATATCGGTCGATTAGCAGCGCAGAAGTTCAATATTGTGCAAGTATAAGCTAGAGCACCCTCGTCAAATGTAACGGGTATGCGCCACAAAGAAGGCATAGTGACAGATGTCGAGTTTTCGCTTACAATATGCTTCTCTATTAATTGACCATCGACAAGCATGCTCAATAGATAGCAAGAGACTCGACATGTTGACAAAGCCTCCACTCCTCGTTGGGCCTTTCGCCACAATGCAACCCAAGAATCTTTCAGGCTTATATGGAGTGCATGAGTGGAAGAGACAAGGCTATAAGAGTCAGTATCTCGCCTGATCAAGCATCTGTGGAGGAAACAACGTACCTGCAGCAGCCAAGTATGACCCATGGAGCTAGATCCATATTCTCGTCATCCATAGCACCAATGAGAAAGTCCAAGAGATCTCTGACGTCCTCAAGAGAAATATATTGAGCCTGGCAACTAAAGATGATCAATTGTGTTGCGAAAACAGAACTTGACGCAGAAGACTCTCGGTAAATGCTGAGAAGATCTTGTGCTAAACTCCTACCTCGAACTCGTTTTCGTCGAGGGGTGGAATCGTTTGCAACATCATCAGAATTTCCAATACTAGGCTCGATTCTATTCAGCATATCAAGCAAGAAGGTTAGTGTTGATAGAACAGTCCAGTTCCTGTGAGCCTCGACGCGCTTAGACCTTAGTGAAAGAAATGGCAGTGCAATACTCGTTGGTTTGGAGCTTTTGATTAAGCGTATGTCATTGAGTTGAAGTAATTCTTTCAAAGGCCGTGCCGTAATGTGACGGACCATGTTGTCCAGCAAATTCTGGTAAGTGACCAAGTAATCTTCCCTGTTGGCATTGACGAGATCGACACGAAATACAGGCATAAGCAAGACTAGCAGCCTCACAAGTTCATCTCGAGCATCCGTTGAACGGAGTGATATGCGAGGCCACAGTCGATCTGCGAGTGTAATGATTTGGAATGCTAGATCTTTCAGCAAAGTTGGGTTTTCGGTGCGGCAGTGTCCGATAATATTGTTTAGAGAAGTGAGCAGGTTACCGTCTGTATCGCTTGCGACCTTTGACATATTTATTATTTTGATAACTAGTTCACAAATGGGACGAAAGTTGGTCGTTACAGATGCAACAATATTAGATGTCAAATACGTGAGGGTTCGGGAATACTCGCTAAGGAGATTCCTCTGAACGGCTGGAGTCAATCCATAAGTAGTATCAGCCATTTGATCTGTAGATGCTCTTGATCTCAACGAGTCCCGATCCACGAGATACGCAATCCGAGAAATGGCATGTCGTAGCAGCGCCTGCCAATCTTTGAATGGAAGATGCTCCAGATGAGGTTGATAGCCGAGGATTGTGTTGATTGACTTGACTTGATCGAGCACAACAGGTACACAAATATCCGTATCAAGATCACTAAACCCACTAGTCAAACTGTCAAGTAGACGTCTGGCGGTTTTGAATTTGAATGTTGTAACAGTCTTCTCAGTGGCTAATCGTAGTGATGCTGAACATGTTGACAACTTATTTATGGCAGCCGCACACGCAGTCTTTGAGGAGGAGCGAAGTGATTTCTCATAGACAATCTTTCCTGCTTGAAGCCCACGCAACAATCCATCGTACAATTTCTGCAACTGTGCAGAATCGATAGAAGATGAATTGCGTAACTGTCTTTTCAATTCATCGTATCCTTCTGTACGCTCCTTTGCACTTGTCGACTCGATCAGCTCTGAACGGATGCATATTAGACATTAAGTCTGCGTTTAGAACCCAGTACAATCCTACCTAGGGCAGACGCGAGGTTTACATTAACCATCGCAGTCTCTCCAACTTACAGACGAGTCAAATTGCCACATTGAAACTACGTCAATCGGCATTGCTTAATTACACGCACGGAACAAGGCATGGCAGTGACGAAAGGCAAGAAAACTGTACTGTCAGGATGTTCGCTTCAAGTGAATGCTCGTTGATCATTGATGATCAGTCAAGAAGGAGTTGACTACCAAATTTCCGGGCGAGAAAAATCCACGTGATTAATCAGATCAAAAGTAAACATTGATAGAAAGTTAAAATAAAAAAGAGGACGACTACTGCATTACATTGCCAATGGCATTGAAGTGATTCGCTTTGAATGCGCAAATAAGTAATACGATGTCGACAATTAGACGGAATGGACCCAATTGATAGTCTGAAACGCTTGCAAGACCTGCAAGCGGATCTCATAGCTTTCTCGGAAGCTCGACTACCGAACGTAGAAAGATTGTGGGCGGAGCTCGAGAATAGCATTGATGACTTCAGCCAATTACTGGATCGCAAGCACAAGAATGATGTTAGTCGACAGGCTATAGACAAAGAGAAAATTGCAATTGATGGTGTGGAATATTCAATCAATAGAGAATTTCGTGAAGAAGTGGTACAAATTGCCGATGAACTTGATTTAGATGAGGTTGAAGCTGCGCGCTTGTTGTTGAGCGTAAATGATGATATACAGGAAGAAGACACCTCAGGCACAATAAATGCTATCACAAAATTCCACACGCGACGAGAAGCTCTCCTGAATGCGCTTCGACTGACAATACAACAGACACAGAATCTAGATTGTGATTCGGATCAAAGAGCTGTTTTCACTCAATGCGTGCAGCTGACTGTCCAAAATAATGGAGGAAAGACGGTACAATCACCGAGCTATTGGAGGCGATGTTTGCAAGAAATGGAAAACATTCAGAGTTGGATCAAGCGTTTAGGCGATCGAGTTGCCAGTATTCTTGTCATTGGCGAAACACAAAAATCTACCACACTTGAAGTGCTTGAATATCAGAGAGCGAGTCTTGTTCGCCAACATGAAAGTGCAGCAATCGTGCTTTGTATTTTGATAAAACTAGGGCATACAACTGTTGGGGATTATGAGATGATGATGCAAAAGCTTGCAAATCTTGACAGTCTCGATGAGCTTGTTGTGCACTACATGCCCTCGCTCATAACATTTCCTGCACAATTTGGTCCCAGTGACGGCTCAGCCTCGACGGAAGAAGCTCGCTCGATTGACAAATCGTTTTCGGAAAGCAAGCCTTGGGCATTGCCTGAGTTCAGAGCCGCAGCGACTGTTTGGTGGCTATCGGAGTACAGTGAGAGATTTATAGATGGCCACGAAGGCTCCGAGGAGCATGACAGCGAGAAAGAGAAGGAAGTGCGGTCAGAAAAAGTCATGAACGCTCTTCGAGATGGAGCACTCCATTGCATTTTATTGACATGTTCAACGTCTCGATCTCAATTATGGCATGATCCGGCAAAAACAGGACTAATCTCGTTTCTCCTTGGTAGTTTTGGCACTACTCATCCTGGCGCATTGATTCTGTCTCATCACTTCGACTTTCTCCTTTGTGAATCACTACAAGTCTTTATTGGTGCTCTGATCTCCAATATGCCTGATACAATCCGAAGACTTAAGTTTGAAGAAGACGAGCAACGACGAAACAATCTGGGAATCTCACAGCCGGCCAACATACAGCAAGACTCGACTCTCCACTTGGAGCGGTTCATGACTGTAATCTCTTTTGCTTTCCAAATCTCATCTGATTCAGCCATGGACGCATTTTGGGATGACGTGGATGGAAATATGTACGGCTTCCTTCACTGGGCCTCGAAACGGCAGTCGACTCCACGAGCTGCTGCATTTTGTGAAATGTTTCAATCTATAGCCGATGACGAGGCTTGTGCAGAAGCTGCACATAGATTTCTACACGACGAGCATCAAAATACTACCTCGATTAAGCTACGTCGTGGCACTTCTCTGTGCTGGTCACAGATCTTTGCCGAACTACAATTTTACGCCGATCAATTAAAAGAGAATCCTAAATTACTTAATTACCATTCAGAAAGCGCCTTGACTTTGCAAGCGGCAGAACCAGAGAGCACATTGATGCTGGAATGCTACCTTAGACTGACTACACATATGTGCCGGACTAGTACCGCTGCACGAGAATTAATACTTGGTCACCCGGAATTCCGACTTCATGAAGTCCTTTTCAATATATGTCAGAGCGATACCGAACCACGGTTCCGAGCTTGTGCATACAATACTTTGTCGAGTATGCTGCATCAGAAGTCGGTCGAGACATCCTATGGCCTCTGGGACGCGACTGATGCGTGGCTGTGTGGGACTTCCGGCCCGAAATCTTCGTATACAAAGTCACCTACAGGGAGCTTTTCACCAGATTCAGTCATGGATGGACGATTCAAAAAGATCGTTAGCGGTTTTGAGGAACCTAATGCTTTTGTTAGATTTCTACAGCATCTTATTGAGCTGCCTCAGGATCAGCAGCCTCTCCATGATGCTCTTCCATTCCCAGAACAACTCGGTGTGAGCTATCGCATGCCAAGCATCGATCAGTACATCGACTTTGTCATGTCGTCCGTAATGATCGGCGTTTTGCCACTTTTGGAAAATCAGTCTCAAATATGGGAATTAAGATGCGCATGTCTCGATTTCATTCGTATTTGTCTTACAAGCTTCAACGAAGATTTGGTGGTATTCGCAAACATAACAAATATACGGATCGATGCAGCAATCAACACATCAAGTCTAGTAAACTATGTCAGACTCCACCCGTTTGCGCGTGTGATGGAGTGGATGTTCAATGATGGCATCGTAGCTCAGCTCTTTGCCGCTGCACACGTCGATCCCACTCTCGTTGCCACATTTCCTGCCGACTCGCCTTTGGTAACCTCAGTAGCACGTGCTGTACAAGTCATCGACCTTATCATGAGCCTCCAAGCAACATATCTTGATCTTGTACGACTTGTGGTCAAAACTCAAGCTGTCACTCGTCCTCGACAAGTCGCAAATCCAACGCTGGCATATTTTGAGGACGCCGTTCTACCAAACATTAATATCGTGGTCGATTTAGTAGCTTACTGCTCGACCGGTTTCGAGCACCTTACGATACTGTCTTTAAAACTTCTTCACCGCTTCGCACAATCTCGCAAGCTCGCAGTCTCTTCTCCAAGCTCAAGAGATGGCCGAGTGCAGCCCAGTCGTCTTATAGCTGCTCTACAACAGACTGGTGATTTAGAAAGCATATCATTAGCATTTGTTGGTCCCATCAAATATGATGAAAGGGAATTCGAACTTGGTTATGAAGCACCTGGATACGGCATGAAGACTGCTATTCTAAATCTTCTTGATTCTTCCCTATCTTCCGCCATCACACATAACCGACCAGTCTTGGCACACTGTCTGCTTGGCTTTTTATGTACTGATAAAGGTATTGCTGTAATACCAGAAAGTCCATTCGCAAAGGGAGTATCTTTATTCCATGCTATAGTGCGACTCTACGTCGACACTGCTTCAGCAGAAGAAAATCTATTACCACCATGGATCTCAGAGATACGCTCTACTGCCAGTAGAATACTACGCAGCCTGATCAAATCGCAACTGACTAGCAATGTAATCATGGCCGAGCTTCGAGACAGCGGGTTCAATACTTTGTTAGCATTGATGCAACACCCCTTGAGGCTTGTCAATGCGGATGGTGATATGGTTGATTTGGGTTCTCGCGAGAACTTGTTGCTAATCAAGAATGATTTGGAGGAACGAACCACTTTCTTCCAACATCAAGCATTGGAACTGCAGTCTGCCATTTCAAATCGTACATTTGGACTTCAGACTAGATTAAGGAGCTCAATGCTTGGATTAACGACATTGGAAACTGGTGAACAAGTGCAGAATGCTAGTATCTTTGATCTTTTTGATTTTACGGATCTTCCGATGCCAAATCATACAGATTTCGAGAACAGAACTCAATTCATGCAAGGACTGGACTTCGACTTGTGTAAAGTGGGTGTAGATGACAGACGAACAACGTCTAGCTATGACATGAAACTCGTTCAAGAAATGCTACTGCTCCATGAGGCTGAGCTCCAAAAGGCTGGCCAATTGAACGATGAGCAACGATTTGTGCAATTTCACGCAGAGATAGATGAAGTGATCTATATTTTGGCATTAAGAAATCACGTAACAGATGTCCGGTTGACGCAAAGAAATGCATTACAGGCATGGACACAGTTAATTCTCGTCAATATCTCGGACGTTACTCTTGATGAATCCCACAAGACTGCCTTTATTACTCAGGCGCTGCAAATCATTCTTCCGAAGATTAATGTCGAAGTCGCAGTAGAGACGACTATGGTTCTCGCTTTGATGAAGCTTATTGATAATTTGATTCGTGCTCTTTTCTCTGGTAGTATACCTCAAATCCCTGAGGACCGTATCTTGGCTATTTTAAGGTCTGCTCTTGGTTGCATAATTGCTTCAACAGATGATGCCGAGATACGCGAATGTTCTTACAAAATCTTGATTCGACTGCTGAATTATATCAACAATCAGTCACCAAAAGAGTCGACAACGCTTGTACGCAACGCTCGCAAGACCATAGAAGTCCATATCGATCGTCTTGTTGATGTCACCACCGAGGATGCGCTTTCAAGCTCATCTCCACTAGCTCGTATACCCGCGCTTCTCTTTCTGACGACTCTGGTTGATTTATTCTGTATCGCTTCATCGGCGACTAAAACAAACACCAAATCACCAATCATTATCCTCATCCAAACATTTACTCGTCTCAACTTCCCATCAGCTCTATTAGATACAATACGGTCGATTCCGATGATATTCTCCTCATCTACTTCTCTTTCTTCCTCTGAACTCGATATGCTAGTTAGATACACGACGTCTACCACTACTCTTCTTGCTCGTCTCGCAACAGCAGATGCGCGAGGTTCATCCGCAATACTTGAAGCAGGTTTATTCTCCGCCATTCGTGATTCTGGACTTTTGAGCACCGACCCTGACATTGATCCAAACAGTAATAAAGTAGAGTTGGAGGCAATGATTCGATTCTATCAGTTATTGTCTGGAATTCTAAAGATTATTGTGTCTGTGATACTTCAAAAAGGGAATAGACAGGATAGTGCTACAAAGACTGTGAGAGAATTACTTACCAATGGCGAAGCAAGAGGGTTAGTTGTTGGAGTCCTTAAAGTTGCAAGAAGAGATTGGCTTGGGGATCATCAACAAAATAATGACTCTTCTGGTCTTGGAACTGAAGATCGTGATCGGAGAAGAATGAGTGATATAATAGAAGAGGTCATGGATTTTATACAGGTGTTGCTATGGTCTACGGGATTTTTAGAGGTGAGTTTCCGTACAATACGTCTATAATCTTGTCTTTTACTAATCCTTTTACAGCATGATGATAAACAAGCATTAGGAAAGAGACGAGATGGAATATTTAGTTGATAAATGTAAATGTCAGTCGGCCAGAAATAACCTTTAATCTGAGCAATACGATGTCATGATGATGTAATTAGATATATCTTCACTTCTTCTGCTTCTTCTCCTTCTTATTCTCCTTTTGTTCAAATCTAATACAATTGCTTGGCATATATCAATGGCTGATTATTCACATATCCCCCCGACTATCAATGCCAAACTAACACCCTTTACAGCTCACGTGTCTGATGAAAAGTTGAATCATATGCTTGAGCTAATCAAGCTTTCTCCAATTGGTATTCCTATCTATGAAAATCAACAACAAGATCGTAAATGGGGTCTTGACCATCAATGGCTATCTCTAGCTAAAGAAGAATGGGTGACAAAATTCGACTGGCGAAAGCATGAAGCTCGAATCAACAGCTATCCCAACTTTACCATCCCAGTCATCGACGACAATGACGGACATGAATACACCATCCACTTTATAGCTCTATTCTCGCATAAACCAGATGCAACACCTATAGTATTCTACCACGGCTGGCCCGGCAGTTTTCTTGAATTCCTCGACATGCTCGACGTGGTTCGTACCAAATACCCCTCCCCTTCCGAACTTCCATACCACATCATCGTCCCATCTTTACCGGGCTATGCATTCTCTTCCGGCCCCGGTCTTCATACTAACTGGTCCATGTCCGACCTGTGCAGAGTGTGTAGTTTATTCATGCACGCGGTTTTTTCTTTCTCCGGTTCTGATTCTAAAGGGTACGTAGCGCAAGGAGGCGACCTCGGATCGTTCATCGCGCGACAATCTGCTCAAAACGACCCGTCTTGCGTAGGTTATCATCTGAACATGTCGCACATGCCACCTCCTGCGGACCACACGTCTCTTCCCGTCACAGAGTTGGAGAAAAGCGCTCAACCTCGTGGAAAGTCGTGGGAGGATACAGGAACGGCATATGGGCAGGAACACGGCACGAGGACCGCGACGATAGGGCTAGTACTGTCCGCTAGTCCGATTGCGTCGTTGGCGTGGATAGCGGAGAAGTTTCTCGAATGGACGGACCAAGACCCAGAAGTGGAAAAGGTCTTGGAGAGTGTGAGTCTGTATTGGTTGACGGATACGATGGGGAGGTGTATTTATCCTTATAGAACTGTGAGTTACCTTTTTCCTTTCCTCTTTTATCATACCCTGCCCTTTCCTTTCCTCCGATCCCTTCTGTGCGAGAAACGTAAATGTACTTCTATACACGATATATTCGTGTGTGTAAGCTTCTGATGAATGGCGACTAATGGTGGCAATCTTGTTATTATGTATCAGATGTACGGCCCCGATAGAAAAGAATTGCAAAAGAAATTAGAACCGACAGAAGAGAACAAGAAACCAATGGGATATTCTTGGTTTCCAAAAGATCTGACTCCTGTTCCAATCAGCTGGGTCGCTACGTCGGGAAATATGGTCTGGTTCAAACGTCATGAACAAGGAGGTCATTTCGCTGCAATGGAAAGACCAGAGGAATTATTCGAAGATGTAGAAGAGTTTGTAAAAGTGGTATTCAAGTAAAACATACTCACAATTCGGATCGGATAAAGTTATGATGATTGGTCGTAATCACTGTCATATAGATAGATTATACAAATATCTAGCGTAATATACAATACAACATCCTAAACATCCTAAACATCCCAAAACATAACCATTATTAAATTACATCTATCATTCATTCATTCATTCATTCATTCATCATAAGGATCGTCAAAACCAGCAAAAATCTCCGAAGACAGTACTTTCGCTATAGTCCATCTATCAAACATGTCCAATTGAAAACAACCTTCTAGCAACTCCATTAACAATTCTAGATTCCGCGGGTCTTCTTCCGCTTCTAGATTCTTCTTCACTAATTCACGGTCCCATTCTCCACGACCGATATTTTCGACCAAAACTGCGGCGAGAGAGTGTTTGAACGGTCTGTCACCTACTATCAACGCATAGACGCAACATGCAAAAGCCCACACGTCTACCGTAGGGCTGACGACTGTTTTTTCCGTCCGGAGAAGTTCCGGCGCGGCGTATTCCAGGGTCCCAACGACGTTCGTCTCGTGACATGGTGATAGAGGATCATTGATCTCTGCACGAGAGGAAGACATGTCTTGAGAAGGAGACATTGGGTCATACACTAATGCGTCAGGAGAATCGGTCGAGATGAATTCTGCAAGACCAAAGTCGCATAATCTCAACCATCCAGCATTTTTATCGGCTGGAAAGGGAGAAGTTGTGGCTGATGGTAGAGAAGAAGTAGAGGTATGAAGAGTCGCTATAGGAGACGTTCTTGCAGACATCGAAGATGGCATTGAAGAGGGAAATGAAATAAGACAATTCTCCATCTTAATATCGCGATGAACAAGTCGAATGTCTTCGTGAAGATAACGCAATGCAGAAGCAAGCTGATATGAATATGAGGGTATATGATCAAACGGTAGACTTGTGGTATGATTTTTACGATTATCTCTGATAAGATCATATAAAGATCCACCTTCATTCATGTCCATTAGACAAAACATTGCAAATTCGGTTTCAAAGACGGTATGGAGAGCAAGTATATTCCGATGACTGATATGTTTCCATATACCAATCTCATGCTCGACTTGCTGTTGACATGACTCATTCTCCTCTTCAGATTGTTCGCTATTGATCTTGCGAATAATCTTTACAGCCTTTTTAGTTTGTTTTCCCGTATTGAAAGCGTGAAAGACTTCTTTGACTACGCAAGATCCACCAAAGCCAATTTGACGACCAATAATATATTCGTTATCTTTGCCAATAACTTGGCCTTCATCATCTGGTTCGGGCGCTGAAGTCGCAGAATCTCCTCCCCATTTCGACAAAAAGGCAGATGCTGGAGAAAATGTAGTGGTTGAAGGTGAACGACGTGGGGGTCGAGTGTGATCATGGCGTGCACTTTGCGGCCTTGTAGGCACTGTTTTGGCAGATCGAACACTTCCTGTTTTGGACAAAGTCCATGGATTATATCCTTGTGGAGGTGA
>Ga0160427_10001840_pt1 | contig 12917 bp, 13 predicted proteins | sample SolpanmetagenomL_FD_108194 | JGI IMG/M metagenome (GOLD analysis project Ga0160427, IMG submission 108194) | Solar panel surface microbial communities from Lawrence Berkeley National Laboratory, California, USA - L | ecosystem: Engineered > Built environment > Solar panel > Unclassified ...
AGCCACACTGGCTGCGTCAGTGGCAGCCACAGGAGCTGCCTCACTGGCAGCCTCAGGCAGGAGAACTTCGTGGGTCAGAGCATCGGTCATGATCAGAGTCTCGGGCCACGACCTCAACCGGCCAAGGCGGGTCAGACCGATCGCTTAGAGTCTGTCCAAGATCATGTTTAGTTTTGGCAGAGCCTTCGTAGCATCAGCCGGATTGACGCCCAGCGCAGGAATGCCAGCGCGTTCCGGTTAAGGCACTCCCAATCCTTGCTCAGGCGGGGGCAGCGGTTCAGCCAGGCGATGGTGCGTTCCACGATCCAGCGCTTCGGCAGCACCACGAACTTGCCCGTGTCGCACCGTCGCACGATCTCGATGTTCACGCCGCGGCAGACCCGGGCCAGGCCCTGCTGGAACTTCGGTCCTTGGTAGCCGCCGTCGGCATAGAGCTTCAGCAGGAACGGATACAGCCCGAACATCGTCGCCATCAGCAGCACGCCGCCATCGCGGTCCTGCAGGTCGGCTGCATGGACGACGGCCTGCATCAGCAGGCCCTGGGTGTCGACGAGGACGTGGCGCTTCTTGCCCTTGACCTTCTTGCCACCGTCAAAGCCTGGCCGGTCGATGCGACGCCCCCCTTTTCAGCGCTCTTTACGCTCTGGCTGTCGATAATTGCCGCTGTCGGACTGGCCTCACGCTCCGCCTGCTCGCGGCAAAGCACGTAGAGGGCATGGTGTAGCCGATCGAGCGTGCCATCGTGCTGCCAGCGGCAGAAGTAGTGGTTCACCGTGCTGCGCGGTGGCAGGTCCTTGGGGATCGCGCGCCACTGGCACCCGGTGCCCAGCACATACATCAGGCCGTTCATCACCTCACGGACATTCACCGTCCGCTTGTTGCCGCCTCGCTTGGAACGAGGGATCTCGGCCTTGGCCAGCTCCCATTCCGCATCGGTCAGGTCAGTGGGATAGCGCAGCTTGCCGCGGTCATATCGGGCACGGTTCTCAACGGTCCACATCGGGCGGCGACTCCTGCCAACGGCGGCAGCCGACAGGGAATCATAACCGACTCCCAGGACTCAACATGATCTTGGACGGACACTTACGTACATCCCGATGCGGCGAGGCTTCTTGTACCTGGTGGCGGTGATGGACTAGGCTACGCGCAAGGTGCTGGCGTGGCGAGTATCGAACACGATGGACGTGGAGTTCTGCGTCGAAGCCTTGCAGGAGGCCTTGGCGCGGTTCGGCCGTCCGGAGATCTTAAACACCGATCAGGGCAGCCAATTCACCTCGGCCGACTTCACCGACGTGCTGAAGGGAGCGCAGGTGCGCATCTCCGTGGACCGCCGCGGGCGCTGGATGGACCAAGTGTTCATTGAGCGGCTGTGGCGCAGCCTAAAATACGAGTGCATCTACCTGCACGCATTCGAGACCGGGTCCGAGCTGCGGGCCGGGTTGACGCGGTGGATCAGCTACTACAACACGCGGCGACCCCACTCGACCCTGGGCGGGCGCACGCCCGATGAGGCGTATGGGATCGACGTGGCGGAGAGACTGGCGGCCTGACAACAACCAGAACCAAGCTTAACGCGGCCGCCAAACTGTCCAACCAGGCGGGACCACCTCAACCCTCGCCCGGATCAGTAGCTGGACAGCAAGCGGCCAGCCCCATCCATCTGGTCCTTCAGCCCGGCGCTGCGCAGCATGTGCCAGGCCATGGCGTTATTGCTGCTGATCACCGGTCGGCCGCAAGCCGCCTCGCAGGCATCGATCACGCTCAGCGTGCGGATGGCGGTGCAGCTCACCAGCACGGCATCGGCCGAATCTGGGCAACCTTCCCGTACGTCCTGCAACCAGCGGTCGGGATCCGCGGCTAGCATCTCCGCCGGAGTCTGCAGCCCGGCGCTCCTGCTGGCGACACACTGGAAGCCGTAGCGTTCGAGAAAGGCTATTTCGCGCCGGTTTATCGGTTCAATGTAGGGCGTCACCAGGGCAACCCTGTGTGCCTGCAACCGCCGCAGCGCGGTGACGATCGCTCCGCCCGTCGTGACCACGCCCGTGCGGGCAATGCTTCCCGCGCGGTTGATGATGCCTTGCTCCAACTCCTCGTTGAAGGTCGACACCGCGGTGCAGTGGAAGCCGATCAGGTGCGGGTCGGTGTCGTGGATCAGCGCGGTCGCGTCCTCAATCCTGTCGGCCATGTTGAGCAGGTCGGCCTCGGAGCTTCCGTTTAGCTTCAGTCGGGTGGTGTGCAGGCTCACTCCTTCGGGCATCAGCGCGGCGAGCTCGGGCTCGGCGGCCGCGTTGCCGGACGGCAGCAAGATGCCGAGCCGGGCGCGGCTGCCGTAGCGGGGGATTGCGACGGGTGTTCGCATGCTGCTCATGATCCAATTGCGATGCGGCGTTCGACCTCGGCGTAGTCGGCGAGCTGCCGGGTGGTTTGGGTGGCCAGGGACACGGCGGTCGCCGCGAGGAAGGCGAGCGGCACGCTGATGATCGCCGGGTTGCGCAGCTCGATCACCGCCGTGGTGTGGCGCAGCACGTCCACTTGCACCAGGGGCGACAGCACGATGAGGACGACGCTGCCCAGCAGGCCCGTGAGCAGCCCGGCCATCGCCCCGGCCGCCGTCAGCCGCGGCCAGAAGATCGCCAAAACCAGCACGGGGAAGTTGGCGCTGGCGGCAACTCCGGTGGAAAGGCCGACGAGGTAGGCGATGTTCTGCCCGTGGAACAGCAGGCCCAGCGCCACGGCCGCCAGGCAGAGCAGCACGGAAGCGCCGCGCGCAACCATCAGCCGCTCCCCAGGGCTGGCCCGACCGCGGCGCACGATGTTGCTCCACAGGTCATGGGACAGGGCGGCGGAGCCGGAGATCACCAGCCCGGACACCACGGCGAGGATGGTGGCGAACGACACGGCGCTGACGAAGCCCAGGAGGAGCGGCCCCCCCACCGCGTTTGCCAGCAGCGGCAGCGCCATGTTGCCGCCCCGGTCGACGGCGCGGATAGCGTCTGGCCCGACGATGGCCATGGCGGCGTAGCCGAGCACGAAGGTGGCCGCCAGGAAAGCCGTGACGATAGTGGTGGCCAGGAACAAGGAGCGCCGCGCTGCCCGGGCGTCCGGCACCGTGTAGAAGCGCATTAGCACGTGGGGCAGGCTGGCCACACCGAGCGCCAGGCTCATCGCGACCGAGACCGCCTCCACTGGGCCGGAGATCGCACGCCCCGGGGCCAGCACGCCGACCCCGCCCCTTTCCACTGCCTCGCGCAGCATCCCAGTCAGGCTGAAGTCGAAGCGGCCGAACGACAAGGCGAGCAGCAGGACAGCGGCGGCGATCATCAGGAAGGCCTTGATGATCTGCACCCAGGTCGTAGCCAGCATGCCGCCGAACAGGACGTAGACCAGCATCAGCGCCGCGATGCAAAGCACTGCGGCGTCGTAGGGCAGCCCGAACAGCAGCTGGACCAGCGTGCCGGCGCCGACCATCTGCATGACAAGGTAGATCAGCACCACTACCAAGCCGGTAAGGGCGGCCACGGCCCGCACCCCGGCATTTCCTGTGCGGTAGGCGAGCACGTCGGCGAAGGTGTACTGGCCCAGGTTGCGGAGTGGCTCGGCGAACAGGAACATCATGACCGGCCAGCCCACCGCGCCGCCGACCGCGTAGATCAGGCCGTCGAAGCCGGAAAGCGACACCAGCCCGCTGATGCCCAGGAACCCGGCGGCGGCGACGAAGTCTCCGGCCAGCGCCATCCCGTTCTGTCCAGCGCTGACCGAGTGGCCGGCGACCAAGTAGTCGGCGGTGTTGCGCGTGCGCTTGGCCGCCCACCAGGTGACGCCCAGCGTCAGCACGATGAACGCCGCGAACAGCACCATTGAGGGCAGGTTGAGCCCAATGGCCACGGCGGGGCTCAATTTCCCGACTCCGACCGGATGCGGAGCAGCGCGCCGTCGTAGCGCCGCTCGGCCCATACCATGTACACGCCGCCCAGAAGCCAGCTCCCGAGCATCACGCCAGTGCCGGCAGCCAGGGCCCAGGTGATGCCGGGCACGATCACGGCGGACAAGCCCTGCTTTGCGAAAGCGACCAGCAGGACGAAGCCGAACCACAGCATTAATAAGGCTCCCGTGAGCGCGAAGCCCACTATCCGCCGCTCGTTCGCGACTTGGTGGAACAGCGTCCTGGGCGCCGAAGCTCCCGCCGTCCGAGGCATGTCACCTTCAACGCTCGTCACCATGCCGGTCCCCGTTGCCATACCGATTCAGGAGGGGAGCGCCCGTGCGGCGGCCGGCCACCATCAACGCGAAGCCCCGGAAGAGGACGGTTCTCCGATCGGCACCGGCTCCTGAAAAACGTCGCGCGATAGAGAAACAGGCTGGGCACGGAACTCCCCTTTACGCATTATGGAATGCGCTTACGAATAACGGAGCAGACGAGGGTGCGCGAGGTCAACAAGAAAAAGCCCGCCGCACCGCCCGCCGAGGGCGCGCGGCAAGAAGTCCGCTCGCTAGCAGTCGGGGCCCAGGTGCTGCGCGTGCTGGCCGCGGTGAATGGCCCCTTGCCGCTGGCGGAACTGGCGCGGCGGTCGTCCATGCCCGGCTCCAAGGTGCACCGCTACCTCGCCGGGTTCATCAGCGCCGGCCTGGTGCGGCAGGTCGAGACCACCGGCCATTACGACCTGGGCGCCTTCGCGCTGGAGATGGGCCTCGCCGCATTGCGCCGGCTGGACGTGGTGGAACTGGCCGGGCCGGTGATGATGGGGCTGCGTGGCCGCCTGGGCGAGACGGTTTCCCTGACCATTTGGACTCATAATGGGCCGACCCTGGTGCGCTGGTTGGACAGCGATGCCCCTGTCTCGGTCACCATCCGCCTGGGCACCGTGCTGCCGGTGACGAGGTCCTCCAACGGACTGGTGTTCGCGGCGTTCCTGCCGCCCGCCATGACGGAGGAACTGGTCCGGGCCGAGCTGGATTACGCCAAGGCGGCGAGAAGCGGGAACGGCGCGCCCACGACCCGCTGCGCCTTGGATGCCTTGCTGGACATCGTCCGGGCGAACGGGATCGGCACGGCCGCAAACACGGTGCTGCCGGGCATCAGCTCGCTGAGCGCGCCCGTCTACGGCGTGGCCGGCGCGCTCAAGGCCGCCCTCACAGTGGTAGGGGTGGACAGCGTGTTCGACAACGGCCCGGACGGCCCGGCGGCCCACGCCCTGAGGTCGGCCGCGGCGAAGCTGTCGCGGTTGATGGGACATGTCGCCGAAGCCCGTTGAACGGGTCCGGCGCCGTGCCCGACCCTTCGGGACCCGCCCGCGCTTCGGCGCAGGCGGCCCCACGTCATGGAAGGAGATCAAACCATGTCCGATCACGTGTCGATGGCCCAGCGCGCGGCTATGAGCAGCGGCAGCGCCCTCAAGATCGGCTTGTTCGGCGCCAACTGCTCCTCCGGGCGCGCCGTCACCACCGTGCCCGAGCGGTGGAGCGGGTCCTGGGAGGACAACCTGCGCCTGGGACGCATGGCCGACCGCCAAGGGATCGACTTCCTGCTGCCCGTCGCACGCTGGAAGGGGTATGGCGGCGACACCGACTACCAAGGAACCACGCTGGAAACCGTGACGTGGGCCACCGGCCTGCTCGCCTCCACCGAGCGCATCACGGTGTTCGGAACCGTGCACGCCCCTCTGTTCCACCCCATCATCGCCGCCAAGCAGTACGTCACCGCCGACCACGTCGGCCGGGGCCGCTTCGGATTGAACGTGGTGGTGGGCTGGAATGAGGACGAGTTCGCCATGTTCGGCGTCACACAGCAGGAGCACCAAGCGCGTTACGCCTACGGACAGGAGTGGGTCGACGCCGTGAAAGCGATGTGGTCGGACCAGGACGATTTGAACTTCAATGGCGAGTTCATTAGGCTGAAGCAGATTCGCGCCAAGCCAAAACCGTTCGGCGGGTCACGCCCGTTGATGATGAACGCCGGCGCTTCCCCGGTCGGCCGGGCTTTCGCAGTGCGCAACTGCGACGCGTTCTTCACCAACGCTCCGAAGGACGCACCCGACGTGCTGGCGCGCCATATTTCGGAGGTGAAGCAAGAGGCGCGGCAGGTGGGACGAGAGATTGATGTATTCACCGTCGGCGTCGTGACCTGCCGTCCGACGATGAGGGAAGCACAGGATTACTACCGCTATTGCGTGATCGAGAATGCCGATTGGTCGGCCGTGGATGAGATGCTCGGCAAACGCAAAGTCACCGAAGCTTCTGTCGGTGCGGAGGAGTTCGCTCGGCAGCGCGCCCATCAGGCAAATGGGATGGGCGGGCTGCCGCTGGTCGGCGACCCCGATACCGTGGCGGCCGATCTTGCGGCGCTCAGCCGCGCGGGCCTGAGCGGTATCGGTGTATCTTTCGTCAACTACCTTCAAGAGCTGCCCTATTTCTGCAATGAGGTCTTGCCCAGGTTGGAGCGCATGGGACTGCGTACGCCGCGCAGCTTGTGACGCGCCACTCTGCGTCGATCAGTGCGGGTGTATGATGGGTCCACAGGGATTCGATCGCACGCCGCTTACCTTAGGCTGGGGTTGACGGTGATGATGTCGCCCGCGACCGACGTTGTAGGGCCGACACCGCTTCACGATCGATGAGCATCGGAGTGCAGGATGCCAATGCCGAAGCCGTCATGGGCATGGGGTGGGAAACAACGCTCGGAGGCGAGGCAGAATGCCTCGAAGCCTTTGACCAGGGTTCGGTGCTGCTCCGTCCGGTGTCGTCCGCCTTTCATCGCCCGGGGCGAGGGGGTACCGTCGCAGCAGTCCACCATCCACGGAATACTGGTTGCCGGTTAACAGCCTGTTGAGCAGTTTCATGCCGGGCCGTAGCGGGCTGGCCTCGGGTTGATCAGGGCCTCGCCGCTGGACAGGACGGCGACACAGGCAAGCCGTCCTGCGGACACGTCGAGGCGTCCAGCCCTGTCGCGCAAGAGGCTGCCCAGTGTGTCAGCCAGCCGAAGGAGCGTTCTACGACCCAGCGGCGTGCGAGCACCACAAAGCCTTTCTGCCCTTCACCCCGCACCACCACGCGGTGGCGTATGCCGTGCTGGTTGGCCCATTCCCGGCAGCGCTCGGCGGTGAACGCGCCGTCCAGGATAAGCTCGCGCAGGCTCGGCCATTCCGCCTTGCCCGCGTCCAAGGCAGGCAGAGTGTCGCGATCCTGGGTTGAGGCGGGCACCACGGCCACGGCCAGCCAGTTGCCTTCGGCATCCACCAGCGTCACGCGCTTGCGCCCGAGCACCATCTTGCCCGCGTCAAAGCAGCACGGGCCGCGGATCTGGATGCATCTCACCGATTGCGTGTCGACGATGGCCAGTCGCGCCGTGCCCTTGCGGCCGCGGCTTTCCGATGCAGGCACGCCAGATCGCATAACAGGCGGTCGAACAATCCCAGGGCCAGCCAACGCCGGAACCAGCCATACACGGTCCGCCACGGCGGCATGCCGGACGGCAGCGCCCGCCAGCCCCCACCCACCCGTAGGTGCCAGGCGACCGCCCTCACCATGGGCAAGGCCGGTGTGGCTGAGCTGCTGCCGGTTTCATGGACACCGCGGTTAGGGTGTTTCACGAGATTGGAGGGTGCAGATGGGACGGCGACAGTTCAGCCGGGAGTTCAAGCTGGAGGCGGTCCGGCTGATCAAGGAGCGCGGCGTTTCGGTGGTGCAGGCCAGCCGGGACCTGGATGTGGGCGAGAACATCCTGCGGCGCTGGATCAAGGAGCTCACAGCAGATCCTGGGCAAGCCTTTCCAGGTCAGGGCCAGGTCAAGCCCGAGCAGCAGGAGATCGATCGGCTGCGGCGAGAGGTCACCAAGCTCAAGGCGGAGCGCGACATCCTAAAAAAAGCCGCGGTGGGTTCAACCGGTCGCCGCAACGGCCCGAGCGAGGGTAGCCCCTGGTGTCCGAAAGCCAAGCGTTTTCCGTGGCCGGGTGTTGAGCTTAAGCGCGACCACGTCGAGGTCGGCCTGGCTGTGGGCCGACAGGTCGGTCCCTTTTGGGAAGTACTGCCGTAGCAGGCCGTTGGTGTTCTCGTTGCTCCCGCGCTGCCATGGGCTGCGGGGATCGCAGAAGTAGACGGCGACGTCGGTCGCTACGGTCAGACGCGCGTGGTGGGCCAGTTCCGTCCCGCGATCCCAGGTCAGCGATGCCATCAGCCCCTCCGGCAGCCGGTGTATCTGGCTGATCAGGGCGTCCACCACGGTGTCGCTGTCCTTGCCGCCGACCTGGACGAGCATGACAAACCGCGACTGCCGCTCGACCAGGGTGGCGACGTGGCTATTCTTGGCACCTGAGATCAGGTCGCCCTCCCAATGGCCGGGCACCGCGCGGTCTGCCACCTCGGCAGGACGCTCCCTGATCGAGACAGCGCCGACGATCTGCCCCCGGGGCTGGCCTTCGGTGGTCGCGGTCTTGGCGCGCCGCATGAGCCGCCGACTGCGTAGGGTGCGGACCAACTCCTTCTTCAGCACTCCGCGTGCCTGGATGAACAGGCTCTTGTAGATGGTCTCGTGCGACACCCGCATCGCCCCGTTGCTGGCATGTTCTGCCTTGAGCCATCCCGACACCTGCTGAGGCGACCACTGGGCTTGCAGCTTCTCGGCCACCAATGCCTGGAGCGGCTTGTTGACTGCCAGCAGGCAAAGCTTGGGCCATGTCGCCCGTGCCCAGGCACGCTTGTCAGCACCCGCGGCACGGTAGCACGCCCGACCCTCGTTGCGACGGACCTCCCGGCTGACTGTCGATGGCGCGCGGCCGAGCTGTGCCGCAATCCGGCGCAGCGACAAGCCGGCGACAAGGCCGCGCGAGATGTCCTCCCGCTCCTCCATCGTCAGCGCCGCCTGGGATCGGGTCTTCGCTGCTGGTGCTATGCCGCCCTTGGCAGCCACGACGCCGAATACCGAGGCCGCGTGTTTGCCGAGTGCCCGGCCGATATCGCTAAGCGATTGCCCCTGTTTCCACCGGATCCACAGCTCTCGTTTCTGCTCACCCGACAAGCCTGGTCGACCCGTGCGCGCCATCGTGGATCCTCCTGGAACATCGCAAAGCTACCCGCGTTGCGACGACCAGTTGAACCCAGCGTCATCGGAAAGCTGGTAGCGGTCAACAGCCGCTTGGCCCGCTGCACCCGGGTTGTCTTCGCCGCGCCCGACGGGTGGCGCCCCAGTGCTGGACGAAAAGGCGGGACATTCCCCGGCAGTGACGCCAAGGCGGGTCGCCAGGTTGCCGACAGTGGCGTCGTCGCCTAGTGGCTTGAGTTAAAAGTTTCTAGGCACCATTCCCATGTAGGCGATCCTGGCAGGTCCGGGCTATCGTTTGATGGGAGACGGGGATGCCCAGCCCGCACGCTGTTTCGATCACGCTGTCCGACACGGACCGCGCCACCCTAGACGGGTGGACGCGTCGGCGCAGGACAGCGCAAGGCTTGGCCACGCGTGCGCGCATTGTGCTGGCCTGCGCCGAGCCGGGGGCGACCAACGGCGAGGTGGCCCAGGCGCTGGGCGTGAGCCGGCAGACGGTGGCGACCTGGCGCAGGCGCTTCGCCGAGCGTGGCCCTGACGGGCTGCTGGATGAGCCCCGGCCGGGTGCGCCGCGCCAGATCACCGACGAGCAGGTGGAGCGTGCGGTTGTGACCACCCTGGAGTCCACGCCGCCCCATGCCACACACTGGAGCACCCGCAGCCTGGCCGAGGCGGTGGGGCTGAGCCAGTCGGCGGTGGTCCGCATCTGGCGGGGGTTCGCATTGCAGCCGCACCGGACGGAAACGTTCAAGCTGTCGCGCGACCCGCTGTTCGTGAACAAGGTGCGCGACATCGTGGGCCTCTACATGGCCCCGCCCGAGCGTGCCCTGGTGCTGTGCGTGGACGAGAAGCCCTCGATCCAGGCACTTGAGCGCACCGCGCCGGTGCTGCCTATGCGCCCGGGCCAGGTGGAGCGGCACACGCACGACTACGTTCGGCACGGCACCACGGACCTGTTCGCCGCCCTGGACGTGGCCACCGGCCAAGTGATCGGCGCCTGCCGCCAGCGCCACCGCGCGTCCGAGTTCCGCGGCTTCCTGGACCTGATCGACCGCAGCGTGCCGCCCGGCCTCGACCTGCACCTCGTGCTGGACAACGCGTCCACACACAAGGCGCCCGCCATCCAGCGCTGGCTGGCCAAGCGGCCGCGCTTTCACCTGCACTTCACGCCGACTTCAGGATCCTGGCTCAACATGGTCGAAGGCTGGTTCGCCCAGCTCTCGGCGCGCCAGCTCCGGCGCGGCTCGTTCCGCAGCACCCGCGCCCTGGAACAGGCAATCCGCAGCTACATCGCCCACGCCAACCACGCTCCCAAGCCGTTTGTCTGGACCAAGTCCGCCGACGACATCCTCGCAAGCATCCAGCGCTTCTGCCTACGAACTTCTAACTTCAGCCACTAGGGACCCTTCCTCACTGGTGAGTCGTGCCGTGAAGCAAGCCAATCTGCCACACGGTGGGCGATCGTCGCCTGGTTCCGGTCCATCATGAGGACGTGGCTGTTGCCGCCGATGCCGGATTTCGGCAGATCGAGCACGTCGATCGCGGCACCCTGAGCTTGGGCGCCGGCCACGAATGTGTCCACGGACGAGCGGATGCTGCGCCAGGTTGCGGAGGCCTGCTGGTTGTCCCCCCAAACGAGGAGCATCGGGATCCGCGCCAGCACGGCCTGCTCGCCCGGCGAAAGCTTCGGGGCCGCCGTCATCTCCACGGCAACCAGGGCCTTCACCCAACCGGGATGCCGTGCCGCCAGCATGGCGGCGAAGTAGGCGCCCGAGCTGTGGGCGACGATGATGCAGGGGCACACGCGCGCTGCCAACGCCTCATCCGCCGCCAGTTCCACGGCATCCTGCCCAGGGAACCGGGGCACGATCTGCTTGCTGAGTGCTTCGAACGCCGTGGGATCGAACTGCAGCCCGGGGAACGCCTGGCGCTTCGCCGGGTCGTCGTCAAACGCCGGCCCCATGCGGAACAGCGTCCAGGAACCGGCATCAGGACGGAACACCGGTGGGGAAGCGATCACCGTCGGGAATGGAGCCCAGGGCGCGCGCCCCTTTCCCGGCGCGTCGGTCACAACGGTGTTGTACCCCTCCCGGAGGAAGTAGTCCTGCCAGCCCGGCTGCCCGGCCGGCGTGGTTTCCCATGTCATGCCCGTGGTGGTGCCGCCGTTCAGGAACAGGATTGGGAACCTCATGCGAGGGTGCGCCAGCATGGTGGACTGCGCATAGGCTTGGCCATACTCGTAGGTGCCGTTCGGGTCGATGCGCAGCGGTGCCGCGTCGTTGCTGTAACGGACCTCCTGCTCCGGCTTGCCGCTGACCACCGCCCGTTGCCCGCCGACCATGAAGCTGTCCACGCGGCGGACGGTGATGTCACGGCTTTGGCGGAGGAAGCTCTCGTCAACCAGCCCTTGCAGCGCGAACGGCTTGTCGGCGGCCACCAGGCCCGCCGTCTGGAGCGCGTCGTAGGCGCGCCGCAAGCCCGGTTCCGACACGGATTGCCCGGGGTCCAGGATGCCCAGGCGCTCCACGTCCCCCAGCGCACGTCGCGCGTAGTCGGGCGTGGTCCGCAACTCTTGCACGGCGATGCTGGCCGCGAGGTCTGGGTTGGCGACCATTGCGTCCTGTCCGCGCTGCAGCGCGCGCAGCGCGGCGGTCAGGAGACCGGGGTTGGCCTCGGCCCAACGGCCATCCACGTTGGCGCTGGTGAACTGCCAATCCGGCACGTAGCCGGCGATTGGCCCCAGGTTGCTGAACCCTGCGGCCTCCGCCTCGTAGCTCAACGGGAAGGGCTGCAGCCCGGCGTCGATCTTGCCCTCCTTCAACAGACGTTGCCGGGTCGGCGCCCCGCCCACGGGATCGACCACATAGTCCTGTGCCGGGATGCCGGCGCTTTCCATCATCGCACGGACCAGGTAGGTGGTGCCTTCCTGCATCGACAGCACACCGATCCGCGCGCCCTTCAGCTCCGCCAGAGAATGCATCGACGGCTTGGCGATGATGAAGTGCGGCAGCTTGCGGGCGCCGCCGGCGACGATGCGCAGGCTGCCACCGTTTGCGGCGTCGATCATGATGGCTTCGGGCGTGGACAGTGCCAACTGGATGGACCCGTCACGCAGGCCGTCGCGTATCTTCTCGGCGTTGTCGAACACCTCGATCCGGGCGTCAATCCCTTCGACCTTGAAGTAGCCTTCGCGCAACGCGAGCCAAGCCGGGACGTAGAACACCGTCCGCGACACGACAGCGATCGTAAGCGGGGCGGCCGCGGCCCACCCATGCCAGCCGAGCGTCAGGCCGACGAACAAGGCGACGGCCGCGCAACGGCGGCGCCCGACCGGGTTCGGCATCGGCGTGGAGCGGATCGGGCTGGCGTCGATGAAGGGAAGCATGGCGTGGTCTCCTTGCGCGCTCTTCGTGGCGCTTGCGCGATGACGGCGGGTGGTTCCTTGAGCCTGGGCGTTCATCGCCGGCCAATCAGGTCCTATGCTCTTCCAGCGGAACCCAGTGAACATGCGCACCGACCCATCGGCAGTAAGCCGAGCATTCGTCCTCAGGTTCGTGGGCGACTGCATCCGGTTGGTCGGTCGCTTGTGCATTCGCCCTCCGCATCCATTCGGTGCCGGCTCGCCAGTTCGTTAGGCATCTAAGTATATCCTGAACCCTGACAATCCGATTGTCGAGGTGTCCGGCGCACCGGACGAACCATCGCGAGCAACCCGACAAGCCTGTTTGAACTACTTAGTGTTCTAAGATACATTGCCCGCCCGGACCGGACATGAATCAGGGAAGGGGTGGCATGCTCAGCCGTGAGGAAAGCCAGAGGCCATGCCGGGCCGAGGGCGATGGAGCAGGGGGTGCGGCGGCGCTGGATGCCGACCGTGCCGCCA
>Ga0160427_10001842_pt1 | contig 12910 bp, 19 predicted proteins | sample SolpanmetagenomL_FD_108194 | JGI IMG/M metagenome (GOLD analysis project Ga0160427, IMG submission 108194) | Solar panel surface microbial communities from Lawrence Berkeley National Laboratory, California, USA - L | ecosystem: Engineered > Built environment > Solar panel > Unclassified ...
CAACTGGGATTTCGGCAGGTCAAACGTGCACAAGGATTTCTTGACCTGCACGCGAGAATCACCAATCTTCACGGATCTACCCGCTCGACCATACCCGCTCACGACCGACGCGCTTTCCTGAGAGCCGCACTGCGAAGCTGGAAGGCCGTCGTGCAGCAGGTGGCCTGAAGTTCAGGCCACCTGCTGCTGGTGTTCCTCGGCTGAGCCTTCCTGCAACAACTTGCCAGAACCGTCATCAGCTACCGACGGTTGCTGAACGGGGGTTTCGGGCAATTGGGGACTTTGTTGGGAATTCAAAAGAAGGGTGAACGACTCTCTCGTCACTGAAAAACGGCGGATTAGGAAACCATCGCCTGCGTTCGCCGCCAGGATCGCTTCTGGAACCGCACGACCACCAGGTCCTTCCGCGTTTCGCTCGACAGAACCTGTTCCCAGGCCTATGCTCCAGCGTACCCACCCTGGCGCGATTCATTAGATGTGGTGCCGGAAGCCAGTGACGTGGAGCCCAAGGAAGAGAAGGAGATCCATGTCGTCTTCTGAATCCAGCCCCCTGTTCGCCGGCTCCATCCCGCAGTTCTACGCCCAGTACCTGGTGCCGATCCTCTTCGAACCCTACGCTGCCGATCTGGCCGCACGGGTGGCGGGCCTGCGGCCGACCCGCGTGCTGGAACTCGCCGCCGGGACGGGGGTTGTAACGCGCCACCTCGCTCAGGTCCTCCCTCACGACGTCTCTCTTGTCGCCACTGATCTCAGTCAGGCCATGCTCGATCAGGCGGCGGCGACCGGCACGGTGCGTCCTGTCGAGTGGTGCCAGGCGGACGCGCACCTCCTTCCCTTTCCCGATCAGGCCTTTGACGTGGTCGTGTGCCAGTTCGGGGTCATGTTTTTCCCCGACAAGATGCGGGCGTTTACCGAGGCCAGGCGGGTGCTACGTCCGCACGGCCAGTTCATCTTCAACGTCTGGGACCGAATCGGGGAGAATGAATTTACCGATACGGTGCTGCAGGCGGTCCGGCCACTACTCAGCACGGACCGGTCGCCCTTCCTGACCCGGATCCCACACGGGTACTGCGACGTCTCCATCATTCAGGAGGACCTGGCTCTCGGCGGTTTCATTCGGCCCGCCGCCATCACCACCGTCACCGCCCGCAGCCGCGCCGACGCGCCACACTTGCCGGCGATGGCCCTCTGTCAGGGCACGCCGATGCGGAGCGAACTGGAGGCGCGAGGGCCGGAGACGCTCCAGGTGGCCACCGAATGGGCAAGCGAGGCGATGGCGGCCCACTTCGGGACAGGAACAGTGGAGGGGCAACTGCAAGCCCTGGTTATTCTGACCGCCGCAAGATGACGGTTTCGGCGTGAACTTCACTGACAGACGTTGGTTGCCCGCTTCTGTCCTAGGGTGAACTCAGGCCATCAATCTGGCGATCCCTGAATTCGCCAACAGAGTCAATTGGGGTTATAACGCGATGTCCTGCTCCCAGGCGCTCTTTTGGGCCTGAGCATCCCGCCTGCGCCCGCTCAGTGAGACGTCGTAGCTCCGGTCCCTCCGGTCTGGCACCGGCACGCTGATCCGGTAGTTTGCCGGGCCGGTGCTGAAGACCATCACCGCTAGGCCGGGCTGGGTCATATACCTGAAGTGCTCGACGCCGTGCTTGCGCAGCAGCCGCTCGATCTCGGCCTGTGTGCTCTGCGCACTGGTCTTCGTGGTGGCCGCGTAGGCGGCGGTTTTTGTGGTCATCGCTGCCGCCTGATCTGCTCCTCGACGCGGCTCAACGTGGTCATGGGCTCCTCGCTGAACGGGTCAGCCACGTGGGTCGTGCTGTCGAGCTGCGGGCCGGTGGTGTAGGTCTTCAGAAATCCAAAGTTGACCAGGATCTGCCCGAAGCGGAGGTCGGGGTGCTGCTCGATCAGCTCGCTAAGCCGGGCGGCCAGCTCGCGGTTGGCCTGCTGCCGCAGATCGGTGTAGCTCATGGCTTGGCCCTCAGGACCACTTCCAGGCCCAGTTCGTCGAGGACGTCCGCCAGTAGGGGCGGAATCTCACCGCCGTGGTTGATGGCGCGGCTCAGCGCGTGGCGCGTGACGGTGCCCTTGTTCTGTGCTCGGCCTTCTCGCCGCCCGTTGACCTTCTCTGCGAGCTTCTCCTGACTGTATCCCAGTTCGGCCATTCGGTCACGGATTTGCTGCCGTGCAACTTCGTTCATGTCCATGATGTTACCTCCTGTTGATACGTTACCATATGTTGACATAGGGTAGCAAGATATGGTAACATCGGGCATCAAAGAAAGCGCCTCATCCCGCGAAGAAAGCGGCGCTTCTCTGAAATCCCGAGCATGAACTGGAGATCGAAATGCAGCCTAACATCACCCGTACCTTCCGCGCCACCTGCTACGCCATCGACTGCAGCGTTATCCGCGCCCGCAGCGTCTACACCTTGACCATCACCGGCCTGGGCCGGGCCGACTCCAGCTGCGTCCTCGACGGCGAGGCCTGCACAGTCGAGCGCGCCCGCGACATCCGCGCCCTGGCCAAGGACGGCGGCGTCTGGGAGCAGGTCGGCGAGACCGTGCAGGCCCCCACCCCGACGCCCCCCACCAGCAAGCGCGACGCCTGCGAGCAACACGTCGATCTGAGCCGCCTCGGCTTCGCTAATAAAGCCCACTATGAGGTGGCCAGCGCGAAGGTCGGGCGCGAGATCAGCAGCCTGACCGAGCTGAGCGCCGACGAGGTGCAGGCCGTCTGGGCCCATGCCTGCCTCCTCCAGGGCTACAGCACGCCCTGCACCCGCTACTTCGGCCGGGCGGTGGCCGCGTGATCGGCTACGCCCTGCGGTACGAGGGGAAGCTCGCCACCACCTTCACCGCTTCCTGCGACCAGGCCGCAATGGCGACGGCGGCCGTCTGGATCGAGGCGGACGTGGTCTTCGCCCGGCAGGTCATCTCCGGCCGGCAGATCGAGTGCATAGGCCTGCGCTTCGAGGTTGTCCGGCTGGCTGCATGAAGGTGCGCCTGAGCACCTTCATCGCCCAGCTGCAGGATCTCGCCGACGACCTGGGCGACTGCGACCCCGAGGTCGTGGACATCGTCCAGCCGAGCTACCCGATGATCGTGCCGCTGCTCGGGCTCGCCTGGAACCAGGAGGGGCCCATCGTGGGCCGCGTCTTCCTGCAGCTGGGCGGGAACAGCGACTATGCTCCACGCGAGTTCACCGAGACCGTGGGCTTCGACTGCGACATGGACGACGTATGAGCGCGCCAGCCGCTCGTTCCGTGTCGCTGTCCGAGCGGCTGGCGGCCCTGCCGGTCGCCTCCGGGCCAGAGAGCACCTGCGGCCGCCTCCGCGCTCTGGTCCGCTGTCAGGAGGGGGTGCAGCAGGCCGTGCGGTACGTCGAGGAGGTGTTCCGCCTGCTGCACGAGGCTCAGGCGCCTGGGCATCCGCTCGACCGGCTCGGGTGGCTGGGCGTGGTCGAGCAGATCTGGACCGCCCGCTCGCGGGTGCAGGCTGCCCTGGCCTCAAACGAACCGGTCCGGGTGTTCGAGGCCGGGGCCGACGCCACCAGCGCCCTGTCCCTCGCTCTGCGGCTGGAGCGCCTCGACGCGCCGAACTCGCCCGCCCTGCTGCCAGGCGCGGGCTCGGCCTTCGACGCCCTCTGCGCCCGCCTGCTGGTTGCCGCGTAAGTTCGATGTTTCTGGTCGTTCAGCCGGACGGCCGGGTCAAAGTCCGGCCCCTTCCAGCCGGTGGACGCGCCCAGGTGGCCGTCCGGGGACTTTGTTCAATGCAGTCAGCGTGGGCTGCGCTGAGCCACCCAGCCTAGGCCACCTGCCGGATGCCCCTGAGCGGCCGCCCTGGCACCATCAGGCTGTCCCCGCGTGGGATCAGCCGGTGACCCCGCACTGCCCCGCACCACCTGGCTGCGGATGGCCCACGCCCTGCCCCTGCCCCTGATCCGGTCGGGGGTTTTTGCTTTTGTCCGTCAATAGCGGAAGCGCCTGCGCGAGCGGCGTCTGGAACGCGGCGCCCGACTGAGCACCAGGGCCAGAGATGACCGGCTGGCGCCAGCGGGAGGTGAGCGAGGCGCGCTCCTGACACAATGCGGTGCTGGTCCTGGCCGAACCGTCCACCGCGGTGGTGAATTTCGCAGCATCCAACCTTGTCGACATGCCACGCTGAGTGGCTATGGGCTTCCTCCTCTTCCTCGTGCTTGTCGCCGCCCTCATCTTCATCCTCGTCGCTGCCACCAGGAAGCCCGCTGCGCCGACACGGCGTCCCGCCATGCCACGCCCAGTCGAGGCGCCACCGTTCCAACCCCGGCCAGCCCCACGCCCTCAGGCAGCGACAGACGAGGCCGTCCCAATGCCTGCCAAGCTCCAGGAGAGGGTGCCGGATTCTCTCCCCGTAACCAGCAAGCGATGGTTCTTTTCGCAGAGCGAACGTGCACTCTTCCTGAAGCTGCTGGAGGCCATCGATGGCACCAGGTATTCAATTTTCCCGAACGTCCGACTGAACGACATTTTTATGATCGGGAAATACAGCAAGAACCAACGTGGTACCTATGCTCGGCTGCGCGATAAACACGTGGATTTTCTGATCGTCGAGGGAAAAGACTTCTGCCCGGTGTTGGCAATAGAGTTGGACGGTGAGTCTCATGACAACGAGACGCAGCAATACCGGGACGAAGTCAAGAACACAGCCTTTCGCAGTGCCGGGTTGACGTTGATCCGACTGGACGCTCGGCAGCAGCACAGTCTGGAGAGCATCCGTGAAGGCTTGGCTTTACACCTGCCCGGCATGCGTCCGTTGCCGCAATCAGCCGACTAAGAAGGTTATTCCGACTGTGATCCGGTCAGGAGTTTCTGCCGTACCAGCGCGGTTTCGTCGCCTTTCCCCGCTTGACCTTTGGTCTCAATTTTGATACCATATGTTCAAGGGAGTGAGAGATTGAAAGTCAGAGAGCTCGAAGCACTGCTCCGCAAGGCAGGTTGGACGATGAAGAAACGCACCGGCACCAACCACCGCCACTGGACCAAGCCCGGCGAAGGACGAATCATCATCAGCGGCAACGCCACCAGTGAATCCGACAAAGGCCAGGAACAAGCGGTGCTCCGCAAGCTCGGAATGTAGAGAGGGACGGGGCGCAAGCCCCACCCCTCCACCTCTGACCCTCTCACCCCAAAAGGAGAACAGCCCCATGCCCTACCTCGCGCTCTACACCCCGACCGCCACCGGCTTCGCTGCCCTGGTGCCCGAACTCGACACCGTGCTCGCCACCGGCCGCACCCTGGAAGAGCTGAGCACCAACCTCGCTGAGGCCGTCGCCCTGCACCTGCACGACGAGCCGGGCTCACCCGCCCCCAAGGCCCGTACCGCCGCCGACCTGCCCGCCGCTATCCTGGCCCCGTACGACGCTCCACCGCTGGAGCTGCTGGTCACGCCCGCACCGCTCAATCCGGTCAGTCTGGAGATCGAGCGCCTGGTCGAGGCCAGCCCGCTCAGCCTGCGGGCTCTGGCGAAAGAAGCGGGCACCTCGCACTCGGCGTTGATCCGGATGATGAACCCCTTCTACTGGGGGCACTCGCTGAGCACCCTGCGGCAGCTGGGTGAGGCGCTCGGGCAAGAGCCGGTGCTCAGTTTCCGGCCCGTTCCAGTGCCCGCCAGCTCGGTCGCCTGAGGCAAGGCGTTGGCCAAGCTGGTTCTGTCCTCTGGCATGGCAAGATGAGCGCCATGACGAAAGCAATGAAGAAAGCCCCGACCAAAACGACTCCTGCCAAAGCGGCCGCTCCCAAGGCCAGCAAGATGCCCAAAGCCGACACCGCCAGCGAAGGCCTGGACAAGCTCGGTAAGACCGGTATGATTGACCACTTGGCAGCCCAGACCACCCTGACCCGCGCCGAAGCGACTTCGGCTATCGACGCGGTGCTCGAAATCGTCATCGAGGCGCTGAAGGCCGGGAAGACGGTCGGCCTGCCCGGCCTGGGGACCCTGAACGTCCGGGCGACCGCCGCTCGCCAAGGCGTGCGTCCGGGAACAGCGGAGAAGATCCAGATTCCCGCCGGGAAGAAGGTGGGCTTCAAAGTCGCTCTGGATCTTAAAAAAGCGCTGTAAGGCCAAGCCATTCCGGCAGCAGAACCCCCCCGACCTTGATCCGGTCGGGGGGGTTCTGCTGCCCTCAAGAAATGCCACTCTGGCCATCGAGCAGATCGCCGGAGTACGAGGCGACGCCAACACGTCTCAATGGTGATCCACAGCCTATATGGGCCCCTATCTCGCTTTCCTAGAAGGAGGATTTTGAAAGTTGAGTGGAGTACATCGCCTTGCCAGCTTTTAGGCTGCTCTTTGCTACGCGCCAATATCCTTTCATTGAGCGCCGCACCGGCGCAGGGATGGCCCACAGTTTGAAGTACCGCATCCACTCGTAGAGTCCGGGTCGGGTAGACGCCAGGGCGCGGGTCAGTGCTGCGAAACCGCGTCCCTCATAAGCCGCTGCGGGAAACGGTGCAAGTTGAGAGACGATGAATCCGGCGAAGGCCCGGTCAGAAAGTCTGCCTGCTTCTCTATGGGATTCTGCCCAAGCGAGTGAGGGTTCCCAGAACGTATGGCGGCTGGCGAAGTCCCGCGGCTCGCCATGGTAATAGACGGCCAAGGCCGGACTGTCACCCAAGGGCAACTGCTCAATGCCGACTCCCGGAACCTGCTCGGCTTTGAGCATCCAGTCCCAGTCCTCGTGCTTGCGCAGGTCTTCCGCGAACGGCAGAAGGGTGAGCAGCGCGCGTGGCGCGAAAGCCATGCTGATCGTCAGACTGCATTCAGGAAGTTTCGGAGAGCGGCGCGTCAGCAGGTAATCTCCGAGGGTCTGCGTCGACCCCTTCAAGTATGGAGGGTTGAGGGTATCTCCAGCCGGCGTGCGGTTAATCCAACTGCTGAACACGAGCGGCAGCGGAAACGGAGACTGCCGGGCGCACTCCAACTGGCGCGTCAGCTTCTCCGGCCCCCACTCGTCATCGTCGTCCAGGAAGGCGATCCACTGCCCTCGCGCTTCTTGAACACCGAAATTGCGCACTGTAGAAGGACCGGCGTTGTAGGGAAGAGTCAGGGCACGTAGCCTGGAATCGTGAACTGCCGAGAGGGCCGCCTCAGTCAGTGGATCAGGGCCGTCCGTCACGACCAGGATTTCCAACGGTGAGTAATTCTGAGCGAGTGCACTCCGCAGAGCGCGTTCAATGAGAAGCTGAGGTCTGTTGAAAGTGGGAATGATGACACTGATGAGCGGAGACGTACTGGACTGCAGGTCGGGATTGGGATGGTCGACCCGAGACAACCATCCTTCTGAACTAGGACCGCAGCCGCCTGAATCCTGGAGTCCGAAAAAACTCGATGTAGACAGCGGATTCTTCATGCTTCTTATTCTAGTGTGAAATTGTCAACATAAATTCAGAGTAAAGCCGATACGCTCCACTAACCCTGATCAGGTCAGGGTTTCTGCTGTTTTATGCTAAGGACCATGATCCACCGTGCCGAAGTGCTGCTGCTGAAGTCCGATGAGCTTGGCATGATGCTAGGGAACTTCGAGACAGCCACTCAAGCGAGGGCCGTCTGCGCGCAGTTCGAAGGCGGTCCTCTCTCCTGGTCGCAGCCCTGGGAGGGTCTGTGGGAGGCTCAGGGGAAGAAGCGCTGGTACCGAGTCCTGATCTCTCCGTGAACCGGATCTACTGGACGGTTCCAGAGGCGGTGGAGCTGTTGGCGGAGGCGTACTGGGTGGATCTGGGTTGGCAAGGTCCCAACCCGGACCCGATTGCCCTCGAAGCGCTAGCTTGGGCGCTCGACGGGCACCCGGAGTACCGTGAGCAGGTGTGGTCGGCTTGGGAAGACGAACTGATCCTCGCCGAATGGTCATCAGAACGCTAGGACCACGCGCGGTTCTGGCTGGACGCCATCGTGATCGGGGGGATTACCCTGCCGTGAGCTTAATGAAGACCAACTGAAGGCAGATTAATCTTCCGCCATGGCAGTGTGAGATTGTTCACACCGACATGTTTTCGTTCCTGGAGGGAAGGATGAAACGAGTACTCACAGCAGTCCTGGGGGCAAGTCTTCTACTGGCAGGATGTGGGCAGAACACGCCGACAACCACTTCACTCGGCGCGCCACAAGCAGTGTACGGTGACGGTCTCGACCACAGCTGGACCGCCTCCACCGCTGAAGGTCAGCGGCTGTACGCGGCCCTGTCTCAGGGGTTGAAGGCTCAGGACTTCAGCATCGGCCTCTCGGTCACGGCCACCAGTGGCTGGGGGCCGATCGAACTCAACACCAGCAACGGTGAAACCCCCGCTGGCGACGGGAAGCCGATCACCCTGAACGGCCAGGTCTACTCCACCGGCCTCGGCCTCCATGCCAACAGCGAGATCCATATCCACGCGACCAATTTGGAGACGCCGGCCTGCACACGCTTCCAGGCGGACGTGGGCCTCGACGATGAGGTCGGTGACAAGGGCAGCGTGGTCTTCCAGGTGTTCGCGGACGGCGTGAAGTTGTTCGACTCTGGGGTGATGACGGGGGCGAGTGCGACGCAGCACATCGACGTGCCGATCGGGAACAAGAGCGATCTGCGGTTCGTGGTCACGGACGCGGGCGACAACAATTATTACGACCATGCCGACTGGGCCGGAGCGACCATCAGCTGCGCTGCAGCACCTCCGAGCTCTGTGACGCTCTCCAGTTCTGACCTAAGTGTCTACCACCTGCACCACGCAGATCTTCAGGCAACGTTTGGCGGCAAGTACAAAGGCCCAGTCGACTTGCGGTTGGAAGACGACGCACCCAGTTACATCCCAAGCAACCAGTACAGTGGCATCACCCTCCAGACCAAACAGGTGCTCCTGGACGGTACGGGAAGCTCAGTGCCCGTCACGTTCGCTGCTCCAAACCTCCCCTTTCGCGACTTAGGGGCCGAGCTCAGCTACCTAAAAAACCAGTACCGTCTGGTGGCTTCGGTCAACGGTGTAGACGTCGCGCAGACCTCCGTAAACATCGAAGAGAAACTGCTGAACATTCAGTCGCACTTCGAACCGAGCGCTGTTTCCGGTGCTTACGGTGGAACGGCGCAGACGACGCTGGTCGTCAGCTTCGACCCGCCGCTCGAGGGTGATTATCAAGCGCAACAGAAGTTCTCAGGCCTGGATACTTTGGGCCGTGATGGATGCGCACTGCTGAACTTCGGTGCCCAGACCTTCTCTGCTGCGGAGACCAGGATTCCAGTCACGGTGCAATTCAATGAGGTAACCCGCGGTGGACAGAGCTGCACGGCCGGGGGATATATGGGCATGGGTGGCTACATCTACAAGCGCTACGGATATTACTCCGGCGCCAGCAACGTGAACCTGGGCGTCACTTACGCTCCCCTTCAGTTTTGATCCGCACCTCAATTTGAGGAAATAAAAAAGCCCCCGCCCAGACGCTTTTCAGCGCGGGCGCGGGCTTTCACGATGGTGAACGGGAGCGGGCTTGAGGTCAGACGTCGGAGAGAGAGAAGAGCACGTGGCTCCTGTTCATAGCGTTATATGCAGTTCAGGCTGGATTGGATTGCAAAAAAAGGGAGGCGCCATCCCCCGACAGAGGCGCGCCTCGACCTTTGCCCAGCACTCTCGACCGGGCCCCAGCACCCTAGCAAAAACCACGGCCCTAACGCAGTTACGCGGGCCGTGGCTTCGTCAATGAATGGAGTCCGGGAACAGGAATCCTGAGAACAGCCTACAAACAACGTCTCACATAATCCTGACGGTGCGAGATGTCCGGGTAGCTCAGGGCAGGCTATACACGAACACCGCGCCGTTGCCGCCCGTTCCGCCAGCCCCACTCGGCCCGGTCGCGTCCAGGCTCGCCCCGCCACCACCAGCGCCACCGCCAGGCCACGCGCCGTTTCCGCCTCGGCCGCCGCCGGTCGCCGTCTTGGATGCTGCGCCGCCACCGCCACCAGGAGCGCCGTAGTCCACACCTGCCACGTTGTCCGTGCCGGCCACCCCGACCGCCCCGTCCGTAGTGCCACCGGACGCGCCGCCGACGCTCGGGCCCGTGGCCCCCCGTACACGACGGCCGGGGGCCCGCGCCGTTGCTGCCAGCCACGATCACGTCACCGGTCGTCATGCTGCCGCCCGCACCACCGCCGCTGGCCGCTCTGGCAGCCGCCGAGACGACACTGGCCGCCGCCGTGACACTCGTCGACCCACCCGTGCCACCGGTGTACAGGTTGCTGATGCTGGCCGCCCCTGAAGTCACCGCCGCGGTGCCGCCTACGCCAGCGTTCGCACCGAAGACCCGCACCGCCAGCGGATACGTCCCGAATGAGGTCAGCGAGGCGCTGATGGTCGCGCCTGAATTGCCGCTCGTCGAGTCGGTCGTGACCGCCGCGCCGCCGGCCCCTCCAGGCTGCACCACCACCGGCACCGTGGCGGTCAGCAGTGAGGCCAGGAAGGTCGCCTCGTTGATCGATCCGCCGGAGCCACCGGAGCCGCCAGACCGCGCCGTGACCATCGCGCCCCTGCGACCGGAGCCACCACCGCTGCCCTGTCCGACCACCACCACGCGCACCAGCTTCGCCCAGCTCGGCTTCGTCCACGTAAACGAGCCGCTGGAAGCGGGACCACCGTAGATGTTTAGCTGACTGCCCGCCGTCGCCAGCATCGTGATCCGCCAGTTCGACCCGTCCGACGTCACACTAACTGCCGCGTTCTGGGTGTTCATCGCGTACGTCGTCAGCCCGTCGATGGTCTGCGAGCTGGTTGTGGCGAGCGTCACGGCGTTCGTCGTGGCGTCGATCTTCTTGACCAGCAGCGTCTCGCCCGTCATGGTCGTCGCCGAGGGCAGCGTGACAGTGAATGCCCCAGACGCGGCGTTGCTCAGCAGCACCGAGTCGCTGCCGGTCGCCGTGTAGTTCGCGGCCAGCGTCGTCACCGGGTCCGTCACCTTCGCGCCGTTCAGGGCACTGTTGGTCGTCAGCACCTGATAGGCGTTGGTGGTACTGAAGATGTCGCCGGTCCGGTTGACCTCGAAGATCTTCTGCTCGCGGCTGCTCCCGGTCCCGGTGCCGGAGGGAATGGCCGTGATCGAGAACATCTCAGAAGCCAGCGCGTCACGAGTGTCGATCCGGAAGTACGAGCCGAACATGTTGGCGTCCACCGCACCGCCCAGCTGCGAGTAGTTCGCGCCGAAGTCCAGCAACATGCCGCCGCCATAGTTTTCGGCCGCCAGCCCGGTGTTATACGTGGAACTGCCGTTGTACACCTGGAAATTGCCGCCGACAAACGACGGGCCGGTGATCTGACCCTGGAAGGTCTGAATATTGCCGGTGCCCAGCTGCGCGGCGGTCGTCCACGCCCCGCCACCTCGGAGAAAGGTGGTGGTGCTGGCCGTGCCGGTGGTCGAGAGCTGCCGGAGGCTGATCAGGGTCGGCGCGCTGCCTCCCAGAGAAATCAGCAGCGCGAAGAGTACGGCCCAGACGATTCTGAATGACTTCATTTCGGGACCTTCCTTGTGTGGGAGCGCTTGGGCGTCGGGCCGGTCGCTGGAGGCACACCTTCCAGTTCCTGCACCCTGGCCGCCAGGCGGTTGCGTTCGAGTTCCAGCTCGGCAGACCTGGACTTCAGTCCCTCGCGGTCGAGGCTGACGGCCGCCAGTTGCTGCTGCGCGCTCCCCAGCTGGAGGGTGAGCGCGATCTCGTTGACCTTGAGCGTCCCGATCTCCTGCGCTAGCTCCGCCAGGAGGGCTTGTATCTGCCCGTCCATCAGATCTGGTAATCCGCGACGAGCACGCCGCTGGTCTCTGGAGCGGTGAGCATGGTGATCGTGCCGGCCGCCAGCGTGTAGTCGTTACCCGCGCCGGCACGCTGGCGCATACCGTTGTAGAACAGGTGCAGCGTGCCCGCCAGCGGCGTGTTCGCCAGCGTGAAGCTGGTGTTGGTGCCGTTGATCATGCCGCCCGGCAGCTCGTTGTCAACGAAGCTAGCTGTGCGCCGGATGCCAGAGGCCAGGGCCACGGCTCCAGCCGAGCTGACCGTCGCCACGTCGCCGGTCAGGGTCGTGAACGTCGCCGAGTTCGCCGCGCCGCCCAGCATCACCTGCCCACCGCTGGCCGCGTCGGAGACCTTCAGGCCCGCCGCCGCCAGCGTCAGGGATGCGCCGTTCAGTTGGAGCGTCACCGCGTTCGCGCCATCGAACACCACGCCGTTGCCGTTCTTCACCGCCACCGAGTTGCCCGCCACCGCAATCCCGTTGCCGGCTGTAACGCTCTGCGCCCCACGGAACTGCACGAAGGGTTGTGTTGCCTTAACTCGCATCACGGTGGCCTGAGGGCAGGGGTGGCCTGAGGATCAGGCCACCCCTGCCGCGACCGCAGACCACGTCTGGAACGCTTGCTTCTGATGATGTCGTCTGGTCGAGGCGGAGACGCTGGTTCGGGAGTGGTGGTGGAGGTTAGTGATTCGGGCGTGTAGGTTCAGGAATTCTTGAGCGCGTTTTCGCCCTCTGAACCCTTGCTGACTTCGCTCTTGTCGCCGCGTGGGACGGTATGATTGTTCGATGATGTTGTTACACCGGGCCGTTGAAACCACCTGCTGATGGTCGACGCCCTTCAGGCTCGGTATCTCTCGGATTGCGGTCCCATAGCTGTGGAGCTGATCGGTATGGATGACCTCTGGAACATCGTATGCTCCCAGCAGCCGAGTCAGGAAGGTCTTCGCCGCTTCGGTGTCCCAATGCCGCTGAAGGAGGATGTCGAGAACGAAACCGTACTCATCCACGGCCCTCCAAAGCCAGTGTCGAACGCCATCGACATTCGCACACCTCGTCGAGATGCCACCGGGAACCCCGACGGGGTTCCCGGTGGCGTAGGTCTTCAGCGAAGAGAGGTCCGAATTTTATGCA
>Ga0160427_10001843_pt1 | contig 12910 bp, 8 predicted proteins | sample SolpanmetagenomL_FD_108194 | JGI IMG/M metagenome (GOLD analysis project Ga0160427, IMG submission 108194) | Solar panel surface microbial communities from Lawrence Berkeley National Laboratory, California, USA - L | ecosystem: Engineered > Built environment > Solar panel > Unclassified ...
AGATTTGGTTAAATCATTCATGGACGAAGTATACATATTGTTCATAATTATTTAATCCGGAAACTAACTTTGGTGAGTTAGATGTTTTTTTTTCTCGTGTACGATAGGTGTGTGATGAAAACTGAGACCTGCAGCAGGATTTAGAAATTTTGAACGGTATGTATACGCATCTTTCAGGGGATTCTAGGTTGTTATCCACTTTTCTGGACATGCCTTTAGGGTGCTTTGAAATGTTTGCTCGTAAATTAGTCAACCTTCTTCCGATCAACTTACCAATGACATCAGAAAAGCATGCATATGAAAAACCAAAGATATCACAAATGAAACATTGAGATTCTGCATCGATATAATCTCAATGATGCGGTAGATCTAGAATACTAATTAAAATTTCCCTCTCAACATCGATATTCTTTTTGTCTAATCTTAGTTTGCTATCTATAAGCCAATCTACTACAAACTTAGATTGTCAGTCTAGATTTCACAAAGCCACCAAGTCTTATGAAAGGTCTTAGTGAATCTGAACATATATTATGGAGAAGTGGGTATTCTTTATTTTTTTATTTATTAAAAAAAAAAGTAATACATCGAATTCATGAATATAAGTACATGTACGCACCCACACGCCCAAAGCGCAAAACTAATCAAAAACAAATAAATAGGAGGGACCAGCCACTCGCGGCTTTGCCATTTACCGGTATACGATTTACCAAGCACCACATTATCAACACAAGAAATACGAAACATAACTATTTTACCAATTTTCGGAACTTCGGTTGTGATGCCATAAGGCGTATTGTGGTGTATGCTTGATTAGTCTTTGTGACAAAAAAGTGTCACTGAATGTATTTGTGTTTGAATCCGCAGGCTTAAATACATCGTACATCACATTATGCTCTATAATTTCAAATGAAGACGGCTTGACTTTCCACAAATGTCATTTGTTATTGTTAGTGCATTCAACACCTGTTGGGAGTATCGGTGCAAAGAACAATTAAATGATATCAGAAATTCAAAAACGTACATATCCTTCAATGACAAGAAGGCAGCGTTGATTATCTTTATCTGTTGTGAATGTTGATCTGTGTAGATTTTTGTTGGCAAACAAGCAGTTGACAGCTGCAGAAATGTGCCGCCAATTCTTTTGACCATGGCTTCTCTAATCCGTCACATCTATGTTCGGTTTTACTCAGGAAATACTGGCCATAGATACGCTCGCTATATTTCAAGAAAACAAAAAGCGTACATATATGTACATGTACATGTTCAGGCACACAAGAATGCAACATCAATTGCCCATATACATAAACGCACAGTTGTCGCCAAGCCTTTGGACGAACACAAGAAGCGAAAGCAATGCATATTGTTATCACTGTTGGTTTTTGAATTTGTTCCAATCAACTGCGGCTGTCTTTAACAATTTGTATTGTTAAACCCCCCACGCTTGATATGCTTATTGGTTTGATGATATCGAGGAGACAATAGCTATTGTTTTTTGTTTCTAGTAAATTTTAGACTGCTGCTTAAGGGAAATGATTTTGATATATCACATATTTGCAATGAATAGCAATCTAACCGACGAGAATAGACAACATCGACATGTGTATGTGTATTATGCTTTTTCTTTTGTTTGTTTCTACCCTGGTGAGTTCTTACTAATGTCATCACATCTGATGGTTAGAACCAGGCTCGATCCGAGACATCATATCCACGGAAACATGGACAAACGAAGCCGGAAAGTGTAGATGCTATGACCAGGTATCCAAGTGAATAGCAGGAACTAATTGGCGACAGGCGATCATTTTCCGACGTTTGTGCTGTATATTCTATTGAAATAGTCCACCAACAATGCATCATCAGACGAGTGCAAGTGCGTGTGTATGTTGTGTGTCTGGACAGTTAATCATTTATTATCAATCTAGAGGAAGCACGACGAGACCGCATTGGGTATAGCATTGTGGAGTCTAGATCTGAAAGGCACCTTACGAGATGATCAGAGAACGCCGATTTTTGACTTTAGTATGCTACCTGTAAGATTATATGTACAAATAAAATGACTTATGGACTCGCATATATTCCTTTCAAACATCATAATCCAGCTACATCAACAGAGAGCTGAGGAAAAGTAAGAAAAAGTGGAGTGAGAGTGATCATTTTAGATTTGAGGCTGATCGGACTTGGGGCCTCAGAAATATCGTTCGTTTGCTTCCATTTGTATTTAATTTATGCTTTAGCGAATCGCTAGCAAAATTCCACTACCACCATTTCCGCCACCATTCTTGCCATCGCCTGAACCACCACCAGGGAGGTATGTAACATTTGGATTGTTGGCAAGTGCTTGGGCAATCTCCTTAGCAGCATCAATCTTTCGGATCTGGATCAAACCATCACCCATCTTCTCGATAGCACGAGAGATAGTTTCGGCTGATTCAGCTTCACCTTCGGCACGGATGACGGATGCTGTTGTAATTCATATCATGTCAGCGGGAGATCGTACCAAGTAGTTTATACATGAAAAAGTTGGAGGCCACAGACCTTGTCTCTCTTGCTCAGCCTTCTCGACGATAAATCGTGCTCGCTCCGCATCTTGCTGGGCAATCTGCTTCTGCTCAACAGCTTTTGTAAACTCCTTACCAAAAGTCATATGTGTGATGCTGACGTCCTCGAGAGCAATGTTGAACTCGTTGGCACGCTTGAGGAGATCGGCTCGGATCAGGTTTGATACTGTTTCTCTTTGTGTGATAAGTTCTGCGGCATCGAATCGTGCAACGATCGCCTTCAAAACTTCGTTACCAATGGATGGCAGAACACGTTCATCGTAATCTTGACCAAGCGACTATAGTTAAAAAGTTAGAACCCGATTCTTGTTTAATATATTTGGTTATAAGCGTTGTCTGACCTGATAGATCTTTGGCAGTTGTGTAACCTCTGGTCGATGTAGCACTCTGAGTGTCAAGCTGACCATCTGCATATCTTTACTACCAGTGGTTGTGCTGATATTTCTTGGCTTTGTTCTGACATCGTATATGATACTCTTCTGTAGCCATGGGACGAGAAAGTGTGTTCCTTCATTCTTGACAGTATCTTGTACACCAGACAGACGGTCAAAGATTACAGCTCTTGTTCCACCCTTGACATCGTATATTGAGGCCTGGAACAGTGCAAAACCTGCGAAAGCTGGGAAGCCTAGCTTGGCAACGAGGTTGAGTGCGGTCGTCATAGTTCAGCAGTCGAGTTCGAGCCAACGTTTGTAGAGAGGCGAGAGGCGAGTAAGTATTGCAGCTGTGATGTTGATGATGATGTTGATGATGAAGCTTCAAGACGCCGATAACTTTTTCGCCAGAACGCCCGAAGGTTTGGTTTGAGTGTTGCTGAAGGATGGTGATGATGGTTACTACATTGGGTTAAGCGTATAGATGTAGTGATGTCGTTGAAATTTGGGCTGTGTTCATACAAGCAGATAAATGCCTACCAAATAATGCACAATATACACCTCATGAATCAATACTACAGAGCTCTATTATGTTGTACCTATTTAAGTGCTTTAATATAATAGATTTTCTGTATTTGTAGGTAACGAAGAAAGTTTCAAGCTGATACAAGTATTTCATATGATGTACCATTGGTATTAGCCTCAGCAGGACTAGGTATATGTATTTCTATGTATCTAATTACAAGTCCGGTAGATAAAGCTCAGGTAGTCTAAGAACACCTGAGATATCAAAGGATAGATATGTTTGTGTACTTTGTTAGTTTTTTGAAAGATTCTCCAATAGTTCCAGTAATTCTTGTGCTACAAAATCGGGCCTGTCCTTCTGTATAAAATGGCCTGATCGCTCAGGTCGAATGGGTCCCTTGCCCCTATCCTTCTCTGTAATATCCAGCATGTCTTCATTGTACTTCTGCCAGAATGGATTTGTGTATAAAATAGTCACTTCCCTCTTCATACCTGGCATTCTCAGAGTCTCATCTGCAAACTGTTCGAAATCATGACCGACAACAGTAATGTATGGTGCTTGGCCGTTTGGTCCCGCAAGTCTTGGTCCACCGCTTAAAGGTAGATATTCCCCCAAATTACGTCTGCTAAACCCTTCTTTATTGGGCACAGATGGATGAAATATTGCGGCTGTACTCTTACGTGCTGCCACAATGTCCTCACGAGTCAAATTACCCAATAAGGACTTCTCATCAAAATCTGGAGCATCAGGATCAGGAAAGATGGACACAAAATCCGAGTTTGCTAATGTTGAATCCAGGAGTAGGAAAGCGCTTATAGAACCAGAATACACTTGTGCATAATATCGGGCGACTGATACACCGATAGAATTGGCGACAAAAATGATTGTAAGGTCTTTTGTATTCTTGCTGAGTTCTTTAAGTGCTACTTCCTCAAGGAGACTATGCAAATCATATACCACATCTGCTATATCGTGACCATGACCCACTTCTTTACCCACATCAGAAGGATCCGTATCTATTGTTGTACCCTGACCAAACCGGTCATAGGTCAAGAATGACGGAGGGGGTGATTGTTTGTGTTTGAGCGACAGAGTGATGACAGGCCACCAACACGATTGAGGAAGTCCTAGACCGTTTATGAATACAACGAGGTATTTTGACTCTGAATTTGGAACTAAAGTCGCGGATAATGAAGCTGATGGCTTGTCAGGTAAAGTGATGGACAGATGTCTAGTGCTTGCTGGTAGCGCAACTTGGAATGCTGGTGCTTCCATGATTATTCGCTATATATCTTTCTGAGCTCGTAAATCTAGTCAATCTAGATGATATATCGATATGATGTCGGTTCTGAAGCATAAAAATGTATTACAAGTTTGCAAAACTATGCGATGAGAATAGATTTTGATGCTTCGAGTTCGCTCGTGGTCTTCGAATTATATGCTTCTATTTATGTCGTGCCTGAGTCTGCAACTTGGAGTCCATAAGATGCCAGCAACACCTTACATGCAACGAGGTCCGAGTACAGCTGCAGGGGGTCATGAGTATTTATAGAAAGCTTGAGAGACTTAGGGTTTCGTGCTCAACAGCTGCTTACGCGTATGGTTCATAGCTCTATCACTACATATCGCCGAATAACAATTGGAAGCTGGCTCTATACATGTATATGTACGATGCCATAAAGCATAAGCAATAGTCAGAGGGGACTTTCTGTATGAATCCTATGGCCATGGCGAGTGGTTAGACAAAAAAAGTCACGTTTTTGATTTCCGAATTTGCAGCAATTGCCTATTTGGAATTTTTGAGCTCAAGAACAGACAAACAAATAATATGCTAATGAATGGGAGATTCTCCAAGTGAATCAAACATATATATGTATTGGACTACAATTGCAACTAGAGCACCCTCATCATCATCTAGTTCCATTGAAAATCAAGCCACTTGTCGATCTGAACCTTTTGTTTCATATAAATCCATTAAGCATGTAGTAATAATAATAATAATAATGATAATAATAATAATAATTGACCTTTAAAGCTTTATATGTATATTTGTATTGGCCAAACATGTACATCTGATCCGTTGACAAGAAAAGCACATATAAAGTTTACTACTGTTTTATAGTGAAAGCTCATGCCTGACAGTTTTTGCCCAACCAGCTATTTACCTATGACAGCATATAAAGCAGCATGTCCACGAAATCAACAAGAATATCATGTGTACACGTGTGTATAGTCCATATAATCACATTGTTACACGAACATAAGAGGCTATCGTCGGAGACCTTTGCAGTGACACATGCTCTTCGTGTACCCTACTTCTCTTTTTTTATTTGCCATTGATGAAGTGTTGTTGACAACACGACGCATGTGATCGTGACTAGTTAAGTTTGGGTATTACGATTTGTGCGTATCTGTTTTTTTTCCTGGATAAAGGGAGTAATTTTCACTTATAACCAAATCAGCACTTTACTTCATGGTTACTTTAGTGATATGAACGTGTTAGGAGAAAGGAACATGCCTGTACAGGCTCTTGATGTCTTCAGTATTTACCACGTGTATTCTTGACCAGTTGTTACTATTACAAGCTGCTTCCACGAGGAGACCTTTAACATCACAAAAGAATGGTCAGAAATTCGTCCTTATCCTAAGTTACGCTACATCACCAGATGCAGGTTGATGTTCGTACTCAAGGGTGTCCAATTTATGTCCACCATTTATATAGAACGAATCAATTAACTGGTGTTAAAATCGGCCAAAGCTTTTAGCCTTGTACATGTCGTGTTTCACATGCACATGCTTCCTCTCTTTGATTATAGATGATGTGACGTGAGATTTCGAGCAGTAAACCAGTTGTAGATATGCTACTAAATCAAACGTATTTGTAGCATAACAAACAGTTCAAATCAAGCCTGTGCCACAAGCGTGGTTGGAAAGAGCGTCATATCAAAATTGTATTTACATTGAACTGTTTCTTATTTCTATTCCAAGTTCAGGATGAATCAAATAGCGGCTGCAAAATAGGACGTAAAGTAAAAAAAGTAAGAACAATGTATGGAAAGATCTTCTTGTACACTGTCAATATCGTGGAGGTAGAATTGTCCGAAACTCTTGTATTGTGTACATATGGGGGGAGAGAGTAACTCAGGGTTGTAAAGAAGCTTAAGCTTGAGTCAATATTACCAACTCTTGTTTGACACTTTATTGGATCTTCTCCCCTCTTCTAGATATTTCGACAAGATAATCCATGTCAAGAACATTATTCAACCCAAACCAAGTGCTAGCGGGTCTTTTGTCGATAGGTTTCAAATTGTAACGAAGCAAAAAGGTTATAAGAAGAATCTTCGCCTCACTGGCGGCGACGAAACGTCCGGGACTATTGTTCTTGTTAGCACGAACTCAGTCATCTAGATGGCTCCTAACGTACCAAGCATGTTTGCCTACACCAAATACAAAAAAGTCGTTACTAGCGGATACAATATGCTGATTTTGTAATCCAAACTTTTCCAAAGTCTCGCCAACGTCTGTCTCGGGTGACTGTTGTTGGTAGTGATGAAAACGAGTCCAATCATGTTGCATCGGATCCTTGTAGACGCCATTATCGAGATGCATAGGTCTGCTTGGGAAGCCTATCAAAGAGTCTTTTGGAAACCATAGACTACCATCGCTAGTTGTCCAACCATTTGGATTGGTAACCATTCGTATCATGGCTAATCCACCAGACAAACGAAGACGAGCTGACTCTTTCATAAATGCATCAAGCATGCTCAGCTTTGGCAATGACCGCTTGTCAATAGCACTTGAAGATGGAAAGACAGCCATCGCTTCCTCACGAAGCTGGTCTGTCACTGTTTTGAAACTGGGCTGAACGTTGGCTGACAGTGAGGCCATGTCATATATACAATCCGTACACAATATAGCAGTTGAATGTATAGCGGCAAAATTTATGGCAAGTAGACGCATGGAAATAGCGTGAGGGTTAGCTTCTTGTTTGCCGTACAAGGGAGCTTCTTTGATGATCCATTGGAGAAGGTCGTCTGGCTCGGCTTGCAGAGTGATGCCTTTCCTAAGGTCCTCTACTCGTTTCTCTATGATTGGCTTTAAAAAACTGTATGCTATTTTGAATTGGGATCTCATAGGTGTTGTAACAATTGGAGCTAGGATACTGTATTTTGTTAGTTACGGCAATGAGAGATAGGAACGAGATTACATAGAACTCACAATCTGAGCCAATGTGGAATTGGTTTGAGGATAGCAGCAGTTGGCAACACCAAAAATGCAAAAGAGGCGACGGCATCAAGGTACCTTTCCTCGCGACAAATCTCCTCCCCAACAAATATTCTACTGCTTGTTTGTGCAATGGCTTTCAAGAACACTTTAAATATAGGGACTTTCTGCCAGCTGCTATATGTCTGTGATGTTGTGAAATATTCCATCAGGTATCGATTCATCGCAAGCTCCATTTCCTCTACCATTATAGACATCCAGGTATTTAGTCTGAATGTCACGTCCTTTTTGATTATTCTGATATGATAAGGGTTTCTAGTTATCAATGGATTCATAGTCCAATCAAACATTAGAGACTACATGTTTCGTTAGTTATCAGTTGGTATTGATCGAGCAGTCTCTACTTACAAGACCAATAGTATCCATTAAGTCGCCATCGCTAGCATTTTTGACTTCATCGAGATATTTACGAGGCAAGAAGGTTACATCGCCATCCCAAAGTCTTAAGATGAACGCGAGACCATTCATTGAAAACCTCTCATAACCATCTTGAATCCATATGTGGCTACTTCTCCAACTTTCGAGCCTAGTACGGATACCAGGTATAACCCAAGAGAATATTTTCGGCGTTCCTATCACGGGTAGGGACTTATTCAATTCTAGATCAAGTGGAGATGTGCCGCTTTTCAAACAGCAAGCATAAATTCCGTAGCACAACCCGACTATATATATGATATAGAGTGGTGATAATTGAGGTTCATTGAACAAGCCAAGCAAGAATTCTGAGATTTCCCTGAGAAATAGACTTGGTTCAACCATATCGTTTTGAGTACTGGTTGTGAGTTAGGACAATGTGGTTTTGGCAATGAGGATCTGGCAGTAAACTTAAATACTTCGGATCAAAGGGGTGAGGGGACATTGAATTGTGCGATGCCAAGTGACGGAGACTTCATGAACAAAGAAAGTGCACTATTCAAAAGTCTGATTTTGATACAGCCAGTCAGGTGAAGACATTTGCAACTACTTACACCTATGGTTTTTAATTTCTCACCATCTCCATACTCTAAAAGATACATTGTACGACCGATAGACACCAGAAGTAAATTGCCAGATTATTTGTATGCCTCAGAATGACGATGAGGGGAGAATCCTCACACGAGCACGTGTATCTCATTGCTTGAAAATCGAGTCGGTGATGGTCCTCATGTAGCGTACAGCCATACTTTATGTTCAGAGGTAAGACTGTGCCTGAGCATACAATGGCTAACTGCATGCTCGCATGCATTTGACTAGGCCTTAGTAACGATTGAAAGTTGAGTTATTGAGGAGGAATTTCCTCTTTTTGGTTCTCATTGCATGCACTACTCCATGTATATGTCCTAAAGTTTTTGAAATAAGCTCGAATGCCATGTAAATTTGGACTGGGAAGATACTTCTCGAAGCGTTCTACAGGAGCCGGGAGTTTATTCCATTGAACTAGCCTGTGCGATCGGATCGTCTTATCTTTATACCGAATTGTTTTTCCTGTGTGAGCTTCAATCCAGGGGCCAGGTTACACAGCTTTGTTTCATGGTCAGCAACGCTACTGTTGTGTCTCTATTCATGTCATGAAAATGGTGCCCTGGCAAGATTAAAGAGCTCGTTACAAAGTTAGACGATATTGCTATATGCCATTTATCTAATGTATTTTACGAAAGAGAAGATGTAGAAAACCTACCTGTATGCACCATGATGTTTAGAACTCCGTTGAAAAAACGGATCTGCGGATAGATATCCAAGTTCATGGATCTGGAAGAATGCATGGATCAATATATTATCCTCTGAAGTTGTAATTTCGGACCAAGCATTGATTCGATGGTTTGAGTAACAGTCTACAAGAGGCTGTGGATTAAAAAATTGTATGCTTTTGAAAGTTATGGAATTCCTTGAACGACACGGAGCTTTAGAAAATCTTTTCACCCTATATTCTGATAATACATTTCTGATGATCTACAATCGATACAATTGAGAAGCAGGAACCATTTGGTGATTATAGGTTCTGCTCAACATTACCTGAAAATGAATATGTGATGTTGGCATCAAAGAAATATCGCAAGTTGATAAGCTTCTCTCCGTATAATGCAGTGTGAAAAGCATGAGAGCTTATATTTCGAAGTTGTGCTTCCACAGACTTTTTTGTCTCTTGGCTGTCTACTACAATGCGACATGAGGTTCTTCTAGAAGCCTGAACACATGAGATCCCAAAGAACAGAACCTTATCGCGAGCGCACAATAGGCATTTTGTTCTTCATTGTGTCGTACTATATGGTCTATGCTCAATTCAAGGGTGTGAACACTAACTTTTGCCCTGAGTTTAGAAAGGAGTAAGCCAGGCTTGGCAGTCGCACTTGTTGAAGGATGACAAGGAAAGGGATAATCTACAAGATTGAAATTGTGTATAATCAGACATGTCGCCGTGATCCAAAATTGTATGGTGACAGAAGTTTAAGCGCAACGGCCTTGTCGTAATCTCTATCCAGGCAGAAAGAACCATGTAAGACAAATCTATGCGGGGACAGGGAAGGGAAATGGCAATCTCAAAAGTTCCTTTCGGAATCTTTTACTCATGAGTGATTCCACGTATCAAGGAATAAGATAGCGGTCATTTCCCCGTCAAGTTTACATTACCATCGGTTGTGTTGAAACGCAGAGAGTCTCAATGGCCACATTTGATGTGTAATACCTTGTCCATCTTGTCGTAGGCTGGACATACCCTGTGTGCCTGGAAATCTGAAGCGTATTAAAGATGTTTCAAGGTAGCTGTTCTGAGAAGTGTGAGATATTGCTAGCACTGGTATGGGGCTGCCAGTGTTACAATCGAGAAAGGGAGCCGGTAAGGAATGGTGAATTTCCAGTCCAGATGCTATGCTAGCTTGGAATAGCCGACAAGTTCAATACTGCCACAGGTACACTAAATTAAATTGCAGAGAACAGAAACAACAAACAACGACAATGATAATGAAAGCAATAGCAAGTTAGGTCGCTCGCAATCATCAACAGGGAAAGGCGATTTGATTGATGAGCCTTTCGCATCCATGCCAGATATCACCATATATCGCGTGGTAAGGGGCACCCGAGCGGGAGCTTGACTTGACATCTTGTTCTTGGCGAACCTCCTCGTCCGGATGCCCTCAAACAACTCAAGTTTGGAGGAAAAAGATGGAGCTCACATAAGAAGACTTGGATTACCTCTTCTCGTCGACTCTTTTTCCTTTCTTTCTACGCCATCGCTCATGCCACTGTTGTTGTTCTTCTTCTTCTTCGCCTTCTGAGCTTTCACCCGTATTCCATTCGACATCTTTTTACTCGTGACTCCGGTAGTTGCGCTTTTGTTTCCCCCTTTTCCATTCCATTCCTCGAGCTCTCTTTGATCATCGATTCAGTTTGAACTTAGTTTTTTCAATTCTGCCTACCTTCGCCGTGCGTTCGCAGATCTGCAGTTCTTCAGCCCTGCCGTGCATACGAGGTAGAACACTTGACAAATTCATCTTCGCATTGCACCAATCCAAATTTTGCTCAAAGCGCCCTCTCAGCCTCCCGCGATCGTAAGTCACACATGCACACTATGCCTCTTGCTCCCAGTCTCCTCATACACGATACTATTTTATAATATCGTATTGTATACAATGTGTGTGATATGCACAACGCATGGACATCAAACGGATGCTTCAGCTAGACCACAGAGCACTTGCTAACATAGATGTTCAAAAAGGATTTTTGAAGTGACAGCCAACTACCGTAACAGGATAGCCCTTCCTCAGTTCTAAAATAATTGTTCCGCTTTAGTCTTTTTGTCATCACACATTTTATCCATTAGAATTCGTGCTGCCTTATCACAAAGATTGGCCAATTGATCAGCTTGAACCTAGCACGATCTATTTTTTGACTCAAAATCTCACTCCACATACAAGAAAACAGAGAATAAGGTTTAGCTCCAGCTAATTCTTGCTCAAAATGTTGTCGATACAAAAACCCCAGATTGTAGCCCCCTCGTCGTTCTCTCGGCCAGCAGATATTCAGACAGATATAATAAGCACAGAGCGCACTAGTAGCGAGGATCCACAAAGCTTACTTTCTGCATCACTTGTACCTTTGCCATATACTCCTGCTCCCTCTACAGACTGCGTCCTTGATAATACAGTTGAGAGAGAACATTCAAGTTCCACGCCATCAATTTCAGCCGCATTATCCGTATCTGCACCACGTTCGCAGTCTGAGATAAATACAACGATAGCTGAATCGATTCCAGCTCACAGTTTGCCAAGTAGCAGTGCATTGTCCTTAGAAAACTTAAAATTGTTACGGAATCCGCTTAGTCCAAAATTACCTGTAAAGGCGACAAAATCTTTTGCCCAGCATCGTAAATTGAATAGATCTGAGGAGATACCAAGACAAGCTATACTTAAAGCCTTGGCAGCCCGCAACCCAACACCAACAAGTCCAATATCAATCGCACGAAACTTGCAACCCATGTCGGAACTGAACGCGTCACCACGTAGTGGGGATCTCAAACTCGACACTGTGACCGGCTTACCGTCGGCATCACTAATGGACACCCCTCGACCAAATCCTAATCAAAATACACTAAAATCACCATGCTTTTATCACCAAAGATTTGATCAAGTCGTCGACTTTGAGAAAGTCCTCGATGAGATAGCGATAGACCAGGATATGTCGCATTCGCGGCTATTACAAACAGCTACAGGAGTTAGAGAGGTCAGCCGTCAATTACAGCGACGACCTATCAAAGCTGCTGTTAGGAATGTAATGATTGTCACAAAAGCCAGAGATAATTCACTTGTCTCATTGACAAGAGAAGTGGCAGAATGGTTGATTCGTACACCTCGATATGGGAGCAAATATGGTGTTACTGTCTATGTTGATAAGAAGTTGAAGCACTCGAAGCGTTTCAATGCTCCTGGTTTGATCAATGATGAACCAGAAGTGGAGAATATGCTCAAATACTGGACGCCAGACCTTTGTTGGACCTCTCCTGATAAATTCGATCTTGTCTTAACACTAGGTGGGGATGGCACAGTGCTGTTTACATCATGGCTATTTCAGAGAATAGTACCTCCTATTCTAAGCTTTTCACTTGGCTCTTTGGGTTTTTTGACAAATTTCAAATTCGATCTTTACAAGGAGCATCTTGATAAGATCATGACAGATGGTATGCGAGTCAATCTTCGCAT
>Ga0160427_10001844_pt1 | contig 12905 bp, 20 predicted proteins | sample SolpanmetagenomL_FD_108194 | JGI IMG/M metagenome (GOLD analysis project Ga0160427, IMG submission 108194) | Solar panel surface microbial communities from Lawrence Berkeley National Laboratory, California, USA - L | ecosystem: Engineered > Built environment > Solar panel > Unclassified ...
GCCGGACGGAACCCTTGCCCCGGCCCTCAGCGGCCGGCGAAGCAAACGAAAAGACCCGCCCAGTGCGGGTCTTTCTTCTGGTGGGTCGTGTGGGACTTGAACCTACAACCCGCTGATTAAGAGGCGGCGTCAGGGACTTCCGGCAGAGTTCGAGCGATGCAGAGTCAGTACGAATATATGCCGTCTGACACGCTAAAAGGGCAGCCGTGTTTCCGGCGAGGTCCGACTTTCTGGCCGCTTATCCGGCGGCGTTTGGGCAAAGTTTGGGCAAAACCCGTATGTGCATCCGGACATGGGCGTATGAACGCGCCATATCACGGACACAGCCGGACAGATGCGCTACGCTGTGCACATGACGCCTGGCCCTCACCTGAATACGGCCACTGCCCACACCTGGGCGGCGGTGGTGTCCGGCACGGCCTGGAAGTGGCATACCCTATCTCCCGACGGTGTGTTGACAGCAGAATGCTCCTGCGGCCCGCTGATTCTTTGGGCAAAAAACCCTGTTGAAGTTCCTGTGGAGATCAGAAAAGTAAGATTAGGCGCGTACGGCTCTTTTAATGGTTTCGTAGACACTGTTCATTGCATATCCTCGTCAGAATTTGAGAACAAAAATTCTCTGCTTATCAACGCTCTGGGAAAGAAAATTGGATTGTACATTTATTATTGTGCTGCATTTTCTGAAGCTATGGACGTATTTAGAAAGAGTTTTTTGACTTCAGAGATGCAAGAAGGGTATTCCGATTCATTTATTAATTTACTCTCCCATTTTCTGGTTTTGTTTCAAGAATCAGAAGAAATCATTCAGAAGTTTAGAAGTAAGCATCCTAAATTGTATGCAAGATATATTTACTGGAATAAGATCATTAACATCAAAAATCTGAAGTTTAGATACTACGGGGCGCGTTTAAGGATTATCAGATCGCGCTATCGCGCTCATGTAGCCCAGCGCATGAAACGCGTATGGCGTCCTACCCCAATCCGGCGGCCCCTGTATGCGCGGCCCCGGCCCCCATCTGCACCCCTTGCTCCCCCTGTCATCTGAGCGACGGCGCACGCCTGACGCTCAAGGCGTGCATGTCCCTTAGACAACACGGCCCGGATAACCGGACAGCCTGACCCGGCGAAAGAAGAATGGGTAGGCTCAGGGGAACAGATGACCCTTACCACCTCACAGCCGGAAGCCCCGGCCCCGAAGATGTACAAGCCGAAAGAACTGGTCCGGGAGTTTGCTGTCCCCCGTGACCTGGTGTACGAGGAAATCAATGCCGGCCGCCTGAACTCCTACAACATGGGCGGCCCAGGCCGTCGCCGCCGGTTACTGGTCAGCCTCCCTGACTTCCTGGCCTGGTTGGAAACGCGGCGCACCGGAAACAAATGAAAGCGCCCGGCGAGCAGACCGGGCGGCAGGGACAAACACAGCATAGCGAGGCAGCGCAGCTCCTGGGCGGCGTCCTTTGAGCGCCCTGACTGACGCCCTCTCACACCCCCAGAACAGACCCGGCCCGCTGGTGCAGTGGCTGGCCGCCCAAATCAACCCCTCAGCAGACCTGCACGGCCTCGAAGACGGCGGCGGCGTGTTCTGCGACTTCCGGCCCGGTCTGGAAGAACACAGCCCCTCTATGTCTGCCAGTGTCGGCGTGGCAGGTGCGGCGGTCTTCAAGCGGTTCGGTGGGGACGGCCTGGAAGCGGGCGCGGTGGACTTCACAGCCGAGTGTCTGGGCGTCTCGAAGGGTGAGGCGGCCCGCCTGCTCATCGAGCGGGCCGGGGTGGCAGACACGCCCCCAAACGGCAGGCGGCAGACCGTGGCCCCGGCGAAGGTGAACGGCGCGGCGGCGGCGTTGGGCAAGCTGGCACAGCTCAAGCCCCTGCCGGAAGACGTGCGGGCCTCGAAGCTGCGGGGCTGGCACGCCCTCACCCCGGACAGCACCGGGCCGGAAGCAGAAGAACTGGCCCGGCGCGGCCTGCTGGCCCATACCGGCCCCGGCGGGATACTCACGGCCTACCACTTCACCGGGCGGGCGGAAGCCCAGGGGAACGGCAAGCCCTCGAAGGTGTACAGCCTGCCGGGCTATATCCGGCCCAGTGCGCTGGCCTTCGAGGTACGCGGCCCGGACGGTCTGCCCTGGTCGATCAAAGTGCGGAACGCGGGCAGCCCAGAAGATCTCGAAGCGGCAAAGGTGGCCCGGTATGCTTCGCTAGTCAAGGGGCAGGGGTCGCCCGCATGGTGTTCCCCAGGCTTCGCCACTGCCCCGGCTGAGCTGGTCATCGAGGGCGAGTTGAACGGCGCGGCCGTCTTCGCGGCGCTTGAAGCGGCGGGCTACGGGGCCAGCCTGGGCGTGCAGGGTGTGGCCTCCGCTTCCGCCCTGCCCCACCTGGCCCACGTCACCCCAGGCCGGGAAGTCTGGATCTACGCAGACGGGGACGCGGCAGGCGAGGCGGGGCGCTCGAAGTGGGCGGCCCTGTTCCACACCCAGGGCGCACAGGTTCGGATGCTGCCCGCGCCGAATACCTTTAGCTATCTTCCAGACCCGGACGGGCGGCCCCATGAATACGTGCAGGACGGGGACGCCTGCGATTGGCTGGGCGCGGCCCCTGGCAAGTTCAGTACGCGGGCAGACCGCACGGCCTACCTGGGCCAGACGCTGATGAAGGCCATGCAGGCGGCCCCGGTGTGGACACCCCCGGCGAAGGCGGAAGCGGCACAGGGCGAAGGCGAAGCCGGGGACGTGTGGCTGAGCAAACGGCAGGGCTACGGAGTGCGGGGCGGGCAACTGTGCGCTCTCACGGTCAGGAAGGATGAAGACAGCGGCGAAGAACGCGAGGCGGTCGAAGTGCTGTGCAACTTCGCGGCCCGCATCACAGCTGAAGTCACCCTGGAAGACGGCACGGGCGAGGCGGCCCGCGTCTTCGAGATCGAGGGCACGCGAGCAGACGGGCGGCCCATGAACCCGCACCGGGTCACAGTCAGCGCCCAGGAGTTCGGCGGTATGTCCTGGCCTGTGGCGAAGTGGGGTGCGGGTGCGGTGGTCCTGGCCGGCCAGGGCAAGAAAGACAAGGCACGGGTGGCGCTGCAGCTGCTGAGCGGGCAGCGGGGCATCACTGAGCGCGTGGTGCATCAGCACACCGGCTGGATCCAGCACGCCGAACACGGCCCGGTGTACCTGACGGCAGGCGCGGTGATCGGTGCGGCGGGCGCGGTGTCCGGCGTAGACGTTGACCTATCCGGCAGGCTCGAAGGGTACAGCCTGCCGGAACCGCTCGAAGGCACGCCCGGCGAAGTGGAAGCCATGCGGCACGCGGTGCGCGAGTCGCTGGGCCTACTGCAACTGGCCCCGGACGGCGTGGGCGTGCCGGTGCTGGGCGCGGTCTACCGGGCGGTGCTGGGCCGGGCAGACTTCGCCGTGTGGCTGACAGGCGAGACAGGGCGGAATAAGACCGCACTCATGGGCCTTGCCATGTCGCACTATGGCCCCGCCTGGAACCGTTCACACCTGCCGGACGGCTGGAATAGCACAGCAAATGCGCTCGAGCGGTCGGCCTTCACGGTGAAAGACGCGCTCTTTGCCCCGGATGACTTCAAGCCTGCCGGAGCTTCGAGCGACATAGCGAAGGCCCAGGCGGGCGTGTCCCGAATCCTGCAAGGCGTGGCAGACGGCACGGGCCGGGCCACGCTGACGGCAGACCGGCGGCAGCGGGCCGGGGTCTACCCGCGTGGCTTGGTCATGTCTTCGAGTGAGACGCTGCCCAGGGGCCACAGCAACCTGGCGCGGGCGGTGGTGGTGGACGTGTCCCGGCCTCTGATCGGTACGGACCCGGTGATGAGCCGGGCGTACTACCGGGGCGAAGAACTGGGGGCCGCCGGGGTGTACGCCCTGGCAATGGCCGGGTATGTGCAGCAGATTGCCCAGGACTTCGAGACCGTGAAGGCCGGAAGCGCGGCCCACCGGCAGGCCGTGCAGAAATTGGCCCCACGCTTCGAGGGCGCACACGGCAGGACAGCCGGGGCCGCGTCTGAACTTGCCTACGGCTGGCAGGTGTTCTTATCCTTCGCCGTGCGGGTCGGCGCGGTCAGCGAAGCCCAGGCCGGGGACACCTGGGCGCGGGTGATTCTGGCCCTCGAAGACACGGCGAAGGGGCAGGGCGCACACCTGACGGCGGAAGACCCGGTGAGCCGGGCGCTGCGGCTGATCGATGGGTTGCTGAGTCAGGGCCGGGTGTTTCTCGAAGATCTGGGGGACGGTGGCACGCCCCCGGAAGACGCCGCGGAGCTGTGCGGCTGGCGGCGGGTGAGTGGCGAAGGCGGCGACGTGTACCGCATACACCCGGGCGCGGTGAAGGTGGGGTGGTACTCGAAGACGGGCGGCAACGCCTGGGCGCACTTCCTGCCGGACGGGCTGCACGAGGTATTGCAACGGGCGATACAGGGGCAGGGCGGGGCGCTGCTGCCTGACCCTGGGGTGCTGTGGGGAAACATGGCGGCCCGCCTGCCGGCCGCCGGAGTGATGAAGACCGAGGCGGCAGGGGCGGGCAAGGTGCGCCCACTTGTGAAGGTGTCGGCCCCAAACGGTACACGGCCCCGCGTGCTGTCCCTGATGTTGCCACTGTCTTATCAGAACATGGGGGCATCTGGGGCAGTTGGGACAGACGGTGAAGAAACAGCGTCCAGCACGGTATTTAAGCCTGCCCCATTAACTCTATTTTTTAGAGGTAAGTATGGGGCAGTTGGGGCAGTTGTGCCGCCTGCCGTTCCTTCCTTCGCCGTTCCGACCCCCGCAGGTGTGGCGGTGGCCGAGCCTGAGCCGTCCGACCCCTGGGGGATGGACCTGTGACCGGCCCGCGTGAGGCTGCAGGGCGGCGGGCCGAGCTGGTGGCCCGCGTGCTGGCCCGGCTGGAAGCGGAAGGCGTGCGGGTGGTGCTGAACGCGGCAGGCGACGGGGTGCGGCTCGAAGCGGAAGGACCACCGTCTGCCGAGGTGGTCAGGCTGGCCCGCACACACCGGGCCGTGCTGCTCGAAGCCCTGACCCCGGCGAAGGTGGAAGCGGCAGGCTGCTACTCAGATTTGAGTACAACTCCAGACCCGGCCCACGTGGCCCGCACTCTGGCCTTTGCCGGTCGGCTCGAAGCCCTGGCCCTCACCCCTGGACACTGTGGCGTGTGCGGGCGGTGGGAAGCTCTGGCCGCACCCCTGGCCCACCTGGGCGAGTGCAGCGCAGGCAGACGGGCGCACGGCTGGCATGATGGCCCCCCAGCGGCAGCCGTCGAGATCCACGCGGCGCACGCCTGCACAGCCTGGGAAGGGAAAGGCTACCGGGCCAGGGCGAGTGTCAAACGGCACAGGCCGGCTGAACCTGGGGTGCGACTGTGACCGGCGTGTGCTGGGCGGTTCTGACGGCCTACGCCCGCACCCTGCCCGCTGGCCCAGTGCGGCGCAAGGTGACAGCGGCCCTTCGAACGGGCGCACCCTCGAGGCTGGGGCAGTCTCTGGCCCGCGTGGTGATCGCTCAATCCGGACTGACACACCGGGGTCAGCTCACGGCGAAGGGACAGCACGCGGCCCGCGCCTTCCTGGCCCTGCACGGCCTGCCGCTTCCGGGGCAGGCGTGAAGGTCCGCGGCGGGAAGCGTCAACCGGCGGTAGACACCGGGCTAGCTGCCAGCACTCGGGCAGCGATCGGCGAAGGCGGAAGCCTGACCCCGGAAGGCTACGCCCTGGCCCTGGCACTGTGTACAGGTTTGCCCCTGGCATTCCGGGCGGGTCTGCTGGGCTTCCTGGCAGACTTCGAACCTTCGCCGGCAGACGTGCAGGAAGCAGCAGTGAAGGCCCACTTAAGCGGCCTGCTGCGACACGGCACACTCACCCCGGACGGCGTGCGGACGGCCCTCGAAGCCCTCGAAGGGCTGGCCCTCCCCCCCCGGTCTGAAAGGAAGGTGTAGAGACATGGCAAATCCCAATCCCAACCCCACCCAAGCCCGGCAGGCGAAGCGGCGCAAGCGGCGCGGCAAGCCCGGCAGTATCGAAGACGCCCGCGCCCTGCTGTGGCGTGCCCTGGAACGTGCAGGTGAACTGCTCGAAGCTGAGACGGTGAAGGAAGACGGCAGCATGGCCCCGGACAATCACACGGCCCTGCGGGCCATTCACGCCATTTCACAGGGCGCAGCGGCGTACGCCCGGATTGTGGAAGTGGGCGAGCTGGAAGCCCGGATCGCGGCCCTCGAAGGCGAAGCGGAAGACCCGCCCGGCCCCCGTCTGAGCGGCAGGGGCGCAGCATGACCGGCAGGCTTGCCCGCCTTCGCCGGCTGGAAGGGAAGCGGCCCGCCCCGGAAGGAATCACGGTCAACATCACGCGGCAGATCGTCGAGCGCGGCCCGGACGGTGAGCCGGTGGTGTGCCGTACTGTCCGGCATATGTTCGCTCTGTACCCCCAAGGCGTGCCCAAATGACCGGGCAGCGCGGCAGACTGGCGAAGCTCGAAGCCCGGCGGCGTGCAGTCGAAGACCTGGAAGTGATCGGGTTCTTCGAGGCTGACCCAGACGCGGGTCTATGGCGGGACGTGCATCACGGGCTCACACGGCTCATGACCCCGGAAGAACAGGCGGAAGCGCGGCAGGCCAGCGAGGCGGACGGCGCAATTCTGATTCTTGGCCCACTGCCGGGCCGGTCGCGGAAGCTGATCTATGGCGTCCGGGCGGCTGAACTGTGAGTGGTGGGCGCTCGAAGGCGGCGCGGCTGGCCGCTCTCGAAGACCGGGCCGCCCCCCAGGTCACGCGGGAAGACTGGGACGGCATGAGCGAGGAAGAACGCTGGGCCTACATGCAGCGCCTCCGTACCCTCTCGCCCACCTTCGCCCAGATGTACGCGGCGGCAGAACAGCGGGTGTCTGCCATGTCAGACGCCGAGCTGTGGGCGCTGCGCAACGCCTCTGCAGAGGACGTGTGAAGGGCAGGCCACGCGGCACGCTGGCCCGGCTCGAGCCCTGGAAGCTGCCGGACAGGTGGGAGCAGTCGAAATGGTGAAGGAAGAGTAGGCAGCACACGGAGCAGCCACACCGAGCAATAAGACGAGGCGTACCTCGCCCTGATGGGGCTGGTACGCCTCGCTCGCTTCGTGGAACAGGGTTGAACTGGTCTAAGCGCTGAAATCGAGTTCAGTCATCATTACTTGCGCTGCGGTCATATTGAGGTGGTGCTACTGCGCTATTAGATGCTTGAGCAAAAATTATTTCATTCGGGTCACTATAATTTATTCTTAAGTTTCCTTTTTGTATATTTAACATGCTCATTAGAAACTCGTGCCGTCTATCGAATGCTCCAATGACTTCAGACCATGTCTTTACATATATTTTAAAGTTTTTTGCTGACATAACTAGGTGAGGTTCACCCTTCCCCTTTTCACTGTCTAGTCTGTATTCTATATAATCATCGTATTTTCTTCCGACAAGATGAAATTCCCAAGACATATTAGAATCATTAAACTCAGGTTGCGCAATGATTACGCCCATATATCTTTCTATCTGAGCTAGTTGTTTCTGACTGATAGTAATATTAGGTCTCTTTAATTCAACTATAATTCCCTGAATCCTATCGTCCCAGATGTCTTTTCTAACGGCGAAGATATCCATCTCTTTCTGGCTATCTGGATGGTCTATCTCTCGCGTTGCGTCAGATTCATACAAAAAATGTTGAAATTGGGAAAGGGCTTCTTGAAAGTCCGGCTCTGTGCTTGTGAGCAGTCGATATTGCTCGCCGAAGATCCAGTAGTTTTTGTCTATAAACGCCTGGATGTGTTCAACTTCGTATACATTCCATTCTGTTTTAAATACAAGTTGCTTAAGATCTTCAACGGCTTTGTATCTATCTTCAAGCATTCTCATCGTTGTAATAATATTTTTGAGTTTCGTGTTTTTAAGTACGTTGGCTAGGTCTGTTCTAGACTCGGGCGTAAGATTGACAATTTCTCCAATTATCTCGAATAGCCTGTCTCGTTCGCCAGCTTGCAAAATCAAATCTAAAAACCTGACAAAAACTTTCTTTTGATCTTTGTTCAGCTGAGTAAATATTTGTGGGTCAACTTGATAGATTTCTCGTACGATAGTAACTAGTTCATCATGCTGATAAAGTGATATAGGATCTTTCTTATTATACTCTGGAAAAGCTTCTGCCAATTCCAGCTCTCTAATGATAAGTTCTGATCTAATTATAAGAAATGGTTTCCGCTTATCAATAAGAAGTTTATTCAAACTGTCTTGGAGGAATCTAAATTCTTCGCTCCTTCTATTCTTATCTAATCCAAAATCATTAGATCCCTCATCTGGGGAAAGAAAATTGAAGTTTCTGAACAAGACACTGGTCACATATACACTATTGTAAAATCCATCACCCTTTTTATTGAAACGTGTTGTTTCTGTAAAAACTTCCTCGTTACTTTGATTTAAATAATAATACCTAGACGATTCATCGTTAGTTCTCTCAGACCACGACACATACTTTATATCAAATCTCGTATCGGTTTCTGGGTGAATCCAAACCAGCTTTTCTCTTTCAGTAACCATTGATTCGTATTTTACTTGCTCTCCGTTTACGGTGATCTTATAATTTCTGTCTTTATTAAGTTCCAAATACCAGCAATATTCTTTGGCGAGGGCAATATCTAAAGTTTCATTCAATTGAAACATGTTTAACCCAAAGATATTCTTAAAGATTACTTCTGTGCCAATTCCAATTTGAGATTCGTTGGTGACGTCAGTCACGGTATCTGCAGCATACTCATTGAGAGAAGCCTGCTTGATTTTGATCTCGTAATGAAGTCGTCTATCTCCTTTCAGGTACGTAGTTTTCCAGGTTGCTTCTGAGCTGAAACTGTTAAACGTCAAACGCCCGAATCCGCGTTTTCCTCTGACATCTGAGTTCTGCCTAGTGGAGCTGCCCGGAGTGGAATTTTTTTCTGAATCGAGAAACACGCCGAACTTTTTTTCCAGTTTCTCGAAACTGATTCCTGATCCATTGTCCTTGATTGTCAACTCCGCAAGGCCCCCAAGCTGACCGTTGTAAGCGATTTCTATTTCTGTGGCACCGGCATCGAAACCGTTCCACACGTATTCGAAGATCGCTTCAATCGGCGTAATCTTCGAAATCGTTTTCCGGATTCCACTTGGTCCGATGCTGAGCTTAGGCATGGACGAAATTTATCAGCTTTTTTCCGATAGCTGCAGTCAGTTGGAGTTGGACGAAAATCGTGCCTCATTTAATGGCTTGCGAACTTCCAGTTTCGGTACATGCGGCCCGCGTCACTGGATGACGCGCCCGGGGTGTAGGTCAGGTCTTCGCCCGGCGTGCGCCTTAAGTGAGGACAGCAGCGCGTCGATCAGGGCTTCGTTCGCCGTCTTCGTCGCCCGCCCCAGTCGTCATGTCCGCCATGCTGCAGACGCCCCGCCATGCGGCGGCGCTCCCGGCGGGCAGCGCATCTGGGCTGCTGGCCTGCTTCTTCGCCCAGGTGTGCAGGTTCAGGGCGGCCCGGTCCGGGTCGGGTTCACTGCTCAGGTGCTCGCCCCACACATCGGCGGCGAAGGCGAAGACCTGCATAGCGGCTTCATGGGCCGGGCTGGTGGGCCGCTCGAACATCTCGAGGGCGAAGCTGAGCGCGGCCCCGCTGTCTTCGAGCATGAAGCGGCGGCGCTCCGAAGTGGCGGGGCTGAGCGCGGTCATGGGCGCGGGTGAGCTGGTGAGGAAGTCCAGTGCGGCAAGGTGCAGGGGGTCAGGCATGGTGGTGTTCCTTCATAGCGCATGCCCCGGCGAAGGGAAGACCGGGGCAGGTGAGGGCGTCAGATTGTCCGGCAGGTCAGGCGCGGCCAGTGGGCAGGCGGTCAGCCTCGAAGTGGGCCAGCTGCACGGCGTTCCAGGCGGAAGCCCGTTGTAGTTCTTCGAGCGGCAGGCGTCCCCCCAGGCCAGGGTAAGCCCGGCCCCGTCTGCGCTGGGCAGGATGACCCAGGAGTCCGGAAAGTCCGGGCGGGCCAGCAGTTCCAGGGCGGCGCGTTCGCTCACCGTGTCGCCATGCCGATACAGGCCCAGGCGTGCCCCGGCGGGTGGCTTTCCCCTCACCGTGCCCCCACCGGCGGCCCCTCGAAGTGGAAGCGGGCGGCCTCCTGAACCTTCACGGCCTGGCTGTACGCTTCGAGGGCTTCGAGCAGTTCGCGGGCCACGCTGGCCGCGTTCACCTGTAGGGCCGTGCTGGCCGTGTCTGTCTGGAAGATGACACGGCTTCCCTTCATGGGGTGGCCGCGCCGTTCCCCTTCCGGCGTGGGCAGTGGGTGCGGCACTTCGAGCAGCACGCGGGCGTCAGTCGGGACACGGTGAAGGCGAAGGCGGAAGCCTGAGGTATTCGCGCCGATGTACAGCGCGGGCCTGCCATCCCCCTCGAAAATCAGGGCGCAGGCCATGAGGCAGGTCAGGCCTGGAAACAATGGGCGTGGGCCTTTGCGTGAGAGGCGCGTCATCTTCGCGCCTCCAGAGCAGGTAATGGGCGATTCCAGCCCAAGGCGATCAGCGCCGCATACCCTTCCGGCGTGTGGTCTACCCGAAAGCCGACCGACTTCATGCCTTCGCCCTGACCTTCCTGAATCGCTAAGCGGAGGGGATAGCGGGTGAACTGGTCACGGGGCAGGTCGGCAGTGTCGATAAAGTTCACGACGACTTCCCCGGCAAACTGACAGGAGTATCGTGTGCCGCTCTTTCCGAGGTAGACCAGGGTCATCACACCGTCTGCCCAACTGGCCTCAACGATGCTCTCCAGGCTGAGCAGGTAGTGGTTGAACTGCCGCACCTCAGCGTCGTCACTGTTCAGGCCGAGGCGGGCAACTACTTCCCAGATCAGGGTGGGTGAGGGCAGGAAGTAGGCCGGGCCGTCCATGGTGTAGCAATCGGTCAGAAGGTGGCCGTCTGGAAGAATGCAGGTGCCTTTGATGGCGTGCACGGTGACGTGTTCACCATTTTCCAGGGTGAGTGTGACAGCGTCCTCTCCCGCAGGATCCACACTCTTCACCGTCGGGATTTCAGACCGGAAGGCAAGCCCGCTCACGCGCTCACCCGGCGAAGGAAGAAGGCTGCACGCAGCGCGGGGGTCAGTTCAGCGGGAACGCGGTAAGCGCTGGCCTGGGCATCGCGCCAATCTTCGAGCAGCAGCGCGTCCCCGTGAGGCAGCGGGCAGAGCAGGGCGCGGGGCGTCGCATCGAGGTCGATCACCACGGCGCGGCCGTCTTCGAGGGTCAGCCGGACTTCCTGCACCGGCAGCACGTCGAGCCGGGCTAGGGTGGGGAGAACAGGCGTGGTCATCGAGCGCACCTGGACTGAAACACTTTCGCCCCACAGACGGGCCAGGCGAGGCGAACGGCAGTGGGGCGTGGTCTTCTTCTATTGCGGGGCAGCCGGTGGGTTCTGGCCGATCTTCTTCTGGGCATGGTGGGCCTCCTGGATTCAGGCAAGCAGGGAGGGAGCGCTGAACGTGGCGAGCGCTGCGGCGAAGCGAGCGATCTGATCGCGGTGCTGCTGGCGCTGCTGTTCGGTGAGCGTGGCGACGTGGGCGAGGTGATAGCCCATTCCTGCCTTCACCGGGGCGTGGGTGAGGTCTTCGCCCTGAGCGGCGCGGGTGAGCAGGTGGGCCGCTTCTGCCGGGCTGAGGGGCGAGCCGTGCATGAGATGGTACGGGGCTGTGCTGGGGGCTGACTGAGTCATAGCGGCGGGGGCCAGTCGAGGGGGGCAGATCGCGCCCCCCTGCTGGTCAGGCGGCGGCCTGCTGGTAAGCGAAGCGCACGGCGCGGGCGTGGTTCCACACTCTTCTGCCTTCCGCTTCTGTGAGCGCGGCCAGGCTGTCTACGGTGCGGGCCAGGGCCGCGCTGGCAGTGCGGTAGTGGTCGGCGCTGCTCAGCCCCAGGCGGGCCAGGATGCGGTGCAGGCGGGCGGCACGGGCCTTGCCCAGCAGGGCGACGTCGAAGCGCTCGACAATCTGCAGCGTGCCGGTGGCCTTCGCCCAGACGAGGAGGTGCGCGGCGTGCTCGATAGTGGCCGGCTGGCCGTCAACCGTGGCGCTGGTGAGGGTATCTCCAGCGCGCTCGACGATGATGGTGTACGTGCGGCGCTCGATGATGACGCGGTCGAGCATGACGTACGCGGTGGCCTTCCAGGTGCGGCGGCTGGTGGTGCTAGTCTGCATCTTGCTCCTCTTCTTACAGGGTAGGGAGTCAGGTTGGGCAGCGCTCTTAGCGGGGATGCTGCCCTCTCTGCTAAAGTGACTTTACCGTATTCCGGTTAATGTGTCAACCGTTATCCGGTAATGCCCGGAATGTGTTAAGGTGCGGCATGAACGACGAGATTAGGGCAGCAGTCACTGCCCGTTTAGAAGCTAAACATATGACCCGTTCTGACCTAGCAAGGGCCGTGGGAAAGACTCCCCAAGCCATTACGCGCGCGCTAAACGGTGGCAAAGATGGCGGTGGTCAGGTCCCCGGTATCTGGGAAGCTATCCTCACTGCCCTCGACCTGAAGCTGACAGCGGAGCCGGACAAGCGTGAATGACAGCATCCGAGCCGTTGCACGGGCACGGCTCGCCGAGAAAAGCATGACCTACGTCGACCTGGCGCGTGTGACCGGCACAACGTCTCCAGTTATCACACGAGCCTTCGAGGAAACGGGCAATCGAGGTGGACTTGTGTCTCAGCTATGGGCAGACATCCTTAATGCCCTCGATTTGGAGCTGACCGCACAACCGAAAGCACCTCGCACACCAGACACCTAGAGCATTTGTCATAAAAACATGTGAGGATGGGCGTGCTTAAACCAACCGAAGGTATCGAAGGGCGTCACCGCTTGAAGCGCTCGACCAATGGCATCCATCAACGCGTCCACGGTGGACCA
>Ga0160427_10001845_pt1 | contig 12902 bp, 11 predicted proteins | sample SolpanmetagenomL_FD_108194 | JGI IMG/M metagenome (GOLD analysis project Ga0160427, IMG submission 108194) | Solar panel surface microbial communities from Lawrence Berkeley National Laboratory, California, USA - L | ecosystem: Engineered > Built environment > Solar panel > Unclassified ...
AAGGCCGCGCACCTGACCTATCTCGGCGACGCGGAGGTCGGCGCCAAGGCGAATATCGGCGCCGGCACGATCACCTGCAATTACGACGGCGTGCTCAAGCACCGGACCATGATCGGCGCGGGCGCCTTCATCGGCTCGAACACGGCGCTGGTCGCCCCGGTCACCGTGGGGGAGGGGGCCTACGTGGCCTCGGGCTCGGTGATCACCGACGACGTGCCGGCCGACGCCATGGCGGTCGCCCGCGGAAGGCAGGCGGTGAAGCCGGGCTGGGCCAGGGAGAAGCGCGCGGCTCTGCAGGCCGAGAAGGCGCGGCGCGCGAAGGGCTTGTGACGCCCGGCCGGCGGGCCTCGCACGGGGGCTGGCACTGCGCCACCCCGATCCGGTACAAGTCACGCTTGGGCCCGCGCTGAGCGGGACGGCCCGGACCTTGCGCAGCGCCCTCGCGCGGCCATCCGGGCGTCGAAGCGAGAGACAGTTTCATGTGCGGCATCGTCGGCATCGTCGGGCGCGACGCGGTGGCGGGGCAGGTGATCGAGGCCCTGCGCCGGCTCGAATATCGCGGCTACGATTCCGCCGGCATCGCCACCTTGGAGCATGGCCGATTGGCGCGTCGGCGCGCCTCCGGCAAGCTCGTCAACCTGGAGGCCAAGCTCGATCAGGAGCCGCTGACCGGCACGATCGGCATCGGCCACACCCGCTGGGCGACCCACGGCCGGCCCAACGAGACCAACGCCCACCCGCACGCGACCAAGCGGCTGGCCGTCGTCCATAACGGCATCATCGAGAATTTCCGCGAGCTGAAGCAGGAGCTCGAGGCCGACGGGGTCGTGTTCGAGACCGAGACCGACACCGAGGTCGTCGCCCAGCTCGTCAGCCGCAACATGGACCGGCAGATGGGGCCCGTGGAGGCGGTGGCCGCGGCCCTGCCGCGGCTGCGCGGTGCCTTCGCGCTGGGCTTCATCTTCGCGGGCGAGGAGAACCTGCTGATCGGCGCCCGCCACGGCGCGCCGCTGGCGATCGGCTTCGGCCAGGGCGAGACCTATCTCGGATCCGACGCCCTGGCCCTCGCCCCGTTCACCGACGCGATCACCTATCTCGACGAGGGCGACTGGGCGATCCTGTCGCGGAGCGGGTCCGAGATCCGGGACGCGTCGGGCGCCACGGTCGAGCGGCCGCGCCAGAAGATCGCCACGCAGGCCTACCGGATCGATAAGGGCGAGTACCGCCATTTCATGGCGAAGGAGATCCACGAGCAGCCCGAGGTGGTGGGCCGCACGCTCGCCCACTACGTCGATATGGCGCAGGGCCGGGTCATGCTGCCGGAGGCGCTGCCCTTCGACTTCGCCAAGCTCAGCCGCGTCTACATCACCGCCTGCGGCACGGCCTATTACGCGGGCCTCGTCGCCCGCTACTGGTTCGAGCAGGTGGCGCGCCTGCCCGTCGAGATCGACGTCGCCTCCGAGGCCCGGTACCGCGAGGCGCCCCTGGAGCGCGACGGGCTGACGCTGGTCATCTCGCAATCGGGCGAGACCGCCGACACCCTGGCCTCGCTGCGCTACGCCAAGAGCCAGGGCCAGCACACCCTGAGCGTGGTCAACGTGCCGACCTCGACCATCGCGCGGGAATCCTCCGTGGTGATGCCGACCCTGGCGGGGCCGGAGATCGGCGTGGCCTCGACCAAGGCGTTCTCGTGCCAGCTCACCGTGCTGCTGTGCCTCGCCATCGCGGCCGGCCGGGCGCGGGGCACGCTCGACGCGGCCGGCGAGCGGCGGCTGGTCGACGCGCTGATCAAGGCGCCGGGCCTGATGGCCGAGGCGCTGACCCACGAGTCGGCGATCGAGGTGCTGGCCCGGGAGGTCGCGAAGGCGCGGGACGTCCTCTATCTCGGCCGCGGCACCAGCTATCCGATGGCGCTGGAGGGCGCGCTGAAGCTGAAGGAGATCAGCTACATCCACGCCGAGGGCTACGCGGCGGGCGAGCTGAAGCACGGGCCGATCGCGCTGATCGACGAGAGCGTGCCGGTGATCGTCATCGCGCCGCACGACGCGGTGTTCGAGAAGACGGTGTCGAACATGCAGGAGGTGGCCGCCCGCGGCGGGCGCATCGTACTGATCGGCGACGCGAAGGGCGCGGCCGAGCACGGGCTCGACACGCTCGCGACCTTCACCATGCCGGCGGTCAACGCCACCGTGGCGCCGATCGTGTACGCGGTGCCGATCCAGCTGCTCGCCTACCACACGGCGGTGTTCATGGGGAAAGACGTGGACCAGCCCAGGAACCTCGCCAAGTCGGTCACCGTGGAATAGGCCCACGGCGTCGTATGCCCGCGATCCGCTCCCTCACGGCGCCGTCCTCGCGAGTGGGATGCGCCCGACGTGCCCGCGACGAGGCCCCCCATGACTGCACGTGACGCCGACGTCCTCCACTGGCTCGACGGCCAGGAGGCGGCCATGCTGGCCCTCCTCGCGGAGCTGGTGAACATCGATTCCGGCTCCTACGACAAGCCGGGCGTCGACGCGGTCGGCGCCCGCATCGCGGCCTTCCTGGCCGAGCACGGCGTTCCGGTCACGACGGTCCCGGTCGAAGGCTACGGCGACGCGCTGAAGGCTCAGGTCGCCGGGTCCGGAGGCGGCAACCGGCCGGTCGTGCTGATGGGCCACCGCGATACGGTTTTTCCGAGGGGCGAGGTGGCGCATCGCCCGTTCCGCATCACGGAGGGCCGCGCCTACGGGCCGGGCGTCGCCGACATGAAGGCGGGCCTCGTGATGAACGCCTTCGTGCTGGCGGCCTTCCACCGGACCGGCGCGCCGGTGCCGCTCATCGGCCTGTTCACCAGCGACGAGGAGATCGGATCGCCGGCCTGCCGACCGATCATCGAGGAGACCGCGCGCGGCGCCCGGGCGGTGCTGAATTCCGAGCCGGGCCGGCCCACCGGCAACGTGGTGACCGGCCGCAAGGGCGGCGTGTTCATGCACCTCGAAATCGTGGGCAAGGCGGCCCATTCCGGCGGCAATTACGCGGACGGGCGCAGCGCGATCGGTGAGCTTGCCCACAAGACCATCGCGTTCCACGCGATCACCGATCTCGACCGCGGCACCACGGTGAATGTCGGGCTCGTCGCGGGCGGCCAGTCGGTGAACACCGTGGCGCCCCGGGCGACCTGCGAGATCGACCTGCGCTACGTCACGCCGCCCGATCGCGAGGCAGCCATGGGCCGGATCGCCGCGATCGTGGAGCGCTCCACGGTGCCCGGCACGACCGCGCGCCTGACCATCAAGGGCGAGTTCCTGCCGCTGGTGCAGGACGAGGCCTCGCGGACCCTGTTCGAGACCTACGCGCGCGTCAGCGCGCGGCACGGCACGCCGGTGGAGGGCGAGTTCGCCGGAGGCTGCGCGGATTCCGGCTTCACCGCCAGCGTCGGTTGCCCGACCCTCTGCGCCGTCGGACCCGTCGGCGGGAAGGCCCATTCGCCCGACGAGTACCTGGAGGTGGCAAGCCTCGTCCCCCGGGCCCGCGCGATGGCCGAGACGATCGCGGCTTTGGCGGCGGGCTGATGGCCCGGGACACGTGCAGGGGCTTCGGTCTCGCAGGGGCTTCAGTCTCGCAGGGGCTTCGGTCTCGCCCGCCCGTTTGAACCGCAGACCGCCGTAAATTTCGGATCCCGTCGGCCGATACAGGTCACCGATGACGGGGAGGGGTTCTTCCCCGGCTACTACCTGTACTCTCCGAGCCGGGCCGATGTGCCCTGTGTACCCGGGCCGTCACCGACCATGTCGGTGCCCCCCACCGCGGGCGGATCCGGCCGCGGTCGATCGGCGCCCTTAGTCCCGCAGGGCCGCCATCAACCGGAGCAAGAAGTCGTCGAGGGCGGCCTTGTCGATCCAGCGCAGGACCGCCACGAGGTCGCGCTCCGGATCGCACCAGATCACGTTGTTGCCCGCTCCGAGCGCGCTGAAGGCGGAGGCGGAAAGCTGCGGTTTGGCGGTCGCCCCGCGGTTCAGCCACCAGAGATAGCCGTAGCTGTCGAGGGTGGGGGAGGGGGTCAGCATGGCGCGGATCCAGCGCGCCGACAGGAGCTGCCGTCCGTCCCAGGCCCCGCCCCGGGCGATGAGCAGCCCGAACCGGGCGTGGTCGTCCGTCCCGATGAACAGGCCGCCGCCCCAATGGCCGCCACCCGGCACAGATTGCATCCGTACGCCGCCGGCCTCCACCCAGGCGGTGTCGTAGCCCTGCCAGGCCCAGTCCTGGGACGCGCCGATCGGGTCCATGATCCGGGCGCGCAGCACCTCCGGGAGCGCCCGGCCGAAGAGGCGCATCAGGCAGTAGGCCAGAAGGTTCACCCGCACGTCGTTGTACTCGTAGTAGGTGCCCGGCGGACGCAGGGCCCGCTTCTCCCCCTTGCGGCTGTTGTCGGCCCGGGGGCCGATCTGCCGGAAGTGGTCGACCTGATCGGATTTGCCGAACAACGTGCCCTGCCACTCGCTCGATTGCTGCAGCAGGTGGCGCCACGTGATCGCGCCGTTATGCGGCCCGTCGAGGAGCGGATCGGGCACGCTCGCCCGCACCGGCGCATCCAAGTCGGGGATCAGCCCGTCATCATGGGCGAGGCCGGCCAGCACCGCGAGGTAGCTCTTGGCGATCGAGAAGGTCATGTCCGGACGGCGCGTATCGCCCCAGGCGGCGACTCGGCGGCCGCCCTTCAGGATCACGCCGGCGGGTCCGCCCCGCGGGCGCACCGGACCGGCGATGTCGCTCCAGGGCCCGCGCTCGTTCCACTCGACGATTCCGACATAGCGCCCATCGGGATAGTAGAGGCTGCGCGGCCACGCGCTCTCGCTGGCCTCGGCGAAGGCGACCGCTCCGGCGAGCCGCTCGGCATCGAATCCCGCCGCATCCGGATCCTGCTCCGCCCAGACGTCCGTCGGCCAAGTCGCCTCGATTCCCTCGGTCACACGCGATCTCCTGACGGCCGTCCCCGTCGCCGCACATGCAGGGGCCGCGCCGTGGGGATCCGGGCAAGTAGGGCGAGGACCCCGGCCCGGCAGGGCCTCGGCGGCCGGCCGAACATCGTGATCGCCCATGCCGATCCCGAGGGGTTCGCCCGGCGACTCTACGGAGCCGGCGCCCGCCTCGTCCTCGACGGGCGCATCGGAGGGCTCTGCGGTCGCCCGTCGCAGAGCACGCATCTCACGTCAGGGCCCGGACCGGGTCTCGGTCGTCCCGCACCATGAACCATCTCGACGCGATCCGGCGCAACTTCGGGCGCTGCCTCATTCCGGCCCTGTGGGCTCATGTTCCTGCCGTTGCCGCCGCCGAAGCGCTCCTGGGCGGCGGGCTACCGCCCCTGGCACCGGTCGTCGCCGCGGCGATCCTCGCGGGAACCGTGACGCTCCTGTGGCTGAATGATCCGGTCGGGCCGGCCACCCAGATCGTCAGCGGGTTGGCCCTGATCGGCATGGCGGCAAGCCTTCTCACCGTCTTCACCGGTCATCGCTGGCAGATCGACTTGCACATGTCCTTCTTCGCCTGCCTGGCCGTGCTCGTCGGATGGTGCGACCGGCGCGTGATCCTCGCGGCGACCGCCGCCATCGCGATGCATCACCTGACCCTCGACGTGGCGATGCCCGTGCCGCGGTGGCCGTCGTGAACGGGATCGTGCGCACGGTCGCCGAGGCGGCGGCCGGCACCGTCGAGGCCACCGGGGCGACCGCCGGCAGCGTGCTGGCCTCGGCCTCGGCGCTGTCGAACCAGTTCGACCATCCGGGGGCCGAGGTCGAAAGTTTCCTGGCCTCCGTCCGCGCCGCCTGATCAGACCTTGCCGGTGAAGCGCGCGGCGCAGCCCGGATGGGCCGCGACGAGATCCGCGCCGCGCGCGCGCCCCAGGACCATGCAGGCGGTCGACAGCCCGTCGGCGAGCAGTCCCGTCGGCGCCGTCACCGTCACCGAGGCGAGGCCGGGCGGGGACCGGCCCGTCGCCGGGTCGAAGATGTGGTGGTCGGTGCGGTCGTCCGAGAAGCGCATGGCGTAGTCGCCTGAGGTCGCCGCAAAGCCGGTGAACGGGGCGATCACGGTGGCGACGACGGCGGGGTCGCGGGGATCGGCGAGTCCCAGGCGCCAGGGCGTGCCGTCCGGATGCGAGCCGGACGCGCCGAACTCACCGGTATCCACGAAGGCATCGCCGATGCCGCGCGCCCGGAGCGCCGCCATCACCTGGTCGGCGGCGTAGCCCTGGATCAGGGCGTTCAGGGTCAGCGCCGTTCCGGGCTCCAGCATGATGCGGTCCGTGCCGAGATGCACGCGCCGCCAGCCGACCTGCGCCAGGGCCGCGCGGAGGGCGCCAGCCCCCGGTCGCTCGCCCCGGGCGGCGGCGCCGGCCCAGACCGGCCAGAGCGGTTGCACGGTGGGGTCGAAGGCGCCACAGGTTTCGTCCGCGAGGGCCAGGGCGAAGCGCAGCAGGGCGACGAGGTGCGGATCGGGCGCCTCCAGGATGCCGTCCCGGTTGAGCCGCGCCAGGGCGCTGTCGGCCAGGAACAGGCTGGCGGCCGCCTCCACGGCGCGCATCGTCGCGAAGCCGTCGCTCAGCGCGTCCTCGACCGCGGAGCCGTCCGGCCCCGCGGCCGTGAGCGCCACGGTCGTGCCGAAGGCGAGGCCGGCGCGGGTTCGCAGCGTCAGCCCCCGCGACGCCGCGGAGGCGCAGAACGCCGCGATTCCGCCGAACCCGGCGAGTCCGGCAGCCCCGATGAGAACGCGGCGGCGCGCGGGGGTGAAGCGAGCCGGCGCACTCATCCGACGGTCACCGGCCGGGGCGCGGCGCGGTGCGCCCGCTTGCGCGCCACCACCTGCGGCACGCATTGCTCGGGATCGTGGATGATCGTCACGCACTCCATGCACTGGAAGCACTCGGCGTAGTCGATCCGGCCGGAGGGCGCGATGGCACCGTAGCGGCAGCGGACCTTGCAGAGCTGGCACGGTGAGCCGCACTCCGCCCGGCGCGGGATCCAGTCGAGGATCCGGGCTCGACCCAGGAGGGCGAGGCCGGCGCCCAGAGGACACAGGTAGCGGCAAAACCCTTTGTAGACGAAGAGGTTGAGAACGAGCAGGCCGGCCGCGTAGGCGACGAACGGCCAGGATCGCACGAAGGAGAGGGTGATGGCCGTCTTGAACGGCTCGACCTCCGAAACGGTGTCCGCGAGGGGCGATCCGGCGGCGGCGGCACCGAGAATGCCGACGAGCACGACGTACTTCACCGGACGCAATGCCCGGTCGAGGCGCGCCGGCACCGCGAGCTGCCGGATGCGCAGCGGTCGCGCGAGCAGCGCCACGAATTCCTGCAGCGCGCCGAAGGGGCAGAGCCAGCCGCAGAAGGTGCCGCGTCCCCAGGCTACCAGCGCGGCCAGCGCGAAGACCCAGAGCACTAGCGAGGGCGGGTCATAGAGCAGGAAGGCGAGGTCGTGGCTGACGGTAGCGGCGCGGACGAGACCGACGAGGGTTACGATCGAGAGCTGCGCCTGCGCGTACCAGCCCACGAAGCCGAGCGTCAGCGCCAGGAAGCCCAGGCGGAAGAGGGCGAAGCGGCGACCATCGGCCACCAGCCCGCGCTGGCGGCTCAGGACCGGCACCAGCACCGCGAGCATCAGCCCGATCAGCCCGAGTTCGGGGCCCCGGGCCCGCCACGGGTCGGTCCAGTTCGGCCCGTCCTCCGGGCGGACGCGGGTGAACAGGTCGGCGGGGAGCTTCGTCTCGACCGGGAAGGCCCGGGCGATCTTCTCCGACAGGATCTGCCCGCGCTCGCGGACGATGGTCTCGGCCAGGACCCAGGCAGCGGACGGATCGAAGCCGGCGGCCTGATCGATCCGCAGGATGGTCCAGGGACCGGGCGGGAGACCCTCGGCGCGGCCGGCGTCGCGGCGCTCCACTGCCATGTCGCGGGCGTTTACGATCAGGCCGCCCTGGCCGACGGCCAGCCGTTCGGGCACCGCGCCCAGCACGAACCGGTCGCCGATCGGGTTCTCGGGCGCGTCCTCCGGCCCGGCGCTGATCACCATCACCGCGTGGTTGCCGGGGCCGAGCTCGCGCATCAGCGCGTCGTACCGGACCTCACCCAGCAGGTTGCGGCCGATCGTCGGCACGTTGAGATAAGCAACGATGAGGTCGGTCAGCACCGCGTCGGGGCGCCCTTCGGCCCGATCCTCCACGCCGGTTCCCTTGAAGGCCGACGCGGCGTGAGCGTTCGTCACCGTCAGCCGCCCGACCCAGCCCCGGGCCACGAGATCGGCCAGGGTGAGAGGCTCGTAGAGGTCAGCCCTGGCCTCGACCTTGAGGCCGACATTGGCGGCGCCGAAGCCGAGCTTCGCGCGCGCCACAGCGAGGGCGGAGGCCAGGATCGACTGGTTGATCACCCGGGTCGAGGCGGTGGCCATGGAGATGCCGTCGACGGTGGTCTGCGGCGCGGCACCGGCGGCCCGGGCGTTCGGTCGGCCGACCCGGATCGCCTGCCGGGCCGAGAGGCCGGCATATTGCTCCACGAAGGCGAAGAGCGGCTCGGAGCCGAGGCCCTCGAGGAAGACCGGCTCGTGATGCGCGATCACCTTCACGTCGCGGAAGGTGCCGTCGGGCGCCAGAGCGATCAGCAGGTCGGGGGGCGTGCCGCCGAAGCCGGGGATCGGCGCGAGATCGACCGATTCGAAGGCGTAGGCGAACACCTCGTAGGCGCCGGCCTGCTGCTTCAGGATCGGCCAGACCGGGAGCCGGTCGTCCTTCTCGCCGACCACCAGCGGGGGCGGGAAATACTTTTCGAGGGCCGCGCGATCGAGTTGGCCGGCCCGGGCCGAGAGGGTCGGCAGGAGCAGGACGAGCAGAAGCAGCGCGGCGCGCAGGAGCATAACCGGACCCCGGCCGCCGCCCACCGCGGTCCGGAGCGCGGGTGGGCTCGGAGGCGTTCCCCTCCGCATCGGCCGGACATCCTCCCGGCTTCCGCCGCCGGCTGGGGGGGGCACACATCCCCGTCGAACACGGACGCTGACGGCGGAACGCGACGGGTCCCCTCTCCCGCATCGAAACGGGGCCCCGCGCTCCGTCCCGCCGCCTCGGCGCCAATGCCGATGGATGGATCGGATCGCCTCTGCGGAGGCGGGAGATGCCACCGTGCGGGACTGCGGAAGCCTCACGGCGCCGCACCGGCGGCGCGCCCGTCCGGTGCCTGCGCCGCCGTCATCGGCCGCGCCGCCGCGCCCCAGGGAAAGCGGCCGACCTTCACGGTCTTGATCGGCTTGAACGTCTCGGCGTCGATCACCGTCACGTCGCCCGAGACGCCGTTGGTGGTGAAGAGCCGCGTACCGGCGGCGTTGAGCGCGAGCTGCCAGACCCGGCGGCCGACCAGGATGTAGCTCTCGACCTGGAAGGTCGCGGTATCCACGACCGCGACTCGATCGGACGGACCGAGAGCCACGAAGGCGTGGCGACCGTCCTTCGACATCTGGATACCCACCGGCTGGATCCGGTCGGGCGCGATTCCCTTCACGGCGAACGCGATCGTCTCGGCGACCTTGCGGGTGGCGACATCGATCACCGAGACGGTTCCGCCGATCTCCGAGGAGGCCCAGAGGCGCGTCCCGTCCGCCGAGAACGCCGCGAAGCGCGGCCGCTGCCCGACCGGCGTGGCGTCCACCGCCTCCAGGCTCCTCGTGTCGATCCAGTGGACCATGTTGGTGGTTTCGGAGGTGGTCACGGCGGTGCGGCCGTCCGGGCTCACCGCCACACCCTCGGGCTCGATGCCGACGTCAATCTGCGCCAGGACCTTGCGGGTCTGCGCGTCCACCACGGTGGTGGTGGCGTTCTCCTCGTTGGCGATGAACAGCGTGCGCCCGTCCGGCGCCAGCGCGAACTGCTCCGGATCCTCGCCTGAGGGGAGGTTGTGCCGGACCTCGCCGGTATCCGGGTCGATCACCTGCACGGCGTCGGAATCGCTGGCGCAGACGTAGAGCGCCCGCCCGTCCTTCGAGAAGGTCAGCCCCCGGGGCCGCCGGCCGACCGGGAAGTTGCGCATCACCGCGAAGCTGTCGCCGTCGATCACCGAGACGGTGTTGTCGCGCTCGTTCGTGACGAAGATCTCCTCGGCCTGCGCCGGGGCCGATAGGCAGAGCAGGAGGGCGATGGGGGCGAGCCAGCTCATCCTGATGTCCCCGAGAACGCGCGGCAGGCACTCTCCGGCTCGTCAAGGCCGAGGGTGTCGAGTTCCGTGCGGTGGTGGAGGTAGCCCTCGATCGGCGCCGTCGCCGTGACGGCCCCGGGCCAGAGCAGGAAGACCGGCTGGCGCAGCTGCCCGTCCCAGGCGCGGAAGCTCAGCGGCCGGCCCTTGAAGCCGCCGACCTCGAAGCCGGGCGCCGCCAGGGCGGCGCGGACCGTGGCGGGATCGGTGCTGCGCGCCTTCACGGCGGCCTCGCCGATCGCGTGCACCGCCATCCATCCGGCCCAGTCGACCGGCCGCATCGGCCGCCCGGCGATCTTCCGGAACCGGCCCTGGAGCTGCACGGCCGCCCAGGCCTCCACGGGCCGCCCCCAGGCGGCAGGCGAGAGCCCCTGCGTGCCAACGACCGGCCGGGGCGCGGCGGTGTTGTAGTTCAGGCTCGCTCCGAAGGCGCCGGCCTCGTCGGCCACCGCCACCACATCGTGCTCGGGCCCGCGGGTCGGCAGGGCGAATTCGCGAAGCGCCGTGTCGCGGACATCGCCGCCCTGCGGGTCGTAGCGGGACTCGACGACGATGCGGGCCCCGAATTTCCGGGCGCTGCGCTTCAGCGCCTCGGCGTAGAGCGCGTCCCCGGGCGCCGGCCCGGTCACCAGCAGGATCCGCGACCAGCGCTTGAACGCGAGCAACTGCACCAGCGCGTCGGTCAGCATGGCGCGGGACGGCAGGACGTGGAGCAGGTTCCGCCGGCAGTCGGCGTCGCGCAGCCGCGTGTCCGGGGCGGCGATGTTGAGGAGCACGCTGCCCCGCGCCTCCGGCAGGTCGGCGAGGGCGAGGACGTCGGCGGCCGGCGCGTTCAGCACCACGAAGCGGCGGTCGGCGAGGTCGCGGAATGCCTGGCGGATGTCGTCACCCGGCTCGATCACGCTCGCGTCGAGCCCGAAGCTCAGGCCGAGGAACCGGCCCGTGGCGTTCGAATCCCTCAGGCCGAGTTCCGCGCCCTTCGCACCCTCGTCATCGGGGATCGGATCCTCGTTGTTGAGGGGTACCGGCCGCTCGACCCGCCGCTCGAGGTAGTGGATCGTGAGGGGTGGCCCGGCAACCGGGGTCACGGCCTCGGCCGCGGGGGCCTGCGCCAGGCTCGCGAAGGCGAACGGCAGAAGCAGTGCGGCCAGGGACCGTCCGCACGTCCAGACCCGCCGCGCACCGGGGGACACCATCCTCGCCCGTCTCCTCACATCCCCGCGGTTCTGTTCGTTGCCGCGGATCCTACGGGCTTGATGTTGCGTGCCGATATTGGACCAAGGTGCACCCATCAGTTTTGATGCAGTGCAACACAAATTGTGGATGGACATAACCCAGTCGAACCGTACCAAAGCATAATGGGTCGGGCGCCCGGACCTTGCTAACCGTCGTTCAAAGACGACGGGAGGCGGCGGATGCGCAGGATGAAGACGGCGACGGGGGGCGTGCTCGTGGCGCTCGGACTGGCTGTCGGAGCCGGCAGCGCCCTCGGGCACGGCGACGTTCAGCCCCAGCCGGTCAAGACCGACGGGCTGAAGCCGCTGGGCACCGAGTGGGTCACCGAGAACCCCTACAAGGGCGACGCGCACGCCATCTCGATCGGCGCCTCCGGCTTCAACCAGAACTGCGCCCGGTGCCACGGCCTGGAGATGATCTCCGGCGGCCTCGCTCCGGACCTGCGATACCTGCCGCAGGGCAAGGAAGGCGACGAATACTTCGTCGAGCGCATGAAGCACGGCGCGGTGATCAACGGCGTGACCAAGATGCCGGCCTTCGAGGGGATCATCTCGCAGGAAGGCCTCTGGGCGATCCGCAGCTACATCGAGTCGAAGCATGAGGAATAGGGCGCAGCTCCTCACGGCCTGCGGGCTCGTGCTGGCGCTCCGGTTCCAGCCGGAGGCCGCCGCCCGTCCGCTCGATCAGGTCGTCGCCGACGGAACGCTGCGGGTGGCGGTCTACGGCGACAACGCCCCGTTCTCCGACGAGGTGAAGGGCAAGCCTCAGGGCATCGACGGCGACCTCGCCCGGGCCATCGCCGAGACGCTCAAGGTGAAGCTCGACCTGCGCGTGGTCGATGCCGGCGAGAACGTCGACGGCGACCTACGCCTGAATCTGTGGCGCGGGGATCTGGCGGGAACGCCGCTCGCCGACCTGATGCTGCACGTGCCCACCGATCGGCAGCTCGCCCTGCGCAACGACCAAGTGTTCTTCACGGCCCCGTATCTCGAGCAGGAGATCGCCTTCGCGTACCGGAAGGACGCGCTGGAGGGTTTCGACCGGCTGGACGACATCGGCGACCGGAGCGTCGCCCTGGAGGGCACGAGCGCGGCCGACTTGATGCTGCTCACCGCGCAGGGCGGCCGGTTCCGCCCGAACCTGAAGCACTACAAGAGCTTCGAGGAGGCCGCGAAGGCATATCTCACCGGCGAGGCCCCGATCCTGGCCGGCACCCGGGCGGCGATCGAGGCGGCCCTGTCCGCCGCCAGGGCGCCGAAGGACGACAATCCGATCGCGACCGTTCCCTCGACAGGTCTCGTCAAGACCCGTTGGGAGATCGGCGGCGCGGTGCGCACCGATTCCCGGGATCTCGCCTACGCGGTCGGAGACGCGATAACGGCGTTGAAGGCGAACGGCCGCCTCAAGGCGATCTGCGAGACCTATGGCGTCAGCTATACGCCGCCGAAGGGGTATTGAG
>Ga0160427_10001846_pt1 | contig 12898 bp, 12 predicted proteins | sample SolpanmetagenomL_FD_108194 | JGI IMG/M metagenome (GOLD analysis project Ga0160427, IMG submission 108194) | Solar panel surface microbial communities from Lawrence Berkeley National Laboratory, California, USA - L | ecosystem: Engineered > Built environment > Solar panel > Unclassified ...
GTCTTGACGTTGGGGTCGTTGACGTGGTTGATGCCCGTTTGCTGGCGCACACTCAGGCCTTCCGAGCTGAAGGGGTTTTTGGTGGCGAAGTTGGCCAGCCCATTGATGGCATTGAGGCCATAGAGCGCGGCGGCCGTGCCGGGCACCACTTCCACGTTCAGAATATCCAGGTCGCTCGGCCCCAGCACGTTGCCGATGGGCCCGCCGATGTGGGGCGCCTGGTTATCAACCCCATCCACGAGCTGGGCAAAGCGCACGTTGGTGGTGTTGGTGAAGCCTCGCGCGTTAATCACCTTAAAGCCAATGCTGGGCGTAATCACCTGCACGCCCTTCAGCCCCTCAATGGCATCGAAAAATGACGCGGCTGGCGCCAGCCGAATGGCGCGGGCATTGAGCTTTTCCACCGTCACCGGCGATTGTAGAAAGCTTTCCTCCACCCGCGAGGCCGACACCACCACTTCGTTCAGGTCGGTGTGCAGCGTATCGGGGCGGGCGGCGCGGCGCGGGGTCAGGCCGGGCACCGGCCGGGTAGTTTGGGCAACAGTGGGGTGGGCCAGCGCCAGCGCCGAGGCGCAGGCCACTGAGCCGCGCCAGAGGCGTAGCTTATTTTTCATAGCAGGTTTTTTACGGTAACTTTTTTATTTACTGCACCTTCACCACGCGTAGGCTCGTGAGCTGGCGCACCCAGCGAGCGGGCTTTTTTTCCAGCGGCACCACGAGTTGGTAGGGGCCATCGTGGGCAGGCAAGGGCTGGCCGTCGCAGCGGTCGGCGAGCAGAATGGTTTGCGGGGAAAAATCAGCATCGATTTCGGGCAGGGCAAACACGGCCTGGTAGCCATCGGCAGCCGTGGCGAGCAAGGCCTCGGCCAGCACTGCGCCGTGGATGGCCTTGCCCTCGGGCGCCCCGGCTAGGTGCAGCACATCGCGCAACGCCACGCCCCGGTAGGTGTGTTTTTTACCCGCCTTATCGGTCGTGGTTTGCTCGTGCTGCGGCAGCACGGCGAGGTCGGCAGCGGTGAGGGTGCGGGGCGTAGCCACCAAACCTTCCAGGCGCAGCGTAGCCGGGGTGGGCGCCTGGCCGTGCGCGGCGGGCGCCACCAGCCCGGTAAATGCCACCAAGCCGAGCACGGCTGCCCAGGGCCGGCAATTCACAGAAAAAAGTAACATGAGGCGAATAGCAACGGCCGTTATGTTTGAGCGGATATAACGGTGGGCGCGCCCGAATGTTTGCCTCCTATTGGGGTGGCTAGTGGTAGAGCCGGGCCGTCTCGTCGGCCAGAAACTGCGCAAAGCGCGTTTGCATGGCCCTAAACTCGGCCACGGCCTGCGCGCCGGCCTCGGTGAGGGCGGCCCCGCCGCCGTGGGCGCCGCCGGCCTGCGCGCCTACCAGTGGCTGCCGGGCCTGCGCATTCATGGAACTCACTAAATCCCAGGCTTTTTTGTACGACATCCCCATCGCCTTAGCGGCCTTCGAGATGGAGCCGGTGGCTTGAATGTGCTCCAGCAATTCTAGCCGGCCAATGCCCAGGAAGCGGTCGGCCGGGCCTTCTATCCAGAGGCGGCCATTGGCCCGGAAAGCTTGGTTTTCAGCAAAAAGCTCGTGCATAGTACCTGGCAAAAAAATCAGCAATACGCGGCGCGCGGGCCGGCTGCCAAAAGTAGCACCCCGCCCAGTGCCGTAACCTTTCGGCCCCTTTTGCCATTAGTACCGAAAAAACGGGGCCGAACCGCCGGCTCGCTACTACCTATACGCTGGCAATGGATTTTGACGTATTGATTATCGGGGCAGGCAGTGCTGGCCTCAGCGCGGCCCTCACCCTGGGCCGCTGCCGCCGCCGCGTGCTGCTGGCCGATGGCGGCCCGCCGCGCAATGCGCCTTCGCCCGCCGTGCACGGCTTCCTCACCCGCGACGGCGTGCGCCCCGCCAAGCTACTAGAGCTGGGCCGCGCGCAACTGGCCCCCTACCCCACCATCGAGGTGCGGGAGTTGAAAATAACCCGGCTCCACAAGCTGGCGAAGGGCTTTCGGGCCGAGGGCACCACCGGCACCGGCCACGCCTGGGCCGGCACGGTCAGCCGCGTGCTGCTGGCCACCGGCGTCGAGGATGTGCTGCCCGCGCTGCCTGGCTTCCGCGAGCTGTGGGGCACCGGCGTGCTGCACTGCCCCTACTGCCACGGCTACGAAGTGCGCGACCAGCCGCTGGCCGTGTATGGCCGGGGCAAGGCCGCCGTGGGCTTGGCCCTGCTGCTCACCAACTGGAGCAAAGACATTACGGTGGTCACCGATGGCCCCGGCCACCTCACCGACTACGGCCGCCAGCGCCTGCGCTACCACCACATTGGGCTGCGCCAGGAGCCGGTGGCGCGGCTAGTGGGCGGCCCCGATGGCCTGCTGCGCTGCGTTGAATTTGAAGACGGCACCTACCTAGAGCGTACGGCACTGTTCCTGCACGCCCCCCAGGAGCAGCGCACCTCGCTGGCCGCCGACCTCGGGGCCTACCTCACCAGCAAAGGCGCCGTGTGGGTCGATAAAAACTCGCAGACCAGCATCCCCGGCCTCTACGCCGCTGGCGACACCACGCCCGGCCAGCAACAGGCCCTGCTGGCCGCGGCCGCCGGCGGCAAAGCCGCCATCTGCCTCAACGAAGCGCTCACCAAAGAGCAGTGCGCCTGAAATAAGGGGTAGTTTTTTAAGGCTTGCTGAGTGGTCAGGCTAAAAACTACCCCTTACCCAGCTGCTAGCCAGGCGTGAGCGGCGGCCTCGTCGGTGAAGGTGGCAATTTGACAATCGGCGGTGGCGGCCGACACGATGGCCGACACCGACTGCCCGGCCCGCAGGGGCGACACTAGGAAGGCCAGGCGCACGGCCTCGGGGTAGCGCCCGCGTAGGGCGGGCGCGAAAACTTCGCTAAACCAGGCGTTGACGGTGGGCTCGGTAAGGTCTTCGCGGCGGCGCAGGTCGAGCAGCCAGCGGGCGCAGCCCGCCGCATCGGCCGCCACTAATATCGACTCGTAGCCCACGCGCAGCTCGGTAGGCGTGACGGCGCGGTGCCACCGGGCGATAAGGGCCGGCAGGTCAGGGCGGTGCAGCAGGTCGAGGCCGTGGTTATTCATGAGCAGCCGCCGGGCGCCAAGGGCCGGGCTGCTGGCAAGTTAAGGTACTTTCGGCCAGGCTGGGGCATACTTTTATGCCCGCAGGCAGTTAGTATTTCTTTAGCCTCAGCCATTGCTTATGAGTTCACCGCTGCCCCCAGTTGCCCCCCACGACCCCTACGCCGCCCTGCGCATCCCCGATTTCCGGCGCTACATCACGGCCCGCGCCCTGTTTTCGGTAGCCACCCAGATTCAGGGCGTAGTGGTGGCCTGGCAGATTTTCAAGCTCACCAACGACCCGCTGGCCCTGGGCCTCATTGGGCTGGCCGAGGCCATTCCGAGCATTACCGTATCGCTCTACGCCGGGCACGTGGCCGACTCGGTGCGGCGTAAGCGCATTGTGGTGCCGGCCGTGGTGGTGCTGTTTTTGTGCGCCGTCACGCTGTGGTGGCTGGCGCACCCGCTGCAAGAAGCCTTGCTGGAAAAAGGCCGCCTGCATCTGGCCTTTGCGCACGCTACTATCGTGTGGCCGCTGTACCTGGTCATTTTTGTGAGTGGCATTGCGCGGGGCTTCATGGGGCCGGCACTTTTTGCCTTTATGCCGCAGCTGCTGCCCGACCGCAGCATCCTGGCTAATGCCGTGACCTGGAGCTCGACTACCTGGCAGGGCTCGGCGGTGCTGGGGCCGGCCATTGGGGGGCTGCTGCTGCACCTCAGCGTGGAGTTTGCCTATGGCGTCGATATGGTGATGGAAGGCCTGGCGCTGCTGTTTTTTATCAGCATTGCCAGCCGCGAGCTGCCGCCCGTCGAGGGCGAAAAGCTGAGCATGGGCGAAAGCATCCTAAGCGGTATCAAGTTCATTTTCAGCAATCAGCTGGTGCTAGCGGCGCTCTCGCTCGATATGTTTGCGGTGCTCTTCGGCGGGGCGGTGGCGCTGCTGCCCTTCTTTGCCGAAAACATCTTGCACGGCGGCCCCGACGCCTTTGGCTACCTGCGGGCCGCGCCGGCTGTGGGCTCGGTGCTCATGGCGGTGTTCCTCACTTTTTCGCCCCTCAAAAAAGGCGCGGGCCGCAAGATGCTGTGGGCCGTGGCGGGCTTTGGGGCAGCTACCGTGGCCTTCGCGCTCTCTACTAATTTTTACCTGTCGATGTTCCTGCTTTTCCTCACGGGGGTGTTTGATTCTGTGTCGGTTATCGTGCGCCAGACGCTGGTGCACACCTACACGCCCGAGTACATGAAGGGCCGGGTGTCGGCCGTAAACAGCATTTTTATCGGCTCCAGCAACGAGATTGGGGCCTTCGAAAGCGGCACGGCGGCTAAGCTCATCGGCACCGTGCCGAGTGTTGTTTTCGGCGGCCTGATGACCATGCTGGTAGTAGCCATCACGAGCTGGAAAGCCGACCAGCTTCGCAAGCTGGAAATGGGCGCCGGCAAGAAGTAACGCCCGCGCTACCAACGCAAAAAAGCCCCGCCCCTGACGCATCAGGGGCGGGGCTTTTTTATGTCAACCAATGCCAGCCTAGCCGGCCACCGGCTGCGCTGCGATGGGTGTAGCACTGCGCTTGGACTTCTTACGGGTGCGGTTCAGCCACATGAGCACGCCGGTGATGGGAAAGGTGAGGCTAGCCAACGTTACCACCAGCGCCAGAATCTTGGTCCACACGCCGCCGATTTCGCCGGTATGCAGGGGCTTGGCCAAGCGGCGCAATTGCACACCGGCCGTTTGGCGGGCGTACAGGTGCTGGCCCAGCGTCGCGCCGGTAGCGCGGTCCACAAACAGGGTATCGAGGCCCAGGTGGCGGAGCGGCAGCGTGCTGGGTGCGCTCACCGCCACGGCGCCGGCCGAGTCTTTGGGCACACCTACCCGCCAGTATTCGGCCGTGCGGTACGTGGCCTGACCCGTGCGCAGGGCGGCGTCGTAGGCCACGGCACTGCCAGCGACCAGCGAAACCGGCGCGGGCAGGCCGGTAGTCGGCCGCGAGTTAGTGAGCCAGAACAGGCTTTCCGTAGCCCAGCGATACGACATAATGACGCCCGTAAGCGCAATGCCTACTAGAAACAGCGAACAGTAGAAACCCATTACTACATGCAGGTCGTGGGTCAGGCGCTTGCCGCTGGCTCCCCACTTGATGCGCAGGCGGCCCGTGAGCATGGCCCGCGTCTTGGGCCACCACAGGACAATGCCCGTAGCCGTGATAAGCAGGATAAAGATGGCCGTAATACCCGTCAGCGCCTTGCCCACTTCGCCGGCCAGCAAGCGGCGGTGCAGGTCCTCGGCTACTTTGAAAACGGGAAGCTGCTTCTCGGCTTGCAGCGCGGTTATCTGGCCCGTGTAGGGATTCAGGTAGGCGGTGCTGCCGCGCTCGGGGCGGCCTTTGCCAGGGCCTTTGTCGCCACGGCCTTCCTGGCCGGCGCGGTTGCCCGGGCCTGCCTCACCGCCGCGGCCTGCGCGACTGCCTTCGCCACGCTGCTCGCGCCCCATTTCACCGCGACCTTCGCGGCCGCCTTCGTCACGGGGGCCGCCGGGCTTGGCTTTGCTGTCGCGGTAGGTCAGCTCCACGGTGCGCGCCGGGTCGGCGTACACTTTGAAGGCCATTAGCTTATCCTTGGGGTGCGCCTGGCTGAATTGGCTGGCTAGCTGCGCCAGCGGCAGCCGGGGCTGGCCAGCGGGCACGGCCACCGTGTAGCGCTCAGGACGCAGCAGGTGGGTGATTTCTTCCTCGAAAACCAGCACCGTACCGGAAAGGCACTGCACGAAGAAAACCAGCCCACAAGCCAGGGCCAAGTAGAGATGAATGCGACGGAAAAATACGTTCATAAAGCGGGCTGAGCTAATCGCCCGCAATTTAGAACCATTTTAAATAAAAATCCTACATCTATCGACCAACGCTCATTCGCACCGCACGTAGGGGCGCAGTTTGACGAAGTTTTCCTCTTTTAATAGCTTAAGCTGGCGCAGGTCGTCGGGCATGGCGAAGGGCCCGTGCTGCTTACGGTAAGCCACGATAAGGCGGGCCAGCGGCTTGCCCACGTAGGGGTGCGGCCACAACTCGTCGAAGCTGGCCGAGTTGATGGCCACCGGCCGGGGCGCAAAGCCAGCGCCTACGAAGGTGTACTTGCGCAGGCTGTCCACCAGGTCGGGCGCGTCGCGCAGCACAAATACCTCGGTCAGTTGATTTTCAGCCAGGTAGCCGCCCAGCTCCTCGCGGTGCTTGACTATCCACTTGGCGCGGCCCCGGCCAATGCCCTTTATCTGCATCAGCTGGGTGGTATCGGCCAGGTTGAGGTCGAAGGGCTGCAAGTGCGCCGGCTTGCGCGGAAAGCGGCCGGGCAGGCCGCCGTTGTCGCCAAAGGCTGGCCGGTCGGTGGCGGCATATTTATCGCCCCGCCCCGGTAGAGTGTCGGGCAACTGCATAAAAGGCGCCAACCGCTGATACATCGAATCGGGCAGGCCATAGATACGCTGCACCTGGCTTTTGGCCCGGAAGCCACCCGCTTTTTGCCCATAGTTGACGATGCGGCCGGCCACGAAGTGAGGTACGCCGCGCGCCTCCCAGCCTTCGGCGGTGAGCGTATTGGGGTCGAAGGGCGTCAACCGTATCTGTGGCACGGCCGGGTAGCGACTGGCGCCGGGGCGGCTGCGCGCCGGGTAGCGACTAGCGTAGGCCCGGGCGCTGGCGGCCCGGCCGGCATCGAGGCGCGCCGCCAAGTCACGGGCCCAAGCATCAAGCTGGCGCTGGTCGGCGGCGGGCAGGTATTCGGGGTCGGCGGGGCGCAGCAACTCAGGCAGCACCGCCACGCCCAGCGCCACTAAGAGCAACAGCACGAAGCCCCGCGTTTCGGCCCGTGAAAAGCCGAAGTAGCGCCGAACCCAGCGCCAGGCGGCCCCACGATTACCAGGTGGTCGAACGGGCGGCGGTGATGTAGCAGGCATAAAAAGGCTGCCGGATTACAACAATCGAATTCGGCAGCCCGCAAGTATAGTACAAATGAATGGGTTTAGCCCCGGCGGCCTGCCGGGCAGCTAGCCTTACGCGCGCACCGACGCCGGCTGGTAGAGCTTGATAAGCTGCGCGGCAGCATAATCTACTTCCTCGGCCGTGTTGAGCTTGCTCATCGACAGGCGCACGGTAGCGCGCTCGGGGTCGGTTCCAAGTGCTTCGAGCACGTGTGAGCCGAGTTGCGCGCCGCTGGTGCAGGCCGAGCCACCCGAAGCCGCTACCTTGTTGATATCGAGGCTAAAGAGCAGCATCTCGCTGATGCTCGACGGCGGCAGGCTCACGCTCAGTACGGTATAGAGGCTCTGGTCAGCCTCGGCCGAAAGACCATTAAACTGCACATCGGCAATGCCAGCCCGCAACTGACTGATAAACCGGTCTTTCAAGCCCTGCACGTGGCGCTGGTGGTCGGCCATGTCGCGGCAGGCAATTTCAAGCGCCTTGGCCAGCCCTACTATGCCGTACACGTTTTCGGTGCCCGCGCGCACGTTGCGTTCCTGCGAGCCGCCTTGCAGAAGAGGCGCTACTTCCACCCCACCCCGCCGGTAGAGAAAGCCCACGCCCTTCGGCCCATGAAACTTATGCGCCGAGCCCACCAGAAAGTGGTTGCTGAGCTGCTGCACATCGTGACGGTAGTGGCCCATCGTCTGCACCGTGTCGGTATGAAACACGGCGTCGTGCTGGGCACATATCTCCCCTATCTCTTTGATGTCGTTGAGGTTGCCCAGCTCATTATTGCCGTGCATCAGGCTCACAAAGGTGCGTGGGTGAGTGGCCAGCAGTTCCTCCAGGTGCGCCAGGTCGAGGCGGCCTTGGGCATCGTGGCGCAGGTAGCTCAAAGCGGTTTCGCCACCTTTGGCCAGGGCTTGCAGCGGGTGTAGCACGGCATGGTGCTCCAGCGGCGAGGTGATGGCGTGCCGCAACCTTAGCGAGCGCACGCTGCCAAAGATGGCGTAGTTATCGGCCTCGGTGCCGCCCGAGGTGAAAGTGATTTCGCTCGGCGCGGCATTGACGAGCTGCGCCACCGTTTTGCGCGCCACTTCGATGGCCGACCTTACCTGTCGCCCCGGCCCATGCAAGGAGCTGGGGTTGCCGTAGTGCTGCGCCAGGTAGGGCAGCATGGCATCCAGCACTTCGGGGTCGAGGGGGGTAGTGGCGGCGTTATCGAAATAGGCGTGCATACGTGGTAGTATTTTGGTAAGCTAAAAGAACGTCATGTTTAGCGGGCGCCCAGCAGACGCTCGCCAAGCATGACGTTCTAAACAAACAGTAGCTGACTAAACAAACAGTAGCTGACAAGCTATTTGCTGGAAATAATCTCTTTTATATCAGCGATAATTTTCTGGGCTAGGTGGTCAGCCGTAGCGTTAGAATCCGACTCGGCGTAGATGCGGATAATGGGCTCGGTGTTTGACTTGCGCAGGTGCACCCACTCTTTGTCAAACTCAATCTTTACGCCGTCGATGGTATTAACCGGCTGCTTGGCGTAGCGCTGCTCCATCTTGGTCAGCACCTCATCGGTGTTGATATCGGGGGTCAGCTCAATCTTGTTTTTGGAAATAAAGTAGCTCGGGTACGAGTTGCGCAAGCGGCTCATAGCCAGGCCCGACTTAGCCAAGTGCGTCAAGAACAGCGCAATGCCCACCAGCGCGTCGCGGCCGTAGTGCAGTTCGGGGAAGATGATGCCCCCGTTGCCCTCACCGCCGATGATGGCGTTGGTTTCCTTCATCTTAGTCACCACGTTCACCTCGCCCACGGCGGCGGCGGTGTAGGTACCACCGTGCTTCACGGTCACGTCGCGCAGGGCGCGGGTGCTGCTGAGGTTGCTCACGGTGTTGCCACCGCCGTGGTAGCCCAGCACGTAGTCGGCCACGGCCACCAGGGTATATTCTTCACCAAACATCTCCCCGTTTTCGCTCACCAGCGCCAGGCGGTCCACGTCGGGGTCTACCACAATGCCGAGGTCGAAGCCACCTTTTTCGAGCACCTTAGCAATGTCGCGCAGATGTTCGGGCAGCGGCTCAGGATTGTGGGCAAAGTCACCAGTGGGCTCGCAGTGAATCTTCTCGATTGTTTCGACGCCCAGCGCGGCCAGCAGTTGCGGCACGGCAATGCCCCCGCTGCTGTTCACGGCATCTACTACCACCCGAAAGTTCTTAGCCTTGATAGCTGCCACATCCACCAGCGGCGAAGCCAAGATGGCGGCAATGTGCTCGGCTAGGAAGGTATCGTCGGTGGCATACTTACCCAGCTTGGTTACGGGCGCGTACTCAATGCTGTCGCCTTCGGCCAGCGCCAGCACCTGCTCGCCCGCCGCCGCCGATAAAAATTCGCCGTGCGCATCGAGCAGCTTCAGCGCGTTCCACTGCTTAGGGTTGTGCGAGGCCGTGAGGATGATACCGCCGGCCGCCTGTTTGGCAGGCACGGCCATTTCTACCGTGGGCGTGGTGCTCAGGCCCAGGTCGAGCACGTCGAAGCCCAGACCTTGTAGCGTGGCGGCTACGAGGCGGCTTACCATTTCACCCGACAAGCGGGCGTCGCGGCCGATAATAATCAGCTTGCTGGTAGTAGGCTGCGAGGCGGCCCACGTGCCATAAGCTGCGGTATATTTCACCACGTCGAGGGGGGTAAGCCCCTGGCCGGCCGGACCACCGATGGTGCCGCGAATACCGGAAATAGATTTTATGAGCGTCACTTGTTATCTCTTTAGCTTTGCAAAAGTAGGTGCTTGGCGCATTTGTTTGCCCGTTATCTGTACGGCGGGCCGGTCAGCCGATAGTACTTACGTGCGGCCTGCATCGGCCAGCCACGCTTGCCAGCCGATACTTTCTTTATTTTCAACGACGGAAGCCGGCTTTCGCCGCGCCGCATTTTTTATGGAAAACCCCCTGCTTGCCCCTACCCGCCGCCCGGCTCAGCTCGAAGCCTTCGGCCGCCTGCTCGATGTGCTCGACCGCCTGCGCCTCGAATGCCCCTGGGATAAAAAGCAGACTCTAGAAAGCCTGCGCCACCTCACCATTGAGGAAACCTACGAGATAAGCGACGCCATCCTGCGCCACGACCTCCCCGACTTGAAGAAGGAGTTGGGCGATGTGATGCTGCACCTCGTTTTCTACGCCCGCATCGCTGCTGAACAGGGCGCCTTCGACATTGCCGATGCCCTTAATGCACAGTGCGAGAAGCTCATCTACCGGCACCCGCACATCTACGGCGACGTGCAGGCTGATGACGAAGCTGCTGTGAAGCGCAACTGGGAGCAGCTCAAGCTCAAGGAGAAGGGCAACACCGGCGGCGTGCTCGGCGGCGTGCCCACCTCGTTGCCCGCTCTGGTCAAGGCCATGCGCATTCAGGAGAAAGCGCGCGGCGCGGGCTTCGATTGGGACGACCCCGCCCAAGTGTGGCTAAAGGTGCAGGAAGAGCTGGCTGAGTTTGGCGCTGAGTACGGCCACGGCCAGCCCCCCGCCGATGCCGCCCAGGCCGAGCGCGCCACCCAGGAGTTTGGCGACCTGCTTTTTTCGCTGGTCAATTTCGCCCGCTTTGCTGGCATCAATCCCGAAGAGGCCCTGGAGCGCACGAACCGAAAATTTATCAGCCGCTTTCAGTTTCTGGAAAAGGCGGCTACCGAGGCCGGCCAGGCCCTATCCGAGCTGACGCTGCCCCAAATGGATGCTTACTGGAACGAAGCTAAACGTGCGGGACACTGAGTAAACCCCGAGCGCAGCAGTGGGCAACCGGCTGAGAGTGCGCTTATCCGCGCGCTACTCCCTTATTCGCAAGGTCGGCGGGCGCCTACTATTGGCCCCAACCTGCCGCAATCGTTTTACGTTGGCGCTTCATAGAAATTTCAGTCAGGATTTCTTTCTCTCCGGCCCTTCCAGTTTGACCCTGCTGGCCCGGATGCACCAGCAAAAAAAATTCTACTAAGCCTTGATTTTACTGGCTTCGACGTAGATTCGGCCCCGAAACCCCTGTTTGCCTCTTTTCCGGTAACCTTTACTGGCTAAGCAGTGCATTCATATCGCCTTCTTTTTTACCCTCAACCAACCCCCCACCTCCTACACTTACCTGGACACATGGAACAGAAAAATGCAGTAAACCCAGCCGCTCGGCCCGCTGCGCCGGGCGCTCCCAAAGCCGCTCCCGCCGCACCTGCCAAGAGCAGCGGTGGTGCCTCGCTGTTTTCGGTTATCGTTATCGTTCTTGCCTTCGTTGTTAGCTACGTTCTCTACAAGTTCGTACTCGGTGACCCGAGCCACTTCCTAGGCAACAACCCTGAGAACAACCCGAAGCCCGGTGATTACCTCGGCATTGTGTACAAAGGCGGCGTTATCGTACCGATTCTGCTGACCATGCTGCTCTGCGTTATCACGTTCTCGATTGAGCGCGCCCTCACCATCTCGAAGGCCAAAGGCAGCAAGAGCATCGAATCGTTTGTACGTAGCGTACGTCAGAAGCTGAACACCAACGACATCAACGGTGCCCTCGCCATCTGCGACCAGCAGAAAGGTTCGGTAGCCAACGTAGTACGTGCCGGCCTGAAGAAATATCAGGAAATGGGTCGCGAAACCACGATGAACACCGACCAGCGCGTATTGGCCATCCAAAAGGAAATCGAAGAGAGCACCGCCCTCGAATTGCCGATGCTGGAGAAAAACCTCGTTATCATCTCGACCATCGCCTCGGTAGCTACCCTGACCGGTCTGCTCGGCACGGTATTCGGCATGATTAAGGCCTTCTCGGCCCTTGCTCAAGCTGGTAACCCGGATGCTACTGCCCTGGCAACGGGTATCTCGGAAGCCCTTATCAACACGGCACTCGGTATCGGTACGTCGGCCCTGGCCATCGTAGCCTACAACTTCTTCACCAGCAAGATTGACGAACTGACCTACAGCATCGACGAGGCTGGCTTCAGCATCATTCAGACCTTCGCTGCCCAGCACGGCAACAAAGGTCAGGAGTCGTAAGCTACTGGCACGAAAAGAGGGGCGGAGGCGTTTTGCCGTCCCCGCCCCATTTTTTTTCTGGGTATGTGTGCAATTAGGTTGTAGCTGGCATCATGGGTAGTAAGCGGCTGCCGCTTCTACTACCTCAGCTACCAACTTACGCACATGGTCCCCGTCCAGTCATTATTAACTTCTCCCGGCAATGCCTAAAGTAAAACCGCACCGCACCTCGCCATCGCTCGACATGACGCCGATGGTTGACCTAGCGTTTCTGCTGGTAACATTCTTTATGTTGACCACGCAGTTTCGGCCCGATGAAGCTGTGGTAGTGGACCCGCCCTCGTCTACTTCTGACTTGGTGGCCCCCGACAGCGACATTCTGACGTTGACAATTGACAACAAAAAGCGCGTATTTTTCGGCTATGATAAAGCTCCCGTAAAGGAGGCCGCCCTCAAAGCAGTAGCCGCGAAATACGGTGTCACGTTTACGCCGACCCAGATTAAGCAGTTTTCGCTGATGCCGAACTTCGGCGTTCCGATTACGCAGTTGGGCAGCTACCTCGACAAAAGCACGGAAGACCGCAAGGCCCTGAATAAGACGCTACCCGGTATCCCATACGACTCGCTCAACAATCAAATGATTGATTGGGTACTCGAAGCCCGCAAGGCTAACGCCGCCCAGTTCAAGAAGCCCACCTTCCTCGTTATCCGGGGCGATGGCAATGCCGATGTGACGACCGTGCAAACGGTTATCAAGGAGCTTCAGGAAAAGGACATCAACCGCTTCAACCTGCTCACGAGCCTGGAAATGAAGCCTTCCTTCGTAGGCCAATAACCTCTCTGAAATCATGGCAGAAATCCAACA
>Ga0160427_10001848_pt1 | contig 12896 bp, 14 predicted proteins | sample SolpanmetagenomL_FD_108194 | JGI IMG/M metagenome (GOLD analysis project Ga0160427, IMG submission 108194) | Solar panel surface microbial communities from Lawrence Berkeley National Laboratory, California, USA - L | ecosystem: Engineered > Built environment > Solar panel > Unclassified ...
CCACCGCAGCCTGCTCCCAGCCCTCCACCGCCGGCGGTGGCACGTTCGGTGGCCACCCCGGCGGCACGTACGCCCCCGTCGCTCCACGGCGCTTGGGCTCGATCACCGGTCGCGGCACAGCCCCGCCACCCCCGCCTCGGCGTCAGCTGCCAGCGCAACGTCGACCCGACCCCGGCCGCCTCGCCGACGCTGCGGCGCTTCGTTGCCCCGCCGGGCGGCTCCGTCACCGGCCGTCGACCCCGTGAGCTGCCGCAGCACCGATCGACCCACCCGCATGACCCTCCTCATCGACTACCTGCCACCTCAGGCTAGAACAAGTGTTCGATCCGGACGTAGCGTCGTCTAGGTGAAGGTCGCCGTGTTCGTGTCCAGGCGGGGTGACGCGGTCGCCCGCGCCGCGGCCGCGCAGGTGTGCGCGCAGTGGTGCGAGGAGGTCGGCCACGACGTCGTCGTCACCGTAGAAGGGTCGGACAACGATCACCTGCAGTGCGAGCAGCGCTGGGAGCTGGTGAAGCAGGCCGAGCAGGGGCAGCTGGACGCGGTGGTGACCTTCGATGCCTCGACGTGGTCGAACGGGTGGTCCCTGGCGGACCGCAGCATCGACGGCCGCCTGGCGCAGGCCGGCAAGCCGTTGGTGCGGGTCGCCGAGGAACCGTGACCCAGGCAGCCACCAGAGTTGAGGGTCAGGCTGGTGCGCTGGCGTGCCCGGCGGGAGACTGCTGAACGTGTGTGGTCGCTACGCCCGGTCCCGTCCGGACTCCGAGCTCGTCGAGGTCTTCAGTGTGCGCGAGGTCATCGGCGATCAGATGCCCGCCTCCTACAACATCGCACCCACCCAGGACGCGCGTGTCGTGCTCGAGCGGTCGCCGCGCGAGGAACCCGACGCCGAAGCGAGCCGGCAACTGAGGACCCTGCGTTGGGGTTTAGTCCCGGCCTGGGCTAAAGAGGCCAAGATCGGCAATCGGATGATCAACGCCCGGGTTGAAACCATCACCGAGAAACCCGCATTCAAGCGCGCCGCCGCCAAGCGCCGCCTGCTCGTACCCGCTTATCCGGTACTTGCCTGAACCTGTCGTCGATGGACCCATGAGGTATCCGCTGGGTCGCGGAACCGCTTGACGACGAGCTATCTGCCCTGAGTTAACGAGGGCGCCAGCAAAAGCCCTCAGGACGCTCGGCGTGTCGCACGCCACCGGGCTTGTTCACGAGGACAGTCACCGCCACGGCTCATGGAGGAGCGTGGCGCGGTGGTACGTGTGCAACCAGTGCAACTGCCAGACGGGGAACGAACCTGGACGGTCCTGGGCGCCGACCAGCTCCCCGTGCCCGTCGTCGAGTCCTACCTGGAGCTGCTGCGCCAGACCGGCCGCTCACCCAACACGGTGAAGTCCTACGCCCGCGCTCTGCAGCTGTGGTGGTCGTTCCTGCAGTTAGGCGATCGCGACTGGGACCGGGTCCGCTTGGAGGACTTCACCGGCTTCCTCGGCTGGCTGCGCAGTGGACTGCCGCCTGACGTCGAGCCGATCTACGCCGTACCGCGTCTGCTCAGTGACGCCACGGTCGCCGTGCGGTTGCAGGCAGTGCGGTCCTTCTACCGCTATGAGCGAGACTGCGGTGTCGACGTCGCCCCGTGGCTGTTCACCACCTCCAGCCGCACCGCGAGCCGTTATAAGCCGTTCCTGGAGCACCTGCGACGTGGTCGACCCCACCCGGTCAGCACCGTGCGCGTCGCCCGGCGCCGGAACGTCGTCCCCACCCTGACCCCACGTCAGATCACCGTAATCAAGGACCACTGCGGGCACTACGACCCGCAGCAGCGGCAGTGGATCGGCTCCGTCCGCGACCGGCTGCTGTTCAGCTTGCTGGAGGAGACAGGACTGCGCCTGGGGGAGGCGTTGGCTCTGCAGAACCGGGACTGGCACAGCGGCCGGGGCGAGAACCCCTACCTCGAGGTCGTGCCCCGAGCCCACCCGCACGGACTGCGGGTGAAGGGTGGCAACTACCGCAAGCTCTACATCTCCGACGACCTCGACCGCCTCTACGCCGAACACCTGTGGCAGCTGTGCGATGCGGGCATGGACATGGCCGTGCCCGACATGGACAGCGCCTACCTCTTCGTCAACCAGCACGGGGGTCAACGCTTCGCCCCGCTGCGCCCAGAGACGGTCTACAAGCTCGTCGGGCGCCTGCGCAGCGACCTGGCCGGGCAGACCCCGCCGGACTGGACACCGCACTGGTTCCGCCACACCCACGCCACCGCCTTGCTGCTGTCAGGACGCCCCGTCCACGTCGTCAGCCGGCGCCTGGGACACCGCGACGTGCAGACCACCCTGGACACCTACGCCTGGGTCACCGACGACGAGCAGCTGCGTTCCCTCGCCGACTGGGCCAGCGTCACCGCGACCTGGAGCGCTGACCGTGAAACGACTTGACGCCGCGACCCTCACCACCCTGCACGCCCACAACCCCAACCCCTACGACGAGGCGACCAACGCCGGCCTGCTGGATAGCGTCCCGGCGGGACTGCGCCTGCTGCACTACACGCGCACCAGCGTCCCGGCCGCTTACCTGAGCTCTTTCGGCTTCTACCACGACAAGATCGGCAACATCCATCTCGACCAGCTGCCAACCACGATGCAGCGTGAGGTGATGTTTGCGCTGTGGCGCGTCATCGAACTCGGTGGGCGCGTGCCCTGCGCCCCGCTGGGCCTGCTTACCCGGGAACTGGCCAGCACCTGCGACCGCCTCGCCCGCACCGGCCAACCCCACCACAGCCTGATGGAACGCACCCCGATGCAGTGGCGTGAGGAGCTGGCCCGCACCTGGGTGCAGCGGACCCGCGAGCTACCCAACGCCAACACGTTGCGGACGGTCCTGGCCCCGCTGGACCGGATGATCAAGCTGTTGTGGTTCGCCTACGAGACCACCCCATGGTGGACACGCGAGGTCTGGGACCCCGTGCTGGACCAGCGCATCCCCCGACGCGAGCACGAGCCGCTGGGCAACCGCGCCATCCACTGGCACCGCCTGGACCCCGCCTGGCTGCGCACCGCTGCGATGTGGTGGGTCAAGACCGAGCTGGAGAGCAATCAGATCACCTTGACCACAGCCAGCGGCAAGCTCGAGTCCCTGCTGCCCTTCGGTGCCTTCGTCACCGCCCGCCACTTGCTTCCCGCCCAGCTCGTCGAGGACCACCAGCTGCTGCGACCGCTGATGCTGGACTTCCTGCACGACGTCATCGCCACGCCCTCACAGCGCCCGGGCAGCAAGAACGGGCTGCTCTCCACCAGCCGCGTCACCCAGATCGCTTCGGTGGTCCGCGGCTTCTACGCGTTCATGCACGACCACCGCGACGACGCCTGCACAGCCCTGCAAGAGTGGCACTGGGCTCAGCTCAGCGCGGAGCACCTGCGCTTCTGGCGCATGGGCGACCTGCCCCGCTCCCGGGTCACTGCCTTCGACGAACGGCACCTGGTCAGCGACGAGGTCCTGTCCGCGCTGCCGCTGATGGGTCGCCCCGCGGTCGACGGTGGTGTCGGTGACGCCCAGGCCATGCGCATCCTGCACCTGCTGATCGCCACCGGCCGGCGGATCAGCGAGATCTGCCTGATGAGCACCGACCCCCTCACCCCTGTCCCTCTCGACAATGCCGACGGCGCAGGCGCTACGGACGGTGCAAGCGATGCCGGCGCTGGTCCCGGCGCCGGGGCCATCGCCAAGCTGCGTTACACCCAGACGAAGATCGAAGGCGCCCCGGACACGATCTTCGTCGGCGCTGACGTCATCAGCGTCATCGAAGAGCAGCAGCGGTGGCGGCGCGAGTACGCCACCGCGGCCGGGCACCCTGCACCGGTCGAGGGGTACCTTTTCGTGAAGTACCAGAACAACCGCCGAGGCGACCGGCCCTACACCGCCTCGCTGCTGCGCACCCAGCTGCGCAAGCTCATCGAACGGGCCGATCTGCGCGACGGCACCGGCGCTCTGCTTGACCTGTCCAGCACTCACCGCTTCCGGCACACCAAGGCCACCAGCCTCATCAACGCCGGCGTCCCCCTGCACGTCGTGCAGCGCTACCTCGGTCATTCCTCCCCGGAGATGACGATGCACTACGCCCAGACCCTGGACACCACCGCCAAGGCGGAGTTCCTGCGCTACCAGAAGCTCACCGCCACCGGGCAACCCGCGACCGTGCCCGCCGACGACCTCTACGACCTGATGGCGCTGGACGCCCGCTCCGACCGGGTTCTGCCCAACGGCTGGTGCACCCTGCCGCCGGCCCAGACCTGCGGCAAGGGCAACGCCTGCCTGACGTGCGACCTCTTCGTCACCGACCGCCGCTACCTCGACGTCCACCACCAAGAGCTCGAAGGCCTTGAGCAGCTCATCGACCGCCGCCAGGACGCCCACCGCCAGCGCACCGGAGCGCCCATGAGCGAGAGCCACGTCTGGCTGAGCCTGCGCCGCCGAGAACACGGCGCGCTCGTCTCTCTCATCGACGCCCTCGAGCACCCCGCATCCGACGTCCAACCCATCGTCACCGGAGCCGTCTCGGTCCGGGTCGAGCACGACCGGGCAGCAGGCGTCACGCGATGACCCAGCGCACCGGCAACCCGGAGAACCTGCGTCGCGCAGCCAGCGCGAAGCACGACGCCGCCCGTGGCCGCGCCGAGCAGGGCCTGCGTGACGTCATCAAGCGCGGCGTCCCGATCAGCTTCCAAGCCGTCGCCCAAGCGGCTGGGGTGTCCAGGGCCTACCTCTACCGCTGCCCGGAGCTACGCGAACGCATCCTCACCCTGCGCGCAGCTCAGACGGTCGACCGCACCACCGGCTCACGCAGGACGGAGCCCACACCAACCGCCACCACGGACACCAGCTCCGTCATCCGCACCCTCACCCACCAGATCGCCCAGGAGCGGCGACTGCGCCGACGCGAGGTCAGTGAGCTGACGCAAGCCCTGGCCGCGGCCCATGGGCGTATCTTGGATCTTCAACGCCAGCGTGGTATCGGCCCGGCGGGGTAGTGATCAAGGCTCCCGCCGTCCTGGGCCAGTAGAGGAAGCCGTAGGCCGCGTCACCCCCTGCGGTGACCGCGCAGTCGGGGCTCGAAGTTTCCGTCTGGTCCGGCTCACGGACGATGCCTTCGTCAGTTGTGATCACATGCTGCTTGCCCAAAGTGGCTGGAGGCGTCGTCAGGCGACCATGAACACGCGGGCCGCGGGATGAATGTGAAGTAACCGCGTCTCAGATGGGACTTCCGCGAGAAGCAGGCCAGGGGAAGGGCGACCAGTGTCGGCCTCAGGGTCTGCCCAAAGACTCCTACGGTTTGCCTTGTCAGTGGTGGTAGGCGTGGACGACGGCGTGGCCCTTGCCGCGACTGATCATGGCGCGGTTGACCGGCGTGGTGATGAGGAAGGCCAGGACCAGAGAGCCCGCGAGGGAGGCCCAGAAGAGCCACGTGGTGAGGCCGGCGTTGAGGGCGCCGGGGATGGCGACCATGGCGGTGTTGTCGATGATCTCCATGATGAGGATCGAGACGGTGTCCGCGGCCAGGGCGACCTTCATGGCTGCGCGGAGGTCCAGGCCCGCGCGACGCACGCCGCGCATGGTCAGGGCGTAGCCGAAGGCGAAGGCCAGCACGATGGAGAGCACGACGGTGCCGGCGTTGTGGAAGCCCAGTGCGGTGCCGATGACCATGCCCAGCACCTCGCCGATCGCGCAGCCCGTGAGGCAGTGGAGCGTGGCTTGGGCGGCCATGGCCCAGGAGGTCGAGCTGCGCCCGCCGTGGGCGCGGTGGTCCATCGAGGCGTGATCCATGGCGCTGTGCTCAGCGTGAGTTAGGGCGTGGTCGTGTTCGGGCATCGCTGCCTCCCAGGGGTCGACGGTGGAGCTGGCCAGGTCGTGGCGTGCTTAGGTCCTGAACCCCATACCCCCATGGGGTATTTCTACACGGGACCCTGAGGGGCTGGCGGGCCACGACGCGAGGGTCGCGGCCCCGCCAGCTCCGGTGTCGAGGACTCAGGCCATCGCGGCGAGCATCCGGCGCATCTGGGCGACCTCGGCAGTCTGGGAGGTCTCGATGTCACCCGCAAGGGCAATGGCCTGGGGGTTCGATCCCTTGGCCTGCTCGGTCTTGGCCATCTCGATGGCCCCCTCGTGGTGGGTGGTCATCATCTGCAGGAAGAGCTTGTCGAAGGCAGCGCCGGTGGCTGCGTCGAGCTGGCTCATCTGCTCGCTCGTCATCATGCCGGGCATGTCCATCGAGTGATCCATGCCGCCCATCGAGGAGTCGGCTGTGGCCGGCGCGCCCCAGGCGCTGAGCCAGGACGTCATGGTCTTGATCTCGGGGCCCTGAGCTGCCTCGATGCTCGCAGCGAGGGTCTTGACCTCTTGGCTGGAGGTCTTGGTGGTGGCCATCTTGGCCATGTCGATCGCGCTCTGGTGGTGCACGGTCATCTGCTGAGCGAACATCACGTCTTGATCGTTGTGGGCGGCATCAACCGCCGCGGTGGCGGACGCACTCGGCGATGACGTCGTCGATGAGCTCATCGACGAGTGGTCCATGGAGCCAGCGTCGCTTCCGCCGCAGGCAGCAAGGACGAGGGACAGGGCAGCGGTGGCGCCGAGGGTGCTGATGCGGGTTGCAGTACGCATGAGGGTGGAGCTCCTTGTGAGGTAACGGGTTGGTAGGCATGACGAAGCAGCGCTGGGGCAAGACGCCCGAGCACAACGGAGTCGGCCTAGACCCGGATCACGCAGAGAGAGACCCGCGGCCAGTGCCACGGGGGAGGGCCACGCCAGGGCGTGACGAGTACTAGGGCCCGCGGCCAGAGCGTCTGGAGCCAGTACGAGGAACGCAGTGCGCGAGCAGTGGTGCAGGCGACCAGGGCCACGAGGAGGGCCACGCCTGCGCTCAGGAAGAGCACACAGTCAGCCATCGAGTGGTGGTGACCGTGATCCGAAGGTGCGGCGGTCGTCGACGATGTTGCGGCCGTGGCCGGCGCCAGCGGCGAGTGGTGATCCATGGCCATGACCGCTGGTGCTTCGGCCGTGGCCTCGTGGGTCATGGCGTGGTGCTGGCTGACGGCTGCGGCGAAGACGTGCATGGCGCAGAGCCCGACCGCTAGGGCTGCGACGAGCAGCACGCGCATGAGGGGCCGTTGGGCCCAGGCGTGACTGCGGACGTCGTGCATGGCTCCAAGCTAACCCCCAGGGGGTATGTCTGCACTTACGCCCAGGCCATGCGGCCGTCACCACGCTCCGCCATCAGGAGTCTCTGGTGGTGCCCGCAGCCGTCGAGGTCTTCAACGCTGGAAGCGCGACGGTCACCGTCGTCCCCGAGTCGGGGTGGCCACAAACGAAGTCGTAGCGGTGGTCGTAGCGGTGGTGAGTGCCGACGGAGCACAGGCGAAGCTCACCGCCGACGCCGCCACTGGCGACGAGGGCGTGGACAAGCGGCAAGCCGAGTCCTGCGCCGGGTCGTGCTCGTGCCTCGTCGCTACGCCCGAAGCGCTCGACGGCCTTGGGCAAGAAAGCGGCGGGGATGCCGGCGCCTTCGTCGCTCACGGTCAGCACCACGACGTCGCCCCCGGGGATGGTCTCAGCGCGGATCATGACTCGCACGGGTGGGGCTCCGTGCAGGTGGGCGTTGGTCAAGAGGTTGAGCAGGACCTGACGGAGTCGAGCATCGGACAGGGGCACGGCGGTGGTACCCGTGGCGGGTGCCTCCAGGAGCCAGCCCTGCGGTAGGCCTGACGTCGAGCCGGCCTCGACGAGGGAGCGCGCAACGCCAGTGACGTCGCCGACCTCCGCGACGTTGCCTTGAGCGGTGGCGGCCCCGATGACGAGCAGGGTCTCGGCCAGCTCGGCCAGTTGGACGATGTCGGTCTGCAGCTCGGCCAGAACTGCTTCGTGCTCGGTGGTGCTGCGGGGGCGGCGCAGCGCGAGCTGGACCCGGGTCTGCAGCAGGGTCAGGGGCGTACGCAGCTCGTGGCTGGCGTCGTCGAGGAAGCGCCGCTCACGGGCCAGGGAACGCTCCAAGGCATCGAGCATCTCGTTGAGGGTGTGTCCCAAGCGGGTCACCTCGTCGTTGCGGCCGGTGGGAACGTCGAGGCGTACCCCGGTGGCGCCCCCGGCGATGGAGCCGGCCTGGGCCCGGTAACGCTCGACCGGGGCCAGAGCGGCCTTGGCGAGACGCTCTCCGACCGCAGTGGTGATCACGAGGGTGCCCAGAGCGGCGATGCCGAGCTGGGCGATGAGTTCGCGCAACGCCTCGTCGCGTTCGTCGCGGTGGACCCCGATGACGAGCACATAGCCAGAGCCTCGGCTCAACGGCTGGGCCAGCAGGCGCAGGGGCCGCGAGCTGATGGGCAGCAGCGATCCGACGTCAACGGTGACAGCGCTACGTTGGGCACGCTCCAGCGTCGTAGCGCTCAGTAGCGACGTCGCGCCAAGGCCCGCGCCACTCGCCACCACTTTGTTGGTCGGACCGAGCACCTGGAAGTCGCTGAAGGTGGGGTCAGTGGCGGGGGCTGAAGCGTTGGCGGCCAGAGTCCCTGCGCTGTCCAGCAGTGGGCGCACGGCAGCGGCCTGAGCGGCGAGGTCGGTGTCGAGTCGACGGTCGAGGGCGTAGTCGACGCGCCAGTAGACGAAGGCTCCCGAGGCGCTCAGCACCACGATCATCGCGGCGGCGAAGCCGGCGACCAGGCGCAAGCGCACCGGCAGGCGCTGCACGAGGGCGCGCAGCCGGTTGGTGGTGCTCATCCGCCGGCGGAGTCGAGTCGGTAGCCGACGCCGCGCAGGGTCTGGATGCCTTCTCGGGCGAAGGGGGTGTCGATCTTGGCGCGCAGCTTGGCGATGTGGACGTCGATGACGTTGCTGGAGATGTCGGTGTTGCCGTCCCAGACCTCCTCAAGGATCGTGTAGCGGCTGACGTAGCGCCCGACGTGTTCGGCCAAGACGGTGAGGATGTCGAACTCCCGCGCGGACAGCTGGACGGACTGCCCACCGCGGCTGACCTCCCGGGAGGCCGGGTCGATGAGCAAGTCACCGGCGCGCAGGGCGACCACGGCTGGGGGAGACGCGCGGCGATGCAAGGCGCGCAGGCGCACGATCAGCTCGTCGAGCTCGAAGGGCTTGGCCAGGTAGTCATCAGCACCGACCTCCAAGCCCGTGATGCGGTCGTGCAGCTCCCCGCGGGCGGTGAGCATGAGGACCGGCGTGAGGTAGCCCTCGGCGCGCAGCGCCGTGATCACTTCCGGTCCATCGAGGCCGGGGAGCATCCAGTCCAAAAGGACGACGTCGATCCCACCGTGACGGGCGGCTTCCAGGGCTGCGGTGCCATCAGCGACCACGGTGGGCTGCCAGCCCACCTCGCTCAGCGCCTGGTGCAGCAGCGCAGCCAGGCGGGTCTCGTCCTCAGCGATCAGTACCCGCACGCTCACAGTCTGGCTTACCCGCTCCTGTCCTCTGTGCCAGTGGGTCTGGTGCTGCCGCGTGCGATCGGGGCAGCGCAACTGGTCTTCATCGTTGCTTCATGGAGCCCTGCCTAACGTCACTGGCGTGACGAACACGCAGGCCGTGCAGGCCGAGGGGTTGAGCAAGCGCTACGGCGAGCTGACCGCGGTCGACGCCATCTCGGTGCAGGTCGCCCAGGGCGAGGTCTACGGGATGCTCGGCCCCAACGGGGCGGGCAAGACGACCTTCCTGCGCATGCTCTTCGGTCTCATCCGCCCCGACGCTGGCGTGTTGGAGGTCTTCGGGCGCAGCTGGGACCGCGACGGCACCGCCATCCTCGACGGCGTGGCGGGCTTCATCGAGAGCCCGCGCTTCTACCCGTACCTGTCGGGCCGGCGGAACCTGCAGCTGCTGGCGGGCCTGGACGGCGGGGCCGCGGCGGGGCTCATCGAGGAGGTCCTCGACGTCGTCGACCTCACCGGCCGCGAGAGCGAGAAGGTCGCCGGCTACTCCTTCGGGATGCGCCAGCGCCTGGGTGTCGCGGCGTCGCTGCTGCGCGAGCCACGACTGCTGGTCCTCGATGAGCCCGCTAACGGCCTGGACCCCGCCGGCATCCGCGACATGCGCGCCCTCGTGCAGCGCCTGGCCTCCTCGGGCCTGACGGTGCTGCTGAGCAGTCACGACATGGACGAGGTCGAGCAGATCTGCGACAACGTCACGATCATGAAGCGGGGCTCGGTGGCCTACCACGGCACCATCGCCCGCCTGCGCGAGCAGGCCCCACCCCAGGCGCACCTGCTGCGCACCAGCGATGACCCTGCTGCCCTGGAGCTGGCTCGGCAGCGTCCCGGCCTGGCGGTGACCGCCACCGACGGGCAGCTGGCCTTGCGGGGCACCCAGGCCGCAGTCGACCTCTACATCACCACTCTCGTGCGTGCGGGGCTGTCCCTGCGCAGCCTCACCCTCGGCGAGGCCCCCCTGGAGGCGCTGTTCTTCATGCTCACCGAATCCAGCACCGACGCGGTGCCTGATGCGTTGACCCACAGCGGCCAGGAGGCTCGACGATGAGCGCGCAGCCCCTGACCGACCTCGCGGGCAGCCCCGCGGCACCGCGGCAGAGCGCTGGGCACCGCGCCGCGGCGCGGCCCCGCAGCGCTGGCACCTGGGCGGCCTACCGGTGGGAGCTGGTCAAGCTCGCCGCCCTGGTCCGCACCCGAGCGATGCTCATCGGCGTCCTCGTCGTGCCGCCGCTGGTCGTCCTCGCGCTGCAGGGCCAACGGGCCCCGGCGGACACCCTGTTCGGGCGCCACGTGCACGACAGCGGCTTCGCGCTGCCGCTGCTGCTGCTGGGCTTCGCCACCCAGTACGTCTTCCCCCTGCTGACCAGCGTGGTCGCCGGCGACATCTTCGCCAGCGAGGACCAGCACGGGACGTGGAAGACGCTGCTGACCCGCTCGGTCAGCCGCACCCAGATCTTCTGGGCCAAGACCCTCGCGGCCATCACCTTCGCCGCGGCCGTCCTGATCCTGCTCACCGCCAGCACCGTGGCCTCCAGCGTCGCGATCATCGGGCGCCAACCGCTGACCGGTCTGTCGGGGCAGAGCATCGGGGCTGCCTCAGCTACCGGGCTCGTCCTCGCTGCCTGGGCCAGCACCGCGGCCCCGCTGCTGGGCTTCACCGCCCTGGCCATCGTGTTGTCGGTGCGCACCCGCAACCCCTCCCTTGGCGTCGTCGGCCCCGTGGTGCTTGGGCTGCTCATGAGCCTGGTCGGTTCCCTCGGCGGCACCGGCTGGTTGCGCCGGGCCCTGCTGAGCACGCCGCTGGAGGCCTGGCACGGGCTCTTCACCGCGACGCCCTTCTACGGGCCCCTCATCCAGGGCATCGGGGTCTGCCTTGCCTGGACTGCTGTGTGCCTCTTCTTCGCCTACACGTCGCTGCGTCGCCGCGACATCACCGGAGGATGACCGTGCCTACCTCGTTCAAGACCTTGGCCAAGCCCGCAGCAGGCATCGTCGCTGCTGCTGCGCTCGTCGTCGGGCTCAGTGCGGCAGGCAGTCCTGACGTCACCAAGGCCCGCGTGGAGGCCTCTCTGACCCCGGCCTTCACCAACCTCTACCTCGACCAGCAGCGCATCTTGGGCCACGCCGACCTCAGCGCCTCGGCCATCGCGGCGACGTCGTCGTGCGATCGCGGGGGCCCCAAGGTCGCCGACGTTGGAGCCGGCAGCGACTGGATCTGCCTGGTCGACTTCACCGACCAGACCGGCGCTGCCCAGGAGGGCAAATTCGAGCTGCAGGTCCACGCCAACGCCTGCTACACCGCCGCTGGTCCCGCCAAGCTGCTGGGCGGCTTCACCATCACCGACACCAGCGGGCGTGACGTGCCCAACCCGCTCAGCGCCTTCGACGTCTGCTTCGACCCCGATGCCTAGCGATCCGGACCCCACCGGAGGCGGGCGGCGATGAGTGGGCTGCTCAGCTCGCTGGTCACCACGCTGCTGAGTGTGCCGGCGGTGTGGGTCTACGTGATCGTCGCGGGCCTGGTCTTCGTCGAGGACGCGCTCTTCGTTGGGTTCGTCATCCCGGGGGAGACCGCCGCGATCCTCGCCGGCGTCGACGCCAGCCGTGGCCACGTCGACCTCGTCCTCGCGATCGTCGTCGTCGTCGTCGCGGCCATCGCGGGCGACAGCACGGGCTACGAGGTGGGTAAGCACCTCGGGTCCCGGCTGCTGCAGCGGCCGTTCCTGGCGCGGCGGAGCGCGCGCTTCGACGCAGCGCGAGCCTTCCTCGCTCGTCGCGGCGGCTCCGCTGTCTTCCTCGGTCGCGGAGTGGCCTTCCTGCGTGCGGTGATGCCTGCCCTGGCCGGCGCTGCGGGGATGCCCTACCGGCGCTTCCTGCCCTGGAACGCCCTCGGCGGACTGGTCTGGGGTGTGGGCACCGTGCTCGTCGGCCATCTGGCCGGGAACTCCTACGTAGCTGTCGCCAACCGTCTCGGGCAGGGGAGTGCACTGGTCGTGGCCGGCGTCGCGGTGATCGCCGTGCTGATCTGGCGCCTGCGCCGGCACCGGCAGGGCGAGCACTCGAAACCCCGGACTACCGATCACCTGGGCCGCCCGCGGCCGTGACCACGGCGCACCGCAACCGCCGTCGAGGCATCATGGTGGCGAGCCGCGACCGGAGGAGGACACGATGACCGCCTTCGTCCGCGGCGTGGTCGCGAGTGCCTCCCGCCGGTGGCGTGAGGCGGGTGTCCAGGCCCGTTCCGCGCTGGCCGCCACCGCACTGCTGGCCGTGGTCATCGCCGGGGCGGGAGCCGTCTTGCTGATGACCCTGCAGCACGACCTGGTCCAGGGGATCGACTCGAGCAACACCGCCATCGCGCAGGGGATCAGCGCGCAGGTGAGCGCCGACGTCTTCGACGCGTCTCCCGGCCCCGAGGGTCAG
>Ga0160427_10001849_pt1 | contig 12894 bp, 11 predicted proteins | sample SolpanmetagenomL_FD_108194 | JGI IMG/M metagenome (GOLD analysis project Ga0160427, IMG submission 108194) | Solar panel surface microbial communities from Lawrence Berkeley National Laboratory, California, USA - L | ecosystem: Engineered > Built environment > Solar panel > Unclassified ...
CCCACCATCCTGACGATACACAGCTCCCTTCAACTGCTCATCCGTTTCGGTGTCGTCGTTCGGTGCTGACTTCTGCTCTTCCTGCATGGTGTGCTCCTGGTGAACGAGACTGGCCCGCTGAGATGAGTCCGAATGCGCGTTGCCCCTCAGACGAGAGGAAAGGAGTTGAAGAAGCCAATCATACGTCTTGCACTCTGACATGGTGGCTGCAGGCTGCTCTGTCCTACCCCCGGTCTAATTGCCCTCCTTTTCCACCCGCCCATGAATGCCTTCATAGGCCCTCAGGGCGTCTTCCCAGGCAGTCTCGCCGTGCGTAAAGATCAACCCAGTCAGGGGCGTGAGTTCTTTCCGGATCGCTTCCAGGCTCAGGCCAGTCACCTGCTGGATCTCGGCTGTGTGGGTCGCGCCCTTGTGCACCATGGCTGTGAGGATCCGAGCTTGCACATCAGTCAGGGTGGCAGGCGCTTTCTTGGTCATCGTGAGCCCACTGTACTGGTCAGCCTTCACACGCTGTCTCGTTCAGCTCTCGCTCTTCACGTTGCCGTCCAACTCATTTGTCGAGATCGCGTGCTGCTCGGTGTCTTCCTCAAAAAGCTCCTTCTTCGCCCGTGCAGTGACGTCCGGGCTCTTCTCCTGTTGTGCCGTCTTCGCTTGATGGCTGTGGCGCTGGAAAAACACCAGGGCTCCAACCACTACCGCCAGCGCTGCCCCGAATTCCAGCGTCTCCAGCGGCTGATCCCAGTGCACGAAGTGTTCGAGGAAGGTTACGGCCAGAATGACGATCACCACGCTGACGATCTTGTCTTCCAGGTCATTCAGGGTCTCGACGCCCAGACTGACGGTCAGGTTGAGTGGTGCGATGAACAGGCTGTAGAGGCCGACGCCGATGATGTAGAACACCACCGCTTTGAGCATGGTGCTGACGATCTCCAGGAACTGGATGGTGAGGGTGGTGGCCTCGAAGTGGCCGCTGCTGACCGCAATAATGGCTCCCCAGATGCCGGTGACGGCTTGAATCACGCCGAGGAGGAAGAGGGCGACCGCCACTAGCAGGACGGAGATTACGGCCAATAGGACGATGAAGCGGGATTGGCCGATCACGCGGCTGAAGGGGGTAGGAGGTCGGGACGAATTGGGTTGATCGGTCATCGTGTACCTCGCCGTTAGTGATTGTTTCAGGAACGGGCAGCCAGGATTGCAGGAGTAAGACAGGAAAAGGCTTGGCTCATTCAGAAGCGGGCGACGGCTAAGCCAGGATGAAGAGCGTGTCAGGGCACCTTCACGCAATAGGGGTAAGGATGTCGCGCATAGCGATTTAACTGAACTGGACATGGACGTAGGTCCGTTTCAGGAGGATTGAATGTTCTACCATGACAAGCAATTGCAATACACCGTGCGGGTCGACGCCCCGAATCCTGTCTTTGCCAAGATGCTCCAGCAGGCTATCGGCGGCGTCGAGGGCGAGATCCGCGTTGCCCTGCAGTACCTGTTCCAGTCCTTCGGTGCCCGTGGCCCAGCCAAGTACCGTGACATGCTGATGGAGACTGGTACGGAGGAACTCGGTCACATCCAGATGCTTGCTACAGCCGTCGCCATGAATCTCGAAGGTTCTCCGGCCTTCTTGAAGGAAGAGATGGCCAGCAAGGACCCGCTGCTGGCTGCCACGTTGGGCGGCATGGAGCCCCGGCAGTTCCTTTCGGCTGGTATGTCGGCCCTGGCCGCTGATGCCAACGGTGTGCCGTTCAACGGCTCGCATATCTATGCCAGCGGCAATATTGCCGCTGACATGTACAGCAATGTGGCGGCTGAGGCCACTGGGCGTGTCCTGGCGTGTCGCCTGTTCGAGATGACTGACGACCCCGGCATGAAGGACATGCTGCGCTTCCTGATTGCCCGCGACACCATGCACCAGCAGCAGTGGCTGGCGGTGATCGAGGAGCTCGGTGGGCACCAGGGCACGTTGCCAATTCCCAACAGCTTCGATCAGAGCCAGGAGATGCTCGAAGTCAGCTATGACTTCTTCGCCACCGGGATCAAGGGCGTCGAGCCGCCGCAGGGCCGCTGGACCAGCGGCGTGTCACTGGACGGCAAGGGGGAGTTCCGTACGCGGATCAACACCCCGATGGGGCAGGAGCCCAAACTGGCCCCGCCGATGCTGATCGGGTATGCCGAGACGCAGCAGATGACCGGCGATACGGAAACTTCGACGAAGCCTTCCTGAACATTACCTTCCTCTTTTTCCTCCCCTCTCTTGCATTTTGAAGTCCACATGAAATTGTCCACTTTGATGTACATCGGTGGCGCGGCTTCGATTCTGCTTTCCTTGACGAATTACGTGCAGGGCGAGCAACTACCTGAGGGCGAGAAGAAAAACGACAAGCAGCACGACGGCAATTTCATTGGCCATTGGGCCCCGAGCTTCTTTATCCTCGGCAAGATCCTTGAAGATCACGAGAAGGCTTAATCTTTAAAGCCTCTTTTTCGTAGAAGAAGGCCCCAGCATCAGTGCTGGGGCCTTTTACGCTGGATGTAGTGCGCTCTCTTTTTATTTACTTTTTAGGTTGTTAGCTCTTCCAGGGTGGTTGAAGTAATATATCGCACTGCACCTGGCAGGATTCGGACGTGCAACTGCTGAACTTTGTCTTCCAAGGTCTCGCCATCGTACTGGGCAGGGAGCGGGACACTGGAACGAACAGTCACCTCACAAGCTTCATGGCGCTCCAGATTGTTGCCCAGGTCCGGATCACCTAAGTTGAGTTTGGCCCGCACGCTGCCGATTAGCGTCGGCAGCAGACTGGCCAGACTCCCACCCTTGAGGACGATGACCGTCAGCTTGCCGTCCGCCGGACTGACGTCGCCAGTAATCGGGATCCGGAAATTGGCCAGGCCAAAGTTCGCGATCATCACGCTCATGCCTTCCACTTCCAGCTCACGGCCATCCAACGTCAAGGTGAAGTGGGCCTGTTCAGGGTTGAGCTGCTTGATAGCACTGATCAGGTAGGCCCCGACACCAAAGCGTCCCTTCGCCTCTTCGCTATCGCGGATCATGGCAGCGTCCACGCCGAGGCCAGCCAGCATCGCGAATCCTTTGGTTTCGCCCTCGATGTCCAGCTCAGCCAGGTCCATCGTCAGAGTCTGTCCTGAGAGAAACAGGTCTGCCAGGGCTCGGGGATCGGTTGGTAAATCGAGGTTCTGAGCAATCAGGTTGGCGGTCCCAGCCGGATACGCAAGGTACGGCTTTCCAAAGGAGCGGGCCGCATAAGCCAGGCTGCTAACCGTTCCGTCCCCTCCGGCTCCGACCAAGGCATCAAACCCAGCTAAACCCTGCACATACTCGTCTGAGGTGCCCTCCGCCGTGGTTTCGCGTATCTCTACACGCACTTGAGCATCCCGGAGATACTGGGCAAACTGCTCGATGCCGCTGTTTCCATTGCCGCTTTTGGGATTAACGATGATCAGGACGCTCTGAAAGGGGGGCTGAGGAGAGGAAGTCATAGGGGCAGTAGAGCATGAGGGCCAGATGCGGCCCTTGGTCAAGGGTTGGGTCGCTGGAGGTGCTCTTCACCACAGGTGTTTGCCGAAAAGGTGAAGCCCCGACGCTCTGGACGGGGCTTTTGTATGGATGGAGCTATGAAGGAAATCAGTTGTCGGATTTTGGAATGGTGATCAATTCTCAAAAGTTTGCCGCCCCCCGCCCTGGTAGGCTGTTGCTCGCTCTGGCATGACCCACATGCGCCGCCCACTGTGCCAGCCATGCCCAAGGTCTATTTCGCTGCCTCAATGGACTTACGCGCCGCCGTGATATTCAGGCCCGTGCTGCCATCCGAGTAGTTGACCCGCACGCGCCATCGCACGGTCCTATCTTAGGACGCAGTATATTCCCCCTCACCGTGTTCCCGTTTGAGCGTTCCCGCACGTATAGGGTAGGACGTAGCCGGACAAATGGGTACACACCGTACAGGACCGTATTGTCCCCAGGCTATCTTTGAGGTATGCCCGATCCGTCGGCCGTGTCCACTCCGGCTTCCCTTTCGCTGAGTGAACACCTGCAGCAGGTCACAGAAGCCCTCGCCGCCGTCCACAGCCAGGACGAAGTGCTACACATCGTCCTGAACCCGGTCCTGACGGCCCTGAATGCTCTTGCAGTCGCGGTGCTGCTGGTGGATGCCGCTGGCACACGGATGCAACTGGCTGTCACTGAGGGCTATAAGTCGGACGCCCAGACCATCTGGCAGGACGGTCCGCTTGACGGCAATGTCCCTGCGGGGGTTGCCTTGGAGCAGCATCAGCCCCTTTACTTCGAACATCAAGGAGCGCTGATCCAGGCGTATCCAGAGCTGGAGGAACGGACGGGCGCTGTTGCCCCAGTCGCCACTGCCGTCCTGCCGATGTTTCTGAAGGGACAACCGCTCGGGACGATCATCCTGGATTTCAAAGAGCCGCATACCTTCACCGCTGAAGAGAAGCGTTTTCTGCAGATCCTGGCCGCACAATGCGCTTTTGCTCTGGGACGCGCCCGGACCTTGGACGACCTCGAAGCTCAAGTTCAGGTGCGTACCCAGGCGCTGGTCGAAGAGCGGGGAGCCTTGGACGCGTTCGTTGCTTACAGCGATTTGGTCGGTGTTGAGACCAATGTGGTCACGCTCGCGCAGCACGCTGTGGACGTGCTGCGCGCCCGCTTCGCAGACTGTTCAGGAGGGTACTACGGACGGGAAGACTCCCTCTGGACCTTGCGGACCTGGACCGATGACCTGAATCAACGGCCGGAGTTCCTGACCTCGCTGCGTGCGGGCCTCCTGAGCACCACGCCGTTCATTCAGGACCTCCTGACCACCCGTGAACCGACCTTTACCGAGCGATGGGATGCCCAGGAGGAGGGCATTCAAGACAGCGAGGTCTACGGCACGGTAGCTGCTTATCCAGTGATCGTGGGGCAGGAGATGCAGGGCTTCATCACCCTCGGCCTCAAGGACACCGCGTACTGGTCCGAGCGTGATCGGACCATTTTCAAGTCGGTTGGACGGGCACTGAGCCAGGCTCTGGAACGCAGCGCACAAAGTAGCCGCCTCCTGCTCCAGAATGCTGAGCTTGATGCACGGACCCGGGCGCTGGAGGGGTTCGCGGAATTGACGCGAGATCTCGCGGTGCACGAAGACGCTTCGATCCTGGTGCACCGGGCACAGCAGGTAATTCTCTCCCTCCTGCCGGCAGGGTACAGTCTGTACTTTGAGCCGGATCTGGATAGAAATCTCTGGGTCCTGCGGGCCCAGACGGGAGACTTGCGCAATGACAACCTCCAGGCCGTTGCGAACGCAGGGTTGCCGTACGAGGACGCCGGGAACCTGCTGGTTCCGTATACCACCCTCGAAGCGTACTACCAGGATGAGTACGCCCGGGACATCGATCAGCTGGACGCGATGGTCAGTCACCTAGGGGCGTCCGCGACCTTCCCTGTGCTGGTCCGTGGCCAGCCGCAGGGTGTCTTCGCCGTCATTCTGTTCGGGGTTCCTCGTCCCTGGTCGACGGTCGAACGTGCGGTGATGGAAACCGTGGTTCGCAGCCTGGGCCTGGCCCTGGAACGAGCGCAGAGCATGGCCGAACTGGCGGAACGCTCCCAGCAGCTAGAGCAGAGCAATCAGGACTTACGGGCTGCGAATGAAGAACTAGAGGCGTTCACCTACTCCGCTTCGCATGATCTGAGAACCCCGGTACGGCATGTGATGGGCTTCTCCGAACTTGCTCAGAAAGCGTTGGAGAAGACGCCCAACGAGAACGCCCAGCGCTACCTGGACGTGGTCAAGCAAGGGGCGTTGCGGATGAATGCTTTGATTGACGGCATGCTGACGCTTTCCAGATCAGGACGTCAGGAACTGAGCACCGAAGAGGTGGACCTGAATGACCTGGTGGCCCAGGCCCGGAGGGATGCGGCTGCAGAGTTTGACGGACACCCGGTACACTGGCAGATTGGCGAACTGCCGCGGGTCCCGGGGGACCGGGACTTGCTTCAACAGGTCATGACGAACCTGCTGAGCAATGCGGTGAAGTACTCGGCGAAGCGGGAACAATCAGAGGTCAGCGTCTGGTGTGAGAACAGCGCTTCGGAGTGGGCAATTCGGGTCAGAGATAACGGCGTGGGGTTCGATCCCGAATACACACAGAAGCTGTTTGGGATCTTCCAGCGGTTGCACACCGAAAAGGACTTCAAGGGCACTGGTGTGGGACTGGCGACCATGCGACGGATCGTGCAGAAGCACGGTGGTCAGGTCTTTGCTGAGAGTGACGGGCTGACCGGAGCCACCTTCGGATTTACGCTCCCCAAACAGCGCTGAACTTAACCTCAGTACAGCTCGCCGAGCGGCGGCAGGCGTACGGCGCCACGCCAATACGAGAGGACGACCTCGATCAGGGTTTTTAACGGTTGTGTTGCCTTAACTGGCTTCACAGCAGGCTGAGGGCTGGGGTGGTCTGAAGTTCAGACCACTCCAGCTGCGACGGTTGACCACGTCTGGAAGGCTTGCTGTTGGTTGCTTCGTCTGGTTTGGGCGGTGACACTGGTACGGGAATAATGGTGGAGGTTGGTGAGCCGCGCGTGCAAGTTCAGGAATTCCTGGGCGCGTTTCCGCCGTTTGAAGCCTTGCTGACTTCGTTCTTGTCGTCGTGTAGATCGGTGTTCCTGCTCAATGAGGTTGTTGCAGCGGGCAGTGGAGATTACCTGTTGGTGGTCGACATCTGCCAAGCTCGAGATCTCCCTGATCGCGGCTCCATAACTCCTGAGCTGATCGGTATGGATAACCTCCGGGACATCGTATTCTCCCAGCAATCGTGTCAAGAAGGCCTTCGCCGCTTCGGTATCCCGATGCCGCTGGAGGAGAATGTCGAGCACGAAGCCGTGCTCGTCCACAGCCCGCCATAACCAATGCCGGACACCATCCACGGTCGTACACCTAAGCTGGACTTTGGCCATTGACAGGGGGAGCAGCATGCTGCTCCCCCTGTCAAACTTGAGCATGGCACTGCTTCCGAAGTGGTTCACCGGAGTCCTGGAAGGATTCGCTCCGCTCTTTTCAGCACGGGTCTGGCCACAGGTACAGCTCCTGGTGGTCGGGGCGCTGCTCTCTCCAGGGAAACGTACGGTTACGGCAGCGTTACGAGTGCTCGGATTGGCGGACGATCCAAGGTTCGGCACGTTTCATCGCCTGTTGAACCGCGCGCGCTGGTCGAGTCTGCAAGCCAGTCGCGTCTTGCTCAGTCTGCTCCTGACGGCCTTTGTGCCCTCAGGACCGCTGGTTCTTGGTCTGGACGACACAATCGAACGGCGCACCGGAGCGAAGATCAGTGCCAAAGGCATCTATCGCGATCCGGTGCGGTCCAGCCGAGGGCACTTCGTTAAGGCCAGCGGTCTCCGCTGGCTGAGCCTGATGCTGCTGACACCCATCCCCTGGGCCAATCGCATCTGGGCTTTGCCATTCATGACGGCACTCGTGCCGTCACAGCGGTACAACGAAGCACGCGGTCACCGGCACAAGACCCTGACGGACTGCGCTCGCCAGATGCTGCGCGTGGTGCAGCGGTGGTGTCCTGGACGGCAGCTGATCGTGGTCGCGGACAGCGCGTACGCGGTCATCAACTGGCTCTTTGACCTCCAACAGGGTCATCCGATCACCGTCATCACCAGGCTCCGCCTGGATGCCGCACTTTACGAACCGGCGCCTGAACGGCAGGCGAGCCAGAGGGGCCGGACCCGATTCAAAGGCAACCGTCTCCCGAGCCTGGCGTCCTTGATGAACGATCCACAGATGCGCTGGGAGAGCGTCCGCGTACATCGCTGGTACGGGGAGACCGACCGGGAGGTCGAAATCGTCTCACAGACCGCTGTGTGGTACCACGCTGGCCTCCCACCCCTCCCCATACGTTGGGTGCTGGTTCGCGATCCCAGAGGAAAGTTCTGCACCCAGGCGTTGCTCTGCACGGATTTACTGCTCAGCCCAGCGCAGATCCTGGAGCACTTCGTTCAGCGCTGGCAGCTCGAGGTCACCTTCGAAGAGGTTCGAGCGCATCTGGGCGTAGAAACGCAGCGGCAGTGGACCGACTTGGCTATTGCCAGAACAACCCCAGCGTTGCTGGGGCTGTTCTCTCTCGTGACACTCATGGCGCACGAACGTTGGCAGGGCCACGAACCTTGGGTTCGTCGTGCCGCGTGGTACGACAAGCCTTTGCCTACTTTTGTCGATGCGCTCGCAGAGGTTCGGCGAGGATTATGGAAGGTGCCGACTTTTCGAATGTCTGCGCCAGGACTGGAGATGGTTCAAGTCCCGGTTGATTTCATCGAGCGCCTTGCAGACGCACTCTGCTACGCCGCCTGACGCTTCTCAATGGCCAAAGTCGAGCTGAGGGCTGCGCGGCCAGTGACATCAATCACAACACCAGCGCGGGCTTCGAGAGCCTCTACCTGGGCGCGGCGCTGCCGAAGGTTCCGGCCAAGGTCAAACAGGCCAACCCGATCACCTACATCGATGCGGGAGACGCGCCGTTCCTGATCGAGAACGGCGGCAAGGACTGCAACGTCGGTTTCGGCCAGGGTCAGCTGCTCCAGAACGCACTGAACAAAGCTGGCGTAGCGAACGCCAAGGTCGCGTTCCCGAACGCCGCGCACGGTGGTGCTGACTTCGAAACCGCCAGCAATGCCCAGCGGATCGTCAGCTTCTTCGACACCTACGTGAAATAACTGGGTCAACCCCGCTGCCGACTCGACCCACATCCGTGTTTGACAGCAGAACCTTGAGAAGCCACCCCCTCGTCAGGGGGTGTTCGACTGCTGTTCTACACTGCCCTATGCATCGGCTGATCATGCACGTGGACATGGACGCCTTCTACGCCTCTATCGAGGTGCGGGAACAGCCCGAGCTCGCTGAGCAGCCTGTCGCCGTCATCGTCCCTGGACGCCGTGGCATCGTCATGACCGCCAACTACCTCGCCCGCGGCTTCGGGGTCCACAGCGCCCTGCCCGTGTATCAGGCCCGCCTGCGATGCCCTGGAATCGTCCTCATCCCGCAACGGATGGACCTGTACCGCGCCGTCTCCGCGCAGATTCACGAAGTCTTCGCCCGGTACACCGAGGTCATCGAACCGCTCGCCCTGGACGAGGCGTACCTGGAGGTGACGCGCGCGGGTCGGACGCTTGAGGACGCCGAACACCTGGCCCAGGAGATTCAGGCGGATATCCTGACGGAAACGCACCTGACCTGCTCGGCCGGGGTGTCGGTGAACAAGTTCCTTGCCAAATACGGCAGCGGGAAGCGCAAGCCCGCCGGGCTCACCGTCATCCGGCCAGAAGAGGTGGACGCGCTGCTCGCCAGCCTGCCCATCGAGGACTTCTTCGGAGTGGGACCGGTGACCTCAGGGAAGCTGCAGGCGCAAGGGATTCACACAGGAGCGGACTTGCGCTCGAAAACACTGGCGGAACTTCAAGCCGTGCTCGGCGCTGGGAAGCTCGCGCCGCGCCTGTACGAGCTGGCGCGGGGTGTGGACGAGCGACCAGTAGAGGCGAACCGGGAGCCACAGTCGATCGGGGTGGAGCGAACCTTCGAGCATGACCTGAACGGTCTGGAGGCGCTGCTGGCCGAGTTACCAGGGATCACAGCCGAGGTCGAAGCGCGGCTGGCAAGGCGGGGATACGTGGGCCGGACGACCGTGCTGAAGGTGAGCTTCGCAGACGGGACGACAGTCACGCGGCACAGAACCCGGGAACAACCGCTGGAGCGCGCGGACGAATTGACCCAGGCCGTAACTGAGTTGCTGACCGTGGAGCTGGTGGGAGAGCGGCAGGTGCGGCTGCTGGGAGTGAGTGTGGTTAACCTGAAGACCAAAGCCTGACGCTTGCCCTCAGCCTTCCGATGGTGGAAATCGACGATGAACCGCTCACATCGCTTCATGGAATTCAAGTAAAACTGAGGCTCGAGGCCGGGTCAACTCCAGTCCAAGGTTTGGAAGTCAGCACACTCTGGACCTGGAGAGGGAAGTGATTGAGCCAGGCAGGACGTTCAACTCGTCCTGAAGCGGAAACTCCCGGCTATGAAACAGGCATGGACTCCAGCCGCGCTGTTCTAGTGGATGACCACAAGCATGAGGCAGGTTATTCATGAGCTGGGTAGTGGCGTTTGAGGGTCTCCCGAGCAGCAGGTGTCGAAAACTGTTAGTTCACCCGCACAGACCGCCTATTGCGGTCTGTGGCCTAGGCAAGAAGTTCTTGTTCGACCACTTCCTTGCTGGCTAGGCGCGATCCCTATTTCCTACTGTCACCCGTCTGCTGCTTCTCACTTTTGACCTGATACATGCGTCCATCACTGACCTCGACCAATGTCCGCAGGTCCGTTCCGTCCGCCGGAAAGCAGGCCAGACCCGCACTCGCTTCGGCCCACATGAACCCGGCCCCGCGTACCTGCCGGACGGCTGCCTCCACCTGGGCGAATACGGCTGCCTGATGCTCGAGACACACCCCAGGCAACACCAGCGCATACTCGTCACCGCCGAGCCGATACGTCTGATCTTCCCCGCGAGACCTTGTGCAAAGGGCCCGAGCGAACTCCACCAGCAACGCGTCCCCGCGTAGGTGTCCTTCCCTGTCATTTACGGCCTTGAGTCCATCCAGATCGAGCGACAGGACGCCGACGCACCCGCCTCGCTCTGCCGCATCTTTCAGTTCGGCTTCCAGATGGGCCGCGAAGGCCCGCCGGTTACCCAGCCCGGTGAGGGGATCGGTATGGGCCGCCGCCGCGAGAGTTTGCAACCGCTGCTGCCGCTCCGCACCCACCGTCAGGACGCGGCCCGCAGTGATCAGCAGGTCGCGTTCGAAAGGCGACCACGCCTCGAAGGCGCCGGCGCGGTACGCACCCAGGATCAGTTCTCGACCAGGGGGGCGCAACAGGACAGGCACCGCCGCCGTACCTCGCGGGCCGTTGCGTCCAGCGGCCTCGGCATGCATCTCAGCATTCAGGAATACCCGCTGACCGGCCAGCACCCCCAGCGCCTCGTAATGGCTCGCGGGAATACCGACCGACGCGCGAAGTCGCACGTGTTCAGGAGGAGAACCGAACAGGGCCAGCGGCCGGAACACCTCGCCATCCCGGCGCCACAGCACCAGCCAGCCGTCGCCCAGAGCACGGCCCACCGCTGCTAAGGCCAGCGGCGCGATCTGCTCGATGCCTTCTGCCTCACCAAGCAACTGGGAGAGTTCGAGGAGCACCTGGGCTTGCCTGGTCACACGCTGTGCCTCCTCCGGCACCCCGCCGGGGTGTTCCTGCTCCAGGAATGGCGGAGGCGGAGACTTCAACTGTTGGACAGATTCGACCTGGCTCTGCTGAAGCGTACGTGCCACCGCCTCCACAACCTGCTGTTCCCAGGCGCCCCAGGGCTGGGATCGGTGAAGCCGGACCAACGTCACGACCGAAGACACCACGCCAGGGGGACTCACCCGGACACATGCCGCCGAGCACAGGCCACCTTTCACTAGGTTTGAGCGGGCACCCGGCTGCTGGGGATACTCCTCAACGAAAGTAGGGACTGTCTCCCGTGAGGCGCGCCATACGGGGGCGCCCCCCGGGCAGTGGAGTTCGGAGGCAACTCGAACGAAGTCCTCAGTGGTGGGGCGGTGCCAGACGCTCCGGGTGACCGCGTGGTCTCCTTCCAGGGTCGTCAGACCCACCCAGTCCACCTCAAGCTCCGTTGCCGTCAGATCTGCGACTCTTGCGAGGACCTCCTCCAGAGCCAGCCCGAGTTCGGTGAGGTCACGCACGCCTTGCAGCACTCGGGACAGGGTGAGATCATTCTGAAACTGCTGATTCGCCTCGAGTTGGACGCTCACTTCTTGGCTCTTCAGCTGTAACTCCAGCTCGTCGACCGCCAGCGATGCGAGATCGGTAAGAATAGTTTGGTACCCGCCCGGCAGGGAAGTGTGAGGGTGATGATTCAGGACGCAGAGTGTTCCCAAAATCTGACCATTTGATGCGACGAGAGGTACCCCGGCATAGAAGCGCAAGCCAGGGGCTGGAATGACCGGCAAGTCACTGGCAAATCGGGCGTCTTCGGTCACGTCTGGCACGACCACTACCCCCTGGCTGTGCAGAGTGGCCGCCCACAGGGTCAAGGGGCAGGCCACTTGACGCCAGTCTGGTCCCACACCGCTCTTGAACCAGATTGACTCTGCACCACCCAGCACAATCAGGGCAATAGGCGCCTGAAACAGGCGGGTGGCCAGACGGAGCGGCCGTTCGAAGGTATTCTCAGGCAAGGGACCAAGGACAGCGTACCGCTCGAGAGCGTCCTGGGGAAAGAGTTTCGGGGCATGCCAGGGCACTGTCATTCCAGCTTACTGTACTGTGTGGTGTCTAACGGTCTTGTTACGGTCCGATACCGCTAAAACTCTTATGAATGCTCGCCTTACCCTGCTGGAAGCTCAGCCCGTTCCATTCCTGGCACCATATCGGCTCTGGAGTTGCACCTTTGGTTCAGCGATGCGCTTCAGGGCGCTGCCATCTGGCCCACGCCTTCCCGTCATGATCTTCGTAAGAGATTCATAGTGTGAAAATGACAATTCTGAAGGTTTCTTCATGTCACTTTAGGTCACCTCATGCCACCTTCCTGGTTCAGCACCGTCGAACACTTCCGGCTCTTCGACACGCTCCCTCAATCGGTCTGGTGCTGCGACCACACCGGCGCCTGCATCTACGCGAACAACGCCTGGATGTCCTTCACCGGCCTCACTCCCCAACAGGTAGTCGGCCCTGGCTTTCTCCAGGCAATTCACCCAGCAGACCGCGACCATGTTCGCAAGTTCTACCAGGACTACTGGATCGAAACGGAACCGATCGAATACGAGTGCCGCCTGGAGACGGAAGG
>Ga0160427_10001850_pt1 | contig 12890 bp, 8 predicted proteins | sample SolpanmetagenomL_FD_108194 | JGI IMG/M metagenome (GOLD analysis project Ga0160427, IMG submission 108194) | Solar panel surface microbial communities from Lawrence Berkeley National Laboratory, California, USA - L | ecosystem: Engineered > Built environment > Solar panel > Unclassified ...
CCCCAGCTGGAAGAGAAAGAAGAGTCAGTATTCAAGAATAAAAGGATCATGCTTCATCAGGATCTTGATGTCCAGGGACACCTTGAGCAGACTCTCTCACAGATCATCTCGGATGGCGGAGGTGCGGTGGTTGACAATGTGGACGAAGCAGAATGGCTCATCTGCCATCTCAGAAACACTCCTGAATATTTCAAAGCTGCTCGTGCAGGCAAGGACACTGGAAACCTGAATTGGCTTTATTTCCTCATCTCCCGAAATAAATACCAGTGCCCAATGCGACGATTGCTGCATTACCCATATCCCGAGAATGGCATTGAAGGTTTTCGTAACGCAAAAATCACCATCTCCAACTATACTGGCGAGGCTCGTGTATTCCTTGACAGTCTGGTTAAAGCTGCAGGAGGCTCATTCACGAAGAACATGACACCGGATAATACGCATCTGATTACGGCACATATGGCAAGTGAGAAATGTATGGCAGCCAAAGATTGGAATATTGAGCTTGTCAACCACCTCTGGCTCGAGGAAAGCTATGCCAAAGGTAAATTACAAGCACTATCAAACTCACGATATTCTTTCTTCCCACCAAGAACGAACATGACGGAACTGGTTGGACAAACACCTATTGATCGAGTATCATTGAAGATCGAGCTGGATCAGAACGATCCAGCCAACGCCTCAGAGGATGAATCGGATGCTAGATCAAGCTCTATGCCGGCAGTAAACGGTGACAATGGAACTCCTAATGGAAGAGCTGCTGCATCCGGATCATCGAGAAGACCCGCAAGGACACCACTTGCTGCGCGTCTTGGCAATGCAGAATTGATTACTCCTGGCAGTCGAGGTGCTAAAGATCGAGCGATATCGAAATTGCATGGGATGGCAACTGACATTGCTGCGTATGAAAAGGAAAGGAAGCGTGTTGGTGGAGTAGTGTATGGCGGACGAAGACTCAACGACCCTGAACGCGTGAATGTTGAGTCGAATGGTCGTGGCCGCAAAAGGAGTATCGATGAAGCCGATGAGCAACAACAAGATGAGCTTGCGGAAGATGCTCCAGAAGAATCATCGCCAGCAACGAAGAAACACAGGAGAGCACCAAAATCGAAACGAACATCGAACGAGACCGATGTCTTGCTCGCCCCAAAGCCTGATCCCGACGAATTTCCCATGATCAATGTCCTGATCACCGGCTACAAACAAGAGCTGATCCCATCCAAATTTGTCTGGTCTGACTTCAACATCAACATAGTGGACTCACTCAGTACCAAAGTTGATGTACTCGTCGTTGACAGAGTCTTGCGCACACCCAAATTCTTGACTAGTATAGTCCATGCACCAGTCGTCGTCACCATCGACTGGATGCTTGCGATGGTGGCACAGCATCAGCGGTTGTCGCCTGAGTCATTTATGGTGGAAGACCCAGACTGGGAAGACACTCAAAACCAAAAGTTCTCTGATGTGCTTGCTCGTGCAAAGAGAAACCGTGACAATGGAGGACTGCTTAAAGGGAGCAGAATGTACTGTACGACAAATGTTCGAGGAAAGTCTGATGTCATCAGGGCCATCATAGAAGCGAATGGTGGTGAGGCTATACAGTGGAATGGTACGAAAGCCCAAATACCTCAACGCGAGGAAAATGCAGAAGAAGACCAAGAAGAAGAAGACCAAGAAGAAGAAGACGACGCACTGTTCGGACCTCGCGATTTGTACCTCATCAGCGAAGAGGCAGACAAACCACAGTGGAAGAAATTCATCAAGCATGCCAAAGGACAAGGCTATAAGCCGCATGTCATGAAGACAGAATGGCTTCTGACAATTGCCAGTCTCCAGGATTTGAATGTGCCTAGGGAGGACCACATGTGTCTTTGAAGGAGAAGTGGACGGGATGACCCAAGTCTCTAGTACAGTATTGAGAAGGTGACAAAGAAAGATGGCATTGAACGCTGGAACTCCTGTACAATAATGACTAAGGTAGTCTACTAAGACCTCAAATAATGAATGTTGTACGATTGAGATTCCCCCTTTTTTGCTTTGCTCACACCGGAACCAACTCCACTGAAAAAATGGGAAACAGCGACTGTGAACCTTGAATCTTTCAGAACAGTAAAGGCCATCGTAAAGCCCAAACACTGCGATTGCATCTAAGACCTGCAGCCTGAGACTGTCCTATTGACAGATCGCTGTCGTGCTCTAACTGCATCGCTATATTATCAATCCTACCCCATTCGTTTTACATACTAAAATTTAGTTCATCTACCAAGAGACTTTCCTTAGAGCAGGAAAAGCGTAAGAAAACAGAAGGAAAAGTCCAGTCTAGTAAGAAAAGATCAAGAAATGTCACTCGTCAAGAAGAGCGCGGACCAGGAGGTGGACTACACCATCAAGCCCGAAGCTGTTGCGCCTAGTGTCGACACCTCCCAATGGCCTCTTCTCCTCAAGAACTATGATAAACGTGAGTAACACAAGTTGCGCAGGTTATATCAGGGGTACGCTGACAAAATGCGCAGTGCTTGTTCGTACTGGTCACTTCACACCCATTCCTGCAGGTTGCACGCCTCTCAGCCGCGATCTCAAGTCATATGTCAACTCTGGTGTCATCAACCTTGACAAGCCCTCCAACCCTTCTTCTCACGAAGTCGTTGCTTGGGTAAAGAGGATCCTCCGGTATGGGCTAGAAAGATGTCAAGATCCAGCAGAATAATGTGCAGTGCTAATTTGGTAACAGTATTGAGAAAACTGGTCATAGCGGTACCCTCGATCCCAAAGTAACTGGTTGTTTAATCGTCTGTTGCGACCGCGCTACTCGCCTCGTCAAATCTCAACAAGGAGCTGGAAAAGAATATGTCTGTGTCATACGTTTACACGACAAACTCCCTGGTGGAGAAGCACAATTTGCGCGCGCTCTTGAGACGCTCACTGGCGCTCTCTTCCAGCGTCCTCCTTTGATCTCAGCCGTCAAGCGTCAACTCCGTATCCGTACTATCCACGAGAGCAAGCTCTATGAATTTGATAATGACAGACATCTTGGTGTATTCTGGGTGAGCTGTGAGGCTGGAACATACATCCGTACACTTTGTGTTCACTTGGGTTTGCTTTTGGGTGTTGGTGCGCACATGCAGGAGCTGCGAAGAGTGAGGAGTGGTGCTATGTCGGAAGAGGATGGAATGGTTACACTGCACGATGTGCTAGATGCACAATACGTCTACGACAACAACCGCGACGAGTCATACCTCAGAAAAGTTATCAGGCCTCTGGAGAGTCTTTTGACTAGTTACAAGAGGATCGTTGTCAAGGACAGTGCAGTCAATGCCGTCTGCTACGGTGCGAAGCTCATGATTCCTGGTCTTCTCCGTTTCGAGAATGGTATCGAGCTCCACGAAGAGGTTGTCTTGATGACCACAAAGGGTGAGGCAATCGCCATTGGTATTGCTCAGATGGCCACAGTCGAACTATCCACCTGTGATCACGGTGTAGTAGCAAAGGTCAAGCGTTGTATCATGGAGCGTGATCTCTACCCAAGAAGATGGGGTCTCGGTCCTGTCGCCGTAGAGAAGAAGAAGATGAAGGAGACTGGCAAGCTTGACAAGTATGGCCGACCCAATGAGAACACTCCTTCGCAGTGGAATGCCGAGTACAAGGACTTCAACGCACCTCTCGAGAACGGAGAAGCTGCTGCTACTGCTCCTGTCGCCGAGACAACCTCAAAGGAGGATGTGCTCGCTGCACCACCAGTTGCGCCTGTTGGCGGTGATGCTATGGAGGTGGAGGAGGCTACTCCAGCGAAGAAGGACAAGAAGAGGAAAGATCGCGACGAGGAGACCGCTGAAGAGCGCGACGAGAGGAAAAAGAGGAAGGCCGAGAAGAAGGAGAAGAGGAAGTCAAAGGGTGGTGATGCTGAGTAGGGAAACAATCAAGGGAGTCACAGCCATGGGAAAGGATATCAAGGCGTTCTAATGTGGTCGGAGTCATGAATAGGTATTTTGAGGACGCGAGTATCTGTCCTCGCCGGTGTACAGATAGTCTACGACATGTGCTAGTCGGAACAGGCATGACAGCTTGAATATAGCACATATACTATTTATTTCCGCGTTTCAGAATAATACAGGGCTCCATCACATGTTGTTTGTTGTTTCAGATTTGCCAAGCTATATCGAACAGGTCCTTGGTTCTACCTTAGTGTTTAACACTTTTACTAAACTCAAACTGCTATGCCTGACTGACACCCAATTTTTCCGTCACCACCGCAGTCATGCCTCAAGACAAGAGCGCATTCGCGCAGCCACCAGAGCTGGCTAAAGTCGGCATGCGAGCTGACCCAGGTCTCGCCCAAGCTTTCCGTCACGAAGTCGCAGACATCCTCCACCGCGGCAACAACACCAGTTTCCCCGGCGCCCAACCCGTAAGCTTTGCGCGAAAACATCTGGACGAGCTCAAGAAACGCGACTACTATGTCTGCGAGAAATCAGACGGCATACGCTGCCTGCTATACTGCACCGTGGACGACAGAGGAAACGAGATACACTATCTGATTGATCGCAAGAATGACTACTACTTTGTGCCGGGGTTACACTTTCCTTTGCCGGCGATGGATGCGCAGGGCAAGCCAATTGATCCCGAGAAACATGACTGGGGCGCTTTCCACAAGCAAACGCTGCTGGACGGCGAGCTGCTGGTTGATATTGATGCGAATGGACGCGAAGTCATGAAATACCTCGTCTTTGACTGTCTTGTGATGGATGGACAGGACATCATGAAGCGGTCGCTGGACAAGCGGCTTGCCTATTTTCTCGAGAAACTCTACAAACCACTCACCATGCTGAAGAAGAAGTTCCCTGAAGATGCCAGCGCGTTCAAATTCGCTGTCGAGCAGAAGAGCTTTCAGTTCGCTTATGGCACGGAGATGTTGTTCAAGACCATACTGCCCGCTCTGCAACATGGGAATGATGGACTGATCTTTACGTGCCGCGAAACGCCGTATAAATTTGGAACGGACGAACATATTCTGAAGTGGAAGCCGGCGATGGAGAACACGATTGATTTCAAACTGGAGCTGACGTTCCCGCCTTGGCCTGAGGAGGATGGTGATGCTTCCGCAGTGACCACGACGACGAATGGCTGGCAGTTTGATTACGAAGCTAAGCCTACTTTCGATCTGTGGGTGCACATGGGTGATGGAAAAGACGAACGATTCGCGACATTGTTCGTCACAGGTGCGGAATGGGAGCAGATGAAGCTGCACTCGCTACAGCAACAGGATGGGCTTGATGGAGCTATTGTAGAGTGCTACAAGGATACGGAACATCGATGGCGTTTTCACAGATTCAGGGGCGATAAGAAAGAGGCAAATCATACTAGTACCGTGACGAAGGTGTTACAGAGTATTGAAGATGGAGTGGAAGAGCAGGAATTGATTGATGTGGCCACAGGAGTAAGGACGGCGTGGAAGAGTAGGAATAATCCGCCTGCTGGATGAAATTGAGCCGCTACTATACAGTACGTCGCAAAACATAAGATGGGATTTGAGACGATGGCACACTCATGGATGGATTGAGCTTTGAGCAGGTCATGACATGGCTGGTCGCTCACATCGAGCACGAACATGGTGATTTTACGACCTAACGATGATGCGTTACACAAATTCTATCGGATCGTATACGCATATTATTTTCAGACCCAATTATCTTTGGACAGCAGAACGAAGCAAGACCACAGCAGTGTTATCGGCCTCTGGTAAACCAGTCCAACAACACCGCACGACGGCGATTGAAAGCAACACCAAAAGGTCATGAGAGGAGAGCCTACGACGCAGCTTCGTAACAGTACGCCGCACTGGAAGTCAACTTGGGTGGGGCGCAAAAAGCCTGGCTTAACGTAAGAGCGTAAGAGGGCGCAAGTCAATGAGCTACCAGATGTCTCATCGCGTATAGAGAATGATGAACAACACTTTAGTTTGCTTATGAAACGAACAAACGAACAAACGAACAAAGACAAGATTCCTTTGATATGACATCCGAGTCGCGCCTCGCATGTAATAGTACACGATCTTTTCCAGCCAAGAAATATCTATAGATTTGTGATTGCATCAAACAAGGCATCCCAGAAATCGTCGTCGTGAGATACACAATCGTAATATGTCTCAGAGCACGAACCAAACCCTCCAGCAATCTCCACAACTTCTTTTCTCCAACGACATCACACCAGCTAACATTCATATCACCGCCAAGAGCCTCTTAGGAATCCTTACATCACATCAGGTCATTCCGTCTACCCCTAAGACACCTTAACATCAACAGAGATTGGATGCTGCATAGAAGCTGCAGCGCTTGATGGAGGAGCACCAGGTATTTGATGGTGTCCAGAAGCAACGAGCACAGAGTTTGATTGATACGATGAAGTCGCCACTGGAGCTCGTAAAGCGACTTTCGACTGCTAACGCAACACCGAAAACCAGTGGAACAAAGGCGTCTTCGACGAGATCGAAGAGCAAAACCACACAGCAGGCAAAGCCCAAGCACGATGCCAACTCTGCAAAAAGTTCGTATGCCAAGCCTCTGGGACGTAGCAAATTGTTCTAGTATCTTGGTATATATGAGAAAGTCCATAATGTATATGGTCGTGAATGCTCGTTCTTCAATCCTTCTACTCTAGCGACTTCCCTGGCGATGGCCTTCCCTCGCTCCTGATGATCAATCGTCGAGAGGGAGCGTCTATATGGTAGTGGAAGACACTCCCATCGCAGCTTCCCCAGGCTATTGGTAGATCTCATGGAATAGTGTTTCCAATAGCTTTGTGGCCATTCCAAACCATATTTTTGCAGAACCTATTATGCTTTTGGGTGCGCCTTTGCTAGCTGGTGTTTCAGAGTGTAGTGCCTATACTGCATTCCTCCTCTATATGCATGAACAGGTGTATTCGTTCAGATTCTTGACGCATCTTATGTTGGCGTAGTGAATGACGAACCCATCTCAACAAACTTGAGTCATCTATAACTTACTCACATTCTCTCCCCTCCAACCCGCACTCGCCGCAATCAGCTCCGCAGCACGTTCTCCAATCGCCAAAACCGTGACCATTGGGTTTATAGAAGGTATTTCCGGCATAACCCCAGCATCAGCAATGCGTAGACCTTTGAGCCCATACACCTTGAGTTCGGGATCTACGACAGCCATAGGGTCATCTGCACGGCCCATTTTCGTGGTGCCAACAGGGTGATAGACTGTATGAGCGGCTCTGCGAGCGTATTCGGAGATTTCTTCGTCGGTTTGACATGCTGGACCTGGTGCGACTTCCCGCAATAGCCAGTTGCTGAAGGGTGCCTGCTGGGCGATTTTCCGGGCTGCTTTGATGCCGGCGACGAGGGTTTTTGCGTCGTAGTCTTCGGCGTCGGTGAAGTATTGGAAGTCGATGCTAGGCTTTTCGCTAGGGTCGGAGGAGTTCAACCACATCCTGCCTCGAGATCGTGGACGGGGGATGTTGGGGGTCATACAAAAGGCGAAACCCTCGGCAGGACCTGGATAGCCGAGACGACCGGTGTTGAAGGTGAATGGGATTTGGTAGCAGTGCATCATGATATCTGCTGCATTGCCGTCTTCGCCGGCGGCGTTGGTTGGCTCTCGCCGTAGGAACACCCCGGCGTCAGAATCCATGGTTGTCTGGTTCTCGGGAACGCGAGTGTTGAGTTCCCACATGATGATTGTTTCTGGGTGGTCTTGGAGGGATTCTCCTACACCTGGTAGGTTTTTGATCACTGGTATCTTGAGATCTTCGAGCTGCTTGCGAGGTCCTATGCCTGAGTGGAGCATTAATTTGGGTGTGTCGAATGCACCACCGCAAAGGATCGTCTCCGCCTTGGCGAACAACTGTCGTCGCTTGCCGTCCTTAAAAGTTATGTCGATACCTGTTACTTTATCATTCACTACGTTGATCTTGTTGACCCATGTTTCAGTAAGAATAGTTAGATTTGGCCGTCTGATTTTTCCATTAATGATGTCGTGCAAATACCTACAGTATGTTAGTTTTATCAGCAATGTAGAAGACCAGAGGTAATACTTACGCAACGCTCGCCGAGCTTCGTCGACCATCATCCGGGTTGTACGCCACGGAAAAGAAGCCAACACCACTATTTAGACCGCCGGTCTTGCTAATCTCTGCATTAAAATCCTCAAAAACTGGTATATCTAGAGCACTGGAGCATGAGTTGACCCAATCCAAACACAGCTGGTTCCGATGATTTTCGTGAACAGGCTGGATAGTGTTCTTCAGCTTCGAGATGACTCTCTTGAACATTTCGAACGACCATCCTTTGCACCCATGTACACGTTCCCATCTCTCAGCGTCTAGTTGAAAAGGATGGAAGGATATCAGAGTGTTGTGCGAGGAACAACCACCGAGAACTTTCGCTCTTGAGTGGCGAATGTGGCTGTTTCCTCGTGGCTGTTCGACAATGCCATAGTCGTAATCCAAATCGCCACCCAAAAGCTTTAACCAGTCCTTGAGAAGAAGTACTCGGTCATTTTGGTAATCACTGGGTCCTGCTTCTATTACCAGTACACGAGCTTCGGGCAGGTATGATGAAAGTCGGTCAGCGATTACACATCCTGCTGTGCCGCCACCAACAATTATATAGTCAAAGGTTTGTGTTCCAGAAGGAAGAGAAGTGACAGTGCCAGTCGTAGGAACGTTCACAGTGGTCATTCTTCAGACAAGCCCGTAAAGTAGTAGTTGTTGTTGTAAGAATGATAGAGATAGTGGATAGATGAAAGATAAGAGAAGGTAATATCAAAGTAATCAGTGTGAAGAAATGCAAATTTTCCCTGTCACAAGCGATCGGAATCCGATTTGACACGTGGGCAATATCAGAGCACACACGACAGATTAAGAAAGAAAAAGAAATAGAAGAGATTGAAGAAGCTGAAAAAAAATGGATGCAAATAAGCACGCCATCGTGCTAACGTGCTGACTCGGCCTTGGCATGTAAACATATATCTCTTGGCCGATACTCTATTCCGACTACAGTTACACCACTTCAAAAATAATCATGAGATACCCAGACGTGACATTATACTATGATGGAAAGCAGCAAGAGTCCATATCGCGTAAAACTTTCACAACGATAGACCCATCAACAGGTCAGCCACTCGCAAACGTCCATGAATCATCTCCCCAGGACATCAATGCAGCAATAGCTTCAGCACAACGGGCTTTTCCAGCCTGGTCACGGCGACCGGCTGTCGAGCGATGTAATATTCTCCTGAAAGCTGCTGCCTTGCTCCGCGAACGCAATGACGAGCTTGCCACAATTGAAACAGCAGACACGGGCAAGCCTTTCAGCGAGACCTCTACAGTGGACGTTATCTCCGGCGCCGAAGTGCTGGAGTACTTTGCACGATTGGTAGGAAGTGGCGGACTTAATGGAGAGACGACACAACTCAGAGACAGCGCGTGGATATATACACGAAAAGAGGCTCTAGGTGTATGTGCTGGTATTGGAGCTTTCAACTATCCTATACAAATTGCCACAGTATGGAGGTCTGTCTTGTCATTAATAGCCAGAGAGTCTGACGATGAACCAGTGGAAAGCTGCGCCCTGCTTAGCAGCTGGCAATTGTATGGTGTACAAGTCAAGCGAATATACTCCGTTGCATACGATTCGCCTAGCTCAAATCTTCACTGAAGCTGGTCTGCCTCCTGGAGTTTTCAACGTGGTGCAGGGTGCAGGCGAAGTCGGTGCCCACCTCATCAGTCATCCAGAGATTGCCAAGTAAGTTACTCATGCAGCATGAATAAGAATGATGCGTATTTGCCTCAATTCCGAGTTTGTGCCTATAGATAGTGGACGTCACTGACAAATCGTAGAGTATCAATGACAGGAGCAGTTAGTACAGGTCAAAAGATAGCTAGCACAGCTGCCCGAGGCATGAAATACGTCACTATGGAATTGGGTGGCAAAAGTCCTCTATTGATACTTCCAGATTGTGACCTGGAGACAGCAGTAGATGGAGCGATGATGGCAAGTACGTCATAAACTTTGCTAGCAGTATAATGACTATGGAAACTGACATTACTAGACTTCTTCTCCTCTGGTCAAGTCTGCACAAATGGAACGCGGGTCTTCGTGCCTAGGTCCATGAAATCTACTTTCGAGCAAACACTCGTTCAAAAGACTCGCGATAACATCCGAATGGGCAGACCAATGGATGCGTCCACAAATTTCGGTCCGTTGGTGAACAAGACTCACCTATCGAAAGTCCGTAGCTTAATCGAGCACGGCAAGCATACAGATAAGGCGAAAGTCCTGTATGATGGTGCTTCTTCTGGTCAGCGTGTTGACAGTTTAGCTAGAACCGACCTAAAAACAGGATACTGGTGCCCTCCCATAATCTTCACAGATTGCACGGACGACATGAAAATCTGCACAGAAGAGATATTCGGCCCAGTACTATGCATATTGACCTACGACGACTTAAAAGCAGATTACATCGATAACCTCATAGCTCGTGCCAATAACACACCGCTTGGTCTGGCAGCGGGAGTCTTCACCAAAGACCTTAATCTTGCACATAGTGTAGTGGCACGACTGCAAGCAGGTATCACGTGGATTAATACTTGGGGCGAGAGTCCTGCGGAGATGAGCGTGGGTGGCTGGAAGATGAGCGGTGTTGGGGTGGAGAATGGACGGAAAGCTTTGGATCATTGGACGCAGAATAAGAGTACTCTTGTTGACATGTCTGGAAGTGTGGTGACGGCATTCGAAGCGCTTGCGGTCAAGTCGAAGTTATAGTTGCAGTTTGGGAAGCATATTGAAACTTGACATACGTTAGACCTTCCGAGCTCTGACATGTTGATTTGGCTCCTTAGCAGCGGCCTTTTCAAAGATGGCTACTTGCAGTTTTTGCAGTCTTGTCTTATCGAGTGAGCATTGTGCCAAGAGATACTGAGCTCGGAGCGTTTAGCCGCACACACGCTCAGATGTCGAGTATGAACAGCACATCATATACTCGACACCTGCTACCCCCGCTGTCCACCTGCCTAGCTGTCTACGTGTTGACACTGCATACGGATGAAATACTGACCATCAACAGCGCATACAGTAATACATAACGCACATACCTGCTCCTCCAACCTGCCACCACACCGCTCTTTCCCTCACTTTCATCAATTCGTCCATCACCACTTCCTCCTAAGTGCCCTCGGTCCATTTGCTTTGAAGGAGACTTGAAGTGCACACCATGGACATGGATCCTGGCGTGCCATACTCGCCTCAGCATCCTTTAAATCACCGACGTACCTTCTCAGACGCGCCGTCTCCTGCCCTCAATGGCGTGACACATAACATATCAATCCCGGCAGGCGCTCCTATGCCTCCAGGCTTCAATGGCATACATAACGGGACTAACGCGGGAGGATTCGGAGGACAGATGCAGCGAGGCAATGCACAAGAGAATGGTAGTAATGCTCAGCTTTCTCGAAGTCCTCCTGCTCAGAATAAGAATACATCACAGTGCGTTAATCTGGTAGTCTACGTATAGTTCAAGACTCTGATATTGGTTTAGTGTTGTCTGCAAGTTCTTTCGCGTGGGAAACTGCCAGGCTGGTACTGCATGCCCCTTCTCGCACATACTGGAGGACACAATGGCTCCGTGCAAGTATTTTGCAAAAGTAAGAGCGATGTACACATATGACGCGGCTAGATGACTGATACTGGTACAGGGTAACTGCAAATTCGGCGCTAAGTGTGCAAATGTACATCTTCTTCCAGACGGTCGAGACGGTCGAAAGGTACAAATGAGAGGGCAATACGGAGGAGGATTTGGATATCACAAGCAGTACAACCAGGGAAACAACCAGGCTATTTATGCAACAGGATACTCTAACGCACCAGCCTTTCAAAGTTCAGCACCTATGCAAGAAGAATACCTACCTACACAATCGAGACAGCAGGATCATCTGCCAATGATAGAAGGGCTGTACCCCAACCAACCATATGGGTCGCCACGAGAAGAGGCGCAATTCGCACTTTCGCCTCCAGTACGAGCAGTGGACACCGCGTTTCCTGCATCGTTCGATGACAGAGCGATCCCCTTACATGCTCGAGATGGTCAAATAGCTGCTTCGGCTCCTAAGCGATTTGGCTTCGAGCCTCTTAGTGTACCATCGGCAACCACATCAACCATTACCTCGAATGCCTTTGGTAACCTCAGCTATCTCACGACAGGCAACAAGCAGAACAACAACCGTTTGAGTCTCCTAGGTTCGTCACCATCAGCTATCGAGGATGCATTCCCTCGCAGAATACTGCACTCGGATCTTCGGCCCGCAGCAGGCATGTACGCCTCAAGTTTCCAAGGGCCATTCTTGCTTGCTCCTTCTCCGCCACCAGAAGACTCGTCAGATGAGCGCAGCTCTGAGGAACTCACTCGTGTGCCTGGTGCGTTAGACGACCTTTTGACCCCAAGGGAAAAGGTACGACGGTTCTCCCGTCCAGCTGCAGATAGTGACGGAGGTCTGCGCCCTCGAAGTCTGTCAGGATTTGGCTCTCCTAGCGCGAATTCGCCGGTCGGTTCACCTTCGAACGCTTCGCCCTCGTCACGATATGGAGCCCTTTTCGCTCGAAGAGCACGAGGCGAAGACACTAACAACGAGCTCGGCACATCAGCTCCAGGTGCGTCTGTGTTCGGGCATGTTGGATCACCTCTACGCAAATCGTCTCTTCAGTCCGATTTACTGTCTACTTCAAACACAAGACCTTCTCCCACAAATCGCACACGATCCAGCAACGAGCAACCATCATTTGCAGCATCCTTGTCACCAATCACACGTCCAAGTGGACTAGGTATGCTTTCACAACAGCTGCGTGCTTCACGACTCAGCAGTGGCTTGAATGTCTC
>Ga0160427_10001851_pt1 | contig 12888 bp, 12 predicted proteins | sample SolpanmetagenomL_FD_108194 | JGI IMG/M metagenome (GOLD analysis project Ga0160427, IMG submission 108194) | Solar panel surface microbial communities from Lawrence Berkeley National Laboratory, California, USA - L | ecosystem: Engineered > Built environment > Solar panel > Unclassified ...
TCGATATCTACTATGCTGCTACTCAAGATTCCGAATGGTACGACCCAGATGCGATCACCACCAAAGACGGTGTTCTCGAGATCACATTCGACAGTTTTTTCAATCATGACTTAAGCTTCCGATCTGGCATGTTACAGAGCTGGAATAAAATGTGTTTTAAAGGAGGCATCATCGAAGCGAGTATCTCACTACCTGGACGTGGTGATACTTCAGGATTTTGGGCATCTTTTTGGACCATGGGTAACCTTGGAAGGCCTGGTTATTTGGCGACTACAGATGGCATGTGGCCTTATTCCTACGATGCTTGTGATGCTGGAATCACCCCCAATCAATCATCAACAGACGGTATGAGCTATCTTCCTGGAATGAGATTACCATCATGTACATGTTCGGGGGAGGATCACCCTTCGCCAGGAAAAGGGAGGAGTGCTCCAGAAATTGATATTCTTGAAGCCAGTGTTGCTGCGTGGAACACGGCGAAGGATAATGTTGGTGTAGCTTCACAAAGTGGTCAATTTGCTCCCTTTGATGTATGGTACCAACCAAACGTCGACCACATTGCCGTTTACAACGATAGTATTACATCCATAAACACCTATCAGGGAGGTGTTTTCCAACAAGCCATGTCAGGAGTTACTGTTCTCAATAATGATTGGTATGATGGGAAGAAGTACCAAAATTATGGATTTGAATACGTGCCTGGCAGTAATGGCATGATTGAGTGGCATGTTGGCCCTAATCCCGTATGGCGCATGAACGCTGCATCTGTTGGGCCTAATGGCAATGTCGGCCAGAGGTATGTCTAAAATCATTCTATACTACTTTTTACTCTAGCTAATTCTTTAATTCCAGACTTATACCCGCTGAGCCAATGTCTGTCATTTTCAACTTTGGCATGGGTACCTCTTTTGCGTTTGTCGATTTTGAAAACCTCAACAGTATGTCAAGCCACACATCGTGCTTCTATCAGTCGCTAATTCATCCTTTTATAGAACTATATCCAGCAAAAATGCGTATCGACTGGATACGTATATATCAAGAGCCAGGCCAAGAATCTGTTACATGCGACCCCCCAGGTTACGAAACTACTGAGTACATCAAGAACCATCCAGAACCCTATTACAATCCAAATGTGACGACCTGGTGAGTGACTGGTCCTTGTACACGTATCCGATCACCTCTAATATTGTGAGTATAGGGCTAAAACGGGTTACGAGCAACCGTTGAACACTCTTATGAACCCTAGCTGCAAAAGATGATAGCCTGGTTCAACACTCTCTTCCTCCTCATCATCATCACTACTTGATTGTCGATGTCCCCATTTCATCAGTACTATTTGGCAATTTTATTCTTGTGTCCTCTACTTTACATCCATCTTAGCGGGCGTTTCAGCATGACAGACAAGTCAGCAAATCTATATTAGCAGCAGCATTTCTTGACATTGTCGACTTTTTGGAATTTTGTCAGCATTCCATCTTCATCACTTTTCACAACCATTTATTAGATTGGACAACTCATTTTCAACAATTTTTTTTCCGATGTTATAGTCACTCACAGTTCTTGGCAATATTAGACCAACTTACATATAGATTATGGGCACACATCTTTTTGTTCTCTAGACTTCGTCTTGCATTTGTTGAGTTTGCCATCATCAGGCCACAGTCTCATTTGTTCTATCATTGACTTTCCTTGCAATACCTTCATAGGATAGGCGTTATTTGGCGATCTTTTTTTTGTTCATTTATGCATTGTGTACAGTCTATAGATAATTGTATCTCCACCAGTGGCTCATCTTTTGTGTTTGGCTTCGTTTAGATACTGCTTGATGCTCTTTCTTGTACATAGCAGACGATATATCACATACTTAATGAGATAATACTAACTTGAATTACATATAATGTTTTACCACTTGATTTTCACTTGTATGTTTCCTGCCTGCAAATCGAAGGACGAAATCAATTTAACAATCTTGCCTCAACGTTTTGTTCTTTTTGTCATTCAATCATATTACATGCTGTTGTGTGTAATTGAGGTTGAAGCGTAATGGAATACTGGTGCATAAGTACCCTTATCGCCAAGGAATTAATTGTGGCAGAAGCACCAAGCGATAACGAATTGGGCACAGAGAACAGCGACATACATCATCGTCATCACATAACAGCAACACACTATTCATTCATCCATCCATTTCCCATTCCATCTCAACCTCCACCAACCATATTGCAGGACTCTGGCTCGTATCTGCATCACCACCCACAAAACTAAGTATTTATACTCACAACACAGAGTACTGAACCGCACGGAGTCGCCTTGCTAGTATCTGGTCTCCTTGGATCAAAGATCATCGTACCTTTGACAGCTCTCCAGTGTGAAATCATCACCTAGACATGCCTCCTTCTAACGATGATCCACGAATGTCTTCACAAGAAGTCAGTTTTCATTCTCCTACTCTTTTCTACATAGATTCTTGCGGAGATTACAACCTTGTACTGACTTATCTGGGATAACTAGGCATTCGCACTAAATGCCGCTGCTGTTACTCGGTAATTCTTCTTCCTTCTCATGCTGTATACCAGTGCTATAATGGACTTCTTCTTTTTCTTGTCTCTCTCTCTTTCTTTCTTCAAAACTGACCAGTGATGTAGTAATTATTCTGTCAACCCGAGAATCCGATACAACACTGTAGCTGGTGTCAACGGTAAAACTGCCTTTACTTTCTATCGACTATTTATATACTAGAATGAATGCTGACTTGCTCTCAAGGTCCTTTGGTCATTCTCGACAATGTCAAGTTTCCACGATACAATGAGGTACGGAAGAGCTGTTCCAAGCCTTTCCTCTTTTCCCTTCATGATTGGTAGACGATGACTGATTTTGTGGAAATTGTTAGATTGTGGAACTTACATTACCGGATGGAACAAAACGTGCTGGACAAGTTTTGGAAGTCCGAGGTAGCAGGGCTATTGTACAGGTCAGTAGGAGGGCAAAACGATAATTTACTCAGAAGATTAAATTAAACTGGTATGCAGGTTTTCGAGGGAACTACGGGAATAGATGTGAAGAAGACCAGAGGTATACTGATTTAGTGTTCTTTTTGCGAAGAACTATTGTGCTGATATTTTGATTAGTCGAGTTTACTGGCCAAAATCTCAAGATTCCAGTATCAGAGGACATGTTGGGCCGAATCTTTGATGGTATACAATACGACTTCTAACCCTTCAAGTGTTACTTCACTGACGAGTTAATACCAGGTTCTGGAAAGCCTATCGACAAAGGTCCAAAGGTCTTTGCTGAAGATTACATCGACATCAATGGCTCTCCAATCAATCCATACACTCGAGTCTACCCTGAGGAGATGATATCAACAGGTATCTCAGCTATCGACGGAATGAATTCGATTGCTCGAGGACAAAAAATCCCCATCTTCTCGGCTGCCGGTCTACCTCACAACGAAGTCGCTGCACAGATTTGTCGTCAAGCTGGTTTGGTCAGGGGTCCATCCAAGGGCATTCATGATGACCACGAGGACAATTTCTCTATTGTGTTTGCAGCCATGGGTGTCAATCGTGAAACAGCTCGTTTCTTTACTCGTGATTTTGAGGAGAACGGTTCTCTTGAGCGGGTTACATTGTTTTTGAATTTGGCAAACGATCCTACGTAAGTACTTGAACAATCATCCTCTACTTTATTTCAATGTTCAAAATTTTAACATGTCATACAGTATTGAACGTATCATTACACCACGTCTAGCTTTGACTACTGCCGAATATTATGCGTATCAATTGGAGAAGCACGTTCTCGTCATCATGACGGACTTGTCTGCCTATTGTGATGCGCTACGAGAGGTATGTGGAGGCGATCTTACAATCACAAACACTACTAAGGAAGACAGGTTTCAGCTGCTCGTGAAGAAGTGCCAGGTCGTCGTGGTTATCCGGGTTACATGTACACTGATTTGTCGACAATCTATGAGCGAGCTGGTCGTGTGGAAGGCCGCAATGGTTCCATCACACAGATACCCATCTTGACCATGCCTAACGACGACATTACACATCCGATTCCAGATCTTACAGGCTACATTACGGAAGGTCAAATTTTCATTGACAGAGGTCTGGACAATCGTAACATTTACCCACCAATCAACGTGTTGCCATCACTCTCACGTCTTATGAAATCTGCCATTGGTGAAGTAAGAGACAGCTTCCAACGTTGTGTTATTGCATAATGCTAACAAATTATTAGGGTATGACAAGAAAGGACCACGGCGATGTATCAAACCAACTTTACGCCAAGTATGCCATTGGAAGAGATGCCGCGTCAATGAAGGCTGTCGTTGGTGAGGAAGCCTTGTCATCAGAAGACAAACTTTCACTGGAATTTCTCGAGAAATTCGAGCGTAACTTTATCTCCCAAGGACAATACGAGTCGAGAACAATCTTTGAAAGTTTGGATATCGCTTGGTCATTACTGAGAATTTATCCAAAAGAATTGCTCAATCGTAAGTCATAATGAAATAATTGTGTTTATTTTACAATAGATGTTGACCAAGAATATAGGTATCCCCGAGAAGGTCATCAATGAATTCTACCAACGTTCGGCATCCGATCGAAAAGGCAAAAACAAGCCATCGAATAAAGACACAAGGGACAACTCAGACAAACCTGACGGTGAACCTGACAAGCAGAAAAAAGATGACGGCAAGGACAAGAAGGACGATAAGAAGGATGACGAGGAAAACTTGGTTGATCTATAGACTTGAGTCGCTATGAAATGGTTGAAATGACGAGCTGATTCCTTTTGACCTCTGTACACACTTTTGTTATCATGTGTGTCGCCTGTATTACGATAAAGTCTTTTTTTGCTTTTTTCCGCTTTTCCCTTTATTTCCTTATGAGCTTTCTGGCTTCCTATTCAAGCGGTAGAAACTAAATCGCATCCAACAATGCTGTTTTTGTGAATTCGTTTTGTCATTCCAATACAGGCGCTCAGTGTAACAAGGACATTTTGCGGTATGCGAGTCCAATCGGTAGAGAAGTATCGATCTCCGACATCGGTAGAAAAAAAAGAATACTACGATGATGTTATCGATAAGAAGAGCGGAACCAAGGACGTGGCTTGCCCTGCATGGAAGTAAATAGTAGATGAAGTAATTAAAGATTTTTTTTATTTCTTTTTAAAAAAGGTACAACGGCACCTGCTTTTTCGTCTCTTGAGACACGAATAGCTCAACTACCTCTTTGTTGTAAGAAGTACTGTACCATCATCAGTGGTGATTATAGCCTACTTCCAGGGATATATCCTGCTTTAATTTGCTTGCTCTATGTAGGTACTAGTCAGTAAATACATATGTAAGTAAGTAATTCAATTGTCCGACGGAACTGACAAAATATGTCTTACATGGACACTCGTGCTTGCATGCCAGAATTGAATAAATGGAAGGAATTAAATACATAAGTCTGCTATTCTTGAATATATTGTTGAATGGATAAGTGACTAAACAAGCAAGGAACAAGGCAAAGGCTAATTCGTTTATTCAAGAATTGATTGACAAACAAAATAAAGGAAGAAACCCGGAAAGAAAGAGAGCGATCTACAGGCTACTTAATTATGCTACATGCAGTCATGAGTCAATGGCAAAATCGACGGCAGAAAGGATGAATGATATGATGTGACATTTTTTATTCCATCATTCTTTTTGAGTCTACAAACTCCAAGAAACTATTGAATCTTTTTCAGGTTTTTTTCCTCCCTGCTTGTCTTGTCTTACTCACTTCTTTCACTCGGCATCTATTACTCACTACTATTAACTAAACATCGATCAATTACTGAATCTTCGCTCGTTCAATTGTTCATTGTTCATGTACAAAATTTCAAAAGTGTCGATATCCTTCTCAATTATACATCTTTCCTCGCAAAGGCAATTGACAGCACTCGACTGAAATATACTTACGTACATACAATCTACGATAATTTCACCCCGCCATCTTTCTCTATACTGAGGTCAGCAGAAACACAACTCTCACAAACTTGCCCAGCATGGAGCAATTGAAAGCTACCTTTGCAAAATGCAAAGCTGAGAAGCGTGTAAGTCTACACTCTATTTTCGGGGGAAATCCCTCCTCTTTATCTCGTTCGCATTCTTTGTGTCTGTTGAAACTGGAGGTGTACCTCAACTTCAAGTTCGCCACGAAAGAAGGAAGCAACCAATTTTGATTCTGAATCTTATGGCCGTCCAAAGAACAAGAGCTAACAGAAGCAAATAAAATAAAATGTATGGGAATTATAGAACGCTCTCGTCACCTATGTCACAGCTGGATACCCAACAGTCGAGGGGACAGTTTCAATATTACAGGGAATGGAAGCTGGAGGAGCTGGTACGACAATATGCCTTGTACCCTATCTAACTTGACATAACAATTTCGCTCGCCATTGCATATACCTTATTATTTTTTTTGGCCATCATTTTGACTAACACTTGTTCTTCTTATTCCACCAGATATAATTGAACTCGGACTTCCATTTACAGATCCAATTGGCGATGGCCCTACAATTCAAGCTTCGAACAATGTCAGTTTCCTAAGTTTACTTTCTCCGTCTACATCTATACACTACACCCAAAAAAAACAGAGAGCCAACTTTATGCGATTAAGAGCACAAAATTAGAACCTCTCTCTTACTTCCTTCTTTCTCTTAAAGATCAATGCTAAATAGAGGTCAATTGAAAAAAATGATTAGATTGCTCTCAAAAATGGAGTCTCGGTCAAGATAGTGCTGGACATGACACGAGAAGCTAGGAAGAAGGGTGTCAAAGTGCCAATTGTTATGATGGGATACTACAACCCTATAATGATATACGGAGAGGAGAGGATGATTAAAGATTGTCGAGAAGCTGGTATCAATGGATTCATCATTGTCGATCTACCACCAGAGGAGGCGGTCAAGTTTAGGAACCACTGTACAAAGGGAGGGTATGTTCGAAATTATTACCCTTTTTTCTGCCTTCAGATTCCCTTCTTGCGTGTGGCTTAGGATTCCGAGAGAAAGGAGAGACGTAAAGACGCTTTTTTTTGACCCTGTGTTAAAAAAAAAAGGGCTAACGGAATTTGTTGTTCACCGCAGATTGAGTTATATACCATTGGTAGCTCCATCGACCTCAGACGAACGACTAAAGAAACTATGCAAAATCGCCGACAGTTTTATATATCTCGTTTCCCGTATGGGCGTTACTGGAGCCACCGGATCACTCAGCTCGACATTGCCAGAGTTGATCAAGAAGGTCAAGATTGCGTCTGGAGATAAGCCAATTGCTGTTGGATTTGGTGTCAGTACAAGAGAACATTTCAAGACTGTGGGTCAGTCGGCCGAGGGTGTTGTTATTGGAAGTCAGATTGTGACAGTAATTAAACAAGCTGGGGAGGGTAATGAGGCATTGGCTGTTAGAAAGTACTTGCAAGAGGTACTTGGCAGATCAGATTTGGGCAATGGAGCATCGAACGGAGAGAAGATATTGATGGGTAATGGCGAAAGTCATAATATGGAAGAGCCTACGGTGGACGGTGTCATTAAAGAAGGGGAGCATGGTACAGAGCCAGGCCTCGCAGATCAGCTCGAAGCACTGAATATGGAGGATCCACCAAATCCTGAGGTATAAAGTCTTGATATGTGTCTTTGTCATAACCCGCTGACAAGATTGATCTTGCAGGTCATACCATCACGATTTGGAGAGTTTGGAGGACAATATGTGCCTGAATCTTTGATGGATTGTCTGTCTGAGCTTGAAAAGGGTTTCAACGACGCTATCAATGACCCTAAGTTTTGGGAAGAGTTTAGATCTTACTACGAGTACATGGGACGTCCTGGACATCTACACAAAGCAGACCGTCTTACAGATTATGTAGGCGGGGCTGATATCTACCTAAAACGGGAAGACTTGAACCATACCGGAAGCCACAAAATTAACAATGCTCTTGGACAAGTCTTGCTCGCACGAAGACTGGGCAAGACCAGAATTATCGCCGAGACTGGAGCCGGACAACATGGTGTCGCAAGTGCTACCGTGGCTGCCAAGTTTGGCATGAAATGCACAGTCTACATGGGTGCGGAAGATGTTCGAAGACAGGCGTTGAACGTATTTAGAATAAAGTTGTTGGGCGCTGAGGTCATCGCTGTTGACGCTGGTAAGAATGAAACCATACGAATCATGAAACCAATACTCACAAACGATATAGGTACTCGAACATTACGTGACGCTGTCAATGAGGTAAATTATATATTTGCGTGTTATTTACACAAAGATAATTGCTAATACTTATAAAACAGGCAATGAGAGCATGGGTGGTCGACCTTGACACAACTCACTACATTATTGGGTCTGCGATTGGACCACATCCCTTCCCTACGATAGTCCGAACTGTAAGTATCAAACTTTTGGGCCTCTGGTAGTACATCAAACTAAATATAATACTAGTTCCAAAGTGTAATTGGTCAGGAAACAAGGGAGCAAATGCTTAAGTTGACCGGACGATTACCAGACGCTGTTGTTGCTTGCGTTGGTGGAGGAAGCAACAGTGTTGGCATGTTTTATCCTTTCCAGAATGATAAGTCTGTTCAACTGCTTGGTGTTGAAGCTGGAGGTGATGGTAAGTACTCCTAAGTTTCCATGGTTTTTACTCGTCCTTTTAGGTCAAGTTCTGTTAGCTAATTCTTCGACAAATAGGTCTTGATACAATGAGACATAGCGCCACGTTAACAGGTGGTAAGCCTGGAGTCCTTCATGGTGTAAGGACATACGTTCTACAAGATGAACATGGTCAAGTGCTGGATACACACTCTGTAAGTACTTTTTTCCTCTTCCTTTTCCGTTCTACCACGGTCGACAATACCTGTTCCAAACTTACCATTCTCCCGACGTTTTGATGAACAAGTACTCTAGATAGACCTGTCCAGTACTAATACATCAAATTTCTCCACAAATAGGTCTCTGCTGGTCTTGACTACCCTGGTGTCGGTCCTGAGCTATCATCCTGGAAAGATAACAAACGTGCACAATTTATTGCCGCAACGGACGCAGATTGTTTCGAAGGATTCCGACGATTATCTGAACTCGAAGGCATCATTCCCGCGCTCGAAACGGCACATGCAGTCTGGGGAGCAATGGAATTGGCGAAAAAGATGGGCAAAGGAAAAAATATTGTGATTTGCCTCTCGGGTCGTGGTGACAAGGATGTACAGAGTGTAGCAGAGGAATTACCAAATATTGGACCAAAGATTGGTTGGGACTTGCGGTTCTAGTTTCTGGGTCTTCGGGATAAATCAAAAAGAATAAGAAAAGTATAAGCATAATAATGGAAAGGACTATTAGACGTTTTTGACTTTGTTCTGTCATTCTGTTGCATCAGATCAAACCTGTTTGTCATCTACAAGGTGTTTTCTGTTCCTTGTTTGAAGTATAGAACATGTATATAAGTATTTTTTTGTACGTATCGATATCTTTTTGCTACACCGACTAGAGACTTTGAGCCCGTCATTTGATGATATTGGTGATGAGACAAGAAACAAAGTGAAGTGGATATGAACAATGAACAACAGAAGCAGACTTTTGAATTGGTTCTTGAATTCCTCTGAAGCCGAGTTATTGAATGTTGGATAGGTTTGGTTTGTTACCATATATACATGTGGTGATATAAAACTCCAACATAACCCCACTACTTAAAATCACCTTATGATCACTATTAAAACGAGTATCGTACTCTTTATATTTATTTAAACAAAAAGAAATGTACCCTTGGTTTTATCTTTCTGTAGAAATTTGATACACTGAGTCAGCAACACTGGAGAAAAGGTTAGTTCAGTATGAAGTCACATATGAACAAGAAGCTCAACGATGTCCTTTCTATTATATATCAAGATCTATCACGTTTGTGCCATTTCTCTCTCTCTCTTTTTTTTCATCCGGCAAAAGATTGTTCAGCGAGCTACCTGGACGCGCTAAACGCATGTCTAAAGAGGGTTTGCAGCAATAAAAAGAGAATAGAAAAATTCTCACACATATACACACGCGACATAAAACCACCATCGTTAGTAACCTTTCTTCCTTACTCTCTCTTTTCCAGAATCACCATTTAATCCGCCTTTACAGCAAACTCATCCTCCTCGTCCTCATCATCAAAGACCGAACCGTTAGTTTGGACACGTTTGAGCTGGTTTGCAACATAATCCAAAACATATTTATCATCCTTCTCCCTCTCTTGAGCTTGACGATCCTCACCATTGTCGTCAACACCAGTCCAGTCATCACTTTGATCGTCACTGACATCGCTGCGGAAACCGATGGATCGGCTTGATGCTCTTCGACCAGTAAATGGTTTAGGTCTAGAGTTGGGTATTTTTGTAAAGATTTCGTCAAAGTAGTGAGAAGCATGAGTAGATGGTGTTCTGGGAGTTTGCGGCAGACGACAATTGACACCGGTGTCGTGAATGAGTTTGGCAATTAAGCCGGTCCATCCAGTTTGATGACATGCACCGAGTCCAGCGCCAGAATCGGCGTGGAAGAATTCGTGGAAGAAGACATAATCTTTCCAATGAGGGTCGTAATTGAGCAATTGATTGCCTCCGTTGCATGCACGCTCACCAATATCGTTCCTAGCAAAGATGTGTTGCAAACGATGCTGAATCTCTTCTGCGATATGTCCTGTAGATGAAAGCGTTAGTCTTGGGGTATAGAGACATTTTTGAGTACAACATACCTAAATGATAAAATTCTCCTGATCCAGTTGGGCATTCAACCTTGAGATCCTCGCCGTAGAACATGTGGAAACGTAAAAGTGACTCGATGAGCAAGAAGTTGACACACAACCAAATAGGCTAGAGAAACTGTTAGATGATGGTTTTTCGAAAAATCCAATAGTCCGAAACTTACTCCTCTCCAATTACTATTACCTCCAAACATACCACTGTTGGAGTCTCCAGGCACGTAATCAACCTTGAATTCTTGACCGTTCACGTCCATCTTGTATGGGTTCTCCTTGTGGAATTTAGACAAGCTAGGTATGTCAGCGATGGCTTCTTCTTCCAGACAATACAGATGTTACTCACGATCTGATACCAAAATCGGATAAAAACTCATCCTCATTCAACATCTTCTCCAATAACCTTACAAGACGCTCTTTGCTTACAAGCGCCAACAGCATTCGTTCACCCTTACCTCGCTTCTTCAAAGTATGGATATTACGCTCAGCAGCATCACTCTTGTTGTCGATGAACCATTGAACTCGCCGTCTGAATGCAGGCAATTTTTTCATAACTTGAGGTTCAAGCGTCATAACAGCATAGAGTGGAATCAGACCGACAAGCGATCGCACAGGCAATTGCTGCGACCATGGTCCACCCCAGGAAATGGCATCATAATAGAACCCATCAGTCTCACTCCACAATGAGGAAATATGATCACCAGTCTTGTATGTCATGGCATCTGCAATAAGAATGAAATGTTCGAAGAATTTAGAAGCAATATCCTCGTAGATTCGTCGATGTTTTGCAAGCTCCAGGGAAATGTTCAACATGTTGAGGCAATAGAATGCCATCCAACCAGTACTGTCTGCTTGCTCAAGAACTCCTCCAGTTGGAAGTGGTTCTGATCTGTTAAACAGTCCAATGTTGTCAAGACCAAGGAAACCACCCTCAAAGACGTTCTTGCCGTCTGGGTCTTTACGGTTTGCCCACCTAGATCTGGTTAGCTGATATTTTGCTAAGAACAGGCTAATGTCGACTCACCAAGTGAAGTTGAGAAGCAATTTTTGGAAAACACGCTCCAGAAAATCGAGATCTTCTCGGCCATAAATCTTTCTCTCAATCTTGAAGGTACGGAATGTAGCCCAAGCATGAACTGGAGGATTAACATCACCAAAATTCCACTCGTAAGCTGGAAGTTGACCATTAGGGTGCATGTACCATTCCCGAGTCAAGAGATCCAGCTGCTTCTTTGCGAAATCAGGGTCGATCATAGCTAGAGGAATACAGTGGAAAGCCGTATCCCAAGCCGCGAAGAAAGGATATTCCCAATTGTCAGGCATGGAAAGAACATCATCAAGGAACATGTGCCTCCATTGCTGGTTACGTATGTTCTTTCGACCCTCTGGCGGTGGAGGCTGCGATGGATCTCCATTTGCCCATTGCTCCCATATGAAATGGTAGTGTTGCTTAGTCCACAGCATACCGCTCAAAGCTTGTCTTTGAATGTTTCTTAAATCGTCAGCCATAGGCAGGGGGCTTATTCTCCAATAAAATTCGTCAGCCTCACTTCGACGAGCATCAATGATTTCATCAAAGAGCTCCTCATCCAATTGACCTTCCTCAGTCTTTGTGGAAAACTTGAAACGGACAACAGCACAACCGCCAGGAGGAATACCGTCGGCCTCATCAAAGGCATACCAGGCTGCACACTTGGTACCTTGATTCTCTGGATTGATGGCTTTGAGGTCTTCATCGACAATGTATCGATGGAAAGCATCTTTGACGTAGGGTGTCTTATTCTCTGTGCCATATAGCAGCTTGAAGTTGGTGTCGTTTTCAGTAAATATTAGCTCTGGACTAACGTCTGATGCGTCTGCAGCGACACCAGGAGATGGAGAGAGTTGCATATAACGAGTTCCAAGAGCCCAGTGTTTTGACTGAGCAATATTTGCACTCTTTCGGAATATAACAGGCTTCTTAGATTCTGGTTCGTGACCCCAAGCCCATGTGTTTCGGAACGACATGTGAGGTACGATGTGGAGAGGAGCTGGTTCTGGTCCTCGGTTGTAAGCTGTGACTCGAAATAGTAATTCTTCCTCGTCTTCTCCGTCCTTGGCAACTTCGATGAAGATATCCCAGTATCGATCCTCGCTGTAA
>Ga0160427_10001852_pt1 | contig 12886 bp, 14 predicted proteins | sample SolpanmetagenomL_FD_108194 | JGI IMG/M metagenome (GOLD analysis project Ga0160427, IMG submission 108194) | Solar panel surface microbial communities from Lawrence Berkeley National Laboratory, California, USA - L | ecosystem: Engineered > Built environment > Solar panel > Unclassified ...
AGACTTCGTGACCGCTTATAACAAGACAGCATACCCACAGGCTTTCGACATATGAATCATCAATGGTAGCGACATGAGAATATGCTATCCAAGCAATTCCGGCTCAAAGTCGAGTCTTCGTTCTTGCACAGAACTCTCCACCACTGCAACCAATTTTGTCAAGACCAGTCTTCTGAGTCCACATAGCAATGAGGCTATAGATCAACTTGCTAAATTCATACATTCATATAGTATCCGATCTGCCATTGTCCGACTTTCCATCATCTATCTTTCCGTCGTCTAACTTTCCATCGTCTATTCTTCCATCGTTTATTGTCATAAAATCAAGACCAAGCGGAGATCGTTTTCTTGGAGTTCTTATACTCGATGGCCACGATCTTAGCATCCAAAATGAATCTTTTGCGGAGTAAGTTAAACAAGATTCGTCGTGAGCATACTGCAGCTGAGTAGTGCTAGTATCATGACGAGTTGACCTACGTTCAACATATCTCATCAAATAAGGAGCAAGAACTATGAGAGTATATAATTAGTTGTGAGTATCAAAACATTGACTTGTAACTCGCCTGGTAAACATGCACCAAATGCATAACCCAATATTTCTACATTATTGGTGATTTGAATTGCAAATTGCTGATAAAACGAGTCGACATCCTCGTAAGAATAAGTGTAGGGATTAAATGATAAACCGTATATGCCGGAAATGCTTGATATATGTCAGTAGCGATCGGACGGATAAACACAGCAAGTAATCTCACCAGGCGATTGTACCCAGCAAGTTGCATCCAAACACTATCCTGATGATGTCCCTTTCATATACCTGAAGGCGCGTCATCTTCACGACTTGAAAGGGAATCCACAAAATCAGGATATCAATCACTGTACTTGCAGCTATCCAAACTGAGCAATTGTAGTCATTAGTAATTGGAATCTTTAGTATATGTTGAATCCTTACAGTATCGCGGGATAGCCAAGTCCACACAAGTTATGGAAGGCGTTGTCCACACAAAGTTGCTGGTAAAAGGTGTACATGCAAAGAGATTGAGAGAAAATTCGGTAAGCCCAAGACCAAGTACGACGGTAATTAGCCCCTTGATAAAAAGTCTGAAGCCAGCGAAGGCTTTGGGTACTGTAGATGCGAAATTGATATCAGCACGTGAACGTTCGATAGTAAACCTAACGATCGAGTGTCTATAGGAAACAACTGACATGTAGACAACCATCCATAAAGTAGAGATATTTTGATGAATGATGTGATAAGGTAATAAAAGTACAAGCATATACTTGACTATGTGGATAATACAACAGCCATACCTAGATGTTAGCAACAAATCGTCCTACAATTCTATCGACATTTCAAAGAAAAAGGTGGCTGACAATGAAAAGAGCTTGTCGATCTTTCTCGGGGATATTCTGCCAATGTAGCCCTCCTCCAAGTCTATCGTTTAAAATTTGACCAGGAAGATATATCAAGACGATTAGGAACTAGAATATCGTAAGTTTTAGCCGTATGATACAATTCTTTGATGTAAACTTGAAAATGGGAATATTCAACATACGAATGCTGCTGCCAACCAATAGTCTTGAGGCCTTATTGCACGACGTCTCTTGTAGCTTAAGCAAAATGATCCAACGATTAAGAGGACTTCTCAAAATCAGCCTTGATACAGAAATGATCCCATCCAGTCGATGGAGGGAACTCACTTGTCAGTGTGTTCGCAATCAAGTAAACGACCAATTCAGCTGTCTGTCTATCCCTTGATAGAGGTGCTAGTGGGTTGTAACTAGGCGTCCCGGCGACATCATTTGGCGTACTGGTCCAGTTCCATGCTCGTGGCTCGTTGCCTGTCGTGTTGTGGACTGTTATGATCATTTTGTATCTCATAATTTCTTCAAAGAATTCAAAGAAATCATAAAGATGCAAAGTGGAATGCATGTGCAGGAGAGATGTCAAGTCTTTGTATCTGGTGCCATCCACTTTACATTCGCACTTTTTTGATCATCCAGAGTTCTCTCAGCTAAACTTGCTTCTAGATCTTAGAAATAAGGCATGTGTACCGGAATTGGACATTTCTTATAAGCCATTTTTTTTGGTTATCCGCTAATAAACAGCCAAATTGTTCGTGACATTAAATTTGAAAAAGGTCAGAATTGCCAGATCCGGCGTTCCAGTTGCATTTGCATAAACAAGCTTCATTTGAATACGCATATGGCCTTGGAATTTGTTCTTTCGCTTCCAGAACACGTGCGCGTATGTGTGCATCGTTTAGAACTGATAATATATAAGCATGCGTACACGTTACCTGCAAGTTTTTCGCCGCAAGTCGAACCAATACACGTTCAAATGATGTAACCCTGAGAGATACTTGTTCATCGTGGGACCCGATACACTAGCATTCGATTGACCCAATCTTAACTTGCAAGCTTGTCAAACAAAAGTGAAACCAACGTTGACGTGTACCAGAAATCATGTGGTTTTTGGCGAAGTTTTAGGTCAGTAACCAGTTTTGCTGATCGCATGGTCATACCTGAAAGCTACATTTGAAGAATATAGATTCTGTGCTTTCACAAGTTACCCAAAGAACCGTTACCAGGTTCGTGAATTATTGAAATTTTTGATTATACATTACTAAGGCGCCTTAGGGCTACCTGAAGAAGAAAAGACTAATACGCACGCGTGTTGTGTCAAGCTAATTATATAAGCCTTGGATTGAAAGGAGCTTGTTCTAAGCTAGAACAAACCCCTTCCAGCAGGCTTTATTATTATACAAATCTCGAGTACGTTGCTCGTTAATTTGGGTATCTTTTGACAAATCGCTCGAAATAAATAAGGATTCGAGATGGAGAACGATATCTAGAAACTCCTCAGGCCTAGTCGTCGTGTACAGGGGCAAACTTGGATCTTTTTCGTAGATCGAGGCCATATTTCATGAACAATAAAGGAACAGGAATGGCTAGAGTGGCTATACCACCCAGAATTGACATCGCGGGACCCACTCCAAGGCTGTGAAACATGGGTCTGGCTACCATCGGAAAGCCCGCTGCCATGAGACTTCTCAAAAATGTATTTGCTGACACAGCACTAGCTGCGTATAAAACATATGTATCAACCAGGAAGTTGATACATTGCTGAAAGATAACGTTAAACCCTGCGCCGATAAACCCAGCAGCAACAACTGGTAGGGCCCAATGAAACCGAGGGGCTGCTGTCCAACCGAACCAAAATAGACCAATGGCAAATATGAACCCTCCAACGAACATTGGAAGCAATCGAGCTTCCGGGACTGGCTTGCCATGTGCCGCTTGCAGAATTCGGGCGTAACGTGGTTGGTTCGCCAGATTGATAAAAACGGCACAGATGACACCAACAAAGAGACCTAAAAAGGGAAGCGTGCTGACGACTTCTCCATATCCGCGGTTTTCCTGAAAGACGATAGGAAATACCTCCAGTGTCAGATATAGAAGCGCATAGACAAAAGAGGCATAGATTGCAATTACAGTGACCATAGGTTCGGTGGTCAACATAAGCAATGGCCTTGACAAATGTTTGGTCACTATAGTCTTGAAATCGAGTTTCATGTTCTCATGTGGATGAAAGAAGTTTTGGTTGCCCGTCTCTTTGCGCAAGCGCTGCGCCTTCTTCTTTAGTAAGACTGGTGAATATGTTTCAGGCAGAGCAAACAACGTCAAGATCAAAATGGAAAACACCCATATGGCTTCAATATACTCTGTCCATCTTGCGCCAAGGTGAGGGTTGACCGTCAAGGCAGCACCTATAAGGGGTCCCAAGGTTGGTCCTCCGACGACTGCAACAGCATAAAATGTGACAGCAATGCCTCTGGCTTGGGCATCCCATATATCACCCAGTGCTGCCGAAACATTGCTCACAGGAGCCGAACCAAATAACCCACCAAAGAAACGAGTGATAAATACTGTCTGAGCATTTTGCGCAGTTGCCGTTCCAATAGAAAACAGACCTAGACAAAACATGGCGGGTAGCATGCTCCATCTTCGGCCCCAGACTTCTGAAATCGGCGCCCAACATAGTGGTCCAAAAGCGAAACCGAGTCTATCGTTGATACATTAGCAATGCCATGATGAGCAATCGTGTTGTGTTAGATTTATCTTGACCTACATGTACAAAGAGACTGATAAAATTACAACCTCCAAGCTCACACCAACATAAGCTGCTATTCGAGTCTCGGCAGGTGCGATTATACTTGATCCTAGACTTGCCGCGAGTGCAAGCATACCCAATTGGAACGTGATCCAGCACTTGTAGGATGTAGCCCAATTATGTGGGTTGTTGGATTCATTTTCATCCCAGTCAACAATATTCGAGTCGTGGCTCTCATGGTTATCTGTAGCTGGAGCTGGCGAAAGCTCAATTGATTTCTCTTCGTCGGATAGTGTAGACATTTCTGAGTTTTCGAGGTTGCCGATGTGAATTCATCATGTACTAATGCCTACAACTGACTTTTTATAATTATAGCGATGGAAGGTTGATAGGGAAGACAGGTTCGCTCGTTATGTGTGTGTGTGCTCAAATTCGGAATGTCGGCACATTAGTTTAGATTGAAGAAAAAAATGTATGATATCATACCACAATTTTCAAATTTGTCATGCATGTCGCGATCGCAATTGATATCTACTGTACGCCATAGCTACCATATCAATAAGGGTCACTTATAAGCAGTGTTTGCAATTTTTCGAAAAGACTTGAAGTATGCATCGGTAGACCACATCGACCCTGATCATGCCAAGACGTATCACTCACACCAAGCTTTTTTCATGTTGAGCTTGTTTTTATATGACGCCATTATATGCATAGAGAAGTCGTCTTCTAAACGAATTTGGCCGCCCTGTGTATGTAGCTTTCGCATATCCAATCCGGATAGCAAGCATCAATGTTGGGCCTTCTGCGAGAACTAAACTGGAGACATGGTTTGAACCTGGATGCATACTTCTCCACTCTTCCCACAAATGATTGTCTGCATAAAATTTAAAGGAGGCATTCTTGCCACAGCCTTATGGCAGAAAGTACCTTCATCTAGTGTCATGCAGGCGATCATCTACTAGACGGAACATATTATCTGCAAGTATTATGTGTATCCGAGACCGTGAACCGCTTGATATGGTTGTTACTTCTTCGTTAGTTGGCCGTTGGCAGAACATTACACATAGAATCAATATCTAAGCCTCGACTCTTGATGGTAAAATTTGAGGTTGTAAAATTCTTGGGGAGGCTGGGCATTGAAACCAAACAGCCGTTCAGGGCAAGACTAAGCTTAACAGCTGTGAACGATAGATATTCACAAAACAACGAGAATTCAAGCGTTTATCGTGTATCCAAACGAATACACCTGAGTGTAGAGCTGATCATGTCGCAATTAGAAAAACTCTCAAGATACGAATAACGCGTGCGCCCGGGGCTGAACGGCAGAGCCTAAGTGACTCTCGATCGAAATATATTAATATCGAATCTTGAAACAGTAAGTTTAAGCTGTCATATCCGTCTAGTGATTCAGAGCGATGTTTAAAGGATCAATCGCAAGAATATCAATTGCAACTCGGGTAATTATATAATTAAGGAACAACACTTGAAGCCTGTGACACCTTTACGAGCAATTGGAAATCAAATTATGAAAGTTGATTGATTGATTTATTGTGCATTTTCCTGCGCATAAAGCTTTGTTCTTACGATGCATATATATATATGGTGATTGATTGATTTGATTTACATACGCATATGGTCAAAGCAGTGGTCAACGTCACAGCTACAGGAGAAAAATCATGCTTTCAAATTTACCAGCCCCGCCATTCAAATGCAAGTGCGTATAGACGGTTGATTCTAAAGTCTCAGTTTTTGTTCCCGATGTCGCGCGACATTAATTCAATTTGACACTTTTTTAATAGTCCGAAAGAACAAGCTAGCGCTAACTGCTCATAGAATCTATATTTGGATGGTGTTGATCCGCGGCCTGCTGGCTTATACTGCAGCACACGATAGAGACAGATCTAAACAACAAGACAACCAGGGTACCTGAACTCGAGCTCGAGGTAAGTACTGAGTATCCCCACATGACGCTATTTGAAAATGAACAATGACCCGCAAGTCTCTTATTCATGACCTCCACCCAGAACCTTCAAATCATTCTTGTTTTTTTGCTCTTGTGAACGGGTAGAAGCCTCGTCATTGGCCTTCTGATCTGACCCAGTCGTGCTAACAGAACTGCCGGAAACTTTGGGTTTCTTGTCGTCAGAATCGTCTATCGCAGATTCGTTCTGATCACGCATAGCGCGGCTGAAAAAGGCTGAACGGACAATCATGAGAAGGATCAGCAAGTCTCTAGCAAATAGTGATATTTGAAGAAGAAGGTAAATTGTGTGCTTCGTCGGGAGAGTATAGTGGATTATTGCAATTGAATTTGTAAAGAAGTAGGGCAACTTAAACTTACCATCACCCTGGGTGATATTGCCACCCTGAATAGAACTTCTGCGCATATCTCTTGTTATAATTGTCTGGTAGCTGTGTAGAGTACTAGTGCTTTGGGATCTCGTTGATATGGTTCTTAATCTTGTCGCAGATGCTAGATGTCAAAGATGTTGAGGATGAATGCTACATGTTAAAGACGACGAGGTCAGCGTTTAGTTTAAATACTAAATGATTTCCAATCTGAGAGCTCCATCAAATTGCAGCATTGATGTAGAGCTCGAATTATGGAGCCTATTCCACTTCTGCATTTGCATCATCTGTGCTAAATGTCATCTTCATTACTTGTTTATACACCAATATCAAAGTCTCCACTTCCCCGCACAAACTATGGCAGTGCTCCATGGTCAAATACGCATTGCGATTGTCCATACAACTCAGCACGTGCAGGATAAAATATTACGCGTCTAGGAGATCATTGCCGGAACTCCGCAAGTCCGGATGCCTGCAGTTGTTTTCAGAACCCGAGGCATGTTATATAGTCTCGTCTTTAGTCACTGTTCCACTAATATGTTTTCACCTTCAATATGGCTAAATATACGGAAGTATTTCTACAAGATTGTGCTCGAAATTACGTCGTATGTAATTCTATGACTAAAATTTGGTTCTAGTTAGCAAAATTAGGATACTGGAAAGCAGTTTCATACCAAGGCCAAAATGGATTAATGCTTGATGCGGTCTGTTTCGCAGACTTGTGTCACTGTGCCTTGTTTACTAAGTAGCATTCCTTAATAGATGGTCACATGACCGAACAACACTTCTATACTTGCTGGTAATTCATATTTTAATCAAGGCTTATTTTGATATCGATGCATGAAGTATGAAATATATGTACGTGTCAGTTCCGAGCAGGACAAGAATTAATTATCAAGTTTGTATGTTAAATTGATATATCATAAGTGAGGACTCAACAAGGACGGCTGTTCAGATGGTTAAGAGATTACAACATAAAATGACAACCTCAAGATATAGTTCTGTACGATCATAAGCTTACAATATTACTCTCGTGTATAAATCCTTCCATTGAAGCGAAATGTTATGCCGTAAGCCCTCAGATGAATATGATGAAGAAGTTTTGAAAGCGCGGGTAGGACATATCGTAGCAATCATCCTACCCAAATAGTATATAGTGGTGTCCTTAGCACTAATAATCCATGATGATTCATCAACAATTTTCAACTTATAAGCTTAATCGTACAACCAAAGAAATATGTAAATTTGTTTTGTATATTATCATTCCCTCACTACGAAATCGTGGTGAATGTCATTATTAACACTATTGTCTAATTTAATCTTTTGATTAAGATAAATACATCTTTAGGCTTTATAGTCTTCCATTATTCTTTTAATTTATGGATCGAGACATCCAAGTACAACTTTATAACGTTTTTCAAATATATTACCATGGTAGTTGCACGACCACGAATCTTGGGATCTAAAATTGACTGCATAATAAAAAGGTAGAAAACATAATTTTCAAAATCTATAAATCCAATAATTAGGCTCTCAAAGTTAAGATGCATATCTAATTCATATTTTTGTTGTCTCCTATGTTTGTTCAGATCATGTTTGGTTCAATATTAGATCTTGGTTCTAGTTGTAGGAAAAAGTATGTGAAGCGCAATTACTCGAAATCAACCGTGAATATTGAAGCGATAATTTCACTGGAAATGATTGAGTTGCTCTTAGCATCGAAAGATTAGGCACGCTTAAAGCCATCGGAAACACCATTATCCCAGATGAGTTGCGAAACTTGATCTGTATTACCGTAACCTAGGAAGAAACCAATCAATCGCCTCTTTTAGTTGATGTTTGTCTTTGGTACATGCTCGCAATCACAGGAAATTTTCTCACTTACTAAATGAAGCGCAATAATTAATTTCACACTAAAATCTGATCTGCAGGACTTAAACGATTCATGTTTTGACGTTTCGAGGGAACTTTCAAACAAAAAGATTAGGATGATTTCCTCACTATCCGAAGGAAGCATACAAAGACTTATATTCTCAAATCATAGTGGTATAATATTGATTGAACTTAACCAACCAATCACTGGAATTGAAAGAGAGTAAAAAATATAAAACTGATCAGAAATTCTCTTTATTGCGAATCAGGAACAATTCGAGAAGGCATCATCTTTTGTACATAGAAAGGGGGACATATATCGGGACATTGTACATAGATTGGAGTGTTCAGACTCTTAGAATATATCTGAGTTTATATAAAAAGGGTAATCATTGAATGCTCAATATTAATTACCTAACGAAATAGTGTACAGCAAAGATAAAAAGATCAGTCGCATCAGTCGCCTACTGCTGTTGTTTGAGAACTGTTTGCGTGGCACTCGTGTCCTCAACTGGAGTTGTGATAGTCGGATACACTGTCGGTGTGCTGGATGATGGATGTTTTTCGTCACACGTCTGAGTCCACTGTGGCTCTGGATTGACTATATAGATTGTTTCATGCGCAAGGTAGCTCGTAATTCCTTCCCAACAATACGAATCGGCCGAAGCTCCCATTCCTCCCCACATGTATTCTGGACCGTTTGTGTATGATGTGTACTCCGCAGGTGCCATAGTTGTTGTGACACAAATGGGTTTCATGATTGTAGTACTATAAGTTATGGTGCATGACTTTGTGACGATCACTTCTTTGGGAGCTATATGCACATTAACTTCTGATTATTGGCCCTTAGTCCTTTATAGGCCTTTAACCATTTGTTGTGTGGAATATTCGATTTGTGCTTACCAATAGAAGCCTGAGCCATTGCCAAAAAACCCCCGGAAAGCAGAACTCGCGCTAACATGATGTTGGTTTTTATGTATATATTTCTCGTCGTGCCTTAAAAAATTCAGTTTGTCGTCTTTGATTTTGTTAGTATTAGTGGCGATAGTTCTGTTTGTGATGTTGAACTTTGGAGCTTTAGGTGTCTAGATACATGTCTTGTTGGCAAGAAGCACAATATTTATAAAGAATAAGACTGATACTTTCGCTATAATATACAAATTAACACCGTGAATCAAGAATAGAGTCATACGGTGACATCGGGTATACATTTACCGTTGGGAGACTGCGATACTTCACTGCCTCAAACGTGGTAATACTTGGCAAACTTTGTTTTCACATGGATTGTAGAAGATGTTTTAAGGCTGCAGTACGTATGTAGGCAACCATCCCAGATGCTTATTTTAATTTGTACTAAGTTAATTATAACTTACGCTATATGTACAACGACATGAGGACAACGTGGAAAGTAAGCCTATCGATATATTGATCAAGTCGTATTCGCACTCGGGTACTCGCTCTAATCAGGACGATGGTATTAAGGAAGGAGACGGAATCGACAATAAGGCTGCCTATATTGATTAACTTTCCTTGCCTGGCGGGTTCCCAACTTCAAAATCTCCGCAACGAACATTACGGATCAAAACATTAAAGTGAGAAGTACTTGTAATTGATCGTTTGAATCGACTGGCTCACCATTATTTACTTTGAGACTACTTTCACATTTGTAAGCCCATGTAGTAAAATAAGACTTCAGATTTAAGATATCTTACATGTAGCGGATTCCCCGATTCGATTTACTCGGTCCATACAGCATCCGTTGGAAGATTTAAAGACAAGAGGTATCAAGAACAATGTAAGTCATTTTATATTGGAGTTATGAATTTTTGGATTCGCCGGTCCGTGCAACATAATGCTATGAATTTGTGGGGTACGTGCTGTTTCCTAGATTTGTCAGTTACGAATCCTTGTTAAAGCTTGAGCCATTGTTTACGTCACATGCGGGCTGAGGATTTATCAGCTTAACAGGGGATGGAGACAATTATAAAATAATCAACTCAAGACTTTGCGTCTCTTTCGAGGTTTAGAGAACACGTTTAAGCAAGTACGAAAGCACCACTAGTTGGTGAGATTTTATTTCCCCTCTCTAATTTGTCGCATTGGTTTTACGTTATACAGACGTGTTGGATCATTATGATAAATCGAGTTTTGAGCTGGTTTAACACTTGTGAATTGGTATTTCCGACAAATAACATAAGTAAGATCTATAGCTACCTAGGTGCAAGATGGTTAAACATAGCTAAGATCGAGATTTTTGGAAAAGAATCAGGTCTCGGAGTTGGAACATATCCAGCAATCAAGAGCAATAATTATAAACAATCACTTTGTATGACAATATTCATGTCTTCCGTGTAAATGACAGCAGAGTTTATTGATTTATTATGTATCATGTATGAGCTAGCATTTTTGGTTCAAAGGTTGGATTATAGCCTCACCACCACGATTACAGCATGCTCTTTGGCATATTTCTAAACGCCTGCCTTACGCCAAGATCTCCCAAGATCTCCTCTGCACCTCCAAGGATAGCATCAAACTTGTAGGTTCTGTGAAACATCTCCACCGTTCTGCCCATGCCCGTTTGTGTCAGTGCTCGACCACCGAAAATCTGTACCGCTTCATCCGCAATTTCGTGTGCTGAACGCGTTGCAAACATTTTAAGGAGACCGACTGGACCACCGAGATGCGCTGCTTGTTGTTTATGATCCATATTGCACATTTGGTATGTGATATTCTCAATCCATGCTTGGTTGGCTTCAACATGAGCAATCATTTTTGCGAGCCTGAGAAGAGTTATTAATAATACTGGAAGAGATCGATCATGATGAACTTACTTCTGTCGGATGACTGGCTGGTCGATGAGCTTTTTACCGAACACGAGACGTTGATTGGCCCACTTCATGCATTCCTCAACAACAACACGAGATAGTTGGATAGTTGATGCAGTCTAAGAAGTCTTTGTTAGTTGTTGCTTTGTCATCTTGTGGGCCAAGACTTACCATTCCCCATCTCTCGTGGTTGAAATTACTTAGAATAACATTGATACCACGATTCTCGGGTCCAAGTAAGTTTTCCACAGGAACCTCAACATCGTCGAATGTGATGTATGCAGTCCCAGAAGTGGGTGAATACGAAGTCTTGATAGCCTTGGTCTCAACACCCTCCCCTCGCTCAATCAGCAAGACTGATAAACCTTTGTCGGTTTTGACAGCGGTAACAAAATAGTCGGAGAAAGTTCCGTTTGTGATCCATTTCTTTGTACCGTTCACGATGTAATGCTTGCCGTCAGCTGATTTTGTGGCGACAGTCCGAATACCCGCGACATCCGACCCTGCGTATGCTTCAGAAATAGCGAGTGATATTTTCTTTCTACCAGAGAGAACTTCTTCCGATACGCGTTTCTTGACTTGTTCGTTGGTCGCCCATTGCAAAACTACTGGAAGCGAGATTGCAAAACCACCGAGATTGCCGTCTGAATAAGTAGAATTAGTATTATGCGATATCATATATGATAACAATCACAAACGTACCTTGAAATGCTCTTGCCGTGGCACGAGTATATTCTTGAACAAGGATCAGGTCATGGAAATAGTCGTATTCTTCGCCCTTCACAGAGTCCATCAATGTGAGACCAGCAAGATGCTTTCCCGGGCCTAGTATTGATTAGTTTGCTGAGATTCATGAGACAGTTTTGACAGATTGTTACCCATTCGCATGCGTAGCAAATTAAGCTTGACCATTTTATCGATCATTTCCTGGCTAATATACGATCCTTCCCGTTCACATCTTTGCGCCTCTTCATATAGGTGCTCATCTACAAACAATCTCATTGCTTTCTGGAATTTGCAATGACTTTCTTTGTAGTATGGACTCGAAAATTGAGGCGTTAGCCATGTTGGCTCGCCGTATGGGACAAGACTGATTTCGCCGGCCTTGCGTTGCACAATTTGTGATTTCTCCGAAGTGATTCGGCCTATAGCAAGTTTCGCATACTTCTCGAGGACTTCGTAACGATGCAGATTGAAGAACAAAGTTGTTGCATCTGTGCCAGCGACTTCTTTTAGCGGGTAGAGACCTCCTGGATGAGCTTCACCAAAGGATGAGAGATCGTACACAACCGAATCAATGATGATCCAGAGGGAATCCTCAGTGTTGTTCTTCGCAACCTCCTCAAGCGTAAACTCGCGCTGCGGAATAGTGACCATATTGACAATGTTTTGTAGTTCTTAAGCTTGTGTGTAGGTAAAATGTTATGATAATGAGTAATGGAGTAAAGGCAGCTATAGTAATACACCGAAGCAATGTTTTTCGAGGAAATCTCGAGCCCTGCACGCGTGTGCGAAATGTTCAAGATGGGTGTTTAGTATGTTTGCGCCAAAGAGCTGGGAGCTCAAGCTTTTGAGCCGAGGATCTATTGATGTGAAGCCAAAGTGTCGAGTATTGATCAGATCTGCCGTAAGTAGCCGTGGCAATACAATAGTATATATCACCGTATATCAAGTTACACACACCACCTCGTGACTAACAATTTTAGGGAGATCCTTAACTTCAGCA
>Ga0160427_10001854_pt1 | contig 12884 bp, 11 predicted proteins | sample SolpanmetagenomL_FD_108194 | JGI IMG/M metagenome (GOLD analysis project Ga0160427, IMG submission 108194) | Solar panel surface microbial communities from Lawrence Berkeley National Laboratory, California, USA - L | ecosystem: Engineered > Built environment > Solar panel > Unclassified ...
CTCGCTCGCTCCCGAGGAGATCCTCATGAGCGAGTCGCAGGAGCGGATGATGGCCGTCGTCACCCCGGCGAACATCGACGCCTTCCTCGCGGTCACCGCGAAGTGGGACGTCGAGGCCGCGGTGCTCGGCGAGGTCACCGACGGTGACCACCTCGTCGTGCAGTGGCACGGCGAGACCGTCGTCGACGTCCCGCCGCGCACCGTCGCCCACGACGGCCCGGTCTACGAGCGCCCCTACGCCCGCCCCGCGTCGCAGGACGCGCTGCAGGCCGACGCCCCGACGGCCGAGCGCCTGCCCCGGCCGGGCACCGACGAGGAGCTGCGCGCCACCCTGCTGCGCATGGTCGCCTCGCCGAACCTGTGCTCGCGCGCGTGGGTGACCGACCAGTACGACCGCTACGTCATGGGCGGCACGGCCCTGGCCACCCCCGACGACGCGGGCGTCGTGCGCGTCGACGAGGAGACGAACCTCGGGGTCGCGCTCAGCCTGGACGGCAACGGCCGGTACGCGAAGCTGGACCCCCGCACGGGGGCGCAGCTCGCGCTGGTCGAGGCCTACCGCAACGTCTCGGCGGCCGGCGCCAAGCCCCTGGCCGTCACCGACTGCCTGAACTTCGGCTCGCCGGAGGACCCGGGCGTCATGTGGCAGTTCGCCGAGGCCGTCCGCGGCCTCGCGGTGGGCTGCGAGGCGCTGGGCGTGCCCGTCACGGGCGGCAACGTGTCGCTGTACAACCAGACGGGCGACCGGGGCCTGGACTCCGCCGTCCTGCCCACGCCCGTGATCGGCGTGCTGGGCGTGCTGGACGACGTCCGGCGCCGCACGCCCTCGGGCTGGAAGGACGCCGGGCAGAACCTCTACCTGCTCGGCACCACGCGCGAGGAGCTCGGCGGGTCGGAGTGGGCCTGGGCCGAGCACGGCCACCTCGGTGGGCTGCCGCCGGCCGTGGACTTCGCGGCCGAGGCCCTGCTGGGCGACGTGCTGGTGCAGTGCTCGCGCGACGGCCTCGTCGACGCGGCGCACGACCTCTCCGACGGCGGCCTCGCGCAGGCCCTCGTGGAGTCGGTGCTGCGCCACGGCGTCGGGGCGCGGATCTGGCTGGACGAGCTCCTCGAGCGCGACGGCGTGGACGCCTTCACGGCGCTGTTCTCCGAGTCCGCGGCCCGGGCCGTGGTGGCCGTGCCGCGCGAGGAGGAGGTGCGGTTCACCGACATGTGCACCGCGCGCGGCCTGCCCCACCTGCGCATCGGCGTCAGCGACGCCGAGCCGGGCCGGGAGCCGGAGCTCGACGTGCAGGGCCGGTTCACCGTCCCCCTCGCCGAGCTGCGCGCCGCCCACACCGGCACGCTGCCCCGGCACTTCGGCTGAGCGTGCCCGTCGGCCCCGGGGTCGCCGTCGAGGTCGCCGCCGGTGACCTCGACGGCGTCCGGGTGGCCCGCGACGCGGGCGCCCGGCGGGTCGAGCTGTGCTCCGGCCTCGAGCTCGGCGGGCTCACCCCGTCCACGGCGCTCGTCGAGGCCGCCGTCGCCGCGGCGGGCGGCACGGGTGTCCACGTCCTGATCCGCCCGCGCCCCGGGGACTTCGTGCACTCCGCCGACGACCTCGCGCTCGTCGTGCGCGACGCCGAGCTGCTGCTGGCGGCGGGGGCCGACGGCATCGTCGTCGGCCCCGTGCTGGCCGGGGGGACCGTGGACGTCGGCGCGCTGCGCCGCCTGCGGACCGTGGCGGGGGAGCGGGAGCTGTCCTTCCACCGGGCCTTCGACGTCTGCGAGGACGTCGAGGGGGCCGTGGCCGACCTCGTGGCCTGCGGCGTCACGCGCGTCCTGACCTCCGGGGCGGCGCCGAGGGCGCTCGCCGGCGCCGACCGCATCCGGCGCGCCGTCGCGGCGGCGGACGGCCGGCTGGCCGTCATGGCGGGCGGCGGCGTGCGGCCCGAGACGGTGCCGGCGCTGCTGGCCGCGACCGGCGTGCGCGACGTGCACCTGTCCGCGCGCGTCCTCGAGCAGCCCGACCGCGGCTTCGGCGCCCGCCACCGCACCGACCCGGCGGTCGTCGCGGCGGCGGTCGCCGCCGCCGGCGGGTGATCCCCGGCCGGGGGCGCAGCGGGTTAGCGTGAGTCCGTGGCCGCGGAGCTGGAGGAGCTGGTCGTCCCCGACGCCGCCGCGCTGCGCGCGTGGCTGCGCGAGCACCACGCGACCTCGCCCGGGGTGTGGCTCGCGCTGGGCCGCAAGGGCGGCACCGTCACGACGCTGACGTGGCCCGAGGCCGTCGACGAGGCGCTGTGCGTCGGGTGGATCGACGGCCAGGGCCGCAAGCGCGACGAGCACACGTCCTCGATCCGCTACCTCCCGCGCGGGCGCCGCTCGATGTGGTCGCAGCGCAACGTCGCGAACGTGGCCCGCCTGGAGGCCGAGGGCCGGATGCTGCCCGCCGGCCGGGCGGCGGTGGAGGCCGCGCAGGCCGACGGCCGCTGGGCGGCGGCCTACGCCGCGTCCTCGCAGGCCGAGGTGCCCGCCGACCTGGCCGCCGCGGTCGCCGCGGACCCGGCGGCGCAGGCGATGTTCGACGTCCTGACGAGGACGAACCGCTACGCGCTGATCCACCGCCTCGGCGCCGTCAAGCGGGCCGGGACGCGCGAGCGGAAGGTCGTCGAGTTCGTCGCGATGCTGGCCCGGGGGGAGACCCCGTACCCGCAGAAGGCCGTGCCCGCCGACCCCGGCTCCACCGACCCCGACCCCGGCTCCACCGAGCCCGGCTCCACCGACCCCCGCTCCACCGACCACGGGACCACCGACCCCGAGTGAGGCGTCAGGCGCGCGCGGGGACCTCCGGGTCCGCGGCCGCCCCGAGCGTCCGGCGCAGCGCCCGGAACACGTCGCGCTGCACCGCCGTCATCGACCGCTCCTCCCCGTCGCCGATCCACGTGGCGAACGACACCTCGAAGACCGTGATCACGGAGTGCGCGAGCAGGCTCGCGGCGGGTTCGGCGACACCGCGCCCGCGCAGGGCGGCGGCCACCGACGTCGCGAGGGTGGCCATCTTCAGCTGCTCCCGCTCGGCCAGGGCCGGGTTCTGCTCGACGAGCGCCTGCCGGCGCTGCGACCACGGGCGTCGCTCCTGCGGGAAGAAGGCGGCGGAGGCCTGCAGCGCCTCCTCGACGACCTGCAGCGGGTCGGGCGCCGTCGACGCCGCGACCGTGTCCACGAAGAGGGCCTCGAGCAGCTCGCTGCCCGCGAAGAGCACCTCGCGCTTGTCGGGGAAGTAGCGGAAGAACGTCCGGTCGGTCACGCCGGCCCGGGCGGCGATCTCCGTGACCGTCGTCTGCTCGTAGCCGCGTTCCGCGAACAGCTCCAGCGCCGACTGCTGCAGCCGCTCCCGGGAGCCGGGTTCCCACCTCGCCATGGTCGGAGTCTAGTGATGACAGAGTCTGACATCGCGGTGTAGTGTGATGTCGCACCCTGACATCACTACCTGAGGAGAATGCTGTGCGCGTCTTCATCACCGGTGCCTCCGGCTGGATCGGCCGGCACGCCGTCCCCGAGTTCCTCGGCGCGGGTCACCAGGTCCTCGGCCTCGCGCGCTCCGACGCGTCGGCCGCCGTGCTCGTCGCCCAGGGGGCCGAGGTCCTGCGGGGCGACCTCGACGACCTGGACGTCCTGCGCCGCGGCGCGGAGTCGACCGAGGGCACCGTCCACCTGGCCAACAAGCACGACTTCGTCCACCCGGAGATCTCCAACGCGGCTGAACGCGCTGCGGTGCAGACCATCGCGGACGCGCTGGAGGGGTCGGACCGGCCCTTCCTCCTCGCCTCGGGCCTCGCCGGCCTCACCGCGGGCCGCCTGGCGACGGAGGAGGACCCGAACCCCTGGACGGGTCCGGACGCGCCGCGCGGCGGGGCGGAGAACCTCGCGCTGTCCTACGCCGACCGCGGCGTGCGGGTGCTCGCCGCCCGCTTCGCCCCCACCGTGCACGGCACCGGTGACCACGGGTTCATCGCGGCCCTCGTCGCGGCGGCGCGCGCGGCCGGGGCGTCGGCGTTCGTGGGCGACGGGGCCAACCGCTGGCCCGCCGTGCACGTCACCGACGCCGCGCGCCTGGTGCGCCTCGCCGTCGAGGGCGCCCCCGCGGGGTCGCGACTGCACGTCGCCGCGGAGGACGGCGTGCCCGCGGCGGAGATCGCCCGCACGATCGGGGAGGGCCTCGGCCTGCCCGTGGTCCGCGTGGAGCCGGCGGACGCGGCCGCGGCGCTGGGCTGGATCGGCGGGTTCTTCGCGATGGAGATGGCCGCCTCCAGCGAGCGCACCCGCGCCCTGCTGGACTGGCACCCCACTGGGCCGACGCTGGCCGAGGACCTCGCCGCGGGCAGCTACTTCGCCTGACCCTGGTCGCCGGGGCCGGTCACCACCCCGCGACCCGTCCCGGGACGGGGCGCGGGGCGCGGGCGCGGGGCACGGCGCGTCAGGCGCCCGGACCGAGCCGGACCTCCTCGATGCGCACGGGCCGGTGCTCGGCCAGGGACAGCGTGCAGGCCTCGGCGATCCAGCCGGCCTCCAGCGCGTCGGCGACCGTGCAGGGCGAGGGGCGCGTGCCCGCGACGACCTCGGTGAACGCGGCGAGCTCGGCGCGGTAGGCGTCGGCGAAGCGCTCCATGAACGACTGGTGCGGGATCCCCTCGGGGAAGGTCGTGCCGGGCTCCAGCGAGCGCAGCGGCAACCGCGGCTCCAGGCCCACCGCGGCGCTGTCCGCGGTGCCGTGCAGCTCCAGGCGGACGTCGTAGCCGCGCGGGTTGTAGCGCGTGTTCGACACGACGGCGATCGCCCCGTCGTCGAAGGTGAGCACCGCCGCGGAGGTGTCGACGTCGCCGTTCTCGGCGAACACCGGGTCGCCGTTCGCGCTGCCCGTGGCGTACACCTCGACGACCTCGCGGCCCGTGACGAAGCGGACGATGTCGAAGTCGTGCACGCTGCAGTCGCGGAAGATCCCGCCCGAGCCGGCCACGTACGCGGGCGGCGGGGGCGCCGGGTCCAGGGTCGTCGAGCGCAGCGTGTGCACGCGCCCCAGCGCCCCGCTCGCGACGGCGTCGCGGGCCGCGACGAACGCCGCGTCGAAGCGCCGGTTGTAGCCGATCTGGACGGCCACGTCCCGCTCGGAGACGCGGCGCAGGACCTCGACGGCGTCGCGCGCGTGGCGGGCCACGGGCTTCTCGCAGAACACCGGGACGCCCGCGTCGACAGCGGCCAACAGCAGTTCCGGGTGGGCGTCCGTCGCGGCCGCGACGACGACCCCGTCCACGCCGGCGGCGAGGACCTCCGCCGGGCTGTCCACCGCCTGCGCACCCGTCCTGGCGCCCAGGGCGGCCGCGACGCCGGGCGCGGCGTCGGCGACGACGAGGGAGGTGACGGCCGGCAGGCCGGCCAGGGTCGTGGCGTGGAAGGCGCCGATGCGGCCGAGGCCGATGAGTCCGAGACGCACGTGTGCTCCTGAGTCGTTCGAGGGTGGTGGGTGGTCGGGGGTGCGCGGCCGGGCCGCCGGGGGAGCGGGAGGTCAGCGGTCGACGAGGGTGACCTCGAACGCGTACCGGCTGGCGCGGTAGACGTGGCGGCCGAACTCCACCGCGCGCCCGGAGTCGTCGTGCGTGGTGCGCTCCATGGTCAGCAGCGGGCTGCCGCGCCGCTCCTCGAGCAGCGTGCACTCCTCGGTGGTGCCGCGGCGGGCGCCGATGCGCTGGCGGGCCACGCGCATCCCCACCCCGCGCGAGCGCAGCAGCTGGTACAGCCCGCGCTCGGCCAGCGCCTCCGCGCTGAGGTCAACGAAGGCGGCCGGCAGCCAGTTCTCCATCAGGGCCAGCGGCTCGCCCCCGGAGCAGCGCAGCCGGCGCGTGTGCAGGACGCGGTCGCCCGGCGTCACGGTGAGGGTGGTGGCGATCTCGTCGCCGGCGCCGACGACCTCGTGCAGCAGCACCGTCGTCGTGGGGCCCTGCCCCTGCGCGACGAGGTCGTCGTGCAGGCTCGTGAGCTCGACCGGGCGCGTGACCTGCCCGTGCACGACCTGCGTCCCGACCCCGCGCTTGCGCACGAGCAGGCCCTTGTCGACGAGCTGCTGGATCGCCCGGCGCATGGTGGGGCGCGACAGCCCCAGGCGGTCGGCCAGGTGGATCTCGTTGTCCAGGCGCGAGCCGGGCGGCAGCTGCCCGCCCTCGATCGCCTGCTCGATCTGGCGGGCGACCTGGAAGTACAGCGGGACCGGGCTGGACCGGTCCAGGTCGACGAACAGATCACTCACGACAGCTCCCGTGCTCCGCACCGCGCGTGGCGCCGCCGCCCTCGGTGGCCGCCGGGCGCCCATCGTAGCCACCGGCGGTCCTCATGTCAGCAGGTCTGTTTGTCCTGACATAGCTTGACACCCGAGGGGTCGCGCGGGCAGGCTCGTCCCGCCACCGCGCCGCTGCGACCCGCCGTCCGACGGCCCGTGACCGACGCCCGGGCGGCCCGACGCCCGGGCCGGGGCGCCACCGGGGACCAGTGCACAGGAGGATCGCGCCATGAGCACCGCTGCGTTCGACGTCGTCACGATGGGCCGGGTCGGTGTCGACCTGTACCCGTTGCAGGACAACGTGGGCCTGGAGGACGTCGAGACCTTCGGCAAGTACCTCGGCGGGTCGGCGACCAACGTGGCCGTCGCGGCGGCCCGGCACGGGCGCGCCAGCGCCGTCATCACCCGCACCGGTCACGACGCGTTCGGCACGTTCGTCCACCGGGCGCTGGCCGACCTGGGCGTCTCCGACGTGTTCGTCTCCGGCGTCGAGGGCCTGAACACCCCGCTGGCGTTCTGCGAGATGTACCCGCCGGACCACTTCCCGCTGCTGTTCTACCGCCTGCCCTCCGCGCCCGACCTGCAGATCCGGGGCGAGGAGCTCGACCTCGACGCGATCCGCGACGCGGGCGTGTTCTGGACCACCGTGACGGGGCTGTCGGAGGAGCCGAGCCGCGGCGCGCACCACGTCGCCTGGGAGGCGCGGGGCCGCCGGCCGCTGACCGTGCTGGACCTGGACTACCGGCCCATGTTCTGGCAGCACCCCGAGGAGGCCTCCGCCGAGGTCCGCCGCGCGCTGCCCCACGTGACCGTCGCCGTGGGCAACCGCGAGGAGTGCGAGGTCGCGGTCGGGGAGACGGACCCGCACCGCGCGGCGCGCGCGCTGCTCGACGCGGGCGTCGAGGTGGCCGTCGTCAAGCAGGGTCCCCGGGGCGTGCTCGGCATGACGAAGGACCTCACGGTCGAGGTGCCGCCGACCCCGGTCGCGGTCGTCAACGGCCTCGGCGCCGGCGACGGGTTCGGCGGCGCGCTGTGCCACGGCCTGCTCGCGGGCTGGGACCTCGAGACGACGCTGCGCTTCGCCAACGCCGCGGGGGCCATCGTGGCCACCCGGCGCGAGTGCTCCACCGCCATGCCGACGACCGCCGAGGTCGAGGCGCTGCTCGAGGAGGTCGCCGCCCGTGTCTGACGACCACCGCTTCGCCCGCGACTACGCCGAGGTCGCGGAGATCCGCGCCCGCCACCCCGAGCGGATCCGGGAGCTGGCGCAGGCCCGCACCCGCCGCCCGGTCCTGCCCGCGGACGGCCGCCTCATGGTCATCGCCGCCGACCACCCGGCCCGCGGCGCGAACGGCGTCGGGTCGCGGCCCATGGCCATGGCCAACCGCACGGAGCTGCTGGACCGCCTGCGGGTGGCGCTGGCCAACCCGGGCGTCGACGGCCTCCTCGGCAGCGCCGACATCATCGAGGACCTGACCCTCCTCGGGGCCCTGGAGGGCAAGGTCGTCTTCGGCTCGATGAACCGCGGTGGCCTGCACGGCGCCACGTTCGAGCTGGACGACCGGTTCACGGGCTACGACGCGCAGGCCATCGAGGACATGCACCTCGACGGCGGCAAGTTCCTGACCCGCATCGCGCTCGACGACCCGGGCACCCTGCCCACGCTGACCGCCTCCGCCGACGCGATCAGCGAGCTCGCGGCGCGCCGGCTGATCGCGCTCATCGAGCCGTTCTGGTCCTCCCGCGTCGACGGCCGGGTCGTGCACGACCTGTCGGCCGAGGGCGTCGTGAAGTCCATCAACGTGGCCCAGGCCCTCGGCCGCACGACGGCGTGGACGTGGCTGAAGATCCCCGTGGTCGAGGACATGGCACGGGTCATGGAGTCCACGACCCTGCCGACCCTGCTGCTCGGCGGGGACCCGACGACGTCGCCCGAGGAGACGTTCGCGACGTGGCGCAAGGCCCTGGCCCTGCCCTCGGTGCGCGGGCTGACCGTCGGCCGCACCCTGCTCTACCCGCCCGACGACGACGTGGCCGCCGCGGTGCAGACCGCCGTCTCGCTCGTCCGCTGACGCGCCCCCCCGAGAGGAACCCGACCCGTGGCCCAGCAGCACCTCGTCCCCGCCGGAACCGCCGCGGCCGACGGCTTTGACCTGGTCGTGACGCCGGAGTCGGCGGGCTGGGGGTTCTCCGGCCTGCGCACGCTGACCCTGCCCCCGGGTGGCGAGCGCACCTTCGCCACGGGCGAGGACGAGCTCCTCGTCCTGCCCCTGTCGGGGGCCGCGTCGGTGCGGGTGGGCGAGGAGACGATCGACCTCGCGGGCCGCGCGAGCGTCTTCGACGGCGTGACCGACTTCGCCTACGTCGGGCGCGACAGCGAGCTGACCGTGCGCAGCGCCGCCGGCGGCGTGTTCGCGTTCCCCGCGGCGCGCGCCACGCACCGCCTGCCGTTCCGCCACGGCCCCGCCTCGGGCGTCCCGGTCGAGCTGCGGGGGGCCGGGCAGTGCAGCCGGCAGGTCAACAACTTCGCGACGCCGCAGGCGTTCGAGACCGACAAGCTCATCGCCTGCGAGGTCCTCACCCCCGGCGGGAACTGGTCCTCCTACCCGCCGCACCGCCACGACCGCGCGAGCGAGGTGGAGAGCGAGCTCGAGGAGGTCTACTACTACGAGTTCCGCTCCCTGGCCCCGCCCGGCGTCGCGGCCGTGCCCGGAGGCGTGGGCCTGCAGCAGGTCTACGGCGAGCCCGACCGGCCGATCGACGTCCTCGAGGAGGTCTCCTCGGGCGACGTCGTGCTCATCCCGCACGGCTGGCACGGCCCGTCGGTGGCCTCGCCCGCCTTCGACATGTACTACCTGAACGTCATGGCCGGTCCCGCGCAGGAGCGGGCCTGGAAGATCTGCGACGACCCGGCCCACGGCTGGGTGCGCGCCACCTGGGAGCAGCAGCAGGTCGACCCCCGGCTGCCCTTCTACTCCACCCCCGCCTGACCGAACCGCCCGATCGGAGCCGACCGTCATGTCCGCAGCCCCCGCCACCCCCGACCGGCCCACCGTGCGGCTGACCGTCGCCCAGGCCGTCGTCCGGTTCCTGCAGTCGCAGTTCTCCGAGCGCGACGGGGTGCGGCAGCAGTTCTTCGGCGGGGTCTTCGGCATCTTCGGCCACGGCAACGTCGCGGGGGTCGGGCAGGCGCTGCTGGAGGCGGAGCTGCACGCCGACGCGGGCGACGGCTGGACCCCGCCGGCGCAGGTGCCCTACATGACGGGCCGCAACGAGCAGGCCATGGTCCACGCGGCCGTGGGCTACGCCCGCCAGAAGGACCGGCTGCAGACCCTCGCGGTCACCGCGTCCGTCGGGCCGGGGTCCTCGAACATGCTGACCGGCGCCGCGCTGGCCACGATCAACCGCATCCCCGTGCTGCTGCTGCCCAGCGACATCTTCGCCACGCGCGTCGGTTCGCCCGTGCTGCAGGAGCTCGAGCAGGACTACGGCTACGACGTCTCGGTGAACGACGCCTTCCGGCCGCTGTCGCGGTTCTTCGACCGGGTGTGGCGCCCGGAGCAGCTGCCCGCCGCGCTGCTCGGGGCGATGCGCGTGCTGACCGACCCGGCCCAGACGGGCGCGGCCACGGTCGCGCTGCCGCAGGACGTCCAGGCCGAGGCCTTCGACTGGCCGGTCGAGCTGTTCCGCGAGCGCACCTGGCGCATCGCGCGCCCGGCGCCGGAGCGGATCGCGATCGCCGAGGCCGCGGAGCTCATCCGCTCGGCCCGCTCGCCGCTCGTGGTCGCGGGGGGCGGGGTCACGTACTCGCAGGCGACCGCGGAGCTGGCGGCCTTCGTCGAGGCGACCGGCATCCCGGTGGGGCAGTCGCAGGCGGGCAAGGGGACGCTGCCCTACGACCACCCGCTGTGCCTGGGCGCCATCGGCTCCACGGGAACGACGGGGGCGAACGAGATCGCCGCCGAGGCCGACGTGGTCATCGGCATCGGCACGCGGTACTCCGACTTCACGACGGCCTCGCGGACCGCGTTCCAGAACCCCGGCGTGCGCTTCGTGAACGTCAACGTGGCCTCGCTGGACACCGTGAAGCACGCCGGGCTGCCCGTGCAGGCGGACGCCCGCGAGGCGCTGGTGGCGCTGACGGAGGCGCTGGCCGGGTGGTCGGTGCCGGACGCCTACCGGGAGCGCTCCGCGCGCCTGAACCGCGAGTGGGACGCCGTGGTGGAGTCCTTCTACCGCTCGGGCATCGGTGAGGAGACCGGCCTGCTCGCGCAGGCCGAGGTGCTCGGCGCGGTCGACGAGGTGGCCGACGCCCGCGACGTCGTGGTCTGCGCCGCGGGGTCGCTGCCCGGGGACCTGCACAGCATGTGGCGGACCCGGAACCCGAAGGGGTACCACGTCGAGTACGGCTACTCCTGCATGGGGTACGAGATCCCCGGCGGCATGGGGGTGAAGATGGCGGCGCCCGACCGCGACGTGTTCATCACCGTGGGGGACGGCTCCTACCTCATGATGCCGACCGAGCTCGTGACGGCGGTGCAGGAGGACGTCAAGGTCATCGTCGTCCTGCTGCAGAACCACGGGTTCGCCTCGATCGGCGCGCTGAGCGAGTCCCTGGGCTCGCAGCGCTACGGGACCAGCTACCGCCGGCGCTCGGCCTCCGGCCGCCTCGACGGCGACAAGCTGCCGGTGGACCTGGCGGCGAACGCCGAGAGCCTCGGCGTCCGGGTCCTGCGCGCGGGGACCCGCGAGGAGCTCGTGGAGGCCCTCCAGGACGCCAAGGCGTCGACGGGGTCGACCCTCGTGCACGTCGAGACCGACCCCCGCTCCGAGGCCCCCGACGGCGGCGCCTGGTGGGACGTCCCAGTCTCGGCCGTGTCGCACCTGGACTCCACCCGCGCCGCCCGCGCCACCTACGAGGCGCACAAGGCCACGCAGCGCCCGCTCCTCTAGCCGTCGGTCGCCGTTCACCACGTCCTCATGTCCTGACAATCTCTTGACACGCAGACCCGGCGACGTCAGAGTTCCCCCAGCCGCAGTGGTGCGGCGGACGACCACGTGGAGGATCCCATGAGCCGCACCGTCACGATCGGCTCCGCCCCGGACTCCTGGGGCGTCTGGTTCGCGGACGACCCGCTGCAGACCCCGGCGACGCGGTTCCTGGACGAGGTCGCCGCGGCGGGGTACGAGTGGATCGAGCTGGGCCCCTACGGGTACCTGCCCACCGACCCCGCGCAGCTGGCCGACGAGCTGGCCGCGCGCCGGCTGAAGGTGTCGGCCGGCACGATCTTCGCGGCGCTGCACCGCCCCGACCACTACGCCGAGGCGTGGGCCCAGGTCGAGGCCGTCGCGAAGCTGACGAAGGCCGTGGGCGGCACGCACCTCGTGGTCATCCCCGGGCAGTGGCGCAGCGACAAGACGGGCGAGCAGATCGAGCCGCGGACCCTGGACGACGAGGGCTGGGCGCGGCTGGCGAGCGGCATGGACCGCCTGGGCCGCGACGTGATGAACGGCTACGGGCTGCAGATCGCGGTGCACTCCCACGCCGACACCCACATCGACACCCACGACGAGGTCGACCGCTTCCTGGAGCTGACCGACCCCGACGTCGTCAAGCTGTGCCTGGACACGGGCCACGTCGCCTACTCCGGCGGCGACAGCCTCAAGATCATCGCCGACCACCCCGACCGCATCGCCTACGCCCACCTCAAGCAGGTGGACCCGGCGGTGGTCGCGAAGGTCAAGGAGCAGGACCTGCCCTTCGGCGAGGCCGTCAAGCTGGGCGCCATGGTGGAGCCGCCGCAGGGCGTCCCGGCCATGCCGCCGGTCCTGGAGGCCCTCGCGAACCTCGACCACGACGTCTTCGCCATCGTCGAGCAGGACCTCTACCCGGTCGCCTTCGACGCCCCGCTGCCCATCGCCACGCGGACGCTCACCTACCTGTCCTCCTGTCGGACGCCGGGCGCCTGACCTCCCGGGGTAGCGTCCGCCCGGTACGCACCACCGCACGACGGCACCACCGCTGCAGAGCACCACCGCTCTCCCGCACCACGGATCGGGCGACCTCGCCCGCAGACCGGGTCGCTCCGGCGCCCCGACAGGAAGGACCGGATCGATGAGGATTCGCTCGCGAAGGACCGCCGTGCTCGCCCTCGCGGCCACGGCGGCGCTCGCCCTGGGCAGCTGCAGCAGCAGCGGCGGCAAGCAGGACACCGACACGGGAGGTGCCGCGGCCGGCGTCGCCGACACGCCCCGCATCAAGATCGCGATGGTGACCCACGGGGCACCGGGCGACACCTTCTGGGACATCGTCCGCTCCGGGGCCGAGGCGGCCGCGAAGAAGGACAACGTCGACCTCAACTACCAGGCCGCCCCCGAGGCGGCCGACCAGAGCAACCTCGTGCAGAGCGCGATCGACTCCAAGGTGGACGGCATCGCCGTCACCATGGCGAAGCCGGACGCGCTCGCCCCCACCGTGAAGGCCGCCGTCAGCGCCGGCATCCCGGTGACGGTCCTCAACGGCGGCATCGACGCCTGGCAGGCCACGGGGGCCATCGGCTACTTCGGCTCCAAC
>Ga0160427_10001856_pt1 | contig 12882 bp, 5 predicted proteins | sample SolpanmetagenomL_FD_108194 | JGI IMG/M metagenome (GOLD analysis project Ga0160427, IMG submission 108194) | Solar panel surface microbial communities from Lawrence Berkeley National Laboratory, California, USA - L | ecosystem: Engineered > Built environment > Solar panel > Unclassified ...
AAGACTACTACTATTGAGTGGCCTGATTGGAATGATGTGTAATCTCAGTGCGAAAGAACAACTTGCTAAATATAAAAACACCCAAAGATGCTGCGGATGGCACAGCGAGGTATAACTTGTGAAAGACTGGCACTAGCCGGCCAGAATGAAGCTTCAGTAATGTAGGAAGGAAAAGTATATATAGCATGGGTGCTACATGTAAACCAATTCCTACTTAAGTTCTATATGCCGTCCGCTCTATATTTTGTACAACCAAACTCCTCGTTTTCTTATTGTATTTTCTTTTATACTCTCTAAACCGTCCCGCCGCACTTGACAGACCTCTACTAGCTTCTCTAGTAAGATAATCTAGTGGGTTTAATATATTCTTCTCGTTTATAAACTGCTATGCCTTTTGCTTTGCATCTTTAACTTGTTATTTATAGAACTATATAAAGATACAAACGTGCAAACTGCTATACCACTGGGAAGACTGCCAGTAAAGTAAAGTGCTGTGTAGATTATACTATACTTTTTAACTATTATAGTACATATAATTATATAATTTAAGTTAGTATAAAGTACTAGTTCTAAAATACTATAATCTAAACTCTTTTAGTAGGTAATAATTCTTACCTTCTTTATGTTATTAGTTAATAATTAGTGTTTAGTCTGGTAATATTATGATGGTAGTATTGTGGATTTAGTGGAATTTATCTAATTTTGATGTGGAAAGATCAGGGTGTCCAAAGTTTCGTCGAACAAAGACATCAATTGAAACATTTTATGAAACACAACACAGATAACAAGGAATGTTCACTGAGATTATATGCAACCTTAAGAATGACGAATGTGATACATGCTCCAAAGCATGCAAGAATCAAGACGAAATATTTGTAGATCAATAAGTGCTGGGTTTGCACTCTTACTAGTTATGCAACTAAATAATGCAAGAAGGGGTCGGTTTTCTGTCGCCGTACATTCCTTCTATATACTTGTCTAGAACTCATAACTTTCATCGCGAATAGAATATAAGATATTAAGTTGTGTGGTGGCATAAGAGCCATCTTTGTGAACAGCATGTAATCGATGATGATGAGGAGGAGGTCCACAGAAACCGTGTGGACGACAACGCAAAAAACCCCATTCAATAACAGAAAAACCCCAACAGGAAACAAAACAAAACAACACACGGAACCCAAGATGCTATGAAATCCCAAGAACGTATCTGTGTTCATATTAGTACTGTCCGAACTAGATCGGGCCCAGTGATTTGAATACATACCGCCAAATAGAGAAGGATATCCATTAAGAACAATTAAGAAAGAGCCAGAGAGAAAGGTAGGAAACAGGTGACGCTGCTTTCCCACGAATTATTGAACAACCTTGCTTCTTGGTTCAGCATCTTGTCCGCTCATTCTCCATCGTAGAGCACGGTCAAGTTTGGCGCCGAGAGCGAGTTTGTTGATGATTTCGCCCTTTTGCTCGCTGACCACAAATCGTTGCTGTTGCATACTCTTCTGATCTAGCCGCCCTAGACCATCTGTAATTTCGAGAATGCCAGCTTCGCGGCTGTATTGTGAAGGGCTTAGAGATGGTGCATCTGTGGAGGCGGTGGTGTAGGTTGAGACTCGGTATTTTGACTTCTCAGTTGGCTGATTGTGATGTTAGTTCAACCACTTGAGTTCAAGAAAAACAATTGAATGCTTTCAAATCAGAGAACTCACTGGTAGGATTGGTCTGGATGATTCGATAGAGGTAGTCATATTTGTGAAAGTAAGGCGATGATGATGATGATTGAGTTTTACAGGTTGTGTGTTTGCGGGAAGAGCTTTGGCGATGTTATCTCTTTGACTGGTGAATCGACTAATGAATGCTGTAACGACAGGAGCACTCGGTTGGTTCAAAGAATGGCTGATGGCGATCAGAGAAGTTTGTAGTTTGTCAAATACAAGATGGAAGGTGTTTCAGCTGATAAAGGTTCGTTGCGTGATGGAGAGAGCGAGAAACCAGAGTCAAGGCGATGAGATTGAAAAGGGAAGGGCTGTAAATAAGTAAAGCCAGCCAGCCAGCAAGCTAAAGAAGGGGGTTCATTCAAAGTTTGACAATTGCAACAATCCATCCATCCATCCCATCTCCCATCGCAGAGATTAAAGAAAGGGTGAGGGCCTACTTGCCGCGAGTTTCGCACTAAGCAGCTTCAAGAGGACAGGCACTTGAATGAACCCATCCCCCGTTCACAGTTTGAGAAAGAAGAATGGGGTTCTCTTTGTGGAATGAATAGTCGATCAGAGAACCCATTCATGTTTTACAGACACGAGAGGTCTTACTTGCCCTCTGGGTAACACTGCGCATTGACATACATACAGGCACTCAATACCTATCTCTCCTATTTGGACAAAGTTTGCAGTTGGGTGATAGGATACAAAGAAAATGGACACAAGACAGGGTGTGTATTCATGTCATTTTGAGTTTATTTACATGAATCTGCGCCTGTGGCAGAACTGCTCATGTGCCATTCTGAGTATGCAGTCTTCCTCCGTCATGTCGGCCAGGCGAATAATGACATGTCGACTTCTTCTCTTAGGAACAAGTTAAATGCAAACGACGGGGACTCAAGCATAATTGATCCGAAGTGACGCCTCTAGGCTATTGTGAATATTCGATCTTGTCCTTTTATTCTTTGCTCGTCTTCCAATGCATTCAGGTTTGTGATACAAAATAGAACATACGATGGAGAGCGGCCTATCTCGAAGCATCCAATAAGTCCGGAAAATTGACCATAATTAATCGCCGTCAAAATAGGATTGTACAATATTGCACAGGTAGGTACAAGATTTGCCCGTTTGGTGCGTCAAAAGTCCGCTGCAAGTCTATAAAATAAGTACTTAGTATCTAAGAGCAGTGCAAATGTTTCTGATTTTATCTACAACATGAATTTTTCATTCTCGCTCTATTAAAGAGGCGTTAACAATAACCAGATTTGAGAAGCCCCAAAAGTCCAGGCTTTTTGGATTTCCCCTTCTCTTTTCCCTCACCCTGTTGTCTTACCTTGCCTATTCCGTAAAGACAGATCAAGCATCTCCAAATCGTTTCCTTCCTTTTTTCCCATCTTTATAGAGGTTTGTGGTGGGAAGGTTATGGGTGGAAGCGAGATTTAGAAAACGTGGCCTGGCAGCTTCTGGATCTATAACTCACATAATTTCTAGGTCAACCACCCAATCAAATGTCGACCACAATCAGCAAGAAAAGAGGATGAGGCACCAGCCGCGAGAATGAGATCAAGCTTGGTGATCTTAATACTCAATCACTTGCATAAGCTGCCCCTAAGACAACTCACTATGTAATATCCAGCCAATGGGATATATTGATAGTCATGCAGACTTAGATTTACATTACCACATTTAAACTACAAAAAACCTTTGTAAATTCAAAAAAATGAAGTTTGCAAAGCACATGTAGGGACTTGTGAACCTTTCTTTTGATGCTGCTTTTCAAAACTGAAATTGAACTGAATAGAGTTCCAGATAAATGCTTTTCGATGGGAACCTCCCGAACACTGAACCCGATTGTGTGCTAAAATAAAACACTGTGTGCTTGGACCGCAAGAGGAGATTGCTGTGGGTCGTATAATATATTGGTCCACATTGTTCAGTTACTCTGCGAATATTCACAACACTTTCGGCGGTTGTCATGTTTGTGTACTTATGTCCTTATAGCCCACTGACACTATAACTCTGGGCTTTTCATACTCTTTCGCCATAACATCTGGTCTGTCCTTGCATAAAAACAAATAAAAAGGCTTTACAGACCATTTTCAAACTCAGGTCATGTGCTACAAAAGATGCTTTTGCCCAATAACTGATGCATGATGTCTGTATACAGGGTAAATGGTTTACCATCCAACAAGCAAGATATCAACACCACGGGATCGAAATTTGGTTGATCACAAGTGCTAGTAAACCAATGTTAGATCGCAAGAAGGGTTGACAAGCTTAAGGTTATAATTCGACGATGTGATAATTTATCTAACAATCTGCTTAATTAATCAAGATGCATTATTTGCGTTCAGTACACGATAAGGCTTGTGCATGCGTGATGTAAATATCTGTTCAAAAATCCAAGACACTTCAATAGGAAATAGCAAGTATACACACTGTACGCACCACCATAATATTCAACAATTCGACATAACCATAAATCAACGTGTACGAAAACGATCATCGGGTTACCGTACTAACATATTGGACTATATCTTCCAAAGAAGAAGCCTCTATATTTCGTATGCATATCCATCATACAAGATAATTTTATTTCTATACAAATCTTGAGAGACCATGACGAATATCTGCAAAACAGCTTCGGATCCTGGTAAGGTTGCGTGATATGCATCATAGCTATAGCAGCATCGGTCTTATAGCCCTATATATAAATAACCTTATCTCCACAAGTTATACACATTCATTATCTTTTCAGCACAAGTGTACCATGGTAATGAACAGCGATTATATCGTGTTAAGAATGAAAAAGGTTAATTCGAGGTCAGACATAGCTGCAGCAAAGTTTCCATGGAGAGTTGAGAGCATGCATAATGTCTTTCATGAGATTTCACCGTGGCTATATATACTTGCTGCGTAGGTATGTCCGTCAAACAAAGTCTCGTATCAACGTTTGTTCCCCTCCCTCCCCACTATTTTCGTACGACAGGGACAGAAAGAGCGACGAAGAAAAGATGAAGAAAAACAGAGACAAAGTAAGAGACAAGTTATGCATACCAACAGTGTGTGTCACAAACACGTGAGTTTGGACTCTTGGAGAAAACGCTTCTAGATTTTCTAGAATTCTAGAACATCTCCAACAAGGATGGGGAGCAAAAAATTTTTAGGGTCGGCTTTTTATTGCTAGAGCGCTTTATAGATATAGATCTGATGATTTGATCAAAATAATTGACTAATCCGTCTCATGCAGCCTGTATGCCAAGCGAGATTTTTTGGACGGTTATGGAGTTTAGTCGTGGTGTAACGAAGGATTTATGCCGCAAACTACACCTTTTACTGATTTTTAGCTTGTGTAAACGCGAGCTGCTGACAGAATTGTCGAAATCGGTAGGATGAGCATTGTCCAAGTCTTGTCAGATTGAGGATTATGATTCATCTATTGGTCGGCCGAATTTTCGTTAAATTGAGTTAGAGAAACATATATGCCGGTGACTCCATTCGTGGTCCTGCACAATTAGTGGCACGTTTACAACTTATCTGCAAGAGCTTGGAATATACTCAGATATCAACTGAGCAATGACAATCCTTTATCTTTTTATCTCATCTTGTTTAATTTCATAGACCTTTCCTTCAATCTATGGTTGAACATATTGGTACGGATGTTTAGGGTCAATCTCAAATGAGTTGAGTCTAGTGCATAATCATGAATTCAAATCAAGCGTAAACAAACATCCTTAAAGTAAGCTAGCAAACCTTTATTTCTGGCTGTCCCCTTCTACAAAATATATACACACAACAATTCTGGAAGTTGTTTGAAAAACAGATATGGAACTAGTACTTGTTCCTTCAGCGACTATGGTTATAGTCGTAAGGTCTTAAGCTTCCAAAAGTATGAGAGTATTTACTGCTTATACAGATCTGTGTATATGTATTTATGTGTGTGTCTACAGTTTAAAGTAATCTTTACCATTACATACGGTAATTAAAAATCAATGCTCCCGGACCATATTATTGTAAATTACGTGGTGTTTGTATATTGTGTATTCGCTAGACATTTCGGTTGTTGTTGTTGTGACTTCCTTGCATCTCTACACCTATGCGCGTATGACACTGTCCTCTTGATGATAGTTCTACTTCCATGAGCCAATTACAGCGCTGGAGACGGCGACGAATAAGTAGGTCTCAAGCTAGAATTCATGTGCCACGATGATACAAAACTACTTTGACAAATTGAGGGTTTTAAGTAACTGCTGTAGCGTTACTGTTTGTAAGAGAATATCATGATAGCGCTTTTTGTTATGTCTAGATATGGAAATGTGAACACATATGAGTGCTTAGTTTTAGAGCGTCTATTACGATATTACCGATACGATATTATAACATAACCAATACAGCACTGCAGTTGGCTTGTCGAGATTCTCAGGAACTTTCATTCAAAACGATAACATCAATTTAGTGTTCTGCACGGTCCATTGAGTTCTATCATTTGCAGGGATTTACAAAATGGGTTCAGGTCATGATTAGTGCTTTTCTTGAAAAATTGATTAGCGCGCATTCAAAATATGTCTTGAGTCATTACAATTGTCTACAGCTGCAGATCTGTATCTCACCATCATAGGATTCTAAGAATTTAAAGTTAACTATCATACATCGTTAGTGCTCCATGATAGACCGTTTCCTGTTTTTGAAATGCTGTTGTATCATTTGTATAGTTTTTTTGAAATGCGTATTAATCCCTCTGTGTGTAAGTTCGGTATGGATTACCAGACACTTTAGTCCAAGTGGCATTGAGATCGTACTTGAATAACTTTGGGAACAAGGACAAGGACAAACACCACAAGTAATACATGTTGACATATTCAGGTGAACTCTGAAGTTCGGTCAATTACTTCTATTTAGAGAGAAATTAGAACCGATAATCTTTGACGAGACAAAGGCTTGCCTTTTGACTAATAAACAATAAAAAGATGAGGAAAAGGAGTTCAGTATGACCTCAGACTTAAACTCTTATTTTCATTGGGCTGTAGCGATGCATTTTAGGCCTCTAGTAAACAGAGGATTTGACCGCTATGACACGGACATATAGTTATTCAATCAGCCAAGTGATCGAGCCATAATTAATAAAGTGACCAGATCGTAAACATGGTTTTCACTCGTCTTATTTAAGTCAATTAATCATATGGCATGCGACGTCACCAGCCTACTCCCTGCGACGTTATATTCAATAAGATTGTTCTCATATTTCTTTATAATTGTTGTCTTCGTTACTAAGGTTAGGTCAGCAGATGCTGGCCCTACTTTCTATCGTAACTCTAAGTTTTCGCGAATGAAGTAGATTTAGTGTTCTTAAGTACATAGGCAAGTAATAGCAGCTTCTCAAAAAGCTTTATTCATTGTTGTATATGATACTGCCGTTTTTCTTCTCGCTCTCAAAACTCCTGATCAAAGTCCTCACTAAGTTCGTGGCAGTATTTTTTCAAGCCTCAGTTTGTTAATACTACCCTTTTGGTCAAGGGGTTTTCAACATCCAAAAGCTCATTTACTAAAACAACAACCTTGCTCGACTTGAGTATTGACACAATTTCCAACTGAAACAAGATCAAAAGCTTAAACAACAGGCGCACAGTCCTCGACTTCACATGGGCCCTTCCTCTTTGAGCCTAAATTGGACAGCTCAGAAGGGAACACTTGATGTCTTCAAGGATCCAACGCGTTTTGTGCTCACACATAAACCTAAAACCAGAGTGCAACGTTGCAACTCGGCATGCCATGTTCGAACTTTGAGAGAGGACTCGTAACATTCAGAGGTACTGAACAAAAACGAGTCAGCACGTCTCAGACCGACGAGTGATTGCCAATCGAGTAAGCATTCATCAATAGAGGCGGTCCTAAAGATGCTCGTATTGATGTGATGCTTCTTATAAGCATATATCCATAGATAATCCACAAGTACCTGACTGGATTTTGCAAAGAAAGAAAGAAAGAAGGCTTAGAGTTGCGAGACCATCTTTGCTTTGGAGAAGTCGTTTGTTGTGATACGTACTGCATAAGCATCAATACAAACTGCTTACGCATCTGTGTTCGTCATTTTTGGTTTGAGCGGAGTTTATAATTACTCCGTTTTGTCTTCTTACGAAGGAAAACGATTTGCTTTCTCGTCATCACGGAGCATTTTTGTTATGCAGAAAAAACTATGGAGCACAGGTCCCTAGCATGCAATAGTGGCTGGGTACACATCAGCGGACGAATGATATGATGAGGAAAAATACTCGCGTATTATGCTTTCGATAATAGAGCGGACGGGAGCCGTTAAACGAAAGACAGCCTCTTTGGCACTGAGGCTCCTCATCCACGTAAATACACAACAAGTGGATTCGCTAAAGATGAGGAGAGAACGTATCGTGATTTGACGAATGTGATGGTGGCGTTGATGAGTAATAATCTTCGAGACTTTGAACTGATGCTAAAGGAGATTGCTCTGGACATTGTACGATTTGTTGCAAATCTCAGATTCATGTTGACGGCTCAATCACTGTAAAATTGTTCCTCTGCTCTTTTACCTCATCTCCCTTTGCGAAGCTACATTCTGCAGCACCAGACACATGCAGTCGAACTCGATGGTTGATCATCGCGGAGTCTAAGCTAGAGAAGCACTGCAAGCTACTGACTCTTTGATGGTCTGCATGAGCGAGTGCTTATCCAAGGTTGTAGTCATCACTCTGAATGGACCAATAAGGAGACACATCTTCGAAGTCTCAAATAGGAAAGATAATTTGGAATCTTTTCAATGACTGCGCAAATGGTTGGCGCTAGGCCGTCATTGTACAGGCCTGTGATGTAGGCACTATGGGGGGGATCATCACGTTCGCTTTGCTTTGCTGTCTTCCACAAGGCGGACCCAGAAAAAGCAGGCAGACAGACAGACAAGGACAACCTGACTGCGCGAAGAAGAAGTAGTAGGGGGGGAGGGGGAGGAGGAGGAGGAGGAGAAGGAGACAGGAACACCCTAGTCATTTGGGGAGAGAGAGAGAGAGAGAAGAGAAGGGAAATTATATGTGTTCAGCCTCACCAATTCCTGGCCATCGGAGCATCCATTCCCTCCCCCCCCTTCCACCATGTTGGAATTGAAATTCCACTATGATCACGATCCACTCTTGAACCCAAGGCTAGGAGGACGCGGGATTTTCCTGGCATCCCTTGAGCCTCAGTGATTACTTGGTTTGGATGTGCTACCTGTATCGTATCCCTGTTGCGAGTGATTCATTTAACAGCTGCTTTCCCCGTCGGCGTTTCCAGTCGTGAATTTACAATGAGCTGTACAATGCTAGATCATATCTGCATCATCCCAGTCATCCAATTGCTACCTTCTGAACGAACTGTTGGCATCTCTGAGTAATTGATCGTCACTCACGACTTGACATGATATACACCACACTTTTATTTAACGGCTGCCTTCGAATGTTGCAAATAATCTCGACATTAACATCTTGCGTACAACAAACATCAATATGACTGATACAAGCCATCATTTAAAGCTTCGTAAACCTGTGCTCTCTCTTCGTCCTCGAAACTCTCAGCATCACCAGCAAAATTCTCAATCTTCAGAATCGGCAACTATGTCCTACTCACCACCAAGCGAAGGGCACTCCTTCAACGTAACCAGCGCCCGAGTTTATCAACGAGTGGGTGTTGGCAAATATGGATATAGCGACCTTAGTACCAGTCCAAGCGCAAAAAACAACACTAAAATTTTCGTTCCTCAAACTGTACCCTACGATGTCGATAGCCCGCCTCAAACACCTCTTTATGCTCAAAATGCTTTCTTTGAGTCACAACCTTACGCGAGTGTAAAACTACAAAAACGTTCTATGTCTATGGAACCGTTACAGAATACGCCCACTATATCCGCCTCGCCTATGCCTACTCGAGGTCAGTCTGCTGTAATTAAACGGAAGCCTGTACCATCCCGGAGGTACAACACATCTACTGCAGTCGTCGATCATGATTTACAAACTCCACCTTCATATTCAGATCTCTATGGGTCAAACTTATACGAATTTCAAGCACCATCAACGTCCGAGTTACCAATGGCATACCCGACCATTTACGAAAACTCACATACAAATTACCCGCCTTCTTCATTCATGCCACCACGAAAGACCAACTCATTTTCGTCTGGGACAACAATGTCATCGTCTCCATCCTTCTCATCTGTCTCCTCAAGATCATCAAGCAACATCTCACCCAACAATTCCCGAAGGGGTGTGAATATCCCTGCACGGAAACCAGTAACGAAAGCAAGCATATCGTCACTAAACAACCAGATATCTAGATACGATAGCGAATATCAATTAAACAAACTGTTTCTCTTCAAAACAACTCTCAAACGTACAAATTATTCTGCTTATAATATTCTCGCTACCTTTTATCCTAATGCATCAACATACGAAGCATATCACTCAATCTATACTCAATTCCAGGAGGTTATTCAAGACTTGATTCACGAGTTTCAACAAAACAATCTTATTTATCAGTCATCACTAAATAACAACGATTTCTCTTCCGAAACCATGGAATTAGCGCTATGGACTATCTGGGACTTCTGCTTGACCTTCAAGGAACGTCCCGTCACTGAACCAATTTTAGAACATCAAATATCGTTTCTTTATGATCGATGCGATAAGGCGCAGCTCTTTGAAATCTCAAAGTGCTGGCAATATCTACATAGTCTCCTGTACCCTCTTAACAACATTATCTCAATTGACGAAATTGCGGACAAATTTGGTGGTGACAGAGAAGCCGAGAGACAAATTGAGTATCTTACCGACTACATCTGTTCTATCGGTCTCGATCACATTCTATCCCTATGTAATCTCACAAAGCACCAAACAACTTCAGCACACCATACAGTATACGATTATTTAGTAAAAGAGGACATATTATCAAAATTTAGTCCTAGGGAAGCGATGGATTATGCGAGGTTTTTGAAAGAACCAGTAAGAAGATTGTATACAAAGTTGGAGGTGGAAAGTCGTTATCATGATGTCGATGGTGTGATGGAGAGAAGGAATGCAGGATGGGGGCCTAATAATGTATTCGAAGACCACTTAGAACCAGAACAATTCTAATAGAATTCAATGGCACTAGATTACTATCAATCGTTTCGTTCCTTGTAATCAATTGTTGGATCAGTGATTGTGAAAATCAGCTTCTGTACATGTGCTGCTACCAACTTTCTTTGAACGGACAAGGGCATACGTACACGTTACAAGCAATGTCGAATGATTAGTAAACTTCGAACCGAACGCATGTCATATACAATATGATGTTACCATTGGTTGAATTGTCGAATATACATATAAGCTCTTCACTAATCTCTATATTCACATGGCTTCACTAAACCACTTTCAAACCTTTGATTTTTAACTCCGTACATTTCATAGTCTATAGGTTCTCTCTGACCTACAGCTACTATTGAATGTTCCTTGTTTAATACTTTTTGATCTAGCGCCATATTTAGTTTTTTATGGTACAGCGTTCTGATATCATAACTTTGAACCTCTAGTTGATCAATCGTCAGGGTGCACAATCATAATCCTACCTTTAATTGCAACATTACACATTTCCTTTGTCACCTCAATTGGGTTAGTTCTGCGAACGGATCTCCTGCAAACATGTTTGACTCACTTATATCCATGTTGAATGCGTTTGTGTTTGTGTAACTAGTACAAAAGACCATCTACTTTGTTCATGTCATTTACTTTCCATACTAGATCCTGCAGACATTTATAATTGTTTCTTTGATATTCATCAAGTCTTTTAAAATTCACATTGTTTATGAAATTTGTAGATACCTTGAAAGAGAAAGCGTCGAGAAGACAATGAATGAAATGAAATAGTAGAAGATGTAACCTAAAATCTAATCACAAACAAACCCTGGAATCCCCAAAAACGCTCTCGCCGTGACCGTTAGGTAGGCACAAAATATTGCGGAAAGGGCTTCACCGTGCAGACTAAAAACTAAAAGTATTTAAAACAATGCAAGGAAGAACGAAAATAAAGGAAAAGTATAAAATATGTTTGGTGCATATTTGACCACTAAGTACAAGAAGGGCAGGTCATCTATACAAGCGCATCATTATTAAATTCCATCTCAACTCTTACCCGTTTGAGCATTGTATGGATTTTATATAACGGTCTTTCCTTACAGATACCTTCCGATATAGGCCAGCTTAGACGATTCTTATGGTACTAGCATTGGCGCCTTGTTGCTTCTCTTAAAATTGACCAAAGTGGGGTAAGCTAATTGATAAAAGAAGTCTTTATCAAATAAAGAGGTGGCTTCCATGCACTTTTGACCCATTCCATGGACTTGGATTGTATGCTGATCTCCCTCTTTCACCTAACAGGGAGGAACCTGGACTGTATATAATTTGAACTCAACTATCCTCGTCAAACCGTTGCTGATATCCCTTCTCTGCAAGGAAGAATGGGGACCCTTGATAAGGATATATTACCGGAATAACTCTGACCAAAGTGCATCTTCTTCAATGTATAAACCACATCCTCCTCTTCCAATCGTGGTTTTCTTCCTGCAAAGTCAATCAATGCCAAGGATTCATTTTTGGTATTAGTTACAGGTGAACAATATGCATCGATATCCATACATGACAAATCTCTTTCCATGATTGATGTCAAAGTAGATTAGTTGTAGTAATACCTGTCTAGTAATTATCTGACAATAATAATAGCATTAATCCCACAAATCCGATCCATGTATTTAGATGTATGCGAGCACCATACAGTCGCCGAGATATCTATTTATATTTGTAAGTTGACATCTTTAGTTTTCTTGTTATATGGAACTCAGTGGTGTTGAGTATACTCTTAAAGTCTATATCATTTTATCTCTCTACACTGTATCATGGTCAAGTCTACATATGCATATATGTTTTATGGATTGCTCGAAGTACTGGTGCTAAGAACAATTATAATTGAAGGACCAAATGAGAAAAGCAGGAAGGATCTAGGAAAAGTAAGCTCAACATGTGAAGATCTAAAAGTTCGATGAATGAATCAAAAATCAGTGCCCAAGTGTACATGAACAATTCAGCAGAAAAGAGTTTACGAGAAAAATTAAGATAATCAATAAGAGAAATATTTTTTTAGACTTGAAATTCCAATG
>Ga0160427_10001857_pt1 | contig 12878 bp, 11 predicted proteins | sample SolpanmetagenomL_FD_108194 | JGI IMG/M metagenome (GOLD analysis project Ga0160427, IMG submission 108194) | Solar panel surface microbial communities from Lawrence Berkeley National Laboratory, California, USA - L | ecosystem: Engineered > Built environment > Solar panel > Unclassified ...
AACGGCCAGAAGGTCGTGACGCAGGGCGTGGTGACGTCGGTGAATCCGGGCCTGAGCGGCTTCTTCATCGAGACGCCCGACGCCGACCAGGACGGCGACCCCAACACCTCGGAAGGCCTGTTCGTGTACTGCGGCGCCGGCAGCACCTGCCCGGCCGTGACGGTCGGCGACTCGGTGCGCGTGAACGGCACGGTGGCCGAGTTTCCCGCCACCGGGGCCGGCACGACCCAGCTGACGGGCGTCACCGACGTGACGGTCAGAAGCCGGGGCAACACGCTGCCCACGGCCGTCGGCGTCAGCTTTCCGCTCACCAGCCGGGACGTGCTCGAGAAGTACGAGGGCATGCTGATCACGGTGCCGACCACCATGACGGTCACCGACACCTTCTCGCTCGGCCGCTACGGGCAGCTCGGCCTGAGCAGCGGCGGGCGCGTCTTCAGCCCGACCAACGCCGACGGCACCAGCAGCGTCAACGCGCTGCGCCGATTGAACATCGACGACGGCGTCACCAGTCAGAACCCCACCACCATTCCGTTCCTGAGCGGCAGCGACCCGCTGACCTCGACCCGGCGCGGCGGCGACACCGTGACCGACCTGACCGGCGTACTGAACTACAACGGCCCGGCCAGCGACTACCTGCTGTACCCGACCGTCACGCCCAGCTTCGTGGCCGCCAATCCTCGCCCGGCGGCCCCCGACCCGGTGGGCGGCACGCTGAAGGTGGCGAGCGCCAACGTCGAGAACTTCTTCACCCAGCTGGCGACCAGCAACAGCGGTTGCACCACCGACGGCTTCGACAGCACCTACTCGCGCGGAGCGAACGACTGCACCGAGTTCGCGCGCGGCGAGGCCAAGGTGGTCGCGGAGCTCAAGGGCCTCGACGCCGACGTGGTGTCGCTGATGGAAGTACAGAACGGCAACGTGGGCGGCGACCACACCACCAAGGTGGCGGGAACCGGCGACAACGCCCTGAAGGAACTGACGCGCGCCCTGAACGCCGCCTACGGCAGCACGGTGTATGCCTACGTGCCCACCGGCATCGTCGGCACCGACGCCATCCACGTCGCGATGATCTACAAGACCGCCAGCGTCTCGCTGGCCGCCACCGACACCGCCAACACGGCGCAGACGTGGCGGGTCGATGACAATGCGGTCTACTCGCGCCCGCCGCTGGCCCAGACCTTCACCCAGCTCAGCAACGGCGAGAAGTTCTCGGTCATCGCCAACCACCTCAAGAGCAAGGGCAGCTGCCCCAGCAGCGGCGACACCGACACCGGCCAGGGCTGCTGGAACAAGCTGCGCGTGCAGCAGGCCCAGGCGCTGCTGAGCTTCGCTGCGAGCGTGCAGGCATCGAGCGGCGATCAGGACGTGCTGCTGGTGGGCGACATGAACAGCTACGCGCTGGAAGACCCGATCAGCACCCTCATCGCGGGCGGCTACGAGAGCCTGAACAAGCGCATCGACGCGGCCGACCGCTACAGCTACGCCTTCTCCGGCGCCTACGGCTACCTCGACCACGCGCTGAGCAGCGGTTCGCTGAGCGGTCAGGTGTCGGGCATCACCGAGTGGCACGTCAACAGCGACGAGCCGGTGGTGTTCGACTACAACACCGAGTTCAAGAACAACCCCGACTGCAAGAGCACCACCTGCACCTCCCCTGACTTCAACAACGTGGCGGGCAGCCCCACGCCGTACCGCACCAGCGACCACGATCCGGTGCTGGTCGGCCTCGACCTCTCGGCCACCTTCAAGGTGAACGCCAGCGGCGCCGACAGCGTCACCCAGAACCAGACCTACACGATCAATATCGGCAGCAACAAGGCGCCGAGCAGCCTCTCGGTCGACTGGGGCGACGGCAGCGCTCCCCAGAGCGTGACGCCCGGCGGCACCACCACGGCCGTCACCCACGCCTTCGCCAGCCCCGGCAACGTGACCATCACCGTGACCGGCACGCAGAACGGCGCCACCTCCAGCGACACCAAGGCGGTGACGGTCAACGCCACGCCCACCAACGCCGCTAACTTCAGCCTCAGCAGCAGCAGCAACGTCGACGCGCAGCAGGGCGGCAACGCCACCGAGGCCATCACCGTGACGGCGACCGGCAGCAGCAACCCGGTGGCCCTGTCGGCCGTCAGCGACACGGCCGGCGTGACGGTCAGCCTGAATCCGGCCAGCGTCAGCGGGGCCAGCACCAGCACCAGCACCGCCACCGTCCTGGTCGACAGCAGCGTGGCCGCCGGGACGATCGCCACCATCACAGTGAGCGGCACCGGCGACGCGGGCAACCGGAGCACCACCTTCACCGTGACCGTGACGGCCGGCAACCCCACCGCGCCGGGCAAGCTGGTCATCAGCCAGGTCTACGGCGGCGGCGGCAACTCCAGCGCGCCGTACAGGAACGACTACGTCGAGCTGTTCAACGCGGGCAGCAGCGCCGTCTCGCTCAACGGGTACAGCCTCCAGTACGCCAGTGCGACGGGCAACTTCAACGGCAACACCAACACCCTCAGCCTCCCGGCAGGCAGCGTTCAGCCGGGGGCGTACTACCTGGTCCAGCTGGCGGCCGGCGCCGGTACGTCCAGCGCCCTGCCCACCCCCGACGCGACCGGCAACATCGCCCTGAGCGCCACCGCCGGTAAAGTGGCGCTCAGCAGAAGCACCGCGAACGTGACCGGCAGCGGAGACAGCAACGTGCTCGACTTCGTGGGCTTCGGCACCACGGCCAGCGACAGGGAAGGAGCGGCGGCGGCGGCGCCCCCCAGCAACACCACCGCCCTCTTCCGGGCGGGCAACGGCTGCATCGACACCAACCAGAACGGCAACGATTTCGCCACCGGAGCGCCCGCGCCCCGGAACAGCGCCAGCCCCACGAACACCTGCGTCGTTCCCTGAGCAGCGTCCTGTGAGCTGAACGTTCCGACAGGTGTTTTCAAAGGCCGCCCCGATGATGGGGCGGCCTTTTCCGGTTCACTCGGCGAACGCTTCCACGAAGTGCCGCTGAACAGGCTGTTCCAGGGCACCGGGCGACGCCTCCTGCACCAGGGTCAGCCCCTGAAGTGGCGTCATGCCCGCCTGCACGAGGAGACAGGCCGCCAGCATCCCGGCCCGTCCGCAGTCTCCCAAGCCGTGCGCCAGCACCGTCTCGCCGTTCAGCAGGCGGTTCATCACCTCGTCGGCGAACTCGGCGAAGGCGGCCGTGTCGTGCGGCGCGCCTCCGTCGGGTATGGCGTAGCCCAGCACGTCCAGGCCCAGGTCTTCGGCCTGCGCGTGCGCCGACGGAAGGCCGCCTTCTTCCGGTTCCAGCAGGCTGACGAGCACCTGCGCGGCGAAGTTGCGCCGCAGCCGGGTCAGGTCGGCTTCCAGCACCTCGGGCGTCGTCCGGTCGCCGTCGGTCCGGCCGGGGGCCATGGTCAGGCCGAGGTGACCGGGCCACAGGGCCGTCTCGATCCAGCTCACCTGGATGGGGTTCTCTTCGCTGCTGCGCGTCTCGTTCACGCCGCCCAGCATATAGACTTCGCCCATGACTTCTGCAAGACGACCTGCCGACCGGCCTGTGACCCTCATCACGGGAGCGACCGGAGGCATCGGGGCCGCGCTGGCCCACGCGCTGCACCACCACACGCTGATCCTGCAGGGCCGCGACCTGGAGCGGCTGCAAACCCTGTGTACCGAGCTGCCGGACGCCCGGCCACTGGTGCTCGACTTCACGTGCCCGCACAGCTTCTCACACCTGATCAAGGAGGCCGAGCTGAACCGGGTGAGCAACCTGGTGCACAACGCCGGGGTGGTCGAGCTGGGCCCGGTGGCCGAGCAGTCGCACGAGATCTGGACGCACACCCTGGCGGTCAACGTCGTGGCCCCCGCCGAGCTGACGGCGCTGCTGCTGCCCCGGCTGCGCGAGGAGCGCGGCAACGTGGTGTTCGTCAACAGCGGCGCGGGCCTGAACGCCAGCCCCGGCTGGGCCAGCTACGCCGCCAGCAAGTTCGCGCTGCGGGCACTGGCCGACAGCCTGCGCGCCGAGGAGGCCGCGAGCGGCGTGCGCGTCACCACCGTTTACCCCGGGCGCACCGACACCGGGATGCAGCAGAAGGTGGTGCGGCAGGAAGGCAGCGGCCAGTACGACCCCGAGCGCTTCATCCGGCCGCAGACGGTGGCCGAGGCCGTGCGCTACGTGCTCGAAGCGCCCAGAGACGCGGTGATCTCCGACCTGACCGTCCGGCCCAGCCTGCGGTGACGATCCGGGCGGTGCTGTTCGACCTCGACGGCACGCTGCACGACCGCGCCCGCACCGTGCGGCGCTACCTGGAAGGACACGTGAGGCGCTTCTCGCTGCCGGAAGGCTACGCGGAGCGCTGGGCCGAACTGGACGACTTCGGATACCGGCCGAAGGCCGAGGTCTTTCCCCGGCTGGTGCGGGAGTTCGGACTGAAGCACGACCCGGCGATGCTGCTCCAGGACTTCAACGATCATGCCTGGGCCGACTGTCAGCCGATGCCGCACACCCTGGAGGTGCTGGATACGCTCCGGCAGCGCGGGCTGAAGCTGGGGCTGGTCACGAACGGCCGGAGCGACAAGCAGCGGCAGTGCCTGGGCGGCCTGGGCCTCGACGACGCCTTCGACGCGGTGCTGATCTCGGAGGAAGTGGGGTTCGGCAAACCCGATCCGCGCCTCTACGCGCTGGCCTTGGACGCGCTGGACCGGCCGCCCTCGGAGGTGCTGTTCGTGGGCGACTCGCCGCGCAACGACGTCGCCGGACCACAGGCGGCGGGCATGCGGGCGGCGTGGCTACCCACCTCGCACGCGCTACCGCACGGCGTGACGCCCGACTTCGTACTGAGCGACCTGACCGACGTGCTGAAGCGGACAGAGGTGGCCCCGGTAGACTGAGGCCATGAAGCGCGCCGACCGGCTGATGGCCCTGGTGCTGCACCTGCGGCACGGCTGGGTGCAGGCCGAGACGCTGGCCCGCGAGTACGGCGTGAGCGTGCGCACCATCTACCGCGACATGCAGGGGCTCACCGAGGCGGGCGTGCCGGTGCTGGGCGAGGCGGGCCGGGGCTACCGGCTGATGGACGGCTACTTTCTGCCGCCGCTGCACCTGACCCCGGAAGAGGCGGTGATGGTGGCCTTCGGGCTGGACGCCGTGCGGGGAATGTTCGACGCCGACTACAGCCAGGCGGTGACCACCGCCGCCCGCAAACTGATGGCCGCGCTGCCCGAGGAGCGGCGCCGTGAGGTCGAGGCGCTGCGCGAACACATCCGGCTGATCGAGACGGGCGAGGTGAGCGAGGCCGGAACGCTGCGCACGCTCCGCACCGCCCTGCTGGCCCGCCGCGCCGTGACGTTCCGCTACCACTCGCCGCAGGGCGTGAGCGAGCGCCACGCCGACCCGCTCGGCCTGGTGCGCCTGAACGGGGTCTGGATGCTGGCCGCCCACGACCGGGGCCGGGCCGGACGCCGCACCTTCCGCCTCGACCGGATGGAGGCCGTCGCCCTCACCGGCACGCCCATCGAGGCCGGACGGCCGACCTTCATGGCCAGCCCGCCGGAAGATCGCCGGGACGTGCGGGTGCGGCTGCTCTTTCCGGCAGAGGCCGAACGCTGGGTGCGCGAGCGGCCCAGCTTTCATCAGGTGTCGGCGGCGCAGACCGCAGAGGGCTACGAGGTGACCCTGAAGGTGCGGGCGGCGGCGGATCTTCTGCCCTGGGTGCTCTCGTGGGGAGGGCAGGCGAACGTGCTGGAGCCGCCCGAACTGGCCGAGCAGGTGAGGCAGGAGGCGCGGACGATGCTGGCGGCCAGGCCCCGAACGCTCCTGACATAGGGCTGTCAGTGCCGGGGAGCACCCTGGAGTCAGGAGGCACACCCATGCAGACTGAACTGGATTTCGTCACGTTCCACACCACCGACCTTCAGGCGTCCCGCCGCTACTTCACCGAGGTGCTCGGCTTCGAGGCCAACGACGCGCCGGGGGAGGTCCGGCCCAACGGCCTCTCGTTCAGGCGAGCGGGCGGGGCCGGGGTCGCCCTGCGGCAGGTGGGCGAGGTGACCGGTCCGCCGGGAAGCGGCCTGAGCATCTACTTCAAGGTGCCGGACGCCGCCGCGTATCAGGCCGAACTCGTCTCACGCGGGGCCACCATCGCCATGCCCCTCAAGGAAGGCCCGGACGGGCCGGTGTTCAGTGTCGGCACGCCCGACGGCCACACCATCGGCTTCTACCAGTCGAAGGCGTGACGGCCCACCACCTGCCCGCCCGCGCCCCCTTCGACTTCGGCCAGTCGCTGCGCTTCCTGGGCGGCTTTACGCCGGGAGCGGGTGAACTGACCCTCGGCAGACACGAGCTGTGCCGCGCCGTTCGCCTGGACGGTCAGACGGTCGGCGTGACGCTCAAAGCTGAGCGAGGCGGTGTGCAGGCCGAACTTCACCCGGAGCGGCCCCTGAGCGGCCCGCAGACGGCGCGGCTGCTCGCCCGCCTGAGCGACTTTCTCGGCCTCGGCGACGACCTCTCCCCTTTCCTGGCCCGGGCGAGTGGCGACGCTCCGTTCGCGCCGGTGCTGGAACGTCTGCACGGCTTTCATCAGCCGAGGTTCCTCACGCCCTTCGAGGCGGCCTGCTGGGGCGTCCTGAGCCAGCGAACGCCAGTGGCGCGGGCACGCGGCATCAAGCGCGCGCTGTCGGAGGACTTCGGCGGTGTGTGGAACGGCCTGCCCGCCTTCCCCGAACCCGCCGACCTGGGCACACTCGGCCAGGAGGAGGCCGCGAGGCGCCTGGGCAGCGAACGCCGGGGCAAGACTCTCCTGGCCACCGTCCGGGCCTTCGCGCAGGTGGACCCGGACTGGCTGCGGTCGGCTCCCTCGGCCGACATCGAGACGTGGCTGACCGGCATCTCCGGCGTGGGGGCCTGGAGCGCCCAGCTCGTGCTGATCCGGGGGCTGGGGCGCTCAGACCGGCTGGAGCGGTTCGATGGCCCGCTGGAGGCCGAGCTGCTGCGCGCCGCGCGGCCCGTCTACGGTGAGCTGACCGCCGAGCAGCTGCACGCGGTGGCCGCCCGCTACGGCGACCAGGCCGGGCTGTGGGCCTTCTATCTGCGCAGCCAGGGAGACCCGAGATGACCCTTCAGCTCAAGTACCTCGCGTTCGTGGTGGCCGACCTGGAGCGCAGCCTGCACTTCTACCGCACGCTGGGCCTGCCGATTCCTGGGGGGGCGCACCGGACGACCGAGGGGCAACCAGAAGACCACGCCGAAATCAGCGTGGACGGCCTGCGCGTGGCCTGGGAGACCGAGGCGCTGACGCGGCAGGTGCATCCGGCCTGGACGCCGCCTGCGGGTGGCGCGCGGCTGAGCGTGGCCTTCGAGGCCCACACTCCCGCCGAGGTGGATGCGGCCACAGCGCGCATGGCCGCCGCCGGGTTCACCGTGAAGGCCGCGCCCTACGACGCCTCCTGGGGCCAGCGTTACGCCACCCTGCAAGATCCCGACGGCAACGGCGTGGACGTGTTCGCATGGCTGGAAGGCCGCGAGAATTGAAGCTGAGGACCTGCGCGAATACTTCCGCTCTCCTTTACAAAGCCTTTTTTGTTACCCTCCCCGCCTGCCTTCCGGCGCTATTCAGGACGGCGGAAAGCGGCCCGTATCCGGGCCAGGGAGGCAAACATGACCGCAAATACGCAGAGCAAGGTCTGGTTCATCACGGGATCGTCGCGCGGCTTCGGGCGCGAGTGGGCGGAGGCGGCCCTGGAGCGCGGAGACCGCGTGGCGGCGACCGCCCGCAACGCCGACGACCTGAAGGAACTGGCGGGCAAGTACGGCGACCGGGTGCTGCCCATCGCCCTCGACGTGAACAGCCGTGAGGCCGCCTTCGCGGCGGTGAAGCAGGCGCAGCAGCACTTCGGGCGGCTCGACATCGTGATCAACAACGCGGGCTACGGCCAGTTCGGTTTCATCGAGGAGCTGAGCGAGGACGACGCCCGCGCCCAGATCGAGACCAACGTGTTCGGCGCGCTGTGGGTCACGCAGGCGGCCCTGCCGTTCATGCGCGAGCAGAAGAGCGGGCACATCCTGCAGGTGTCGAGCATCGGCGGCATCACGGCCTTCCCGATGATCGGCATGTACCACGCCAGCAAGTGGGCGCTGGAGGGCTTCTCGCAGGCGCTGGCGCAGGAGGTCGAACCGTTCGGCATTCACGTCACGCTGATCGAACCGGGCGGCTTCGACACCGACTGGGGCGGCAGCAGTGCAAAGCACGCGGCCCCGAACCCCGCCTACGACGAGGCCAGAGCGAAGATGATGGAGGCCCGCAAGACCAGGGGCGCGCAGCCGGGCGACCACACCGCCACCGCCAGTGCACTGATGAAGGTGATTGACGCCGAGAAGCCGCCGCTGCGCGTGTTCTTCGGGGCCGCGCCGCTCGACCTGGCGACGAAGGACTACGAGAGCCGCCTCGCCCTGTGGCGCGAGTGGCAGCCGGTGGCCCTGGAGGCGCAGGGCGGCCAGAAGTAGGACGGAGCATGGAAGAAGGGCGACCCGCAGCCTCGGGTCGCCCTTTTTTCAGCTCTGCGGTTACTGGGCCAGTTCGTTCAACCGCGCCACCGCTTCCTCGGGCAGCGTCATGGCCGCGCCGGTCAGGTTCTCCTTCAGGTGCGCGGGGGACGAGGTGCCGGGGATGAGCAGCATGTTGGGCGAGCGCCCCCGCAGCCACGCCAGCGCCACGCCCATCGGGGTGCCGCCTACCGAGGCGGCCACCTCGTCGAGCACGCCCGACTGCAGCGGCGAGAAACCGCCCAGCGGAAAGTACGGCACGTAGGCCACGCCCTGCTTCGCCAGCTCGTCGATGAAGGCGTCGTCGCCCCGCTGGATGACGTTGTAGGCGTTCTGCACGCACACGATCGGCGCGACCTCCTGGCCCTGCGCGAACTGCTCGGGCGTGACGTTGCTCAGGCCCAGGTGCCGGATTTTCCCCTGCTGCTGCAGTTCGGCCAGCACCTGCAGCGGCTCCTGCACGTCGAAGCCGGGCGCCTCGTAGGGCACGCGCAGGTTCACCACGTCGAGCTGCTCCAGGCCGAGGTTGTCCAGGTTGTCCTGCACCGCCTGCCGCAGCTCGTCCGGGGTCATGGCGGGGGGCCACGCCTTGTCGGGCGTGCGCTTGGCGCCCACCTTGGTGACGATCACCAGACCCTCGCGGTACGGGTGCAGCGCCTCGCGGATGAGGCGGTTGGTGACGTGCGGCCCATAGAAGTCGCTGGTGTCGATGTGGTTCACGCCGGCCGCCACCGCGTCTCGCAGCACCTGCAGCGCGGTCTGGGGGTCGGCGGGCGGGCCGTAGATGCCGGGGCCCGAGAGGCGCATGGCGCCGTAGCCCACGCGGTTCACGGTGAAATCGCCCAGGGCGTAGGTTCCGGCCGCACTCAGATCGGTACTTCCTTCGACTCGGTTGGTCATGCCGATAACCTAATCCTGATAGCGGCGATAAGTCAAGGCGCTAACGCACATCTGTTATCATCCTTCCGTGACCTCGGTTTCCACCCCCTCCCCGCGCGACCGCATCCTGCACGCGGCCCTGCACCTGCTCGAGACCGGCGGCCCGGGCGCGGTGTCCACCCGCTCGGTGAGCAGCGCGGCGGGCGTGCAGGTGCCCACCATCTACCGGCAGTTCGGTGACATGCCGGGGCTGCTGGACGCGGTGGCCCATCTGGGCTTCGAGCAGTATCTGGAGCGCAAACGCGAGCACACGCCGGGCGACCCGGTCGACGACCTGCGGGCCGGCTGGGACCGGCATGTGGCCTTCGGGATGGCCCACCCGCACCTGTACAGCCTGATGTACGGAGGCGCGCGGTCTGCCGGCAGCGCGCGGAAGGAAGGGGGCGCCCTGCTGCGGGCGATTCTGGAGCGGGTGGCGCAGACGGGCCGGCTGGCGCTGGGCGTCGACCGGGCCGCCACGCTGCTGCACGCGGCCTGCCTGGGCCTGACACTCAGCCTGATCGGCAGCTCGGACGACAGCGGCCTCTCGGCACTGACCCGAGAAACCGTACTGAAGACACTCCTCACGCCCGACCCCGGCGGCGAGACCTCCGGCACCGACCTGGCACCCCGGCAGCGGGCCGCCAGCCACGCGGTGGCCTTGGGCACTCTGCTGCCCGCGCTCGACGTGCCGCTCAGCGAGGCCGAGCGGGCGCTCCTGGCCGAGTGGCTCCGAAAACTGAGCTGATGGCGCCTGAGCTGACCCCCGCCCTCCACCGACCGCCACGCCCGTCTGCGCTAGCATCCAGCCCGTGAGCCTGCCCGACCCTCTGCCCGTCTGGGAGATCCTGCCCGAGCTTCGCGCGGCGCTGGCGCGGCACGCGCTGGTGGTGCTGCAGGCCCCGCCCGGCGCGGGCAAGAGCACCGGTTTGCCGCTGGCCCTGCTGGACGAACCCTGGATGGAGGGCGGTAGGGCCATCCTGCTGCAGCCGCGCCGGGTGGCGGTCCGCAGCGTGGCGGCGCGGCTGGCGCAGACGGCGGGCGAGCCGGTGGGCGGGCTGGTCGGGTCGCAGGTGCGCTTCGAGTCGCGCACCTCGGGCCGCACCCACCTGACCGTGATGACCGAGGGCATCCTGACCCGCCTGCTGCAGCGGGACCCCGAGCTGAGCGGCGTGAACCTCGTGCTGTTCGACGAGTTTCACGAGCGCAGCCTGCAGGCCGACCTCGCGCTGGCCCTGGTGCGCGAGGTGCAGGAGGGCCTGCGCCCGGAGCTGCGGGTGCTGGTGATGTCGGCCACGCTCGACCCCGCCCTGCCCGCCCGGCTGAACGCCCCGCTGGTCGCCTCGGCGGGGCGGGCCTACCCGGTCGAGGTGAAGTACCTGCCCGTCGACCCGCAGGGCACGCCCGACGCAGCGGTGGTGGCGGCCGTGTCGCGCGCCCTCGGGGAGCTGCCCGGCGACGTGCTGGCCTTCCTGCCGGGCGTGGCCGAGATCCGGCGGGCCCTGGCGGCGCTGAGCGGCCGGCACCCGGAGGTGGACGTGCTGCCGCTGTACGGCGACCTGGGCCTGGAGGCGCAGCAGGCGGCCATCCAGCCCGGCCCCCAGGGGCGGCGGCGGGTGGTGCTGGCGACCAGCATCGCCGAGACCTCGCTCACCATTCCCGGCGTGCGGGTGGTGGTCGACAGCGGCTGGACGCGGCGGCAGCACTTCGACCCCGGCACCGGCCTGAGCAGATTGACCACCGAGCGCGTGACGCTCGACGCCGCCGACCAGCGGGCGGGCCGCGCCGGACGCACCGCTCCGGGCACAGCGCTGCGGCTGTGGAGCGAGCGCACCCAGGCCGCGCTCGCGGCGGCCCGCTCGCCCGAGATGCTGGAGGCTGACCTCTCGCCGCTCACGCTGGAACTGGCCGGCTGGGGCACGCCCGACCCGGCCAGCCTGCACTGGCTCGACGCTCCGCCGCCGGTACGGGTCGAAGCCGCCCGCACGCTGCTGCGCGGGCTGGACGCCGTCGACGACGCGGGCCGCACCACGCCCGTCGGCCTCTCGCTGCTCGATCTTCCCACCCACCCACGCCTCGCCCACCTGCTGCGCGGCAGCCTGGAACTCGGGCTGGCCCCGCTCGCCGCCGATCTCGCCGCCGTGCTAGAGGAACGCGACCCGCTCGGCCGGGAAGCCGGAACCGACCTGACTGCCCGTCTGGACGCGCTGCGCCGCTTTCGGGCGCGTCAGGGCACCCCCGGAGACGTGGCCGCCCTCGAACGCGCCGAGCGCCTGAGCCGCCACTGGCGGTCGGCGCTGGGATGCGGGCCACAAACGGCCGCGCCCGACCCGTTCTCGGTGGGCCGCCTCGTGGCGCTGGCCTACCCCGAGCGGGTCGCCCTCCTGCGCGAAGGCAGCCGCGACCGCTACCTGCTGGCGGGCGGCCAGGGCGTGCGGCTGCCCGAGGCCGATCCGCTGGCCGGAGAGGCGGCGCTGGCGGTGGCCCACCTCGACGGGCGGCTCACGGCGGGCGAGGGCCGGGTCTACCTCGCCGCCCCGCTCGACCCGGGCGTGCTGGCCGCCCGCGCCGAGACGGTGGACGCCGTGCACTGGGAAACCCGCACCGGCACCCTCGTCGCGCAGCGCGAGCAGCGGGTCGGCGCGCTGCTGCTCGGCTCGGAGCCGCTGCGGCAGCTTCCGCCGGAACTCCGGGCCGCCGCCATGACCGACGCCGTGCGCCAGGAGGGGCTGGCCCGCCTGCACTGGCCCGACGAGGCGAGGCAGCTTCAGGCGCGGGTGGGCAGCCTGCGCGCCTGGCGCGGCGAAGACTGGCCCGACCTCTCGGACGCCGCCCTACTGGAACGCCTGGGCGAGTGGCTGCCGCTGCTGCTGGGGCAGGCCCGCACCCGCGAGGACCTGGGCCGCGTGAACGTGCTGCCCGGCCTGCAATCGCTGCTGCCATGGCCGCTGCCCCACGAGCTGGGCGAGCTGGCCCCCACCCACCTGAGCGTGCCGAGCGGCAGCCGCGTCCGGCTGGAGTACCGGGCGGACGGCGAGCCGCCGATTTTGGCCGTCAAGCTGCAGGAGCTGTTCGGGCTGGCCGACACCCCGGCCGTGAACGCGGGGCGCGTCCCGGTGCTGCTGCACCTGCTCTCGCCCGCCCGCCGCCCGGTGCAGGTGACGCAGGACCTGCGCTCGTTCTGGCAGAAGGGCTACTTCGAGGCCCGCAAAGACCTGAAGGGCCAGTACCCGCGCCACCCCTGGCCCGACGACCCCTGGACCGCCGAGGCGACCCGGAAGGCCAAGCCCAGAGGCACCTGAGCGCCTCTGTCCGCAAGCGGCTACATCGCCGACGGAATCTGAATGCCGAGGAGGCCCAGCGTCTCCTCCATCGCCGCTCTCAGCCGCTCGACCAGGGCGAGGCGGGCCTCACGCAGCCCGGC
>Ga0160427_10001858_pt1 | contig 12877 bp, 12 predicted proteins | sample SolpanmetagenomL_FD_108194 | JGI IMG/M metagenome (GOLD analysis project Ga0160427, IMG submission 108194) | Solar panel surface microbial communities from Lawrence Berkeley National Laboratory, California, USA - L | ecosystem: Engineered > Built environment > Solar panel > Unclassified ...
AGTGTCTTGAGAAACATCAGCAAGCGACAGGCTCAGGGCCAAGTTGTTGAGAAGGAGTCTGATCGCGAGAATGACATTGTCAAGTGCTTGAAAGCGTTGATGAACAATAAATATGGCGCAGATGATGCTTTAACTCATCCTCAAGTCATTACAGCTCTAGCAGGATCCTTGGCATCGCCGCGACTAGCCACCAGGAAAATTGTCAGTGAGGTGCTTACGTTTCTCTGTCATTGGGCAGATGGCCAAGGGCACCAGAAAGTCATACAAGCTTTAGATCACCTTAGACATGGACAAGGTGAACATGGCAGATTTGAAACCTGGCTACGGACTATCGAATCTACCATTGACGGCCGTGGTAAGATGGGCAGTCTTGTTGGCGCAAGTGACGAGGTAAGAAGTGGAGGTATCGGCATTGAGAACCAGCTTATGGAGTATGCCGTGGCTTCTCTGATGCTGGTCAATATGATCGTGGATGCACCAGAACGGGATCTACAATTAAGATGTCATCTTCGAGCGCAATTGACGGCGAGTGGTGTGAAACGAATCTTGACGAAGATGGAAGGGTTTCAGTATGAAGTCATTGATAAGCAGATTGAGCGATATTATTCCAACGAGGCCATCGACTATGAAGACTTACTGGAGCGAGAGAACAGCAGTATCAAGGATGGAGGTGAGGTTGAGGTCAAGGATCTCAATGACCCTACGCAAATTGCAGATGCGATCATGTCCAAGGTTCAAGGCAGCAAGGCGCAAGACTACTTTGTATCGGCGATGCAGCATTTGCTACTCATGCGAGATAACGAAAGGGAAGACCAACTCAGAATGTTCCAGCTTGTGGATGCAATGCTCAGCTATGTTGCAATGGATCGACGACTACCCGACATGGATCTTCAGCAGAGTCTACATTTCACAGTCCAAGGTCTTCTCGATAAGCTGTATACAGACTCTGAAGCACGAGCCATTCGTGATGAGGCGCTCGAGTATCGTCAGATTGCAGATGCAGCCATCGCAGAAAGGGACGAGATGCGAGCACAAGTCGAACTCGGTGCTGGCGGCCTTGTTGCGAAGCTGCAGAAACAGCTCGCAGAACAGGAAGAGGTTATCAAGCTTCAAAACAGAAAAATTGAAGGTCTCAAAGCTGAAGCTTTCGAAGCTCAACGCCTGCGAGCACAGGACTTGCAACGAAATGAACTCGAAACTCGCGAGTTGTATCTCATGCTCCGTGATGCTCAGCAAGCAAAGGCTGCCAACCAAGTTGGCAAGAAGATGCCCGGTGTACTGGACAGAGATCAGCTTATGGACAGGCTTGAACGGCAACTCGAACGTGCAAAAACGCAGGCGAAATTAGAAGGCAAGGTCTGGCAGCAGGTCAATCCCTCGGACAGACTTCGTGAGCTACGTGAACAAATGGAAGGTTCTGAACAGCCGGAGTACAACGAAGCAGAAGCCGATGCGTACTTCGGCAGTTTCTGGAGGAGGCAAGTCAGTCAAAAGGTTGCTAACGGCGAAGTACCGGCAGAAGTTGGCGATGCTCGAAAGCCTAGCAGGATGTCATCGGTCAGAGTATCAACCGGCCCTGATGCTGATAGACATAGGGGTTATCTGGGTGAGCTTGCCTCTAAGATGAAGTCGATTGGTGGTGGTGACGAGGAAGAAATCGAGGATGAAGGTGTTACCACTGGTCCCACACATCCTAGTCTTGAGTCTGCGTCACCGAAAACACCACCGGAAGAGGCTATGGCGGATGATATCCGATTCTCCAAAGGTCCTCCTCCACCTCCGTTACCAGGCTTCTCTGATGCTCTACCGCCGCCTGCTCCCCCTATGCCTGGCTTTTCAAACAATGTTCCACCACCACCACCACCTCAAATGCCTGGATTCTCTAACATGGCACCACCTCCACCTGCACCGCCCATGCCCGGATTCTCCGGATCTGCTGCACCTATTCCTCCTCCAATGCCAGGATTCTCTGGCCTACTTCCTCCACCACCGCCACCTCCAATGCCCGGATTTGGCTCTGCATTACCTTCACCAATGGCTGGTTTCACAGATGGCGCTCCACCTCCACCACCCATGCCTGGATTTGGTAGCTTGCCACCACCACCTCCTCCTATGCCAAGTCCTGGCTCTATGGGTCTACCACCAACACCCGGAGCTCCACCTATGCCTGGATTCAAAGCACCATACCGGGCTAATCAAAGCGTATTTACGACATCTCCAAAATTCACGCTTGGTGTTGCACAGCCCAAGAAGAAGCTCAAGGCGCTTCACTGGGAGAAGGTCGATGCGCAGGAGCAGACATTGTGGGCAGCACATTTGCCGACATCAGACGCAAAGGAAGAGAAATACCTCGAGCTGTCGAAAAAAGGTATTCTTGATGAGGTTGAAAAGCTCTTCTCCGCAAGGGAAACCAAAGCACTCGGCAAGACAGCCGCAAAGAAGTCGGACAAGAAGCAGATCATTTCCAGCGAGCTCATGAAGACATTCCAAATCTCGCTGTCCAAGTTCTCCCAAGTTCCTGTAGATGATGTTGTCAAGATGATTATTCATTGTGACAAGGATGTGCTTGACAATCCTGTTGTCATGGATTTCCTTCAGCGACAGGATATGTGCGATATCACGGACAATGTTTCCAAGCAGATGGCGCCGTATAGCAAGGACTGGACCGGCGCAAATGCTTGGTCAAGCGAGCGTGAACAAGATCCTTCCGAGCTTACTCGAGAGGATCAGCTTTACCTATACACCGCGTTTGAGCTCCACCACTACTGGAAATCTAGGATGAGAGCACTTGCGTTGACAAGATCTTACGAGAAAGATTATGAAGAGATCTCCGCGAAACTGAAACAGGTCGTCGGTGTATCTGACTCTCTACGAGATTCAGTGTCTTTGATGAATGTTCTAGGTTTGATCTTGGATATTGGCAATTTCATGAACGATGCGAACAAACAAGCTCAAGGTTTCAAGCTGAGCTCATTGGCACGTCTCGGCATGATCAAGGACGATAAGAATGAACTTACTTTCCAGGATCTCATCGAGCGCATTGTCCGCACCAAATTTCCAGGCTGGGAAGGATTTGTTGATGAGATATCTGGCGTCGTGGCAGCTCAGAAACTCAATGTGGAGCAACTCAAGCTGGACGCCAAACAATATGTCGACAACATCAATAATACACAAACATCTCTCGATTCTGGTAACCTCAGTGACCCACAAAAGTTTCACCCGCAAGATCGCGTCAGTCAGGTTGTTCAACGCGCCATGAAAGAAGCACGTAGAAAGGCGGAACAGATGCAGCTCTACCTCGAAGAAATGAATAAATCCTACGACGACATCATGGCCTTTTTCGGCGAAGACACTACCGACGACAATGCACGTAGAGATTTCTTCCCCAAACTTGCCATCTTCGTGCAAGAGTGGAAGAAGTCGAGGGAGAAGAATATTGCGCTTGACGAACAAAGAAAGCGTAATGAGGCTAATCTGCGTAGGAAAGCAGCACAACAACCGTCTGCTATCGACGTCGTCAATCGAGAAGCTTCGCCTGCTTCGACGGGAGCGATGGACGTTTTGCTGGAGAAGCTCAGAGCTGCTGCGCCGCAAGCTAAAGATCAGCGTGATAGAAGGCGACGGGCCCGTCTAAAGGATCGCCATGAGGTTCGTGTGGCTTCCGGACAGAAGATGCCCGATTTGTCTGAGATGCTTCCTGAAGATGCAGCGGCCACCACTGAACAACCGGAAACCATTGCGGAAGAAGCACGGACGTACGGTGATACTCTCAGCCCTACTGACGTTCCGATGACGGATGAAGATATCGCTGACAGGGCGGCGAGCATGTTGCAAGGTCTTGGTGGTGCGGAAAGCGAGAATGAAGGTACTGAGAGTGTGAGCGGTGCGGGCGAGCTGGCACCGTCATTGAGTGTATTGCGCCGACGAGAAATGCGTGCGACGGCTGATGAAGAGCGATTGAGGCGGAGAAGAAGAAGGGGTCCTGGAGCTAAAAGCCCGTCTGTTGCTGACACGGACCCAACGAGTCCTATTGAGGAGAAGCTGGAGGAGGACGTTGTTGTTGGTTCGCCACTGCAGGACGTTGTCGCTGTGCCTTCTTTGGATGTGAGCGAGGTAGCAATGGATGAAGTGCATGATACGTCCAAGGAAGAAGACGAGCTCGCCTCGATAAATACGCAGCTTGATATACCTCAGCTCGGTCTGATACCACCTACGCCGCAGGTGAAGCATACGGAGCACTTTGAATGAGGCAAATGCTCGAGGGATGCGAAATAGAGTTGAGTAGAGCGTCTGGTGTTTTGGAAATTGTCCAAAGGTCGAGTCGCATGATGAATGACGGTGTGCATAGCGGTGGAAGGGCATTCTTTCGGGCGTCGAATATATGACTGTGACGGCTTGGCTTGGGCTGGATAAGGACATGGCGTGAAGATGAGATGGATGCCCTGGATGGATGTTTGGGCTGTAGGCATAGATACCCGCGCTTGGCTTGCAAATGCCTTTGTTTTCACTGTTCGTGGTTTTTCCTGGAAGGTTATGCTATGTGATCCATGCCGCTTGTTCTCGTGGTCCATTGTATTCTGTTTACATGGCTACCTAGTGATGCATCACGTGACTTGGCGTATTCGCCGCCACTTCTCGCGTGAGCGCGTGATGAGATCAAATCTTGTAAATTCATTCTGTTACATCCTCTACGTTTACCGCTGTCTTAAGCATTGTTCATACTTGTGTAAAAACTCCCGCACCGCGACATTTGAAGGTGCCCAGAAGTGGCAAGGCTCATGGTTTCGTGTTGCCGTATCTGAAACTTGTGTCGTTGGCTGCTCGTGTTGGCTGCTCGTGATATTGGAAAAGCAAAGTAAACCAGAGAAGATCAAGAACCTTTGAGTAGGAAGAAAGATCAGAAAGCGCAAAAGCACGAGAAAAACGCAAAGAGAGTGAGGAAAGAGAAGGAGGGAGAGAGAGGAACGGAGGAGAGGTAGAAGGAAGATAAGAGGGAGGAGAAGACGAGATGAGATTCAAGGCTAATATTCAGAATGCCGGTGTTTTTAGTCGTATGTGTTTTGAGTTACTTTCTTTCTTTTCTTTCTCTTTTCCTTTCTCTTCTTTGCTTATGATGTCGTTGTCGATCGATGATCTGAGGATATGATGATATCAGGGTGTACATGGTTTGCGGATATGTATTACTGGGCACGGGCGACAGAATCTTCCCTTCAGAGGGGTTGTCAATTCCATTGTTTATCTTGGTATGAAGAGAACCGGATTGTCCGTCCACTCCTCACGACAACCGTCTCCGCATAAACTTCACTGTTCTCAGCCTTTACACGTCTCCGTCTTGACTCTTCGATTATCGCCAGAATAATTAAGCAAAAAGACAAATTTTGATACAAAAAGAGGCGGGAAGGTGACCAAAACAATGTCGACAGATGGAAAAAAAGGCAATCTTGGCACAAGAAGCAAAGACTGGAACACTAATTCGTGCCATGATGATATCCAGGTTTCGTTGGCTCACTGTCGTCGATTGGCAAGGTTGCTTGGGTTAGGTTGACGGATACGGATGTTAGATTTACAATCATTCCGGAGCAAGGGACGCAGGTGTGGGCGTAAGTTTTCTTTTCGATTATTTTTGTTTTTGCTTTCTTTTCTCGTTTGTCTGGAAAGTGGTGCAGCATGCCAGGAGTTCTTTAGTAAGTGCTTACTACAAGATATCATCACTAAATATCCCCGCCAGCGTCCTTGCAATAGACACAATCTTCGATGCCTACCACATCCAATCCGCCGCCCCTTCCAACGCAATCAACCTCGAAGTCCCCCTCCCACCACTCCTCTCCGCACTCCGCTCAACACTCTCCAACGCTACATCTGCCAGTATCCGTTTGACGAAGAGAGATGGAGCGCCCTATCTCGTCATCACCATTGGTGCTACAATCGAAAGGTTTCGTGGGAGAGATAGAGATTTTGGATCTGGTGTAGCCAACAGTGACAACCATATCAACAATATCAATAATGAAGGTGTTGGAGGAGCAGCTCGCTTCGAAACAAACGATGAATTCCCAGATGACGATCTAGATATGTTCAACCCAGCAACAGCAGCAGCAGCAAGAGGAGACGACATCCTCCGCTCAGCACCAAACGAAACAATCATCACGCAAGACATTCCCATCCGCGTCCTCTCCGCCGAATCAGTAGCTGGTCTGCACGAACCGCGATGTCGAGAGCCAGATGTCCACGTCGTGCTACCCCCACTCATGCAATTGAAGAGCGTGAGTGATCGGTTCACTAAACTCGCTTTGGCAACAGCTGCTACATCACTTACATCGACCGCGCGCGGTAGAAGTGCCGGTGGAGATAGAGAAGGCGCTGCAGCGAAAGTCAAGTTGGAACTTAGCGCTACGATGCATGGTGATTTGAGACTGGCACTGAGAAATGATGGACTTAATATTGCGAGTACGTGGACAGGGTTGACTGTGCCGGAATTGGATCCTGGTGCGCTTGAGGGTGGAGAGGAGGGGGTGGCGAAGCATCCGAGTACGAGGATGAGGGGGAGGGTTGGTAGGGATGGTGGTGGTGATGGGAATAATGACGATGATGAGGAAGATGAAGATGATGAAGATGAAGACGATATGCTCAAAAGTGGATGGGCCAGAGTTAGAATCGATGGAAAGGACTGGAGTAAGGTGTTGAGTGTGGGGAGATTGGGTGGCAGAGTTATTGCTTGTGAGTTGTTTGACACCCTCTTCTTTTCTTCTGCGATGACAAGACAAGAATACCCCTGGTCTGCGTTGCCACCTCTCGACAATCATGGTGAAAATTTGAGACAGGATATGCCACCAAGACAGCCAATCCGCCACAACCCCATCACTACCAGATATAAAGAGCCAAGAGAGACTTTCAAAAGTAAACATAGATCTGCGGCTTGCTAATGACATTTTCTTTTCTTCATTTTCAGGTTTTTGCCACGATCACGCACTAATTCTATATGTCTACCTCTCCAACGAAGACAACGGCGGCGACGACAGTGTCCTGACGGTATGTCTTCCATGCCTTTTCTGTTTCTATTATGCCACTGCTTCTGCAAATGAATGACGATCATGATGGCTTGTCATCATAAAATGAACAAATGAGTTGTACTGACCTTTCGATGTAGTATTATGTCAGCTCTTATAGTCTGTGAGTAGCCGGGGACACACAACAAGTGCAGTTGTCCTGGAGTGTATAGCCTCTTGCTCGATGAGTGGGCTCGGGGTGTTTATATTATGAGTTAGCTGGCAGTAACGTTGTTGTTCGCACGAAGTTCGCAATTAACTGGCCTAAGGAAGTACTGCAGCTATGCTCTTCATTCGATCGACCTAAGATGTAAGAATTGCAGAGATCTGGACGGAGCAGTGCGAGCGTTCAGATGGAATCAGAGAAAGAAAGAGAAAGAGATAGCATGTACAGATCCTAGGTGTCCTCTTGCACCGATCATAATCAACCGCATCTCATGCTGCTGTCAAAGAAAATAACCGGGTACGAGGAAATAATTTAAACCTTTGCAAGCAATCTTCAGCATCTCCGAAATTGACACAAAACGAATAGGGTCATCTCGCGAGAGCAGAGAATGGGAATCGTATGAAATTATTTCTCATTGTAAAAAGAATACGTCCTATAAGCAAAAGCACATTCAATCTGCTCCCATTTCAGCCATGAGGTACATGCTTAACCAGTTAAACGACCAGTCTACCACTCGTGGTCAAAACCGCACACTCTCAAGGAATATCTTCATCCTTCTCGCAATATCATCAACCTTCGTCTCCAGCGCAAAGTGTCCCGCCTCCAACAAATGCACTTCGGCATGCGGTAAGTCCCTCTTATACGCCAATGCCCCTTCCTTGACAAAAATAGCATCATTCGCGCCCCAGACCGCCAACAACGGTACCTGCGAATCGCGAAAATACTGCTGAAACGCCGGATACAACGCAATATTCGTCCGATAGTCATAAAACAGATCAAGTTGCCGATCCTGGTTCGCACGTCCTGCCAAATTCTGCGCATAGTCGTCCCGCCACGCTCTCGGATCAAGTAGTGATACATCACCGCTCAGCACGCCCTGAGAATACTGCCACTTCGTAGCGGCGAGAGACAGCCCGTCGCACGAAGTATCTCACGTTCTGCGTCGCCATTGTGCGATGCGTGAAGAGCGAACACTGGCGCCCAAAAGTCCGTACCGAAACCTTGCGTGTAAGCATTTCCATTCTGTGTGATGATGGCTTTGGTGTGACTGGGGTTGGCTAGAGCGAGGCGGAGGCCTGTTGGCGCGCCATAGTCGAAGATGTAAATGGCGTAGGAGGCCATGTTGAGGTGCGCGAGCCATGCTGCGATGGTGGAGGCGATGTTCTCGAAGGTGAACGCGAAGTCGTCAGGACAGGTTGTCAGGCCGAAGCCAGGGAGATCAGGGGCCAGAAGGTGGTAATTCGATGATAGAAGCAGGATCAGGTTGCGGAATTGGCTGGAGTCGGAAGGGAAGCCATGAGGAGGAGGATAGTGGGTTTGCTGGCATCTCCGGCTTCGATGTAGTGGATGTTGATGGAGTTGATTTGAACGTCATGATGTGTGGTAACCATTGTTATTGTTGAAATCCAGTTGATCTCGGATTTGGGCTTCTTGGAAAGAGCAAGGCAGTATTTATGCAGTTTTCAAGCATGAGAGTTCGAGTCTGCTATTTCTCGTGAGCTGGTAAGAGCGACCGAGCTGACTTATGTGATTGCTCTTTTGGCGGCTGTAGCTTTGTAAGCACTCTGCCAGGATGCTGCACGGAGGTCTTGGCGCTCGCCGAAGCGCCGGCGAGCTGAGTAAGCTTACTCTTTGTGTACTATGAGACAAGTCGAGGGCAGAGGCAGCAGAAGTATATGGCATGGAATAGTTCTGATTGTAAAAGGATACGAACTTGTACGACAAGTGGCGTCATTGTTGTCGTGGTACAATCACCACGTATCTAGATTCTAGACAGTTGCAATTATGACAATTCAACTCTATTCGATAATATAATTTCGAAAACTCAGACAGCATGCAAGTTGAATGAGGGTCAAAGAAAGAAGATGGAAGGGGAACAAATGCACCGAGCAAGTGGGTGCAACGTGCTAAGGGTGAGATGTTAAGCTGAACAGAAGCGTGCGTAATCGGACGAGCTCGCTATAGCTTTTATCTGGTACTGCAAGTGTACCATGAGTTCAGGTAGACTTCGAAGCACTTACTGCAATAGAGAACTCAATGAATGCTAGCTTTTCGGGGTTACCCAATTGGTAAGTAAACATCAAGTGAGCCTATAGTTCAATTTGCTGATAGTCTTAGGCTTTTTTTAGCACTTACACTAGCAGCATCGACAGTACTTTCACACTAGATTGTTATCGAACTGGTAGTTCGTCATAGAGCCCTGCCGAAGTTCATGAGTGCATTCGGAGATTCTGTCAAGGTCCATAGGTTCTGACAGAACAAACCAGCCCCAAGCACGAGCAGAATATAGTACGCAACCGTCCATTGCATTCCCAATCTGCCATCAGCAACCTGGACATGACTGCTGCCCTCTCTCCACGGCGCATTAACGTCATCCTTGCGAGCAGTATCTTGCGGTCCAATAGTGGTTGGTGCCTCAACTCGACCCCAAAATCTGGGCAACCCCATGAAATTGCAGAAGCTGTGCGCAAGCACGCATGCGAAGAGACTGCCAGTGCGGACGTACACAAATGCGGCGAAGAAGCCAAAGAGAGACGTATACGTGAACTGTACCAGACTTCGAATCAGACCTGCAAGCAGTGGTGCTTGTGGATGAGTCAAGGTGAATTCGTAGAAGTGGTGAACGTGGGCGATGCCAAAGTATAGAGGTGTGATGAAGACTAATTTGGTCAGGTTGACTTTGGCTAGAATGTGAACTGCAATAATGACGGAGCGGAAGACGATTTCTTCTGTGAGTGGACCCTGGAAGACATAGGCATGAGTAGGTGGTCGGCAGGAGGATGAGGACATCTGACTTACTGTAACATAATTTCGCCAGCCTATGGAGCTGGATAGTGTATTCCCAACACCTCGAAGACGAATCCAATCGCGCCAGTTGCCTTCACATATGGCACTTTCGAAAAGTGGTCCGAGAAATAGGGCGGCGACGAGGAGAAATGTCTTCAGCAAGTCAAGCAGGCTTATAGGCCACCAACCCAGCAGATGAAGAACTTCGGCAAGAGTGAAATGGGCTTTGTTGATAGCGAGCCCTGCTGCCAACGCTGTCGTCAAGATGGACGAAAATGTGACAGCGGTCGAGCGAGCACGAATGACAGCAGGAGCATCTCGTGTGAGTTGTGGTGAGGGCCGTGTCTTTTGCGAAAGATAGAATGGGATGACATAAATTAGAGTAAAGACAATCTATACGTTTGAGTCTAGATGTCAGACATGAATCATGGTGGTGTAAGATGGGTGTATGCAGGCTGAGGTAGTGGAGTCGAGGATGCAATGAAACAAGCAAACGCGAGGAAATTAGTCCAAGCAACTTACCGAAAGTTCCGCCGCCACTGAAGATGAGATGACTGGTGGTGCCGCCGCTACTCCTTGTGTTAGCCTTGTACACCCACGTCATGGCAGAGATATGAGTGCGTACTGTCTTCTTTGCGGTAGTAGTTGATCAGACGTCCCAAGAGACCTTCAATTGGTGTCATGGTGTGTATGATTCTACAATTTGCTCGTTTCCCACACACAGACTTCTCTCAGAACCTCGCGTACGCTTCGACCTTCTCAATGCTGCAATTGAGTGACAGATGGAAAGCAGACTGACGCTGGAAGCGAATGCACGGAGACTATGGGAGATTGAAGTCGATTGATTAGTCAATCCTGCTCGTTGTTTCACATTGTCGAATCATATTGCGTGGTAACGGGCATCTTGGTCGACAATTGCCCAAAATAGACGTTGATAGACGTTGAACCAAAGATTGTTGTTTGCGTTAATCTCGGTAAACAACAACAGACGCGCTCGAGCATGCATCATGCGTCTGCCCGTGATACGAGAAAGAAAAAAACATCTGTGCAGCATCTGCTGTTGGTTGGCAGCTCCCGCGCGCGCAGACTTGACCATGCTGCAGCTTGTCCGTCCTTGTCCAGCCTCCTGCTAGGTGTCGTCTTCTTCTTCTTCTTCTTCTTCCTATCACCTCTATTCTTCTAGGTCATGCTCTTGATCTGTCCATTCATTATTACTCTCTTTTAGGTCTATGCGACTCAGTCACTCTTTTGTACTCACGCTCTCTAATCATTGCAGCCATTGTTAACCTAGAGAAGGAAAAGAAAGACAATTCTAACCAACGCGTCATCATTCTTCGTCCACCATAACTATCACTATGGCTTCATCGCCATTGAGATCAATACACAACAACATGTCACCAACGCGCCCACGCGGGCAGGTATCCTCCCAGTCATCGCCAAAACCTCTACAAGAGAGGGGAGCATCAGCTCGAAATGTTCAACCTCCACGTTCCGCAGGTAGCATATACAACAAGGCACCATTCCCTAAGCATGCCTCACAGATACTTTCGCCCGAGGACGCCATATATGTTGATGAGAACGCGACAACTGCGCTGCTGCTACCTAAACTGCTGTCACTGCACTCCCCAGTAACCGACAGTGTAGTTACATCGCCAGAAACAGTCCTCTCGTCTCCCGAAACCATTGTAGCTTCTCCAGATACACTCGGAGACAAAGACAATTCCCAGTTCGACTTGCGCCAATCGATCGACCTTGTCATTCCATCATACGAATTCGATCCAGACATCCTCCCGCCTTCTACCGGATCATCACCAGCATTAGGAGAAGGAGAAAGAGTGGAGGAGTTGACGGAACAGGTTGCAAGAGAAGTCAGGATAGAAAAGCGTGCTTCATCAGCACGGTTGAGTGACTACTCCATTTTCCCCTCCGAACGACTGTCACAGCCACCAAGGATATCTCTTATACCAGCGAATCCTCGCATCCGCTCCCAATCGAATGCGAGCTCGAACAATTGGCAAGCTTATCCTGGTTCAACACCTGAATCGGCAAAGACACCAGATCTTCAAAAACATCGACGCGCTTCCTCGAGTCCCATCACCTCACAATATTCGTCGCCCGCAGGTGACGGTCTTGGTATACAGGGTATACAATACTCGGAGTCCAGAATACCTTCTACTACAAGCGTCGACTCCACACCCAGGAAAACATTTGGTCGACGACTACAACGAAAGCGCGCAGTCTCCAACTTCGGTCAAACTGCTCGATTCTCGCAACATGCACATTCCCGCACAAGCTCGGTTGACACTGGTATGCAGAGCAGTGAGAATTGGGCACCCACGTCTATGCTTGAAATCATTCACGATGACCATCCAAGACTATCAGTCAGTCCTGTACCCGAAGAGGTGCCCTCCTCGCCCTCGACCGATAATGTGTCTCAGCATTGGGATAGAGGACGTAGTGATCACGTCACTCAAATTCAGCGACCAGCCTTTGTGCACAAGCCATCTTTCCGCCATTATGACACAGGACCTGATCCCAGCCTGGACCGGGCAGGACCCGTGGGCTCTTTCTATAACTTTTTGAATGACAGCTATACGGCATGGGCAAGGTGAGCACATAAAGCACAACAAGATGTATCTTTACTAATACCAAGCAGGATTTATTATGGTGCAGAAGGCACAGTAAACTTCAACCATTCTTCGCAAGCCAGCATCGCCACGACACATTCACGTCAACGCGACCGTAGCCAAAGTCGAACACGCAATAAAATTCGTGGCCCTGCTAGGGGGTTTTCACACTTCTCCAGGTTCTCTCGGTCTTCTCGAAGCACTACAACTACTACAACAACTACAACGACACAAGACTATGATATGGCTCACGC
>Ga0160427_10001859_pt1 | contig 12872 bp, 13 predicted proteins | sample SolpanmetagenomL_FD_108194 | JGI IMG/M metagenome (GOLD analysis project Ga0160427, IMG submission 108194) | Solar panel surface microbial communities from Lawrence Berkeley National Laboratory, California, USA - L | ecosystem: Engineered > Built environment > Solar panel > Unclassified ...
GCTGAGCTTGCGGTAGGCAATGAACTGAAACTCGAAGGGCGACGCTTCGTAGAGGCGTGTCACCCCGACGCCGAGGGTGGCAGCCAACGCCCGCGCAACCGGCTGGCTCGGTTGAGACAGACCCTTTTCGTACTTGGACAGCATCTGCTTGCTGACCAGCCCACCGATGCGGGCCGAAAGCTCGTCGAGTGAGTATCCCCGTGCCAGACGCAACGTTCTTAACTGTTCCACATCCCCTCCTCCTTTTGATATTCCTTGAGCGGTTGACAATTCTGGTATAAATAAGATATTTTGTCAACCAGCGGGTAAGGCGCCCTGTCGGGCGTACCTCCCTCCAGGGGTTTGGCGTTCGTAGGCTCGTCTCACTCTTCTGTACTGGAGGTTGATATGGCAGGAAAAGGTAAATCTCACCACGTTGTTCCCAACCCTACTGGCGGCTGGGATGGTCGTCGCGCCAATTCTGAGCGCTCCTCGGGACATTTCGATACCAAGCAGCAGGCGATAGACGCAACTCGCACCATCTCACGGAACCAGGGTACTGAACTCGTCATCCACGGGCGCGACGGCCAGATTCAACAAAAAGACAGCCATGGGCACGACGACTTCCCGCCCAAGGGCTGAAACCCACTTGCGTAGCCGCCATGCAAACGCGTGGCGGCTGATCTGTTGTCTCACATCTCCATCCCAAACAAGTCTGCTTGCCGTGTCCCCTGCGCCCGCTCCAGCTTCAGCGCCTCTAAGCGCCGGATGGCATCGACTTCGCTAGCAGCGCTAGGAATCGAGTCACTGACCATCATCGGGTTCTTGGGTGGCCGCCCCCGGCGTTTGGGCGCGGCGAGTTCGCCCTCGCTGTCGGTCGCTTCAACCTGCACCTTGGCTGGTCGGCCCCGGCGCTTGGGTTCCGAAGCCTCAGTGGCATCCGGGTCTGCCCACGCGGCCTGCGCTCTGGCTGGGGCGGCGCGGCGGGTGGGCGTGGTGCTCGCGGGGGTGACGGCAGCCATGACGGCGCTCAGCAGCTCAGTCTGCTTGCCAGTCTGGGCAGCGAGGCCCGCTTCCAACCCGTCGCACAGCGCCATGAGCTGATCGATTTTGGCGACGATTCGGCGCTGTTCGGGGAGGGGAGGAAGAGGAAAACGAGCCATTGAAAATTCTTCGAACATAATACTTTCAACAGTTACCCCAGTCTTCGAAAGGCTATTGAGGATAAATTCTTCAAAACCTTTTAATATAAGAAAAAGATACTCTTTAATGTCTCCTGAATATGGCACGAGCGCCTTTAAGTCTTGATTTATTGTGCACTTAACGAGATTCGAAGCGACTGGAAATATCCTTCTGAGAATTCCGCTCCTGACTACCATAAGGATAGATTCTTCTGGAATGAGACTCAGACCCGAATCTAAACCAGATGTAGTCACATGATCTTCTGAATCATATATAACCGGCAATTTCATATCTTTGGGGGAAACCCAAGGTATATCCCCATCCCAGAAATCAGTATTGTCTTTGCTAGGAGTTTTCCCACCCAAGAAATAGCCTGCTTCGAGCAAAGACATCCAAGCCCAACCCGACGGTAAGGTAGCGGAAGCATCCAAAATGGCTTTTCCAGTCGGCGGCCTTGAATTTTTAATCAAACCATTTTTGATAAGGTTTTGCTTCGTTAAATTGAATTGCTTCAGCAGTTCGCGGGCGGGCGGGTCGTTGGGATCTTGCGGTACTAGTTTGCCCATGACCGCCAATTTCAATACGGCCTTCCGCAACTCGGCCACGTTCCTGGGGGCGCTGTGCAGCTCACCAAAGTGCTCCGCTACAAACTGCCATGCCTCGGCAAAGGCGTCTGGCGCTTCGGCGCTCAGCAGGGCGTTCAGGGCAGCGGTGTGAGTGTCAAAGCGCTTCTGTTCCCGCGAGGTCCGCAGGGCTTCCAGCTCGTCGCAGCGGGCCATGAGTTCGTCGATTCTGGCGACGATGCGGCGCTGTTCGGCGAGGGGAGGAAGTGGAACTGGAGTATGTATAATCTTTTCTTTCGAAATATTAGGTTGTGCCGCGCCCGCACCCTGAGAAATAAAATTCTGCTTTAGCGAGAAAAGCATCTGAGTCAAAAAGATATTATCGATGCTAAAAAATGTTTGACATGCGCAGACAGCCTGGTTAGTCGTTGCGGCAATCTCTAGAATACCGACTTCCCCTATATTTGCACCATACATAGCTATTAGTACGGATCCTATCGGATTTATATCCAAAGAGCATTTTTTTAAAGCTAATTGTGTAATTGATTCTTCGGTTGCAGTAATTTTCCCCTGCTTCACTTCACCGGATTTCACCCATGGAATTTCATCGCCATAATAGTCACTGTTGCTTCGATTCGGAGTTGAGCCAGACTTCCAGACGCCGAAGTCACCGAGCCTTACCCACTCCCACCCCACCGACACCTTGTAGGGCATTTCATCCGCTTCAACCGGCGGCAATGCCTTAGGGGACCTTATCTTCCCCTCTGCAACCAGCCGCCGCTTCTCCGCCTCAATCGCCTTCAGCAGTTCGCTGGCAGGCTGGTCATCCGGGTCTTGCTCGACCAACTTGCCCTGCATCGCCAGCGTCAGAATCAGCTCCCTGAGCTTCTTGATTCCGTCTGGCGCATCGAAGGCGGCGTCGAAGTGTTGTTCCAGAACCTGCATCAGCCCCGGCCCCCCAGCGCGGCCAGCAACTCCTGTTTCAGGGCGTTCTGGGTGGCCTGTACCTGCTCGCTCAGCTCGTGGTACTCGGCCAGTAGCTCGGCCGGATCGCCGTGAACCATGTCGATCTGGTGCGGGTTCTTGATGTTCAGGTTGTAACCCTGCGCCTCGATCTCCTCGGCGCTGACCTTCCAGGCATACTCGCTGCCTTCGCGCCCCACGCGGGCCGCCCCGCCCCACCAGGCCACCTCGCGGTTGAACTCGGCGCGCGTCAGGGGCCGAGTGCGCGAGTACGATTTGTAGCCCTCCGGGTACGGGTGTTCGAAGAACCAGATGTCCTGCGTGGGGCCACCCTTCTCGAAGAACAGGATATTGGTGTTGATGCTGGTGTAGGGGCTAAACACGCCTTTGGGCAGCCGGATGATGGTGTGCAGGTTGAAGTCACGCAGGAGTTCCTGCTTGATGGTGGTCTTGACGCCCTCACCGAAGAGGAAGCCGTCGGGAAGCACCACGCCAGCGCGGCCGGAGCCGGGCTTGAGGAGCTGCATGATCAGCGCCATGAACAGGTCGCGGTCTCGCGGGTGCGGTAGCGGCTGGGGAAGTTGTTCTCTATGCCGGGTTCTTCCGTCCCGCCGAACGGTGGGTTGGCGAGCACGATGTCGACCGTGTCAGACGGCGTGTAGTCACGCAACGGGCGCGACAGGGTGTTGTCGTGCCTGACGTTCGTGGGCACGTCTACGCCGTGCAGCAGCATATTGGTCATGGCGAGCAGGTGCGGGAGGGGCTTCTTCTCGATGCCGCGCACGGTCTCCTGGACGATCTCGTCGTCCTCGGTCCGTTTCTTCTGGGGGCGCAGGTGGTCGAGCGTGCCGGTCAGAAAGCCGCCAGTGCCGCACGCTGGGTCGAGGACGATCTCACCCAGGCGCGGGTCGATGATGTCCACCATGAACTGCGTGACGGCACGCGGCGTGTAGTACTCACCGGCGTTCCCGGCGGACTGCAGGTCGCCGAGGATCTTCTCGTAGATATCGTTGAACAGGTGCCGGTCCTGCGAGTTGTTGTAGTCGATGTCGTTCTGGATGACGTTCACGACCTGCCGCAGCAGCGTGCCGGACTTCATGTAGTTGAACGAGTCCTCGAAGACCAGGCCGACGATGTGCCCACGCGGGTTGGGACTGCCGCGCAGGGCCTTCAGGGCGGGGAACAGGTCAGTGTTGACGAAGGTCATCAATCCTTCGCCGGTGCGGCCTTCCGGGTCGGTAGCCCAGTTCGACCAGCGGTGCTCCTCTTTCAGGGGGGATACGTAATCGGGAACGGTGAGTTCCCATTCCTGCTCCTTGTCGTCGAAGATCTTCAGGAAAATAAGCCAGACCATCTGGCTGATGCGCTGGGCATCGCCATCGACGCCGGTATCTTGGCGCATGATGTCCTGCACGGATTTGACGAGAGTATTGATGGACATAACACTCCAGTATCACGCATGTGGAGGCAGGAGAGGCCAGATAGGTGCGTGCCGTGTGCCGTATGCGGCCAGCGGTTACGCGCTGTTGGTGTAGAGCTGCGTTTCCAGATCGCGCAGGGCGGTCTCGTACGCCGCCTTACTGCCGAAGGCGTTCACAAGTTCTATGGGGGTGCCCAGCTGCCGGAACGGCTCGAGCTGCAGCACCTTTAAGTCTTCGATGGGGCCGACGCCCTGATCGGCGTACTTATCGAGCAGTGCGTTCAGGACGCGCTGGGCCAGCTCATCGTAGGTAGTGAAGGCGTCTCTTCGGCGTACCTTCGCGGCACGTTCCCGGCGTGTGAGGGGAGGGCGTCCCCAGGCCAACTGGCAGATCAGGTCGAAGGGATCGAGCTGCTGGCCGTACTCGGCGGCGAGCACCTCGAAGAAGACCCCCTCGTCAGTCAGCTCGTCGATGATGACCTGTTTGCGCTGCGCGGCGTTCCAGCGCTGTAGGAAGTCGTCCAGCGAATCGAACTCGCGGTACAGGGTGTTACGGGTGTAGACCTCCAGACTTTCCGTGATGGCCTTGCCGTCCCGGTCGTACTGGATTTCGCGTTTTGCCGTCACGGTGACGGGCACGTTGTGCACCACGAATTTCTGCCGGGGCTCCGGCGTCAGCCCCGGTCCCGGTTCCGGCGTGGGCGGTATTGGTGGGTCGCTGGGCCCAGGCTCGTAGATGACGTCAGGGTCCCCGTCGAACTTCGGATCGGAGAAGAGTTCCGTGGCGCGCTTGAAATCCAGCACCGTGAAGTAGTGCTTGTCGTAGTCCTCGTTGATGCGGGTGCCGCGTCCGATGATCTGCTTGAACTCGGTCATAGACTGGATGCGCTGGTCGAGAACGATCACCTTACAGGTCTGTGCGTCCACGCCGGTCGTGAGCAGTTTCGAGGTTGTGGCGATCACCGGGTAGCGGCTGGACGGGAAGATGAAGTCGTCCAGATAATTTTTGCCGCGCTCACTGGTGATTTCTACAACGTAACGGGGATCCTCACGCATGAGGTCCGCGTTCTCATTCGCCAGGGCGCTCCGCATCCGGTCCGCATGATTGGTGTCTTCGCAGAAGACAATGGTCTTGGCATAGGGATCGGTGGCCTGCAAGAACTCCGTGATCTTCTTGGCGACGAGTTGCGTGCGCTGTTCCAGCACGAGCGTCTTATCGAAGTCGCGCAGATTGTACTCACGGTCTTCGATGAGCTGGCCGTGCTTGTCACGCATGCCCTCTGGGGGACGCCAGCCGCTCAGGTCCTTGTCGAGGTCGAACCGCACGACCTGATAGGGGGCAAGGAAGCCGTCGTCGATGCCCTGCTTGAGTGAATAGGTGTACACCGGATCGCCGAAGTAATGCGTGGTGGACACATCCTTGGTTTCTTTGGGCGTGGCGGTCAGTCCGATCTGCGTGGCGTCTTTGAAGTAATCGAGGATGTCACGCCAGTTGGAGTCGTCAGCCGCACTGCCGCGATGACACTCGTCCACGACGATCAGGTCGAAGAACTCCGGACTGAACTGCTTGTAGATGTTGCGTTCTTCCTCGGTCCCAGTGACGGCCTGATAGAGCGACAGGTAGATCTCATAGGAGGGGTCGGTCGTGCGGTTCCGGATCTTGGTCATCGCAGCCCCGAAGGGCTTGAAGTCATTGGTCATGGTCTGGTCGACCAGGATGTTGCGGTCGGCCAGGAACAGGATCCGCTTCTTGGCCCCGGCGCGCCACAATCGGTAGATGATCTGAAAGGCGGTGTAGGTCTTCCCGGTGCCCGTAGCCATGACGAGCAGGATGCGGTTCTGACCGCGGGCGATCGCCTCGACAGTCTTGTTGATGGCCAGCGCCTGGTAGTAGCGTGGCAATTTACCGGAGCCGTCACTGTAGTAGTCCTGCGTGACGAGTTGCTCCTGCGCAGCAGTCAGTCCCTTCGCTTCCGTCCACCAGTCCCACAGTTGCTGCGGACTGGGAAATTCCTCCAGGGTAAGCTCCTTCTCATACGTGTCGGCGTTCGGCAGACTATTCCGGAAGAGGAATCCGTCGCCGTTCGAGCTGAACACGAAGGGCACCTCAAGTATCTGCGCATATTCCGCGCCTTGCTGCAGACCCCCACCAACTGGGTAGGTGTTGTCCTTGGCTTCAATGACGGCGAGAGGCACGCCCTGCTTGTAGAACAGCACATAGTCGGCACGCTTGGAGGAGCCGCGTGTTTTCAGGCGTCCGCTCACCATCACTCGGCCTTTGGTTAACTGGTACTCGGCACGGATCTGAGTAAATTTGTCCCAGCCTGCGCTGAGCACAGCGGGTGTGATGTACATGTCGCGGATATCCTGTTCGGTCAGGTCTCGTTTATTCACGAAGCTCCAAAAAGCATGGATTGGGTCATGTTCTAAGGTTGATTTCAAGCAGCGTTGCGAGCATTCGCCGACGAAGTGAGTGTAGACCAAGGACTGGCGTAATCGAGCGCCGGATGACGGCGTTCATGATTGCATCAGTAGTGAAAGCCCGGCATAGTCGCCCGGACATCGGCCATAGACTGTCCGTCCTGCCGGGAGAGGAAATGATCCTTGGATGGGTCATACCCACTTTTGGTGCTGCAGCGCCTCCAGCAACCGGTGTTCGAGCAGATCGAGTTTGGCGCGTCCATCTGGTCCTGCGCTGCGCGGCCCTGTATCCGGATCCACCCTTGCTCCAGGCAACGCCCCGCTTCGAACACGCCCGTTCACTCGCCGACCTGCGCGAGGGGTTGACAGTCCTGTGGCGCGAATGGGTGGCGTTCGAACAGATCAACCTGATCACTGATCTGTTGGACCGGCCGCTTATGACCGAGGAGGTTTACGAGCCGGGAACACTCTGTCCGGAACGCTTCATGACTGACCTCGACCCAGCAAAGGTCAACCACATCGGGGAGCGGCTCACCCGGCCGGACGGTGAACTGCTCTACCTGAAGACCTTCCAGCTGTCCGCCGTCCAGACCCGGCGCGCCTACCTGCTCCAGCTACTGGCGCAGTACGAATGGCATCTGGGGAATGCTGCCGCTGGCCTGAAAGCCACTGTTCCGGAGCTCGTAAGCCGGATTGGCTGGGCGGCCGGCTTCGGTTACTTATTGGCGCAGGCGGTGCGAAAGACGGCTGCGAAGGCACTCAGGGGAACCTCAAGCAGCACAGATCCTGAGGAGGCCTGTCGGGGCACTTGGAACTCTCAATTCAGGCTACCCCATGCTAACCGGTGTTAGCGAATGTCTAACTGCCTCTGACATGGCATCGACATAAGTGAGGCTGTGGGCGAAAGATACGCATGCCAGACTATTTGCCATGGAGCACCGTGAACAGTGGCGTCACCCCGACACGCAGGAACTCGCCGAAATCGATGTGCGTCCGGGCGTGGTCCGACTTAGGCGAGGAAGCGTGCTGACTGAACATCGTCATTCACCCGATCGGGAGCAAGCGGGCCGTGAGCAGGTGGTGCAGCAGCGCGCTGCCATGCAGCAGTTCGAGGAACACTGGGAGGTGGCAGACGGTCCTGTGCCGACGCCGCTCGCCGAATTCTCGTCGAGTACAAGGAATATCGCTGACGTCAATATCGCTCCACCTCAGGATGGTCAGCTGCTGTTTACGGTGACGGAGACCCTGCGCACTGAGGGCTTCGTGCGGAACACTGCCCGGCGACCGGACGGTTCACTCTGGCTGCCGGAAGAACTGGAGTCATGGCGCGAGGAACTGGAAGCGAGTGAACGGCCAGTTGTCCGGCTGACAAGGGATCTCGACCGGGTTGCATGCCGATGGGACAGCAAGCTGGGTGGCGTACCATACCGGCCACTGGGGACACCGTGGCCTGTGGCGAAAACAGGCGATTACCCCCTGAGCTTCCTGGCGCAGCTGAATCTCGCCGAACTCAATCCGGGCGGCGCATTCCTTCCCGGCTTCCCGGCAGTGGGCCTCCTACAGTTTTTCATCCTGGACGACATGTTTTACGGCGCGGAAGATGAACCGTGGATGGCGCTTAACGGGGCGCAGACCTTTTACAGGGTGCTCTACTGGCCGTCGATCATGAAGGATGAACAGCTGTTGGAGACAGGTAAGGTCGCACCGCCTGACGCAGCGCCCTGGGAAGGTTCACCGTATGTCGGCGAGGAATTGCCCTTCGATCCGGCACGGGAGATCGTACTGGTGGGAGTACCAGACCGTGAAGCCATCAGTGGGAGTGACCGTGGTGTGGCCCGCCTGGCAGGCACCAATCCATACGAGATAACGCTTGAATCTGGCGAGGTGACCCTGTCGGAAGCCATGTATGCCCTTTCTCCAGGCGGACACAAGCTCGGCGGGTATCCTGACTTTACGCAGTCAGACCCGCGCGGAGTGGACGATGACGACCTGGTACTGCTGTTCCAGCTGGACTCAGACCGGATGATGGACATGATGTGGGGGGACGTTGGGACGGCCAGCTTCTTTATTCACCGCAGTGATCTGATGGAATTGGACTTTTCGCGAGTAGCGTACCAGTGGGACTGCGGGTGATCGAACACACCGTGCCGGGAAATAAGAAAGACGACCCGGAGGCCGTCCTGGGACTGGACGGGATTCGAACCCGCGTCTTGTCGTCGGGAGTGATTACCCACGGACGTTTCCTACCGCTAGAAGACCAATTCCGAGCTCAGTCTAATAGACCAAAGAAGACAGGCGACCCGAAGGTCGCCTTGATTTCTCTAAGATAGCCCGGTATGCAGCGGGAGTCAAATCTATCCATCGGCTCCCAGTGGTGCTGGGCGCTGTCGGTCGAGCACGCGCTTGATCTGGACGGCGTTCCAGGGGCCACCTTGGCGGGTTCTGAAGCCGTGGGCCTCGAGTTGCACAGCGACAGCGCGCAGGCTCAATCCCTGTCCGCGAAGTGCACCCGCATACGCTGCTACGGTGCGCATGTCGTGTATGGCTCGTGAAAGATTGGTCTTCGCGCCCGCCTGCCGGGCTTCGAGGTTGAGATTCTCCGCCTTGCCTAGAGTCAGCCCACGGGCTTTTCGAGCTCCCAGCGCAGCTTTGGTCCGGGAGCTGATCAGCTGGGCTTCTCTCTCAGCGACGGCGGCCATGACGTGGATGGTGAGGTTGTCCGCTTCGGGCATGTCCACAGCCACGAAGCGAACGCCAGACTCCATCAGAGCGGCGACGACGGCGACGTTGCGGGCGAGGCGGTCGAGCTTGGCGATCAATAACACGCCGCCAATTCGTTTGGTCTGTTCAAGTGCGGCTTCGAGTTGCGGTCGTCGACGCTTCCTTGTCCCTGTCTCCACCTCGGTGAATTCGGAGCTCAAACTCAATCCCTGGCTTCGGGCGTGAACGAGCACGGCTGCCTTCTGTGCCTCTAGCCCCAACCCACTCTGTCCCTGTTTCACGGTCGAAACCCGGTAATAAGCCACAGCTGGAAGCGTCACCCCGTCATGTTACACGTCTCAAGGGAGCGTTCAAGAGCTGTAACAGTTGGCTCGGTGGGTACGCCTACGACTGTATAAACTTTTTTTAATTGACAAAAAAGTTATTAAAAGGTATTGTCTGTTCATGACCAAACACCTCCGAATCCACCTGACCGAGAATGACCAGACCCTCGCCGATCTCACTTTCGCCACCACCCTCGACCTGCCGCAGCTACTCGAACGCATTCAGCAGTTGCTCCAGGTGACACCCCCACACGAGGCTGGCGCTCTCAGCGAACGTGACCTAGCAGCTATCAACACCGTTGGCAAGAAATACATCCCGCTCGCCGAGCACTTGGCACGGGTTCAGAGTGATGCCATCACTCTGACCTTCGAGGAGATCGAAACGATCCTCCGGAGTAACCTGCCTGCGACGGCCCGCAGCACGCACGCCAAAGCTTGGTGGGCGAACACGGACACCCATTCGCAGGGTAAGGCTTGGTTGGCCCTAGGCTGGCGGACCTCAGTCGTCGACGCAGAAGCCGAACGCATCGAATTCCGCCGCCGCTGACTGGGAATCTGTACAGAGCACGACTACTGCTATCTGCACACTCTGGTCAAGTGCTCCACCTCTGCCTTTCTTCCTCTTTCTGCTTAAGTTATAAACCTAGAGGGGTAGTAAGCTACCCCTCTAGGCTAGCATGTCTCTGCACCGTTCCAAGGTTGCCTAGGCTTCGGTTTCCCGGGCGATCTGCGCCTGAAACCGTTTGACCACTGGATGGTCCTCAGTGATCACTGCCACCTGGCGCACTTCAAGTCTTCGGGCAACGGCTCCCATTACCTGTGGAGGCACATTGGGCGTGAGCTGCACACTGGTACCTTCGGCGGCTCCCTCCAATATGAAGTCCTGGCTTCTGACACTGGAGATGTAGATAGCGGTCAGATCGGCCAGCGTGATGGCTTCCGGAAGGTTGGTCAGAATGCGAGGCTCCCGACGTCTCAAATCTGCGTCCGGAATGTTGTGCCCCCCTTCGAGCACCCGGTTGTCGATCCTGAAGCGCGTATCGTCCTGCGCATTCGGCACGACGAAGGCCAGCAGCACCAGATACCCGGCTTCTCGGGCCTCCCCCATCAATCGGAGAGGTTGCCGTCCGGCCAGGGTAGTTTCGAGAATCAGGCTCTGCCGCTGCGCCAGCCGTTCCCGGGTAAGCCTAAGCGCTTCTCTGGCCGCGCGTATGTTGGCACTGTCTGTGAAGCCCTCGCCGTATTCGGCAGCGATGCGGTCCGGATCGATGCTCGGCAGGTTCAAGGCGCGGACGAAGGTGCTCTTCCCTCCCCCGTTTGGCCCGGCAATCACCGTCAGAACTGGAATCAACGCTGGGCAGGCGAGAGCTGCTCGGTCACTTCGTAGCGGTAACGCTGAAATTCTCCCGCAGCATCGTAGACCTCGTGGCGCCGAACCCGGATCCGCTGGCCGTCCGGGTACTCGACTACCAGACCCTCCTCTGAGTAGACGATCGGTAAGCCCTTCATCAGCAGCTCCGTCGCGTGTGGCGCGTAGCCCGAGGCCTGGAGACGCGAGCGCATGGCGTCAGGCAGAGGGTCGCTACGATACATGATTTCTGGATTCTGAACGCCTTGCATCATGGCGTTTCGTGGCCGGCTCGTGGTCATAAACCCTCCTCACAGGTAAGATACCGCCCGACGCCATGGAGCAGCTCCACACGATACGTTTGCTGAGTGCTCCCGTCGCAAGGGGTAGAGGACTACCCCTCTAGATACTCTTCGATCAGCCGACGGACAATCTTCGCCGCGTCTGTGTCCTCGGCTAGCGCACGGGCGCGCAGCTTCTGTCTCACGCTCTTGCGGATCTCGATATTCAGCTGCACCACTGGGTCCACAAGGCTAGGGGGATTGACCTCTAGAGGGGTAGGGGGCTCGGGTACTACAGGGGTAATCTCCTGGGTCACCTGCTTGACCCGGTCGAAGAGCCGACTGTTCTTCGTCATCAGCAGACCTCGAAGCCGAGCGCTAGGATATCCGACCAGGCGTTCTCGCCGCCCGGTACGTCCCGCACCAGCACCTGATCTTGAAGCGCCCGCTCGTGCGCGGTATACCGCCGCACCACGGCACTACAGACCTGGAGTCCCATCTCACGCAGCTGGTCCCGGGCGACTTGACCCACACTGCCTACCGGCGGCGCCTTCGTCACGACCACCCGGAGGTTGGCCAACTCGGCCCCAGCCTTCTCCAATTCGTTCCACATCCGGGCCATCGGCATCATCTCGCCAGCATTCGGCGCGGTCGGGATCAGGACCGTCGCGATCTTCGAGAGGGCAGCCACGTCCGCGATGGCCGGGCGGCCCTCGATGTCCATCACCCAGTAAGCCGTGCCCGCAGGGGGCTCGCCGCCCGGGGGCAGCAGGGTGACGGGGATCGCGCTGCCGTCCAGCCAGTCCTGAGTGGTCCGGATGGTCTCGTCTTCGTCGCTGATCACGGTCGGGCCCCGCATGGCCAGCGCTCCCGCGAGATTGACGGCGATTGTCGACTTGCCACCACCGCCTTTCGATCCGGCCACAGCAATAATTTTTGGCTCCATGTCATAGAGCATACCCCACTAGAGGAATATAGGGGTAGTTATAGAGGGGTAGGGGTATAGATCAGCCAGAATACCTGTGATAATGGAGCCGATCTTTGAGCAAAACCTGCCGTGGCACGTGCTTAGCAATAATGTGTCATCCCCATTTTTTGGAGCCCTGATCGGGTTGGAGGGGACATCGAGGAGTATGGAGGCTCGGCGTGGTCACGGGGGAGGGAGCCTCAGTACGTCAACATCTGGAGGGGAATGTACGCATTTGAGATCACGCGAGAGCAGAAAATGAGCCTCCTGCTTCAACGGTTGTATTGCCAGAACCGTCTCACGCTAGATGATGTTCCAGAGCGTACCGGGTGGCTGCCGCCCGGCCCCGAACACCCAACTTGCTATAGACAGAACTGACGTGATCATTGACGGTGTATACGCCAGTACCGAGCTGCGTGGCAATCTGCTTGTTGCTCAGGCCGCCGGCGAGCAGGATCAGCACCTCGCTTTCCCGGGGGGTCAAGTTCTCGGGGAAGTGATGCGGATCGGTGGCCAGCGTTGGAAGCGGCTCGAACTCCACCTGGTGTGCAGGCTGCGTGGCGAATTGCCAGGCGCCCCCTTCGTCCAGAGCTTGCCCCGCTGCGTATGCGCGCGCCAGTTCCGGCTCGGACAGGCGTGGCGTGAGCGCGTTCAGGTAGGGTTTGAATATCTCGCGCTCCACCGTGGGCTGCACCCGGTGGGCC
>Ga0160427_10001860_pt1 | contig 12870 bp, 13 predicted proteins | sample SolpanmetagenomL_FD_108194 | JGI IMG/M metagenome (GOLD analysis project Ga0160427, IMG submission 108194) | Solar panel surface microbial communities from Lawrence Berkeley National Laboratory, California, USA - L | ecosystem: Engineered > Built environment > Solar panel > Unclassified ...
GTGCAGGTAGAGAGGTTGGCAACAAGTTGTCAGTTGCTGGAGCAGCAAAATAAGTGTGCCCATTGCGCAAGTCGTCTACTAGTACCGCTCTAAAGGCAGCAAAGACTTTATCATAGGTAAATGTCCAACTCGAGTTCTCCCCATGATGTGGCAATAGCGCAGCATGTGAATTGTCTCTCGATGACCTTGGGAAGAGAATCTGGGTTGTCCACATTTGTGATAATAATTCCGAAATTGGTAGATCTTGCGATAGAAAAGGCGCAGATATGATGACCGTGGCATGATTGCTAGAATTTAGCGTCGATCCCATGAGTACAGTTCCATCAAGTGAGAAACACAGAGCGTCAACGTCTTCACACTTTACAGCCCGGCTTTGAGCAAGCATGGACTCGTCAGCAGCTAGGGACAGAACCTCAATTCCACCTTCGTAAGCAACAGCCAAGACAGCAGCACCTGGTGACAAAGCAATGGTCCTAGGTTCGTTCTCAAGATCGACCGACTTCATGTAAACCACTTTCTCCCCTGTCAAGTCGTATAATGAGACTCTGTGACTAGAGCTCAAAACTGCCATTATCGAGCCATCATCCAAAATCGCTGCAGACGTCGGCCTCCGCGCAATCTTCAACTCCCTCATTACAGAAATTGGTAAATTATCTGATGGCGTAGATAAATCGAGTACGAATATGCGAGATGATGATATAGCTAGCAGAAAATTGCCCCTTGGTGAAAAGTCGTATCTAAACACTTCTCCTCCTGGTACTGCCCCTGAAGACGATAGCGAATTGCAAATGATCTCAATCTCTGTCACTTGTGGTCGAAGCATACTTTCAAACAATCCGCGCCGAGATTCGAGACCAAATTGATAGACTAATTGCGACAGTACCTCCGGAGTTTCGTCTAGCGTGAGCGAAGTGTCGATTCCGCATGTTTGTAGATGGTGAGCGTATAAGTATACGGATCGTGATGCATGGTACCAAGCTGAATTGACGAGGGTAAGTGAATCGAAGGTGTTTGGGTCGCACATGTACATGATTCTACAAGAAAGATATGGTTAGAAAGCGATTATTGTCTTGATTGGAAGGCTGATATATTTACTGTTGTATGATCTCACGAGGTAGGCGTAAGAACGCAGGCCCTATAGCCTCCAGCCTCTTTTTGCCCTTTCTGTCTGTCATGGTTGATGTAATGTTGGATAGTGAAGGAGAGTTTGGAGTGTCATTGTTGTCGAAGTGATGAGAGCTGTCTTGTTGACGTGAGGCTCTTGGAGATGCGTAATGGTCGGGTGAGTACGTGGTTGTCATGATTGATCCGTTTGCGGTCGCTACATCCGTGACGACGGTTATATTTTTAGACGACAGAACTGAGAAGCGAAATCCCTTAACAGAATATGAAAGATCCAGATGAATGAATAAACGAACGAATGAATGAGTGAGTGAGTATGCTTTTGTGTGCGACAGACGCCAGATGAATTGAAGGAACGATCAGATAGAGTTGGGATTGCAGGTTGTGACGAGGCTGAGAAGATCGCTGTTGTCGAAAGGGATGCCCGTAAAGTGTGTGTATGTATGGTAGTAGTAGTAGGGCTCGACAAGGTAAAGAGAAAGATCAAGAGAGGAGTTGGGCCAAGTCAAGTTCAAGAAGTCAGGGAGGCGATATCCATCCCTTATTCTCAACATGTGTCGATCAGCATCACCATCAGCATTCGTACGTACGAGAGCAGGTCAATCATGGGTTCATGGGAGTCGATAACGCATGTAATCTCAAATACATGGATCAGGGTGAGGAGAGAAGAGAAACGAAGAAGAAGAAGAAGATGATGATCATGAAGATGGATGTAACGATAAAAGTGCTGGGATTTCAGATCATATGTCACTCGCTCGCTCATCTTACACATTGACAACCATTGCATTGGGTAGCTGCGTGTTTTCATGTTTCAATCATCATTCAAAGATATCATTACTATCATTATTTTTGTTCTTTATTGTATTATTGTATTATTGTCTTATTTGCGATCGTCCAGTACTCTCGAAATAGAGCACAAACACTTCTATTTGCAAGTTGTAGTATTTAAAGCCATCCATTCCCTTGCCATTCTTTTCTAAATTTAACTCCGAATTGGCTTGATCTCAACTCCTAACTTGATTGGAAAACTTGAGGAAAAAAAGGGGGCCTAGACTGGAGGACTAATATAACGTAACGCCGATTTAATATTCTATATACTTCACCATAAGGCGGATCATCAGAACATATTGAATACTAAGTAGAGAATCGAATTAGCAAGAAGCTTTGATATGCGACAAACACGCCGATGTTTTGGGACATTCGAACAGGCAGTTGCTACATGTGGATAAGTGAACAGGGCTTCTTTAAAGCACTGTTCTCGTATATCCATCAGTTTAATATGATCTTGAATTGTAGTTATCTCTAATTAAACCCATGTCGCGGAGCTTCGGAAGTTTAAAAAGTAAGAGAATCTGATAGTATGTTCCGTGGTGTGCGGTAGGTCATTCACTCACTTACTACCTACTATATCGACATCTTGTCGTGCATCCCTGGACGGGAGAGGCTGTATTCGTAAAGTATGTGATGGCATTCGTATCAAGATTTCGTTTATTTACTCTGAAACAAGATGTTATTATACACAAATACTTAAATAAATATATTAAGCCAGGCGCAGTACAGTCCGTATCTCTACTACATCTTGACCTTCTGAAAATGGGTATTAATACAAAACAATGCTTGATAATAAAGTCTAGAGCTTGAAATTGTGAGCTCATGTCGTGTTGGCTTGTGATCTTCTCTTCTTGTCATTTTTTGTCTTTGTAGATTTATTTTTGTTATATTTAGCACATTATGATCAGGCTCCTTGAACACAGACTAATATCTATTTGTGTTTGAAAGTTTTCTAAACTTTGTTTTTTCCTCTCCACCCTCGGGATCAGGTATAAATCGGTGATGCAGGTACGGTTTCAAAAACGACCCTCTCGTATATATGTTGTGAAGGAAAGTCGAGATGATTTTATCCATACATATAAAGCCCTAAGTAGCTAGGTAAGTATGCACGTATGCTATAACCAAATCATGAATGAGCAAGAGTTGGACTAGATAAATGCAAAATACGCAAAGTCATATCATATTGGTGATGATGCAACCAGTGGTCGACCGGAAACAAATTGAAAAATGCGTTTAGGGATCGATATGTGCGTGTAACATTTCGTCAAAGTATATTGAATTACAGCTTCGGTCCACCATGGACAAACGGATCAATCTTTCAGAAAGAAACCATCACAATAAAGGCTTAATATTTGTTCAATCCTTCTTTCTCCCCTTACAATATTTCAAGTGCAATCATCAAAAGACTGGGGACATTCTGAAGAGCTCAAACTATTCGATACATACTCGTAAAACCGTGGCTTAAACTCGGTAACATATGCATGTGCTTTCACACATTTTCATTTTTCCCAATACAAATACCTTCTTTTAAATCCTAGGATAAACACTTGCACGTAAGTATGTACTGTCGAATGTATTGAAAGAATGAACATGGACCTCGATAGTACTTGTGATACCGTATGTTTTAATCTTATGCCTTTGTCTTTTTCACTTTTGAAAAGATATAATCGAACCAAATACATGACAGGTTTATACTGATATGTATCTTTGAAGAAAAAATGAGTACTAGTAGAAATCAGGCTTTATTTCACAGCACACTTTTTTCCTCTATACAATCGCGTGACTAGTCATTTTTGGAAATGCAAGTTTCCCACACAAGATCGAGATGTGGTAATTCGTGCTGTTTGAAGTGAACGTTTCATGGCGTTCAAGCCTTTCAGGAACTCATGTTTGATGACAAAAGCGTTTCGATTGGAACGGAGGCGCTTATTTACATCTATGACACATCCGTAAGAAGTAAGATGTGGGGAAATGCATTAGAAAGGGAGGCGGGATCATCCTTCTTAGCCTTTTCAATGTCTTACTTTCGTGATTTTTGTATAGTTATACTTTTCTTCTGGTTATTTATCTTGATGTTCTGCAAGTATATTTTTCTTCCAATTCATGTGTCCTATGTGTTTCAAACAGGTGATTTTGAATTTAAAAGCATGTTGAGAATTAGTTGTACATAGTAGCAGATACAAAAGCAAATGACCGTGACGTACTCCTCTCGCTACAAAACACCGGTAGTGAAGATCCCAAAGTAAAAAGAGAATGCAGTGATATCAATATTATACAGAGATGAAATTATCCAGAACAACCAATTTTGTGAAAAATGAGAGGGAGTCTCAAGGGAACTAATTGTACAAATACCGAACGATGTAGAACATGTTTTGATAAACAAATCAGCATGGTGACTGTAGTTAGACAAAGGATCAAGAAAAAAATAACAATGAGTTAATCGCTACGTAAGACAACCTTTGAACTGCTTCCTGACACCCACATGGTCCTCAATGGAGCTTCGTCACCACTCGTACTTGATGACTCAATCTCACCAGACTCTACTGTTACATCCATGGATTTATTCACTACCAAACCAAGCTCTGGTTCTCCTCGTGATCGTCGTTGCCATGCGGCATGATGTGATGGGTGAGAATTTACAGTGGTAAGTGCCATGCCGAAGGGATGATGGTCTTTACTGTCTAGCATGTCGGGTACCGTCGGAACGTGTTGTTTAGTTTGAGCAATCTTGGCAATGAGGTCGGCCATGGACATTTCGATTTTAAGTTTGATGAGATAGGCAATGGCTTGGAAAGAGATGTAGACGATAGGGTTGGTGAGTGACATAAGGCCGATAATCATAATCTAATTCAAAGGTAAGTAAGAGAAAATCAAAATATGAAGTCGCAATTAAGGAAGAACGGAAGGACGGGTAAGACTTACGTCCATAGCTATAGAGATAAGCATAATCTTGATGTTGAAGCGAACAAGAGCATCATATTTAGTGAGACCTTGATCGACTAAACGTTCTTTGACAACACGGACGAAGTAGTAGTTGAGGACAGCATCGATAATGAGGATCAATATCTTGGAAATACGATCCCAGACCTCGTTGATACGTATGTACCTATGATAAATTAGTATGTGTCTCTATCAATCGCAAGATTCGGGTTCCTATGCTTTCAACATACAACGGTGAGACCTGGAGTTGTGCTGGGATCCATATGCAAAACACAGCAATGTTGATTACAGTCATGATTCCTGCAATACCCCATTTGATTTTGGATGCTTGCCTCTGATCAGTCATGACTATTGAAAGTCTGTTGATAATGATCTGTAGCAGGAACTGGACTTCGATGACCCATAGTGATACTGATAGATGTTAGCTTCCGTCGCGTATTGTTGAATGAGATATGACTTACATCCGAAAATGAGTAGACCTAGTCTGTACCGTATGTCGTATGTCAATGATGAACTTCAAGAAGAAGAAGAATTCCATGAGAACTTACGTGATCTTAATAACTCCTTCAACCAACAGGTATGCAATCAATGCAATCCCAAGATTTGCCAATAGTTCCGCCCATACCATCCAAATAAAGACACATCGTCTTGGATTTCTAGATCTTTGTGTCTGCTTAATCGCAGACCAGACAACAGTGAACCCGAAGCCGAGGAACCACCCGAAACATACATTCCCAATCTTGGTATCTTGATCAGAGCCCATACTGAGGGAACAATAATGAAAACGAATATATATTGGCGTTTTGCGCAAAGTGGAGCAACAGACCCTAACAAACGACCAGGAGCTCTCTTAAATGTAAACACAAGACGAGAGAGTGGGGATATAGTATGCTTTATGCAAGCGTGCCCCCGCTTGTGCTGCTCTCAAGAGTGAAACCACAATCAGCCTTCTTAAGGGAGACGAAACTCGAAACGATATCCAGCAGATATGAGAGACCCCACAGCCTACGGACCGGAATATGCCTCTATGCCAAACCAGGAAGCGATATCAGTCTAGTTTCTTTAATTCTATTTTTTTTTTTCCTAGCTTGGATCAACAGGGATGTGATTGTCAAGAAACCCATGGCGCTCCAGAAGCATAATTCTTGACATCGACTTGTGGATGAAGGGGGCCATGATGATTTGAGAGGGGTACCATCAGGTCGTGATGCACATCGAGTGAATGCCATGTGCTCGAACTAGTGTAGAAAAGGTTAAACCAAACTTGAGAGATATTCAGGGATCGACAATTCATTTCCACGTTTCATACGCTTGTCCATTACTCATGGTGTCAACGCTGTGACAGGTTGTGCAGGTATGTTCTTGTGATTTGTATAGTATGAATTTATGGTGGGTGGTGCTGGATACTTTGTCCAGCAGAGGCATCTGCCTCTTCATTTGCTCATGCCAGGAACGATCCAATGTCCGGCATAGAATATTCCAAAATGTGGAGACTAGCGCATTTATCAAAGACGCTAAGAAATGGTGATCTTTCTCTCTCTCTCTCCACACCCATATTGTGTCCCTCAACATCCCTGCCGAAAACGTGAACTAGAGGTTTGTGGCGTTCGTTGCCCTGATTCATGATTGAACGTGAATGTGTAGACTGCATTATCACAGCAGGACGACATGAACTCAGATGGCGCGTGGATGAAGAAGGGTCGGTTTGAGATGCCATTCTCAGATGCATCTACTCGCATATTGCATAAGTCGTCCGTGTTAACGATTAGCAGACTCAGATATTGCTGTCAAAATTGAAACAAAAAATATACGTCAAATTATTACTATTTACAATCGGATGAGACAAAAAGACGCTCGTAAGCTCATTTACGTAAACTTGAACTTTAGCGATAGCTTCGCTCTCTATGATCACTTTTACCTTTCTTTGGCCATCAGCATACTTTAGCCCTCCAGTATTAATGGCGTATTCATCAGAACATTTCAGAAACCCGTTAGGTTTAAAGTTTCTCTATATGGCGTCCTCAAGCTTCCTTTTGACTGTAACTTATGACTTACAATACGCTGCAAAGGGAAGCCGATATTGATAGTCTTTTCAGTGTATTTTGCCAGATTCCAGATGGAACTCGCATTCGATTAGAGGGGCTGTATTCGCGACTAGGTCAACAGGAAATACTTATGTAGAAAACTAGCTGCACTGGTGTCCCAGGCTTTGATTGGACATAAATCATGAAAATATCATCGCCCCATCAAACAGCAGCAAGTGAATCGCTCTATTGCTCTTAATCAACGCCTCTCGAACAGGCATATAATATTCATCATTGCCACCTTATGGTTTCGTTCAACGAGAAGAAGACTATTTTGAGGGCACAGTTTAGCCAAAGAAACTTGCAGGGATCATACACATCGCAGGTCTCAGCACACGGTTTCTGCCAGCGATTCGCATTCGGCTAAACCAAGGTTCCTTCTGTCATCTCGCTACATCACAAGAAAGCAGAAAAGCTAAGTATATAATGATACATACTAATTATCGAGACTAAACAAAGGTGACTTGATACCAAAAAAAAGACAATGATATCTCAACAAAATTGGCGAGCCAATTCAATGTAATTTCGTGCCTGAGCCTATAGACTGTGCGATATCACAATATCACGTAGTACATCGGGTACCGGATGTCGTATCAATCTACATGGGCTTATAAGGGTATGCGTAAGCGACTTTACTTGAACGCAAAGTTGACGATATAACGACGGCGGACTATAACACCCGCGCCACAAATTGACTTCATCACAGTGAGATGAGTAGGTGATGATAATCAACAACATGCAGTTTTGATGAGAACGTTAGAAAACTTTGCTTTGGAATATTCTATATTGCGAATTTGCAGCATTCTGCATACATACGTGGATATTTAAAATGTGATTCCACAACTCTCAGCCCCTAAATTATAATTGTGTCGAAAAAAAGAAGCATCTTCAACATGTGCATTAATTCTTTGTTTTCTTTTTTCTTTTTGTTATACGTTTCTTTCAAGGTTATCCGCGGACGATATTATGATGCATTGATGTGAATGACATAAGAATATTGTGCCTGAGATGGTTGCAGCATATATCAGGTCATCGGAACACCAGCTGCAGCGCCACAGTCACACAAAACACAAGGCACAATTTTAACATGCGAACCCAATACCAAGTCTCTGCGTGAGATCTTTTTGGTTCTCATCACACTTATGCCTGAATGAGACGACATTAGGCAAAAGAAGGATGCATCCATATATACCCTTTTGGTTGATTTGATTTGATGTGATGCTTCCAGCCTCGCGCTCGTGGGTCCTGATTTCTGGATGCAAGTTTGGGAACATTTTCCAGTTATCTGGATTAATTACTATATTGTGACTATATTGCATAACGATCACCTCTATTACAGGCGACATACGATAATATCTTTATTCTTATTTTTCTGCTCGTTACAGGGGATTTCCAAAATTGTCGACACTTTTTTTGTTGTGGTTGGTACAGGATGGATGATTGGGGATGGTAGAGAAGGGCTGAGTTTTACCCCTGATCGCTCTTAGCTTAGGACGGAAGAAGACGAGGAAACAAAGGATGATAAATGAACGAAAAAAGTGCGAAAGTTGGCGTATGCATGCTTGTAACCCCTGTTTATCACGAATTAGACAAGGAAAGATTCAAGTGTGCACGCCATCAGGGAGTGACAATCAATGGCTTCAAGCCTGTAAACGAGCTGAATACGAACAATTGTCTTGCTGACATTTGTAAAACTAGGGTGACAGCAAGCTGCCGCAGCTCTTTACTTAGGATGTATTTTATTTTTTTGTCAACTTTCGTCAAATATAATGCAATCAGGATTATTCAGTTGATGGGATCTGCTGATATATACAATTATTGACAAGAATGTTTGGTGCTGTATAATCATAAACCTCTTATGTATATACCACAAAACCAAAATTATATCAACATTCCGTGGAGATCATTGACATGTGTTTGTTGTCAATATGCAACCATACGATACGGTTTGAAGGGGATGATGAATATCATAGAAAAAAGTGTTCAACCATGGCCATACCTTCGTCCATACATACTTAAGTAAGTATCTATCCAAATATGGGCAAACAATACTTGTACAATTTGGGCTTCACATGACATTATGAAGCTTACACATTTCAAGGCGTAAGGTCCCCGCCTAACTCCAATAGATCTATCGACAGAACATTCAACTAGAATGGCTGGTTCTTTAGTTCCTCCTTCTCCAAAAGCAATTTGAAAAATTACAGTGGAATGAAAAGAGACAAGTTAACAACATAGTTGCTTCAAGAATGTTGACTTGACTAAGATATAAAGAATCAATCAAAGTAAGATGGTACGTGAGATACCAGCCGTGCTCTGACAAACGTACACTAAAGTAATCTATGGAAGGGATAATCAAGTTCTGTCGTGCCAGCAGTTATGAATAGAGAAGTCCAAGTACCAAGAGAAGGTCTCGCGAAAGAGACGATAAGTAGATAAGTACAACGTGTGAAGTGATAAAGTTGAAATTATGGAATGAATACCTGAGCCAGATTCGAAGGTATATGAAACATCACCAAACGCTCAGGTTTTCTGATCAGCTACAGACACGTGTGTATAACATCTCCGGATACGTTTGTGATGTTTTTACATAGATGGTATAAAGTATGTACATAAGGCCCTTTTGAGACCTGCTTCTCCCTCGCCTTTTCCTTCCTTCGTGGTCGTTCATTCCTCTTTCATGGTTTCGTGGTTGTGCTGAGAAGAGGAGGCTGATAATATACAAAGATCAATGAAAGTTTCCATATGCATCCAACCAGCCAATTGCTGACTGAAGCAAAGGACAGAAAAAAAGGGCTCTCTAGAAAACAATTCGTCCTCCTACCACTACTTCTTTCCTATAACGACAATCTCCTTTCCTACTTGCTTGATCTCTCCTTTGTGATTTTTAAACACAACCTTTTCATACTCGCAAACCCAACCTTTTGCCAATCTGAGTTTTCCATTCTTCACATTTTCTCTATCCTTTTCGTTTGTGAATTCTGACAAGGGGATCTTGGAGGCGTCCTTGATATCCTTCCATTCTATCAAAACGTCTGGACCACCGGAGTCTGGAGTAATGAATCCTTGCCAGTTCATCATGAGAGAACAGACACCGCGCTCACGTTTTCCTTGTTCACTCGCTTTTACAAGTGGTGTGATTCCACGAAGTAGAAGGCGGGGAGTGGTGGAGAAGTCACGAGCGACGACGGGGGTGATCTGGCGAGTGGAAACCTGTCGGAGTGCTGTGCGGAGGAACGACATGATTACGTTTGTGTGTGTATGTGCTTTGTTTGGTAGGAGTTGACTTTTGGGTATATGTCTGACTGATTTGAAAACTGAAAGAGTAGAGTGGATCTTATATGATGATCGTGAATCTGAAGCCTGTATTAGTCCAGTTTTCTTAAGATGATATATAGCTTAGACATATCCTATGTGACATGTACATCGAGTAGACTCGCGAAGGAAGCTGTGAATGATTACCTGTACGTCTAGTTCAATTGACAGTCGTCGAATGATTTGTGTCCTGAAGACCTCTGCCGGTAACAAGTGGTATTTAGAGATGCGGTCTTGATTGAGGTGAAGCAATGGAAGTTTTACATCACTCAGAAAGAATTCTATAATTTGATTGATTTTTAATTTTTTTGGAATGTGAAGCGGCAATACTTGGTATGGAACTGTGACTAAACCTAATCGGTAACATGTCTCGCGAGGCGACCTTTGCACATATAATCACAACTGATAGACTCGAGTTCATGAGCGTCATAAAGATAAATCATTCAAAGCATCAAGATCTTTTTGGATCATGTATATATATATTGCGTTATCTGAACAAATGAAGTGCTTAATAAAGACAACAGATATGTTTTATATTGAAATCTACAATTCGCTCGATTTCCAGAAAAGATCTATGAGTATAAAATGGTAGGCGCAAGCATAGGAAATTCAAAGATCTATATCTATAAATTGATTAAAATTTATAAAGCTTGACCATCCACTTGTCCAGGTAGTTTCGTTTGAGTATTTGATGCTTGTACATGCCATACATCTCTCAACCAACTAGATATATTTGCAAAAGTCTCTAAGGTTGCCTTCTCCATCTTTGCTTTCATTTGCTCGTCGCTCTCTCTTTCGTACATATGTGTATATCCGTGCTTCATTTCTTTGACCATCTCGTACTTGAGATTCTTCTTATGTGGACCAAACTTCTCAACAAACTCTGTAGCATCGTGATTTAACAACTAAGTTTAAAGGAAAGAAATTAGCAAGACATGATTGACATTGATAAGAGGGGATCCTTATGTCTATCAACTTACATCATATTCAGCTCCTATTATGTAAATATTCTCTGGCAAATCTTTTGCTTCGGCATAGTAAGGTGAAATCAAAGGATGTGATCTGTCTTGTTTATAATGTATGTATCCATTATCAAACATTGCTGCCAAATTTTGCAGGGCATCAACCCCAGCTGTGTCAGGTCGACTGGCAAGTTTGATGTCAACTGGGACAGTAAAGTTGAGTACAGGATAAACTGGTACAATTGTTTGCACCTTGTCACGTATTCTTGGTAAAGTACTTATTGCAGTTGAAAAGTTTCCGCCGGCAGAAAATCCACCGATAGCGACTCTGGTTTTGTCAATTGTACCGGCGAGTCTTGGATCGTCCAGAATGTTGAGGATCAGCGCTTCTAGATCGTATATCGCCTTGGGGAATTGATGGAATGGCGATTTGCGGTATGGTAGAGAGACGACAACACAATCTACTGCGTCGGCGACGTATCGACAGAAATGCGCATCTATGGTAGTTTAGTAAAGTTCAGCTATTTATGATATGAGTGTATACAACATACCATCGGAAGGATCGCCGATTGTGAAACCACCGCCATGAATGTCAATATACAGTGGATGTTTGGAAGATCCAGTATAGCCCTTTGGGTAAAAGACATCAATAGTGTTGTGCGACCACAATGGTGATGGTAAGGAAGATCTTGGATAAGACAGCTCAAGGTTTCTTCTGGGGTAGTTGCCAAATTTGCGCTTGAGTCTGATTAAAGTTTGGACCAAACTATGCCATAATAATAGCTTGGCTGTAAGGTAGGTACGTCTCAGGAACGGGACCTGTGAGTAGTATCCTGTCATTTTTGAGTCCTTTGAGAGTAGTGAGAGGAGTTATTGTTGATCAACGGCGTCAGTTACATATATACAACTACAACTTTGTTATTCGCGGACTTTCAACTTCTCAAGAACATCTTTCTGAGTCAATCCTGCAGCCGGGCTTTATACATATCATGCTTCGCGCTAGTCAAAACATCTAACTTGAAGCACATAGGCAATAAGCTTGCAAGTGCTCGTCTTGAAATGTTGCAAATGCACCCACAGTAAACTACATGCAGACGTAGATTATGCCGAGGCCCGCAGATATGTCTAGATTTGGCACATCCACTATCCCAGCCAAAACACCAAGTGGACTTTTGCCGTCATGGATCTTTGATGTTGCTCGACCTTCCTTGTATTTCCAACTATCTCGAAGTACAAATGTTTTGTATTTATCTTAGCTATAGGACGAATAGGCAAAAATGCTTTTACGGCCTTGTTCCAACACTTAGTATCTTCATATCCATGCACGGACGACAACTTGGCCCGGTGACTGTTAATGCTTGAAACATCAAACTATCCGTTGACCATCACGCAGGGGGTCAGTGATAGGTGCAGTAATAGGAGGTGTGCTTCGTAGTGTGATACTCATTTTTACAGGATCGTGTGTTTTGGCGGTCCAATTGTCAGTGCAGGCCCATTGGCGTCGATACATTAGATACCAAGCTAGCAAGTCGTGTCCATAAATGTAATTCTCTACTCGGACGCCACTATATACATATTGTAACTCCTGTGATTCTATTACTTATGGCAGTTTACAC
>Ga0160427_10001861_pt1 | contig 12865 bp, 10 predicted proteins | sample SolpanmetagenomL_FD_108194 | JGI IMG/M metagenome (GOLD analysis project Ga0160427, IMG submission 108194) | Solar panel surface microbial communities from Lawrence Berkeley National Laboratory, California, USA - L | ecosystem: Engineered > Built environment > Solar panel > Unclassified ...
CCCACCGACAGCATCCGCAACCTCGGCGTGAAGCTGAAGCACTCCGCCAACCGCGCCATCCTCGAGGGCAAGCGCGTCATCCTGGTCGATGACAGCATCGTCCGCGGCACCACCAGCCGCAAGATCGTCGAGATGGTGCGGGCCGCCGGCGCCAAGGAGGTGCACATGCGCATCTCCTCGCCGCCCACAACCCATTCCTGCTTCTACGGCATCGACACGCCGGAGCGCGGCAAGCTGCTCGCGGCTCGCCACAACATCCAGGAGATGGCGCAGCTCATCGGCGCCGACAGCCTGGCCTTCGTCTCGCTCGATGGCCTCTACCGCGCCCTCGGCAAGCCGAACCGCGACGTCGCCAAGCCGCACTTCTGCGACGCCTGCTTCACCGGCGAGTACCCGGTCCCGCTCAGCGACATGACCGACAACGCCGACCGTCAGCTCAGCCTGCTGACCGAAGCCTGATGTCGCTGCAGGGGTCCGTCGCCCTCGTCACCGGCGCCAGCCGCGGCATCGGTGCCGCCGTCGCCATCGAGCTGGCCCGGCGCGGCGCGCACCTGGTACTCACCGCCCGCACCCAGGGCGGGCTCGAGGCCACCGACGACGCCATTCGCGCCCTGGGCGGCACCGCAACGCTCCTCCCGCAGGACCTGATGGACGGCGCAGCACTGGACCCGCTCGGCCCCAGCCTGCACGCCCGCTTCGGCCGGCTCGACATCCTGGTCCACGCGGCCGGCGTCCTCGGCAAGCTGACCCCGGCCGGGCACATCATGCCGAAGGACTGGGACGCGGTGATGGGCGTGAACCTCACCGCGGCCTGGCGCCTCATCCGCACCACCGCCCCCCTGCTCGCGGCCGCGTCCGCCGGCCGCGCCGTGTTCCTGACCGACCACCGCGCGGGCGATCCCCGCGCCTACTGGGGCGCCTACGGTGCAAGCAAGGCCGGGCTCGAGCATCTGGTGCGCTCCTGGGCGCACGAGACGGAAACCACCGCCCTCCGGGTCAACCTCTTCGACCCCGGGCCGGTCGCCACCCGCCTGCGCGCCGACGCCATGCCGGGCGAAAACCCCGCCACCCTCAACCAGCCGGCGGACGTCGCCCCGGCTCTGGCGGCCCTGTGCGAGCCCACGGAACAACGCACGGGCGCGCTGGTCCACCTCTGAGGCGCCGCGGCCCGGCATAGGCCGCGGCGCCCCGAACTACTCCGCCGGCTGCCGGCTCTGCGGCGCGCGCTCCAGGCTCGCATCATGCGTCAGCGCCAGCACGATCACGAAGGCCACCGCCCCCGCGGCCGCCAGGCACAGCAGCCCGGCCTCGAACCCGCCGGTGCGGTCCTTCATGAAGCCCATGATCCCCGGGCCGTAGTAGCCGCTGACATTGCCCAGCGCGTTGATGACGGCGATGCCGCCTGCCGCGGCCGCCCCGGACAGGAACGCCGTCGGCAACGTCCAGAACACCGGCAGCGCGCCGTAGATGCCGAACGCCGCCACGGACAGCGCCACCATCTTCAACGTCGGCGACGGCAGCAGCGTCGAGCCCGCAGTCCCCAGCACGGCCAGCGCCAGCGCGAACAGCAGATGCCCCTTCCGCTCGCCGCTCCGGTCGCTGCTCATCCCCCACAGGATGCTGCCGGCCACGCCGACCACATAGGGGATCGCCGACACCAGCAGCGTATCCGTGTTGGACAGGCCGAACTGCTTGACGATCTGCGGGAGGAAGAAGCTCGTGCCATACAGACAGGCGACATTGCCGAAATAAACCAGGCTCAACGCCAGCACCTTCGGGTTCAACAGCGCCTGCACCACGCTGTAGTGCTTGGCCGAGACCCGCTGCCGCTCCTCCTGCACCAGCCGCTCGGCGAGCCAGGCGCGCTCCTCGCCGGTCAGCCAGGCCGCGTCGGCCGGACGGTCCGTCAGGAAGCGCAGCACGAACACCGACATCAACACCGCCGGAACGGCTTCGACCACAAACATGACCTGCCAGCCATGCAGGCCCCATAGCCCCTCGAAGCCCAGCAGATACGACGACAGCGGCGCTCCCAGCACGCTCGACAGCGGGATCGCCGCCATGAACAGCCCGGCGATCCGCGCCCGGTAGGCCGACGGGAACCACAGCATCATGTAGAAGATGATCCCCGGGAAGAACCCGGCCTCCGCGGCGCCCAGCAGGAAGCGGACCACCAGAAAGCTGAGGTCGCCGCTGACGAAGGCCATCATCCCGGAGATGATGCCCCAGCTCAGCATAATCCGGGCGATCCACTTGCGCGCGCCGAACTTCGCCAGCGCCAGATTCGACGGCACCTCGAACAAGAAGTAGCTGAGAAAGAAGATCCCCGCGGCCTGCCCGTAGGCCGTGGCAGAGATGCCCAGGTCCTTGTTCATCGTCAGCGCGGCGAAGCTCAGGTTCACGCGGTCGAGGAAGGCGATGAAGTAGCAAAGGATCAGAAACGGCACGAGCCGCCACGTCACTTTGCGCATGGTACGGGTTTCGAGGTCCATGACGGTCTCCCTTGGCGCCGATCCGCTTGCAGCGGACACTTATGCGTGAGGGTTAGAGGCCTTGGCCGGAAATGCAAGCCGCAACTACGGGTCGGTCAGCCTCGGCAGGTTTGCCCTCGCGTGCCCACGGCCGTCCATGCGTGATCCGCCCGCCACCCCCGTTGCCAAGCGCCCCACTTCTCGGCATCGATGGCGCATGGCAATCCTCATCACCGGCGCGTCCGGCTTCGTCGGCCTGAACGTCACCGAACACCTGCTCGCCGCAGGGCGCGACGTTGTCGGCTTCGACCGGATCACGCTGCCCGAGCGCGCCGGGCGCGACTTCGCCGCCCTGCCCGGCCAGCTTCTCTCGGTCGGCGGCAGCGTGCTCTCCGCCGCCGACCTGCAGCGGGCGCTCACGGCCATGCCCATCGAGGCGGTGATCCACTGCGCCGTCATCACCGCTGGCAGCGAGCGCGAGAAACGGGATCCGGAGGGCATCGTCTCGGTCAACGTCGATGGCGCGGTCGCCGCGCTCGCCGCGGCCGCGCGGGCCGGCGTGTCGCGCTTCATCTACCCGAGTTCCGTCGCGGTCTACGGCACCGCCGCCGAGGGCGTCGACCCGGTGCCGGAGACCCTCACGCCGAAGCCCGTGATGATCTACGGCCTCACCAAGCTGGCCTGCGAAACCCTGCTGCCCCGCATCGCCGAGGTCCAGCGCATCGGCTTCGCCGCCGCCCGCCTCGCCAGCGTCTTCGGGCCCTGGGAGTACGACACCGGCGCCCGCGACACGCTCTCCCCCATGCTCACCGCCCTGCAGCTCGCAGCGAGAGACGGTGAGGCTCTGCTCAGCCAGCCCGGCATCGGCGACTTCTGCTACTCGCGCGACATCGCCGCGGGCCTGGTGGCGCTGGCCGATGCGCCGGTGCTGCGCCAGCCCATCTACAACCTGGGCAGCGGCCAGGCGCAGAACGCCGAAGACTGGTGCCGCGCGCTGAAGGCCGAGCGGCCGGCCTTCCGCTGGCGCCGGGCCGGCCCCGGCGACACCGCCAACACCCTCAGCCACGTGGCCTTCGACCGCGGCGGCCTCGAACTCACCGCCATCCGGCGCGACACCGCCTACGTGCCCCGCTTCGACTTCCCGCTCGCCGCGCGCGACTACCTGCGCTGGCTCGCCGACTAGATAGTCGGCTCATCGGCCAGATAGTCGGCTCGCAGACTAGATAGCGAGCCGGCCGGGCCTAGCTCCGCTTGTCGTCGTCGGCATAGGGGTTCTCCGTCCCGCGCATCAGCAGGCGGATCGGCACCCCCGGCAGCTCGAACTCCTCGCGCAGGCTGTTGACGAGATAGCGCAGGTAGTCGTCCGGCATCTGCTCGGCCCGGGTGCCGAAGGCGATGAAGGTTGGTGGCCGCGCCTTCGCCTGCGTCACGTAGCGCAGCTTCAGCCGGCGCCCGTCCACCAGCGGCGGCGCATGGCGGTCGAGCGCGTCCATGAACCAGCGGTTCAGCGCACCGGTGCCCACCCGCTTGTTCCATACATCATGCGCGGCGCGGATGGTCGGCAGCAGCCGGTCGACGCCGTGCCCGGTCAGCCCGGACATCGTCACCACCGGGATGCCCTTCACCTGCGACATGCCGGATTCGAGCCGGTCCAGGATCAGCTTCTTGGTCACCGGGCGGTCGGCCACCGCGTCCCACTTGTTCAGCGCCAGCACGCAGGCCCGGCCCTCGCGCTCGATCAGCCGGCCGATCTGCAGGTCCTGCTCGTGCAGCCCCTCCACGGCGTCCACGCACAACACCACCACCTCGGCCATCTTGAGGGCTTCGATGCTGGCGCTGACGGACATCTTCTCCAACGACTGCTCGATGCGCGCCTTCTTGCGCAGGCCCGCCGTGTCGACCAGCTCGATCGGGCCCACGCCATCCGCCAGCAGCACCGCCACCGCGTCGCGGGTCAGGCCCGGTTCCGGCCCGGTGATCATGCGCTCCTCGCCCAGCAGCCGGTTCAGCAGCGTGCTCTTGCCAGCGTTGGGCCGGCCGACGATGGCGAGCTTCAGCGGCTTCACCGCGTCCGGGTCCTCCGGCTCCTGCTCCGGCAGCCGGTCGGCGATCTCGCTCATGAGGTCCGACAGGCCCTCGCCATGCTCCGCCGACATGGCCAGCGGGCTGCCCAGACCCAGGCTATAGGCCTCCAGCGCCGCGGCCGCGCCCTGGCGCCCCTCGGCCTTGTTGGCCACCAGCAGCACCGGGCGCCCCTGCCGCCGCAGCCAGGCGGCGAAGTGCTCGTCGGCCGGCGTGATGCCGGTGCGCACATCCACTACGAACACCACCAGGTCCGCCTGCGCCACCGCCGCCTCGGACGACGCCCGCATCCGCCCGCTGAGCGTCTCCGGCGCCGACTCCTCCAGTCCGGCAGTGTCGATCAGCCGCACCCGCTTGCCGCGCAGCAGGGCCTCGGCATCCTTGCGGTCCCGGGTGACGCCCGAGATATCCGAGACCAGCGCGGAGCGCCGCCCGGCCAGCTTGTTGAACAGCGTGCTCTTGCCGACGTTGGGCCGCCCGGCGATGACGACGACGGGGAGCATCACCGGAAGGCCTGCAACGAGCCGTCATCGGTCGTCAGCAGCAGGGTCCCCGCCGCCGCCACCGGCGCCACCGCGGCGGCATCCTTCAGCGCGATCTTGCCGATCGGCCGGCCGGTGACGGGGTCGACCGACATGGCCTCGCCGTTGCTGCCGGCTAGGATGAGCTTGCTGCCCGCCATGACCGGTCCGGTCCAGAACAGCGGGTCCCGCCGCTTCTCCGGGTCGTCGTAGCGCGGCAGGTCGGTGACCCAGCGCACCCGCCCGTCTTCCCGGCCGATCGCCGCGAGGGTCTGGTCCGCGGTCTGCACGAACATCCAGTCGCCGACGAGCCAGGGCGTCTGGATCCCGCCGACCTCGCGCTCCCACAGCCGCCGGCCCGAGCGCAGGTCGAGACAGACCAGCAGGCCGCCGCCGCCGATCGCATAGACCCGGCCGCGGTCGATCACCGGCAGCGCACGGATGCCGGACAATTCGGTCAGCGCGCCACGGCCACGGGCCGAGGCGAGGCTGTCGGTCCAGGCCAAGGCGCCGCTCTCGACGCGCAGCGCCGTCAGGTCGCCGGAGCCGAACCCGGCGACGACCAGCCCGTCGCTCACGGCGGGTGCCGCCTGTCCCAGCAGCGTGGTCGCCGCCGCGGCGGCCTGGTACACCCATTGCCTCTGCCCGTTGCCGAGCGCGAAAGCCTGCAGCCGGTCGTCCAGCGTCAGCACGATCAGCCGGCCATCAGTGACCGTGGCGGCGGAACGGGCCGGGGAACCCAGCGGCTTCCGCCAGCGGATCGCCCCGGTGCCCGCATCGAGCGCCAGCAGTTCCGCCCGCCCCGTGGTGGCGTAGACCGTGCCCGCCGGACCGCCTTCGACGCTCCACGAGACGCCGCCGCCGACATTGGTGCTGCGGTCCTCCTCGTCCTGGGTGTCGGTCCGCCAGACCCGGCTGCCGGTGTCCATCGTGAACAACGCCACAACGCCGTCGCTGTCCATGGTGGCAACCCGGCCGTTGAACACGATCGGCTGGCCGGTGATCTTCTGGCGGTAGCCACCGCCCTCGCCGATCGAGGATCGCCAGGCCGGCGTGAAGCCGCCCACCGCGACATTGCCCACCGTATGGGTCGGCCCCCCACCCGGCTGCGCCCAGACAGGCACCCCGGCGGCTGGCGGCAGCACGACCTGGCGCGTGTCGGTGGCATCGACCTCGAGCCCCCGCCGCGCCGCGACGACCGCCTCGCGCTTGCCCGGCAGCTTGTCCTTGGTGTCGCCGAAGATGGAGTCGAAGACGCTGCACCCGCCCAGCGCCAGCGGCAGCAGCAGGGCGGCCCTGCGATTCAGCACGGTCATTCCCCGGTTCCCGGCAAAGGTTCGCCGAGCCGTGTCAGCAGCCAGGCTGCCCGGCCGCGCACGCCTTCCGGCGCCGACTGGTCAGCCTGCAGCTGCTTCAGCACGTCGCGCGCCTGCGCATCCCGGCCCGTGCGCATCAGCAGCCAGGCCTGGCTCTCCATCGCCATGGGCCGCCATGCGTTGCCCGGCACCAGCAGGCCGGCCAGCCGCCCCTCCACCGCCGCCGGGTCCCCCTCATCAACCTGGCTCTGCACCCAGAGCAGGTCGGCGAGGCTGCGCAGCAGCGGATCCGCCTGTGTGTCCGCCGACACCTGGTCGAACATCGCCAGGGCGCCCGGCCGGTCGCCCTCGGTGATCTTCAGCGAGGCCGCCCGCAGCCGCGCCAGCGTGCGGTAGCCGTCGGGCGCGGTTGCGGCGAGATCGGAGAAGGCGGCCAGCGCCTGGGTGCGGCTGGGCGTCGCCACGTCCACGCCGGCGGCGGTCGGCGCCGCCTTGCGCATCGCATCCAGGAACACCGCGGCCACCTGCCCGGTCTGGCTGCTCTGGCGCCAGCGCCAGGCCTGCCAGGCGCCAACCCCCGCGATGACCAGGACCGCCAGCACGAGCAGCAGCACGCCGTATCGCTTCAGCAGCGCCTGCGCCCGCTCCGCGCGCAGGTCGTCGTTGATCTCGTCGAAGATGTCTACCACACGCGTACCCGTCGAATTTCGCCGGACCATAGCGGCGGCCCTGGGTCAGGGCAAACAACGGCGCGCGGGGTCAACGCGCCCGCTCACGTTTGCTTCATCTTCCGGGTGTCCAATGCCGCATGCCCGGTTCGCAGTCTGTCTTCGTGCTTCTACTTCTGCTGACGGCGTTGACGGGCTGCACCGCGGCCGAGCCGTTCGGTGCGCTGCTCGGCGCCGACGTGGCGAGCATCGCCGTGTTCGGCCGCAGCCTGGGCGACCTCGGCGCTTCCGCCATCTCCGGCCAGGATTGCTCGATCGTGCGCCTCGAACGGGGCCTGACCTACTGCGCCGGGCGCAACCCGCCGGCTCGGGAGGCCTATTGCACCCGAACGCTCGCCACAGTGGATTGCTGGCCCGCCCCGCACCTCAACCGCGTCGGCGTGGGTGACACGCCGCCGCCAAGCCTGGCGCAGGAACGCTATCGAGCCGCGCCTTGGCCCAAGGCGCTCACGGCGGGACCTTGAAATGCGGAGCAACTCTGGTTCAACTCCCGCGTGTCACCTGTTGCTCACGCAACTCACGCCCAGGAGCTTGCCATGAACCCTTCACGTCGCATCATGCTCATCGCCGCCATTGCCGCGGTGTCGCTGACAGCCCCGCTGCCCGCGCTGGCGCAGCGCCGGGACCCCGGCGTCTCCGGCTCGCCCTCCGGCACCATCACCCTGTCGGCCAAGGGCGCCGCGGTCGGGGTCGGCTACACCTGGGGCGACGGCACCTTGCATTACGGTCGCCGCACCTATCGTTTCACCGTCAACGGCATCAGCGTCGCCGATGTCGGCTTCTCCACCGTCCGCGGCAATGGCCGGGTCTACAACCTGCACCGCCTGCAGGATTTCAGCGGCACCTACGCCGCTGCCACCGGCGAGGCGACCGTGGTGAACGGCCTCAGCGGCCAGGTCCTCCGTAACGCCGCCGGTGTCGAGATCCGCCTCGACAACGTGACCAAGGGCGCCCGCCTGCAAGGCTCCGCCGACGGCATCAAGCTGACCCTGCGCTAACGGCAACCGGATCACCTGTCCGTGACGGGCATGGGCAGGGCCGGTTCTCGCACGTAATAGCTTCAGCCGGGCATCCCGTTCCGGCTGGAGCACGATATGAAAGCTTGGACGAGCGTGATCGTCGGGGCGCTCGTCCTGGCTGGTGGGTATGCCGGCTGGCGCACGCTGGGCCACAAGGACGACAAGCCATCCATACCGCCTTCGGTCCCGGTCACGGCGGCCAAGGCGGCGATGACCGAGGTCCCGGTCTATCTGCGCGGGATTGGCACGGTACGCGCGCTGAACGCAGTGGAGATCCATCCGCAGGTGGGCGGGGTTCTGCTGCAGGTTCCCGTGCGCGAAGGCGACGAGGTCGAGAAGGGCGCCGTGCTCGCCGTGATCGATCCGCGCCCCTACCAGGCGGCGCTGGACAAGGCCAAGGCGCAGCGCGTTCAGGACCAGGCCCAACTCGACAACGCACAAACCGACGCCAAGCGCTACACCGCGCTGGCCCGCAGCGACTTCGCCTCGCGCCAGCAGGTCGACACCCAGATCTCGACCGTGAACCGGTTCCAGGGTGTGGTGGCAGCCGACGATGCGGCCATCGAGGAGGCGGAGATCAACCTGAGCTACTGCGTCGTCCACGCGCCATTGGCTGGGCGCGTCGGCCTGCGCCGTGTCGATCCCGGCAACCTGATCCAGGCCAATTCCACCGGTCCCGGCATCCTGTCGGTCGTGCAGGACCATCCCATCTCGGTCGTGTTCACCCTGCCGGAGAAGATGCTGCCCACGGTCAAGGCGGCGATGCTGCGCGGGCCCGTCGCCGTGCTCGCCGATACCTCCGACGCGACCGCCGAGCTGGCCCGGGGCAAGCTGCTCACGCCCGACAACGCCGTGGACCCCGCCTCCGGCACCATCGGCATGAAGGCGATCTTCGACAACCTGGATGGCGCCCTGACGCCGGGCCAGTTCGTCAGCGTGCGCGTGCAGTCCAACACCACGAGCGGCGTCGGCGTCCCGCACGAGGCGGTGCAGCATGGCCAGGACGGCCTGTTCGTGCTGCTGGTGAAGCCGGACAAGACCGCTGACCGCAGGCCGGTCGAGGTGAGCTATGACGACGGCAAGACGGCGGTGATCTCGAAGGGCATCGCCGCGGAGGATCAGGTGATCGTCTCCGGCCAGAGCCGGGTCGGCAACGGCACCCGTGTCGCGCTGCACGACGACGGTGCCGAGCCGGCGGACAGCCAGAAGAGTGCCCAGAAATGAGTATCTCCAGCCCGTTCATCCGCCGTCCGATCGCGACGTCGCTCATCATCGCGGCCGTCTTCCTGGCAGGCCTGGCCGCCTACCCGTTCCTGCCGGTGGCGCCGCTGCCGGCCGTCGAGTTCCCGACCCTCTCCGTCACCGCCAACTACCCCGGTGCGAGCCCGGCCACCATGGCGACCGCCGTCGCCACCCCGCTCGAGACCCAGTTCGGCCAGATCCCGGGCCTGGCGCAGATGACGTCCGTGAACGTCATGGGCACCAGCCAGATCACCCTGCAATTTGACCTGGCTCGCAACATCGACGCGGCGGCGACCGACGTGCTGACCGCGATCAACGCGGCGGGCGGCCAGCTGCCCAAGGACATCCCGAACCCGCCCACCATCCGCAAGACCAACCCGGCCGACTCCCCGATCCTCATCCTGGCCGCCACCTCCGACAAGCTGCCGATGATCCAGGTCGACGCCTTCGCCGAAAACATCCTGGCGCAGCAGCTCAGCCAGGTTACGGGCGTGTCCCAGGTGCTGGTGGGCGGGCAGCAGACCCCGGCCGTCCGCGTCCAGGTCGACCCGGCGCGGCTGGCCGGCCTCGGCCTCACGCTCGAGGACGTGCGGACGGTGCTGGCGAACTCCACGGCCAACCAGCCGAAGGGCTCGATCAGCGGCACGAACCAGTCGCAGACCATTTACGCCAACGACCAGCGGCTGAAGGCCGAGGACTACCACAACGCCATCATCGCCTACCGCAACGGCGGCGCGGTCCGGGTCAGCGACATCGGCAGCGCCATCGACGGCCCGCAGAACCGCGAGATCACCGCCTGGCAGGACAACAAGGAGGCGGTGCTGCTGCTGGTGTTCAAGCAGCCTGGCGCCAACGTCATCGACACGGTCGACGGCATCCGGGCCCGCCTGCCGCGCCTGCTCGCCAGCGTGCCGCCGGACATGCAGGTGCAGATCGTCTCGGACCGCACGCAGACCATCCGCGCCTCGGTCAGCGACGTGGAGTTCACCCTGGCCCTGTCGATCGGGTTGGTGATCCTGGTGATCTTCGTCTTTCTCCGCAACGTCTGGGCCACCGTCATCCCCAGCGTCACCATCCCCGTGGCGCTGGTCGGCACCTTGGGCGTCATGTACGTCTGCGGCTTCAGCCTCGACAACCTCAGCCTGATGGGCCTGACGATCGCCGTCGGCTTCGTGGTCGACGACGCCATCGTCATGCTCGAGAACATCGTCCGGCTGATCGAGGAAGGCATGAAGCCGATGGACGCGGCCCTCAAGGGTGCCGGCGAGATCGGCTTCACCATCATCTCCATCAGCATCAGCCTGATCGCGGTCTTCATCCCGCTGCTGCTGATGGGCGGCATCGTCGGCCGGCTGTTCCGCGAATTCGCGATCACCGTCTCGATCACCATTGCCGTGTCGGCCATGGTCTCGCTGACCCTCACGCCGATGATGGCGTCGCGCTTCCTGAAGTCGGAGACCAAGGAGCACGGCAAGCTCTACAAGCTGGTAGAGCGCGGCTTCGATGCGCTGCTGCGCTTCTACGAACGGACGCTCGACTTGGCGCTCAAGTTTCGGCTGATCACCCTGGGCGTGTTCGTGGCCACCGTGGCCACCACTGTGACTCTGTTCGTCATCATTCCAAAGGGCTTCTTCCCCAGCCAGGACACCGGCATCATCATCGGCATCACCGACGCCGCACAGGATGTCAGCTTCGAAGCCATGGAGCGGCTGCAGCGCAAGGTGAACGAGGTGGTCAAGGCCGACCCGGCCGTAGCGTCCCTCACCGCCTCGGTCGGCGCCGGCGGCGGCGGCCAGACGGCGAATAACGGTCGCATGTACATCTCCCTCAAGCCGTGGTCCGAGCGGGACGAGAATGCCGGCCAGGTCATCGCCCGCCTGACCCAGAAGATGCAGGCGGTCGAGGGCATCCGGCTGTTCATGCAGCCGGCCCAGGATGTCAGCGTCGGCGGCCGCCTGTCGCGCACGCAGTATCAGTATACCTTGTCGGACCCTGACGGCGACGAGCTGAACCAGTGGGCGCCGCGCCTGCTGGAGAAGATGCGCGCACTGCCGCAGCTGGCCGACGTCACCTCGGATGCGGCGGGTGCCGGCCTGACTGCCACGCTCACCTACGACAAGGACGCTGCCGCCCGCTACGGCGTGCAGCCCGGCACCATCGACGCCACTCTCGACGACGCCTTCGGCCAGCGCCAGGTGGCTCAGTTCTTCACCGGCCTCAAGGCCTACTACGTCATCCTCGAGGTCACGCCGAACCAGCAGGCGACCCTAGACACGCTGCAGCAGCTCTACGTCCGCGGCGCCGACGGGACGCCGGTGCCGCTTTCCACCTTCGTCAAGATCGACACCGGCCCGGTCCAGCCTCTGGTGGTCAACCACCAGAGCCAGTTCCCGTCGGTCACCATCTCCTACAACCTGAAGGAGGGCGCGTCGCTCGGCGACTCCGTGTCCGCCATCCAGAAGGTCACCGCCGAACTCGGCGTTCCAGCCACCGTCTCGGGCGCCTTCCAGGGCACGGCGCAGGCCTTCCAGTCCTCGCTGCGCTCGCAGCCCTACCTGATCGCGGCGGCGCTGGTGGCCGTCTACATCATCCTCGGCATCCTCTACGAGAGCTACATTCTGCCGCTGACCATCCTGTCGACGCTGCCCTCGGCCGGAGTCGGCGCGCTGCTGATGCTGCTGCTGTTCCGCTACGACCTGACGGTGATCGCCATCGTCGGCATCATCCTGCTGATCGGCATCGTCAAGAAGAACGGCATCATGCTGGTCGACTTCGCCATCAACGCCGAGCGGAACGAGGGCAAGTCGCCGGAGGACGCGATCCGCGAGGCCTGCCTGCTCCGCTTCCGCCCGATCCTGATGACGACGATGGCCGCCCTGCTGTCGGGCCTTCCGCTGATGATCGAGAGCGGCGCCGGTTCCGAGCTGCGCAAGCCGCTCGGCTTCGCCATGGTCGGCGGGCTGGCGCTCAGCCAGGTGCTGACCTTGTATACCACTCCCGTGATTTACCTCTATCTGGACCGCCTGCAACACTGGCTGTCGCCGGCGCGGTCCAAAAAGGACATGCCGCGGCTCGCGACCGCCCTGGGGTCGGCCGCGTCCGAAGCCCGCTAGGCAGAGGTGGCCGCCGGGGCGATCGCCCCGGCCGCCGGGTTTCAGGCGGTGCGGTCGCCGCCCACGCCCAGAGCCGCTTGCGCCGCAGCCAGGCGAGCGACCGGCACGCGGTAGGGACTGCAGGACACGTAGTCGAGGCCGACCTCCTCGCAGAAGCTGATGCTGGCGGGATCGCCGCCGTGTTCGCCGCAGATGCCGAGCTTCAGCTTGGGCTTGGTCCTGCGGCCCTTCTCGGTCGCGATCCGCACCATCTCGCCTACGCCCTCCACGTCGATGCTGACGAAGGGGTCCTTCGGCAGCACGCCCTGGTTCACGTAGTCCGGCAGGAAGCGGCCGGCGTCGTCACGCGACAGGCCGAACACGGTCTGCGTCA
>Ga0160427_10001862_pt1 | contig 12860 bp, 16 predicted proteins | sample SolpanmetagenomL_FD_108194 | JGI IMG/M metagenome (GOLD analysis project Ga0160427, IMG submission 108194) | Solar panel surface microbial communities from Lawrence Berkeley National Laboratory, California, USA - L | ecosystem: Engineered > Built environment > Solar panel > Unclassified ...
GAAGCCGATCCCCACCAAGATCAAATACCCAGAGCAGGCCAGCGCCCCAGGCCGCCAGCCCAGCCCCCAACAGATCGGTGGGGCCAGCGTCGGCACGATCAGCAACAGGATGACGATGGAGAAAAGCACGAAGAAAAAGGCGATGCTGCCGAGGAACTCCTGGGCGTTTTTTGATTCCAGTGCCAGGCTCACCAACAAGGCGATCAGGGGAGCAAGGCACACCCCAACGCCGAGCAGGCGCAGCCAGACGGGCATGGGCGGCAAGGGAACGGAGGGAGTTGGGGGGAACATGCGAAAGTTCCCCTTTTTGAGAGCTGTGGTCAGGTAATGGTGACTTCCGTCATTCATGCTGCGCTCCAGTTGCCTTCCTCTGTGCTGCCCAGGCCCGGCGGGCGCTTCTGCCTTCGCCGGTCATGACTGGCCCCGGAAGAGTCCGGCCCACAGCAGCGCCGCCCATGCAAGCCGTCCCTAAGATCAGGAAGGTATATGCGGCCCACTTCCTCCGACGAAAGGCAAAGGCCAGCAGCAAGAGCAGCGCACCCACCGCCAAGACCTGCAAGGGGAAGGCATAGTCGTAATTCACGATCACCACAGGCACAGTTCGGCTTCCGCTCACGCTTCCTTTTCACCGGGCTTCGGGCTGCCTGAATTGGACTTCTGTGCGTGCCAACGATTGTTCTCGAAGGTCAGCTCCAGTTGTCCAGAGTCTGGCAGCATTGATGCCCAGGCAGCCATGAATGCGGCAATGCGGACATCTTCGGACACTGTATCCATGGGAACACCGACAATCCGTCGCAGTCTGACGCAGTGTTTTTGTTGTCTGCCATGTGAGCGACTGAATTCCAGTGCGTCATAGCATCCTTGTAGACCTGCATCTACCCAATCCGGCTCTTCCGTGCGGCTGACTTCTGCCAGCTCTTGGTTAGGAGGGACCTTTAAATCTTCAATGACCTCATCCGCTGTGCTGATGACGGTCTGGACCGTCACTTCGGAGAAGTGACAAATACCTTCCTTAACGCGAAGCAGCTTATATGTCATAAGGACGGCTTCGAGCTGTCGCTATCCTGTCGTGGCTGCGCCGTCAGCTCCAGGTCCAGGGCGTTAAAAATGGCGTGCCCCAGTGGAGAGAGTCATCATTACCACCCCTCTCTTGTCTCGCCAGGTCTCTAGGAGACTGCCGGCAAACGGGCCAGCGTTGACCCGGTAAACGGTTCGGTCCGGCTGACCGGCGACGCTGACGTGATTCACCAGCGTAATTTTGTCGGTGCCTAGGTACGCTTCCTTCGTCAACTGCGGGTGGTCTAGTCTCAGAATCCATCCCAGCGGGGCAGGGAAATGCATGATGACCAGGCTCTGCATCTTCAGGTCAGCGGGGTGGTCCCAGAGGCGCACCTGTTCGCCAGTGGGCAGCGTCTGGGTCTGGCTGGGCTTGATCTGGCCGTGAAGGTAACGCAACAGCAGGACAGGCTGCGGGACGGCCTGCCCCATAGGGGACAGTACTAGAGCGGCGAGCAGCAAGAGCGTCAAGCCCGCGCCGCGTGGAAGTGGTGTGTTCACTGGCCCTTACCTTCGCCGGTCATCAGTTATCCGCCCACAGTTCCGCCCGGAAGGTCAACGCATCGCCTGCCGCCTGGCCACAGAAAGGACAGAACAGCATGAGGCGTGCTTCGTCTTCGTCACCGGAGGGGTGCGGCAAAAGATACACCACCCGCTCTACGCCAGCCTTCCCTAATGTCTGTTCAATGACCGCGCCTTCCTCTACCACTTCCTGAAGTTCCAGGCAGGCGCACTTCTCGACGTCGCTCACTGGCCTTCGCCTTCGCCGGTCATCTCATTGAGGCTCAGGGTGCCTTGCCAAGCGGAGCGCATTTGTCGAATGAAACGTGCGGCATGGCTTTCTTGTTCTGGATCAAGATGAGCCTTTGCTGCTGCTAAAAAGACATGCTCAGCCAAATTTTCGGCTATTTCGTACATCGCCAAAACCGATTGGCGCATGTGCGGCGTCCACTGAGGTTCCGGTTTGACTTCGATCCCGTGCGCTGTCCTGACCGTGCCATATTGCCGCTGCACACTGGGCTGTATGTGCTTATAGCCGCACAACTCAGCGTATATGTCTCCGTAGCGCTGCTCATGGGCTTGTTCAAGCGCCGAACGTGTAGTACCGGGTATCCCCAAACTGGGATAGAACTCAGTCCCCCTTTCTTTGATGGGCTGCTTCACAGGCTGGCCGCTCTTACCAAGACGTGTTGAAAAAACGATGTCGGCTGGGCCTTCTGCAGTGAGCCAGTGTTTTCCTTTCGCCGCGTCCCGCCCAATTTCCAGCAGTGCTACCTCAACTTCGTAGACGCCGATAATTAGGCTCATCCCCTGGACAGGTGCGCCGCGCTCACCCAGTTCTAAAGCTGAACGTAAGTCTTGTATCGCCCGGTTAAGCAGATACAACGCCGCTACCTTTTCCCAAGCTATGGGCTGTTGAATTGAGGCATTGATGGTCCGCTGAAGCCAGTAAAGATAACCACAGGAAAAGTTGAGGGTTGCTGCAGCAGCGACTAAACCCACATCTTCTCGATGCTGACGCCGGAACTCCTCTTCTTGTGGGCGCATCAACGCCAAAAAATCCAGCGCCGGAAGACCCACTTGGTCATTTGTCATTTTGTCCCTCATCACGAGCCGCGCCGGTTTTAGTAGACGACATTAGGATATTGCCTACCAAGAAGGAGAAGCTGAATCACCATCTGGTCTGCTTGTGATGTGACTTCATCCGAAACATCAGAGTGAAATTCTTTAAAGAAGAATGACAAAGCGAGTAGTGCAGCCGAAAGAGAATGTTCCATAGAAAAAGCTATAACTGCGAGCGAGGAATCTGTAGGATCTGGACCTGTGGCTATAACAGACACATTGTTTGATATATCGTGCTTTAAATTTAAATTTCTCTGTAGTCTGGGATTCCCATGCTTAGCCATACTAATTATTCTATAAGGTTCAAAATATTTCTGAATTAGGTCGTTCTTATCCTTCCCATGGATTCCCATATTTTCTACATAATTTTCTATTCTCTCTCCCATCTTTGAAGACGATTTTGTAATGTCTTGATGTATTATCCATTCTTTAGCTCTTTCCTCATTTCTAGATAAAAAAATAAGCTCGAACGCCAATTCGAATATGCTTGCGGCTATAGCTGCAACGCTAGTTGAATACGCTAGGCCAGCACACACAGTCATGCCCCTAATGTCTTGCATTAATCTTCCTAAAATCAATCGACAGACGAATTGTGAAGTTTCTTTTTTAGTTGTACTCTTTCTGGGCAAATTTTCTAGAGTTCTGTAAAAGAACCCTATCACTATTTCTGGAAAATCCTTTATCAGAGTGTGATGCCGCGCAAGCATATGCTCTATAGCTTCAATCTCATCTCTGGAGAAGAGAGATTCGAATTTTCTCCCACTACCGTAAGGATGTGCAGTTAGCTCAAGGTCTAGAGCTTCGAGGATAGCCGCCCAGAGCGGAGGGACAGTACCGCCGCCCTCTGTCCCGTTTAGCGCCCGTGTCAACGTTTGGGGCGTCTTGCTGATAGCACGGGCAAGGTCGGCACGCGTCATACCTTTTTGAGCCAAGCGTGCATTTACAGCAGCCCTCACTTCGTCATTCATAACAGTCATCCTAGCACGTTAATTAACGTGGTAAGTTGACAAGTTAACGTCAGAGGTTTACTGTATGGACAGCAGAAAGCGCGGGTTTCCCGGAAAGAAAGCCCCGCGCTCCTGACTCCCCCTAGCAGTAAAGGAAGCACCATGAACAGTAACACTCCCAGCAGCCCCGCACTGAGCCGCACCTGGCAGACCGTGACCACGTACCGCGAATGTGGTGTGGTCGTCGAAGTCGCCCGCGATACCGTGAGCCTCTTCCGGGACTTCGTGGGCGGCCCGCTGCTGGCCACCGTGAACGACGAAGAGGTCGAAGTCAGCCGCGCCGTGAGTCTGCTTAAGAATGCCGATCAGCAGCCTACCCTCACCGCTGAGACGCTGGCCCCGCTGCCCATCGGCAAGGCCCGCGCCGCCCGGCTGCACCGCATCATGGGCCGCGTGGGTCTGCCCAGCTTCCAGCATTACGGCCTGGCCGCTGCTGCGCTGTGTGAGCCGTTCCCGCTGGACTCGCTGGCCAGTCTGACCGAGCGGGAAGCCGGGCGGGTCTGGGCGCACCTGTGCCAGCTTTACCCCACGGCCCGCTACGTCGTCTGAACCGTCCGGGGGCGTGAAGATGCCCGCCCCCTTTGCCTGCGCCCTGACACGCTTTTCTCTGCCCCTTTGAGCCGCTCGCTTCCAGCTTGAGCGCTTGCCCAGTTCTTCCCTTCGCCGCCCGCTTTGACCCACAAGAAAAAAGAGGCCCGCACATGAAGACTGACCAACTCCACACCCTGACCCACGTCCACAGCCGTCAAAAAGGCTCCACGCTGCTCAGCGTCTCCGGGAGCCGCGACGTGCCGGTGCTCAAGACAGACCGCGTGATCTTCGCCCCGGTCCCCAGCGTGCTGAGCGTGCAAGGCAAGGGCTACCGCGTCCCCGCTTCCCTCTTCGCCGAGCTGCGCGCCGCACTGGGCCTCGAAAAGGCCGCGCTGTGAACTTCGCTGATCTGCCGGTCCTGGCCAGCCTTACAGCCCTCTCGCTGGGCCGGGCCGTGCTGCACTTCGAGGACGGCTCAAGTCTGCCGGTCGATCTCCCAAAGCAGCACGGCACAGTGATCAGGCTTCGTTGCTCCCTGCTTGTCATTGGTCAGGGCGAAAACAGCCAGGGTTACCGCGTGCCTGAACACCTGTTGCCTACCGTTAAGGCTGCGCTCGATCTGTGGGCGTATCACGAAGTCCAGGCCCCGCTGACCCTGACCGGCATCGACCGGCAGCAAGACGCCATGACCTTCGAGGCGCTCGACAGCAAGGGCCGCTCTGTATCGCTGAGCGTGCCGCACCCCGTGTTCACGCAGTTTGCGTTCGACTCGCCCTCACTGGCTGGGTCAGTTGACCTGTATGTGACCCGCGAGACGCTCGGCCAGGCGTTTCACTTCGAGATTCAGCCCGAAACACCGGAAGGCAGCAAAGTGCTGGAGCTGCTGGGTTACACAGATCGGGCCAAAGCGAGCAGCAAAGGCCACGGCGAAGGGGAAGCGCTGTGACGCGCCGTGAGATCTTCCCCGGTGCGGTGAGCGTGGCCGGGGCCGCGCTGATCTTCGAGGGCAACGGTCAGCCCGCCGTGTACCTGGCCGCCCACGCCCGCAGCGCCCGCGTGCTGCTCTTTCGGCTTCCGGCAGACGCACACGTGAGCGTTAAGACGCCGCGCAAGCTGCCCGGCGAAGGGACAGAGCGCACCCTCAGCGGCGGGCACGTGCGCTTCGTTGTGGGCGGCGTGCGGCAAGACCTGGCCCTGAACACCGTGGGCATCTGCCGGGAGCTGCTCGAAGCCCTGGAAGCCCATACCCACGCCCTGAGCGCCTGGCAGGGTGCCCGGGCTGCCTTCAAGGAAGGGACGTGAAGTCCGCTGAGAGACGGCCCCACCGGCCCCGCCCGCGCCCGCTCCTGAGCAGGCCCAGACCCTAAGCCAACTGAGCGCCGCCCACGTCGCTGGAAGACCTGGGCGGCGCTTCTGTGTGCTTGCAGCATGGCCAAGCTGGGCAGCACGAAAGGGCCGCGCACAGCGCCCAGGCCAGGGCAGACGGGCAACAGGCTTCTTTCTTCGCCGAGTCACCGACATCACACCGCTTTGAGGTGCGTCATACCGACATAACCCGCCCACCATCTTTTCCCGCGCTGGGTGGGTGTTTTTAGCCCTGAGTTATGTCGGTACCATGTCGGTCTAGTGGAGTTGTTTTGGCACCAAACCGGCACCAGAAAAGAGGAGTAGCGAGGGGCGGTCAAAGTGTCCGCTTGGTATCATAATTCCCACTTCGTGTTTTCTCCCTCCTGGCGCGTCTCCAGGGCAGGTAATTACGATACCAAAGTGATACCGGAAAACGGGTATTGGAGGCTGCCGCCGCCCATCTTTTTCCGCCGAGAGTCAATCGCGCCAAAGTGCCATAATTCCAACTTCGTGTTTTCTTCGTCCTGGCGCACGTTCCAGGCTGCTCATTTAGGCACCAAACCGGCACCAAAAAAAGGAACTTGAGACGTCCAAGTTCACACACACCCATTTTCCAGTTTTCGCCGTTCCAGACGGTAAAAAAGCCTGTTTGCAAAGTGAACAAGTGATGACCTAAAAAAGCGTTTCGTGCGGGCAAGTGGCCCACGTCTTGAGCAGCCCAGCAACAGGCACCAAAAAACCGGGTGAGTGGGGTCAAAGTCATATAACTCCACCAACACGTTTTCACCGTCACAGACAACAAAAAAGCCACTTCGATATGTGACTTTGCTGTGACTCAAAAAGCCTATTTGTGTGGGCAGGTTGCCCACGTGTTCAGGGGTCAGATTCGAGCTGCTCAAGTGCAGTCCCAAGCGCACCCGCCGTCTGTTCGAGCCAGAGCAGGACGTCCGGCGGCAGGTGGCAGAGCTGTTCGAGCAGCGCGCCCACGTCCTCTTCCGGCTGCCGGGCCGGTTCGTCCTGTGTCATGACCGCACACCGGCAGCGTGCGCCTCTTCGAGCCGCCGGAGGATGTGCGCCCGGTCACGGGGCCAACACGCCGCCCACGAGGTCACGTAGCCCTCAAGGTCAGTCACCAGGCCGCTTGAGAGCTTGACCGCGCCGCGTGGAAGCTGGCCAGCATGCGCCAGGTCCAGGAGCGCGGCAAGGTGGGCCGGGAGCGGGTCAGCATCCGGCAAAGGCGCAGGCCGCCTAGCTTCCTTCTTCGCCGGTCCCTTGAGGACTTCGAGCAGCTCCGGCTTCCTGCGCCGCACCTCGTCGAGCAGCTCCGCCGGTGGGCGGCCCTGCCCACTCAGGGCCAGGCCGTCCCCGGTGGGCGTCAGGCTCAGATGCACCCCCACCGCTTCGAGGCTGGCCAGCAAGGGCCGTACGCTGGGCGCGCTCACACCGTCACCGCCCAGTTTTCCTCAGCTTCCGGCATCGATGCGGCGAAAGCAGAAACAGGGGAAGGGGAAAGCCCTACTGTCCCCACTGTCCCCAGAGAGTTAGAGAAATAACTTAGAGTGGGGACACTACTGGAGAGCGTACTAGACGGTGTTAAGAGGCTGTCTGTCCCCAGTGTCCCCACTGTCCCCAGAAAATAGCTATCCAGGTCTAGAGGAAAACGTAAACAGAGCAGGCGTTCACGCTTTCCCTTCGCCGTGAGCTTGGCAAAAGGGCGCACCCGCCCGCTCGTTTTCTCTGTCTCACAGCGCATTAAGCCGCGTGGGTGAAAGCGGTCCCGCATGTTTGCCCACAGCCCCGCCGCGTCAGGCAGGGCCGCGCCACCTTGTCGGGTCGCCACACCTTGCAGGGCTTCGTGGAGCGCATCAGGGAAGAAATACGCCCAGGTATCTCCGCCGCTCCTGTCCACATAGCCCAGCAGCGTGGCATTCGGGCGCGGCTTGAAGTCTTCCCCTTCGCCGCCGCCGTGCAACTCGAAGGTGTGCCGCTGCCAGCCCGCCGCTTCCGGCTCCACCGGCACGCCGCCGCCCAGGTCTTCGAGGTAGACCCGCCCCTGAGCCAGCAGGCCAGCCAGCACGTTTAGGGCGCGGTTCACTGGGTCTTCTTGGTGCAGGTGCTCCCCCTGCCCCGCCGCCGTGTCTTCGAGCGCTGAGAGGACACGCGCCCAGATGTGCGCCGCTTCCGCCTGGCTGACCGCGCCCACCATCCAGGCGAAAGACAGAAACACTTCCCAGCCGTGGGCCAGTTCCGCCGCCGCTGGACCCGTGCGCCCGTGCGCGCCCTCGAAGTGGGGAGCCAGCTCACGGGTGCGCCGCCGGTGGGCCGGGCTGTCCACTTTCACGGCGTCCAGATGACCGGCCAGCGTCTGAACGTAGGCAGCAAGGGCCAGGGCGTAGACGCCCTCAGCCGCTGTGTCCGCTGCCAGGTGGTACGCCTCACTCTTCGCCGGGCTGTCGATCAGCGGACGGTCGACGTCCACAAGCACCGCCCGCGCCCGGTTGCTGTGACCGCGTGGCAACTGCTCAGCGCTGCTAACCACCGTGCCGCGTGGATAGTATCCGGCCTTTGTGCCGCCGGTCTTGTAATTCATGCGCCCACGCCCCGCGCCGTCCGCTGCGCCTTGCACGATGCGCGAAACGTTGCCGTGGGCACGGTCCACATCCGTCTTGCTTCCGGCGGGCTTGAAGTCGTCGATCAGGAACGGGGCATCCTTCACGGCGAAGGCAGACTGCTCTAAGGCGTTTGGGGTGGTGTTCCAACTGTCCGGCAAGTGCTGAGCCGTCCACCCGGCCCCGTAATGAGACTGGGCAAGAGCCAGGTAGGTGGTTTTGTTGCGGCCCGTTTCGCCCGTCAGCCACACCACAGCGGTCAGCCGTCCCAGCGGGGCACGGTATACCGCGCCCATGACCGGCACACTCACACTGTCCGGGGCCAGGTCGAGTAAGGCCAGAGACGCCCGGACCGCTGAGCGGATGGCTGAGGCTTCCTCTTTCGCCGGATCCGGCAGAGCGTAGGCCGCCAGCCGCCCGGACAGGTCAACGTCTACCCCTTCGACGCCCCCCGCCGCGCCGATCACAGCAGCAGCCGTCAGGTAGAGCGGGCCGTGCTGCTCATGCTGAATCCAGCCGGTGAACTGGTACACCGTCCGCTCTGCCATGCCTCTCTCTGCACTGAGCTGCTGAATGGCCTCACGCGCTTTGTCTTTCTTCGCGCTGCCCGCCCGCACGATGGCCCCCGCGCCCCAGTTGGCCACCGGCCAGGCCATGCCGTTAAACTCTGCGGCCTTGACCGTGATTCTGGGTGGGTTCATGGGCTTGCCGCCGGGCGCAAAGCCTTCGATCTCGAAGACGCGGTTTACTTCCCCCGTGCCGTCTTCCTGTGTGACCTGAGCCGTAATCAGCGCCGAGAACTCGCACAGCACTTCGAGGGCTTCATACTCTTCGCCGTCACCTTGCTTGAGGGTGAAGGCGCACAGCCGTCCACCGTCAATACGGTATCCAGTCTTCTTGCCGGTCCACACTTCGAGCTTGCGGCCATATTCCGGGACGGCTTCCAGCGGCGCGTGGGGCGTCCACAGCGGGGCGTCTCGAATGGCCGTGAGCAGATGGCCGCCCAGTTCTTCCGCTAAGGCCGTGGGGAGCTGCTCACAGGCATCACCCACTCCGAACAGAGCCTCGGGCAACTGCCGAACCGCTACGCCCAGGTGAGCGCACAGCTTCGCCCAGGCTTCACGGGCCTTCATTCCTTCCGGATCCGGGTCAGCGTACAGGAAGGCCGCTGCGCCCGGTCCCAGATTTTGAACGTGCGGCCAGGAGTCCGCACTGGCCACACCCTGCACCCGGTAGGCATCTGCCAGGCTCACCGCTCGAAGCATGATCACCGTGGCCGCCGCGTTCAGTTCCCCTTCGACGATCAGCACGGGCCGGGCCGGATCTCCCTCGAAGCCAGGGGAACACCACGCCGGAGAGTGGCCACCTTTCGTCAAGTAGGCGTAGCGCGTTTTCCCAGACACCTTCAGCTCTTCTTTGCTGCCGGGGTTCCTGACTTTCACCGCCCACGCCTGACCGTCCGGGCCGCGCACCTCGAAGGCCACCGCACCGGGCAGGACGTGGCGGGGAAGGCGGAAGGTCTGCCGCTGCCCACCGTCCGGGCCAGATTGCCCGGTGAAGCGGTAGGCCGTCAGCAGGCCGCATGCAAGGGCGGGGAGAAGGCCGCGCCGGGCCAGCTCTGCGGCTTCCGGGCTGTCTTCGTCTGCTGTCAGGCGCACCCAGCCGCGTAGCGCGTGTGCGAGGGCATCCGGCTTCACCGGACCCTGTTCTGAGAGCTTCCCCAGCGTCCGGGCCGCATCAAAGCGCCGCACCTTGCCGCCGTCTTCCTTCGCCGGGGTGTTCTTCATGCTAGGCACCTTCGCCCGGACGGGCTTCCGGTGCTCAGCGGGCGTATCGACGATCCCGGCGCGGTCGATCAGCAGCCGCGCCGCTTCGCCCTTGCTGACCCCTAAGCAGCTCATCACGAAGTCAACCGCGCCGCCCTCGGAGCCGTCTCCGCCGAAGCGGTTAAAGACAGCGCCCTGACTGCCCATGCTGACTGACAGTGAGGGGTCTTGCTCTTCCAGGCCGCGCCGGAAGTCACAGAACGCCCCACCGCCGTCTTCGAGGCCGCGCAGATCTGCGGACGGGTTGACCAGACCGGCCAGCCAGATCACCAGCGGGCCGGGCCGGTTGGCCGGGCATAAGAGGGCCTCAGAGAGCGCACTCAAAGGCTCACCGCCTCACGGGCCAGCCCTTCCAGGCCGGTCCACACCCGGACCCGGAAGGCGTCCAGCCGGGCCTCACGGCACAGGGCAGCGTGCTGGAAGGGGTCAAGTGCCTTGCCCTGCGCTTCGAGGCTTCGCAGGGCAGCACTTCTCCGCGTGATCTGTCCAGCCAGCTCGCTCACCTGGCGCGTGGCGTCTTCCTTCGTGACCGGCTGGCCGTCAGCGTGGCGCAGGCCCAGCGGCGCGGGTATGCTGAGCGTGTCCCCTCGCCCGCTGCCTGTCCCAGCGGGCGTCATTTTTTGCCTTTGCTGATCGTCAGCGTCTCTAACCACGCCTCGATGTCTTCCGGCTTAATCAGGTAGGAAGCGCGGTCTGCGCTGCCGACGTTGTGAGAGGGCAACTCACCGCTGGCCAGCGCGGCATACATCCGCTCACGGGGCAGGCTGTACAGCGCCCGCGCCTGGGTGGGACGAATACGAAGTGGCATCACGGGACGGTCTTCTTTCGCCGAAACGACTTCACTGATTTGTGTCATGTGGGGATCCACCCTTGCCCAGACTTCGGGTCAAGGTTTGCCGGACTGAACCGGGCCACCGCTGGAAGGTGAACACAGCAGCGGGCGAAGCGTAGGAGCCGTTAGGCTGACGCTTCGCGCAAGGGTGGAGCTGTGGGAGCCGTTGGAGGGCGTGGCCTGGCATAGAGGGGACGTGGGGCGCGGTCCCGGCGCTGAACTGGCTTGACGCGGCGAGCTAGGTGAGCGCGGTAAGCAGCGGCTTCAAGATGTTTCAGAAGAGCAGCGAGGGCAAGACATGGTTTTATCAATCCGGAGAAAGATATTCTGAATCCCTTCCAATCCTTCTTCAGTACAAAATAAAAAAGCTGTCCTGTGACCTTCCCGCCTTTAGGAAGGGCATCTATCCATTTAGAGAGATCTACGTTGAGGTTTGCAATAGAGGCCGTCCGCATTTCCCAAAAATTGATCAGGCTGCCTTCTATGCCATATGGATTATCCATGTTCATATCGGCAGAGGCGATGCCCCTTAATTGTGCTAGAAACTTTTCACGTTTAATGACACGGCGTGTTTCACGCCTGCCTTTCGGAGTTTCATCCGCTTGCCAGAATGTAAGACCTTTAGAAGCAGCCTCCTCATGACTTATATCGAATGCAACTTGCTTTATGTACAGCAAGGCGTAATAAGCACACAGGCGCTTCTTCTTCGTCCCCGTTTTCCAGCGGACTGAGGGCCGCACTCTGCCACGTGCTGCCCAGTACAGCCGTTCAAACGCCGCCGCCGTGTTCGCTTCCGCAGCGCGTTCTTCAAGAGCGCTACGCATGGGCGTGAGCGCGTCTGGGACGTTCTCCTTTTCGCCAGGTTTTGCCCACAAAATCACCGGGCCACTACTGTATTTCGTGAATGACAGAGCACCGGAAGCGAACGTGTGGGCGGTCCAGAGCGTTCCAGACACCATCGCCGCCCCGTACGTGCGTGCGGGCGTGTTCAGGCTGGGTGGTCTGGTCATGTCGGCATCATAACCGATAAGTGGGCGAAGTGTCCCATAAGGCCCGGAATATGGGCAACTTGCCCAAATATTGCCCAAACATGGGCGGAAAGTTATCCCACAGACGGGAAACCATGCGCCTCGTAGAACGGCCTTCAAGCGTGCTGGACAGCATAAAACCAAACGCAGCAGCACAACGGCGCATGATCGGAACGTCTCTAAATCTGTCTACGGATCAGAAGGCCAGGGGTTCGAATCCCTTCAGGCACACCACAAGAAACCTCGTCTTCGGGCGGGGTTTTTCGTTTGTCTTCTCCGTGTTTCGGCGTCACAAAGAGCTGATTGTCTCTCCTGGGTCACGCTTACCCCGAAAGGCTCAGTTTGGGCCGCCCACGGCCACTTGAAGAAGGGCGTACAGGCCAAACGAGGAGACAAGCTTCGAAACCCGAGGGTTGCCGAACAGGCCGTCTCCTCGTTCATCGAGGTCTTTTATAACCGAATGATGTCCAACATGCCGCTTTTCACTATTTTGCTCTGGCGAAACTGGCCTGGAGCAGTTTGATCTTGACTTCGTGCGGACTGGTGGCCGACTGCATGGCGTCTTCCTGTGTCAGCAAGCCCTCTGTGACCAACCGCACCAGATGTTGGTCGAATGTCTGCATGCCGTGCATCACGCCTTCTTCCACCGCTTGCTTGATCTCCTCGGTCTTGTCTTCCTGCTTGATGCACTCGCGGACAGTAGCCGTGCCGATCATGATTTCCATGCCCAGCACCCGCCCGCCGCCGACTCTCGGCAAGAGGCGCTGGCTGACCACGCCGACCAGACTCTCCGAGAGCCCCAGACGAATCTGCTTGCGCTCGTGCGGCGCGAAGAAATCGATGATGCGGATAACGGTGCGCATGGCGTCGAGGGTATGCAGGGTGCTGAACACCAGGTGGCCAGTCTGGGCCGCCGAGAGGGCCGCTTCCACCGTCTCCTTGTCCCGCATCTCACCGATCAGGATAACGTCGGGATCCTGACGCATGGCGGCGCGCAGCCC
>Ga0160427_10001863_pt1 | contig 12859 bp, 10 predicted proteins | sample SolpanmetagenomL_FD_108194 | JGI IMG/M metagenome (GOLD analysis project Ga0160427, IMG submission 108194) | Solar panel surface microbial communities from Lawrence Berkeley National Laboratory, California, USA - L | ecosystem: Engineered > Built environment > Solar panel > Unclassified ...
AGAAGTCGCCGCGGGCCTCGTCGATCCCCGTGCGCAGGATCCAGGCGCCGGCCTCGACGTTGGCGCAGAAGGAGTTCAGCAGGGCATCCCGCGTTGCCGCGTGCGCTGCCCGCCAATGCCGGGCCACCGCCGGGATCCAGATCTGGTTGATCTGCATCGGACCGATGTCCACGGTGGCATTGGTGTTCTGGCTGACCCGGCCGAGCTTACCGCCCTCGACGTTCAGCACGATCATCAGCACACCGGGTGGAAGTCGGTGCGCCCTGGCAGCGGCGTTGATGCAATCGGTGACCATGGCGAGGTGGGCTTCCGACGGCGAAGGCACCGGCTCCGTCGCCAGGGCAGGCGTTGCGGCGAGCAGCGCAGCCATGAGGCCGGCGAGCAGCCTCATGGCGTCGGCCCCATCGACGGTCGCTTGTGCTGTGCGCTGCGGTGACGCTGCTGCGCCGCCTCCCACACTGCATCCAGGTCGTTGATCAGCAGCATGTCCGGCCGGGCCACCTGGGCGGTCGCCTCCATGACCGACAGCATCACCGCCGAGAACGGGCCGTTGCCGATGGCGCGCACCCGGAAGCCGAGCAGGGTCTGCGGGTCCTGCGCCAGATCCAGGGCAAAGCCCTTCCCGGTCGCCTCGCGCCACACCGCCTCCCCGGCAGCGAGGAACACCGGAAGCAGAGCATCCGGGCTACCTGCCGCTTCGGGCGAGAGCGTCAGATGCTGACTGGTGGCGGCGTCCCGCAGCACGAGCGGCTTGCCGTCCTGGCGGATCAGCGCCTCCATGGTGCGGCCAACCATGGCCAGGTCCACGGGCCCGCTCATGCCAGCCTCCGGCGCTGCCAGGCCGGCACCGCGGGCCGTATCCTTCCGACCATCCAGCGCCGCACCACCCGGAACACGGCGGGCAGGGTGAGGCCGAACCAGCTGATGACGGTGAAGAACACCATGCCAGCCAGGCCGATGTAGAGCGTGGTCCAGGACCAGTAGAGGACCGAGATCAGCAGCGGGAAGCAGGCGCGGGCATCGAGGAAGCCCACGCGCACGGGAAGCGAGGTGTAGCGCCACATCAGCCGGTGATCCTTATGCGCTGGCGCGTTGCCTCGGTTTCGGTGATCCGGCCATCCTCCAAGGCAAGCTGGATGGCGACCTGATAGGATTGACCGTGCTCGACGACGGCTTGCTTGGTGATGTCCGGCCACTCGCTGGCATCGGACCGCATCAGCTTCTCCCGGAGGGTCTCGTTGAAGACGAGGATCTCACGGAGCGCGGTGCGCTTCCCGTCGGTGGAGAAGGCGAGGCGCTGATTGACGATGAGGCGCAGCGACTGTGCCGCCGAGCTGAGCAGGTTCTCACGCTCCTCGTTGCCACACAGCGCCGCAATGCGCTGAATGGTGAGCGGCACGTTGTCGGCGTGGATGGTTGTGGTCAGCGTGGCGCCGAGCATGGCCGCGTTGAGGGCAGCACTCATGGTGCCGGTGTCGCGGCACTCGCCGACGATGATGTCGGTCGGTTCACGCCGGGTGGTGCCGCGGATGAACGCCTCGAAGCTCGGCAGATCGCGCGGGATCTCGCACTGGTCGATGGTGGAGGATGGCCCCTTGAGCCGGTCGAGCAGAAACTCGACCGGCGCCGCCGCCTCCAGGATGTTGTAGTTGCCAGCTTGGTCCATCAGCTTGGCAACCGTGATGCCGCCGATCAGCGTCGACTTGCCCGAGCCGGTCGATCCGCTGACGATGACCATGCCGCTGGCCGGACGACAGTTGTCGAGGATCATCGGCTCGACCAGCTGGTCCTGCAGCGGCGGCGGCAAATCGGGAATGGGGCGCAGCACGACGTTGGCACCCCCACCCCGGCTGGTCTGGGTCGGAGTGGCGTTGAGGCGGAAGCGGAACCGCTTCGACCGGGTGACATGGATCTCGTAGGCCACGTCGAAGTCCTGCCCGCCTTGCAGGCGTGCGGTTCCGTCAGCGCCGTACAGGTGGTTCACGATGGCGGCCATGTCCGCCTCGTCCAGCGCGTGCTGGGTGACGGGGTAGTTGCGGCCATGGATGCGCAGCCAGATCGGCTTGCCGGTGTGGAAGCTGATGCGCGAGGCGCCCTGCTCGGTGGACCAGGCGAGCAGCCCATCGAGACCAGGTGCATGCCGGCGGGGCTCGGTGATCCAGCGCTGCCCCTCACCGGGCCAGGTTTCTCGGCTGATCTTGGTGATGGCGTTCATCAGCGGCACCCCGCGCCGGGCTGCCAGCGGCGGCGGTTCCCCTGCAGACCGGGCTGGTCGGTGATCCGCACCGTGCGATCGCCGATGCTCAGGCGACCACGGCCGCCTTCGGTTGCGGCATTGGCAAAGGACACACGCGGCTCCTCGACCAGGCCGGCGCGCAGCAGCACCCGATAGCGCGCCATGCCGATGATGTCGCGCTGCAGGCGCCCGAGGTCGGAGAGGAAGATCTCTACCGCCTGCTTTTCGCCCTGCGCCCAACCCTCGGCCACGTTGCGGTTCCAGTATTCCACCTCCTTGCGGGAGCGCGGCAGGCCGGCATCGGCGGGACGGCGGGGCTTGCCCCAGCCCCGCACGAGGTAGGTGCGCCAGTCCGGCGGCGCCGATGTCAGCTGCGCCTCCCGCGTAATCTCGAAGATGCAGGAGGTTTCCCGTGCCACTTGGCCGTTCTCGCCCAGGGCGAAGGCCATCTGGGCTTCCGAGACGATCGGCGGTCGCATCATGGTCTGCCCGCCGCCCACGGGCAGCACCAGGGCGCGGAAATCGTAGGTCATGGTCAGCTCGGCCTCGTAGCGCCGCAGCATCTCGTTGATGGCGAACGACCGGCCGGCCAGACCGCCCTGGGCACCGTAGGTCAGGCCCGACTGCCGCAGCACTTCGGCACGGCCGGCTTCAAGCCCATCGCCGTGCTCGTCACCGGGACGGGTGGCTTGCAGCGCCTCCAGCGAAGGCGGGGCATCGCCGCCCACGATGCTCGGTGCTTCCCGGGCGCCCGTGATTGGCTGGTTGAGCGGATTGGCCAGCGCCGGGATCGCCGCGTCGAACTGCTCGACGCTCGGCAGTGGTGGCACCGCGGCGTTCGCCAGATAGCCGGGTTCTGCGGCTTTGGCGTGACCCAGCCCGAAGCCACTCAACACCGTGGCGGCACACAGCAGGCGCTGCAGCTTAGACATGATGGATCACCTCGATGCGCCGGTTGATGGGATCGACCCGCACGGTCGCCGAGGATCCAGCCTGGCTGCCGAGCGCCGTCAGTGCGCCCACCAGGGTGGTGACAGCGTTGGGCACGGCGACCGTAAGGGGTTGCATCTGCGGCGGACCGGATACCTCCACCCGGTAGCCCAGTTGGGACGCGACCTTCCGCACGCCGTCATCCAGGGGGCCGTTCCAGCTGAAGCCGATCGGCCGCTGCAACTCCTCCGGCACGACCGCGCCAGACCGGGCGGGCGGGGGAAAGGCCAGTGCTGGGGGCGAGCCGAGCGGCGCGATGCCGGGCGGCGTCGCGATGATGGGGGCGATTGTGACCGCACTGGCCGACATGACCGGGAAAGCGGGCACAGTCGTAACACGCTGGCCTGGTGCGACGGCGACCGGCGCTATGGATGCGGGAACCGAGGCCATCGCGGGGATGGGCTGCACGGCCCGCAGTCCGCCCAGTTGGCCCATTTGGTTGTTCACCAGGTCCATGGAGCGCCGGAGTGCCACCTCCGGGTTCGCCATCCCGGTGGTCTCGATCTCCGTGGTGACGTGGCCAGCGCACCCCGCCAGGAGCGCCAAGCCGGTGAGTGTGCCCGCAAGGCGCAGGCGCTGAGATGGCATCGAGGAGACCTCCGTCTATCGTTAGACCAACGATGCGGGGCCTCGGTGCGAACGGCGCACGCTTTCTGAGCTGCCCTGCAACCTCAGAGCTTGTCTGTGAACGAGGTTAGAGCGGCCGACTTTGGTGGAAAGCCGCCTGTCCGGTTTCGGGTGGCGGCAGCGGGATAACAGACATTCCATTAGTGGGCAGACTGGCCGAAAGCAGCTAGTCCGGCTTCAGACGAAAGGACAGAAAAGCAGACGGCCGACACTTATGCTCCCTCTACAATGGTCCAGGTAATTCAGAGAGGCCGAGTTCCTTCAAAAACAAGTTGTGCCTCGATGTTGCTTCTCGAATCTGCTTCTCGATCTCACCCAATCTCTTTTGTGTGGCATCCAAGTCTATTTCTTCTCCGCCGACGGCGGTGCTGATGTAGCGAGAGATGTTGAGGTTGTAGCCCTCCTCAGCAATACGCTCCAAGCTTACACGCTTGGAATAGCGGTCCTCCTCCTTGCGGAACTGGTAAGTCTCGATGATCTCGCGGATATGCTCGTCCGTGAGTTGGTTTTGGCGTTTGCCCCTAGCAAAGTGCTCCGCTGCGTTGATGAAAAGCACGTCATCCGGTTTCTTGCACTTTTTCAGAACAAGGATGCAGACAGGAATGCCAGTAGAATAGAACAGATTCGCAGGCAGTCCGATGACCGTATCGATGTGGCCATCTTTCAGCAGCTTGGTTCGGATTCGCTCTTCCGCCCCGCCTCTGAACAGCACCCCGTGGGGAAGGATGATGGCCATCACGCCCTCATCCTTCAGGTAGTGGAATCCGTGCAGCAGGAAGGCAAAGTCCGCAGCCGACTTGGGTGCTAGGCCGTAGTTCTTGAACCGCACATCATCGCCTATGGCCTCGGTCGGTTCCCAGCGCAAGCTGAAGGGCGGGTTGGCTACGATGGCATCGAAGGAGGGTTTCTTGGCCGGATTTAACTCGCGCAGGATGTCCCAATCGTTGGTCAACGTGTCGCCGTGGTAGATTTCGAACTCCGTATCCTTAACGCCGTGCAGCAGCATGTTCATGCGCGCGAGGTTGTAGGTGGTGATGTTCTTTTCCTGCCCGTAGATCCTGCCGATGCCGTGCGGCCCCATGCGCTTGCGCACATTGAGTAGCAGCGAACCGGAGCCGCACGCGAAATCTAGTACGCTGGCGAGCCGTTCTTTCTTTCCAGTTGCGGGCTCCTGGCTATCCAACGTCACAATCGCAGAAAGGATGTCTGAGACCTGCTGGGGGGTATAGAATTCGCCTGCCTTCTTCCCGGAACCGGCGGCGAATTGGCCGATGAGATATTCGTAGGCGTCGCCCAGCGCATCCACATCTGAGGAAAAGTTGGCGAGCCCTTTGGCAATCTCGGTGATGATGGCGCAGAGTTTGGCATTCCGATCAGTGTAGGTCCGTCCGAGCTTGTCAGAACCAAGACTGATTTCTGAGAAAAGGCCGCTGAACGTGCTCTGGAAAGACTCGTTCTCGATGTATTTAAAGCCCGCCTGCAGGGTGTTGAGTAGTTCGTCGTTCTGAGTGCGCGCCATATGGGCGATGCTAGTCCAGAGGTGTTCCGGCTTTATCAGGTAGCGCGCCTTAAGGCGCATCTGCTTCTCAAAAGCCGCAACATCATCGGGGTTCTCCGCGTACCAAACAGAAAGGGGCGACCGCCCACCGTTGCCGATAGCATTGGGATCTGGGTAGTCGCGCCCGAGCTCCTTCTTCGCGGCCATCTGGTAATTGTCAGAGAGGTAGCGCAGGAAGAGGAACGAAAGCATGTAGTCACGAAAGTCGTCCGCATTCATCGCGCCGCGAAGCGTATCGGCGATGTTCCAGAGCGTTTTGCCTAGTTGCTTTTGGTTTTGGTCGTTCATTGTGCAGGTGCTTCCTCAGGGGCGGGCGCCATTGTCGTGGGTTGCGCGGAAACAATTCCTGGTAGGGCGAACTCAAACCGCGCGATAAACTCGCTTAGGATGCGGCGAAAAAGTACCTTGTTGTCCTCGCCCATTTCAGTCGGTTCGTAAATGGCGTAGGCGCCGTGGCTCAGCAGGTTCAGGGCACGGTTGAACAACGCCCGATCCCCTTCGTTGTTCAGGGCCTTCAGGCAGAAGGCCATGCTCGGGTGACCGAAGAAAGAGGCTGTCTTCTCCATGACGCTGCGCAAGGCGTTGAAGTGGAAGGTGTAGAGCTTCCCTTTGTCTATATCGGCGGCACGCTGCAGCTCGGCTAGAGTGGCGACGTGATGGAAGAAGGGCGTATCCTCGCTCGCCTGAAGCGTGTAGGCGCCGTCGCCGTTTGGGCGGTGCAGGAAATAGCGCTTGTGGGTAATCTTCGGTTCGCCATCGGTCCGCCTGCCCATTTCGTTGCACATGACGTTGAAGAACAGCGCGTGGTGCGAAGAGAAGATCACCTTGATCGGGGCGGGCGCACCGTTCGCATCCTTCCGCGTGGCCGCCCGGCGGAGGAGTTTGGTAAGATCGCAGGCCACGGAAATCGCATTGTTGTCATCCAGCGACGAGATCGGGTCGTCGATGTAGAGATACTTCTTTCCCTGATAGGATTCATGCCCATCCAGCATCCGTTCGCAGATGGCCATGAAGACGCACCAAATGAAGATGTTTTGTTCACCCCGTGACACTTTGATATTGGTCTGATCGTTCTTTCGGAAGCTCACAAAATCGGGCTTGGAGATGGTCTCGTTGCCCTGCTGAACATCTTTGTAGGTAAAGTCGAAATCGAAGTCGGCATATCGGGAAAGGTAGAGATCTATTGTCTCTTCCAGCGCGAGTTCCGTCATTGCGTTGAAGAAGGATGACTTTTCGTTTAATTGAAGACGACGCACCCTGTCGCCGTCAAGGTCGTTTTCCCAAACGAACAAGTCCTCAGTGAAGGCATTAAAATAGAGCGTATCGGGCGTGCCGGTCGGGTTCTTCTTGTTCCTGCGCTTGCCTGCGTCCTTGAACTCCATCGATAAGCGGGTCTTACCGGTCCGGTTGTAGGCATACAGCAACACAAGGTCGGCGTCGTTCAGATCGTCCCGCAGCCGTGTCACCAGCTTGCTCAAGCTCTGATAGGTGCGGACGCCGCTCATGCGTCAGCCTCCCCGATCTGGGGGAAAAGCTGCTGCATCAGCCCCTTCTTGTGGGTCTTCAGAGTATCGAGCTTTCGGGACTCGGCGGCGATGAGATCGCCGAGGGAGGTGAGACAGTCGGCGATGCGCTGTTGTTCGGGGATGGCAGGAAGTGGAATTTCGATATCCGCCATCACCCCATTCATCAGTTTTGGATTGCCTACGTATGAAACGTGGCTGCGCGTAACGCTATTAAGAAGTGCGGCCACGCATGCGTTGGCATGCCCATCCTTACTGATGAGCACTCCACAGACATTAGTGCAAAAAAACTTCCCAGAACGAAAGTTGACGTCGCCAGCATTCGCGCCGTCTGTCGTCCACGTGATTGCGTCCTGATACAGAAAGCGTGAGTAGTAGCCGGCTAGGCCGTGCTTTTTGGTCTGCGAAGAGTAGACTGGATACGGCGCTTCGGGTGTGGGCGCATCATTGACTAAGTTCATTGAGAGAACTTCGCCCCGCGTAACTCTAAACACGTCACTTACGGCCTTCTTTTCCCACTCGCCTCCTCTGTCAAACTCGGGGAAGCGGAGGCGGGGTTGGGTTTCGCCTTCCTGGGGGAAAAGCTGCTGCATTAGGCCCTTCTTGTGGGCTCTCAGTGCCTCCAACTTCCGTCCCTGCGCGGCAATCAGCGCGTCCACTGAGCCCAGACAGTCGGCGATTTTTTGCTGTTCCGGCAGCGTCGGCGTTGGAATTTCGACTCCAAAGAATGTCTCTTTGCTGATGTTCAGCAATCCATTGCTGCGGGCACCGCTGGTGATATGCTTCTTTAGCTGCTGTCCATGTTGATTCTGCTCAAAGCAGTTTTGAAAGAATCTGTTCGAGTACCCTTCCTTGAGGCGAAACGCGATAAACACGTTGGGCGCGGCGACTTGACCCCAGCCTTGCAGAAGATAGATGCAGCCTTGGGGGAATTTCAGCGAATTTCCCTTGTTAAAAACAAAGTCGCCATCCCGAACCAATGTGTAAAGCTGATATTGGTTTCCCGAGATATCCCGCCCGAACTTTTCGGCCTGCGGCACAAACCCGGTTCCGGCGGAAATACTGACCGGGGTAAGCTTCCTTTTGCCCACACGTTCATCAACCGGAACCGAAGCCCTTCGCAGGCTTATAGGTTTCCATTCTCCCGGCTCCCGGAACTCTGGAAAGCGCAGTCTTGGCACCGATGGAGGCCCGCCGCCCGTCTCGCCCGATGATTTTCCCTTACTGCTCATAAGCGCTCAGCCCTGAAATCTCCCGTCCACCCGCACGTTTCAGCAGGAGCGGTATCAGGTCGGCCATCAGGTCCAGTTCCTTGACCCGCCTCGCCTTCCAGTTCAGGCTCAAGGATTCCATCAGGTCAGTAAGCCGCTCACCATCAAAGATCATGCGTTGCAGGATGGTGTCGACAAAGCGTTGCAGAACCTCGGTCACCAGCCCGTGCTTGCTTGCGATGCTCGTTAGTTCCGCAGCATTCTTTTCCGCCTTGAAGCGGATGTACCCATCTCGGATGGTTTTTTCGCTGAGGCCCTCGCCCACTTTCAGCGTGGCAATGTAGGCGGCGATATCTTCACGCTCGTCTATGAATTTCGCGTCGGACTGGATCAGGCCGATCAGTTCTTCCCGGCTCATCTTTTGTTTGCCAGGTGTCGCCTCGGAATAGCGGGCGATCAGGCCCATGATGTAGTCATAATCGATGACGGCCGAGGCGAAGAGGACGAACTCAAAATCCAACTGGTCGGCTTCGGGCGTCGGCTTGTTCGCGCCCTTGCCCTGCTGTGTCCGAAGGCGCTGCGCGGTTTCCAGATAGGCACCGCGGAAGCCGAGCAGGTTGTCGCGCGGCAGGATCTGTTCGATCGTTGCGGCGCTTTCGGAGGTCAAGTCGGTGTATTGGTCAAGCTGCGTCTTGAGCCGCTGGACCTCCTTAAAATGCTCGATGAAGGTCGCGCGGGCGGCATCTCCTTTGAGACTGGGCACGGCGGCGGGGGCGCAGTCGAGGCCCTGCGACTTCATGAAGGTGTCGAGCTGTTGGACGGCAGTTTCCAGTTTTTGGATGACCACGGGCGCCTTGTCGACCAGCCAAATTTCACGAGCCTTGTCGGCGGCCGCTTCGCCGGAGAAGAGGGCGATGGCGGCATCAACCGCACCCTGCTGTTGGCGGAAGTCGAGGATGTTGCCATAGGGCTTGGTAGCGTTCAGCACGCGGTTGGTCCGCGAGAAGGCCTGGATGAGGCCGTGATGCTTCAGGTTCTTGTCAACGTAGAGGGTGTTCAGGAACTTGGAGTCAAAACCTGTCAGCAACATGTCGACGACAATCGTGATATCGATTTTGTGGTGCGGAACATTGGGATATGCTTTCCGCAGGTCAGCGTCGGGCCATTGCTGGTCTTTGATGCGCTTCTGCACGTCCTGATAGTACAGGTCGAACTCGCCGGTCGTGTGGTTTGTGCCATAGTTGACGTTGTAGTCTGCGAGTATGGCCTTCAAGGCTTCCTTCTTTTTCTCTGGCTCGACCGCGTTGTCTTCTTTCTCAGTCGGCAGGTCTTCCTGAATCTGCCTCACGTCGGGATCGCCTTCGGCAGGCGGAGAGAAAACGCAGGCGATGTTCAGCGGCTGGAAGCTAGTATCGGCGGCTCGCTTCTCAGCCTGCATGGTCTTGAATAGCCCGTGATATTCGATGGCGTCATTAATTGATGAGGTGGCGAGCAAGGCGTTGAACCGGCGCTGACCAGTGGCCGTGTCGTGCTTGGACAGGATCGCCTCGATGACCGCCCGCCTTGCCAGCGGTTCGCCTGGCTTTGGTAGAGCTTTGCCTTGCGGTTTGAAGTAATCAACGTGGAACCGAAGGACGTTTCCGTCCTCGATGGCGTGCGTGATCGTGTAGGTATGAAGCCGCTTCTGGAAGAGGTCTTCCGTCGTCCTCATACTGGCCTGTATGTCTTCGATCTTTTGCTGTGCAGCGTTCTGATCGAAGATGGGCGTTCCGGTGAAGCCGAAGAGCTGGGCGCGCGGGAAGAACTCCTTAATGGCTTTGTGGTTCTCACCAAACTGCGATCGATGACATTCGTCAAAGATGAAGGCGATGCGCTTGTCGCGCAGAGGTTCCAGCTGCTCCTTGAAGCTTTTCTTGCCGGCCTTTCTCTGCTGCTTATTGCGCTTGCTGTTCTCATCCAGCGCAAGGCCAAGCTTTTGAATCGTGCAGACGATGACTTTGTCGGCATAGTCCTCGGAGAGAAGGCGCCGGACGAGGGAAGCGGTGTTGGTGTTTTCCTCGACGCAACCTTCCTGGAACTTGTTGAACTCCTCGCGCGTCTGCCGATCGAGGTCTTTGCGGTCCACGACGAAGAGGCACTTCTCGATGTCAGGGTTGTCCTTCAGCAGCGTTGACGCCTTGAAGGATGTGAGCGTCTTGCCACTGCCTGTGGTGTGCCAGATATAACCGTTGCCGCAATCTTGGGCGATAGAGTCGACAATCGCCTTCACCGCGTAGACCTGATACGGCCGCATCATCAGGAGTTTCTGCTCACTTGCCACCAGAACCATGTAGCGGCTGATCGTCTGGCCGAGGGTGCATTTGACGAGGAAAGTCTCGGCGAAGCTATCGAGGAGGACAATCTTTTTGTTGTTTACATCGGCAAACTCGTAGACCGGCAGAAAGCGCTCCTCGGCATTGAAGGCGAAATGGCGCGCATTGTTGTTGGCGAAATAAAATGTCCGATCGCGATTACTGACGATGAAGAGCTGGAGAAAGCACAAGATCGTCTTTGTATACCCGTTCCCGGGGTCGTTCTTGTATTCGACGATCTGCTCCATGGCACGACGCGGGCTTATGCCGAGGGTCTTCAGTTCAATCTGAACGACCGGCACGCCGTTGATGAGGAGAATAACGTCATAGCGATGGTGACTATTGTCCGTATTGACACGAAGCTGATTGATCACCTCAAAAGAATTCTTGCACCAGTCCTTAATGTTGACGAACGTGTAGTTCAGCGGCGTACCGTCATCACGGGTGAAACTGTTTCGCTCTCGCAGAGCCCGAGCCGCCAAAAAAACATCCGGGGTAACGACCTCGTCCAGCAGGCGTTGAAACTCTGCATCGGTAAGGTTCACCCGATTCAGGGCTTCGAACTTCGCCCTGAAGTTTGACTCTAGAGAAACTCGATTACGTATATCAGGGCGATACTGGTATTTTAGGCTTCGCAACTTGGTCAGAAAGGTCTCTTCAAAATCGCGTTCGGCTTGACCTGTTGGCATCGCAGCACTCATGACTGCGGCGCGCCGATCGCATTTAGGCCGGGCTTCACGCGGCCCATCTCGATGCCCCTCAATCGGTCATATTCTTCGACGGCCATTACCACTACAACTGGCCTTCCATGCTTAGCTACCGCCACTGGCTCGGTACGGGCGAGGTCGATGAGTCGACCGAAGCCGTATTTGGCATCTTTTGCACTTAAGGTTTGCATCGGCCTACCGCGATTGGAGAGAGGTGACCTATGGCCATTTTGGCCAAATAGGCAATGGGTTGGTGCCTATATCTGCTGGCTCCCCAGCAGTGCCCACGGCCCATATCAACTTGCGGTATGGCTAGACGCCTTACTCGTGTGGAAAAGAACGTCCGTTCCTCACCATGCTACCGCCGCCATATCGAACTGTGTTCCTTACTTCCGGTGGCTGCGGGCGCATAGACTCCTTCTGACCGAAAACCTTCTTCTGTGGGAATGTCTGCTATCGAATATGTGACCTTGTACCTGCAGCGACAGCTGTCGGGCACCACTTCCTCCGAGTGTCTGCTTCCGGGTGGGTCTAATCGGGCCGTGACCGTCCGAGTTGAGGTCGAAAGCAGCCATTCCGTCTTTGTCCAAGAAGCTCCTTAGCTGGCGAGGCAGTTTGTGTTCACGGTGAACACAAACCGCTGACTGTCATTCGGCTGCCATCGCCACCGGCTGCCCATAAGTCTCGTCATTCGCTGTCTCACGCCTCGGGTCAATGTCCCGCAGAATGATTCCAAGACCGGTGCCGTTGGTCAGCTCGTTGGCAAGCTCATCAAGCACGCCAACCGCAGCGCCCTCTTCCTTCTCGCCGCGCTTCAGGCGATCGTCCTTCCGCTGGGCAATCTCCTTCTCGGCCGAGCCGAAGGGGAACACCCTGGACAGGCGACGTAGCGCCTCGCTGAAGCCGAGCCGACCGTAGAGGCGGTTGCGCAGTGAGCTGTCACCCGGTGTCGTGCTCAACGCCCAAAGCTCGACCGGGCCGAGCGAGTTGACCAGCAACTGCTCCCATTTGTCGGCGTCCACGGTGAACTGCGCCAGGAAGGGTGCGCCACCTGGCCCAGGGCCGCTCAGGGTGTGGCGCACGTTGTTGGCGCTGGCCTCGCCCAAGCCGAAGCGCTGGATGATCTCCTCCGCTTCCTCGACGTCACCGGCCTTCAACACGAAGCGTCCGGTGGACTGGCTGATGATGGCCGGGCTCATGTCTCGGAGACGCTGGCTGGCAAAGCCAAGCTGGACGTTGTGCTTCGGGCCTTCGCGCATGTCGCGCTCGGCCTGCGCCTGCACCTGGGGGCTATTCGCGGTGCGGTGCCACTCGTCGAAGTCGAGGCGCTTGATGGTTTCCATCGCGTCCTGGAAGCGCACACGGTGGTAGGGCCGCAGGGCTTCTGGGATGTGGTCGAGATGATCGGTGTGCAGGAAGAAGTTCCGGCCAAGGATGTGGCGGGCCATCATGTACATCATCTCGGTCTGCCGGTCGGCCGCGGCGGAGCCGGTCGGTGCTACGGCCGCCAGGTCCATGACGATCACCCGTGCTGGCCCGAAGTCGAGCTTGCTGGGCTGGCTCAGCGTCGGGAACTTACGAATGAAGTCGTAGATGTAGCGTTCGAACAGGCTGCCCAGGTTCTCGTGCGTGGCGGCGATCTTGAGGCCGTTGAAG